>WNGK01009136.1_pt1 | contig 14799 bp, 10 predicted proteins | sample 5400601 | NCBI WGS metagenome assembly WNGK01 (sample SAMN13153376, study PRJNA577476) | soil metagenome | isolation source: 60 cm soil or saprolite under Garry oak tree replicate 1 | place: USA:California | collected 2016-06-15 | reverse complement strand
CAGAAAATCGATCTCTTCGACGAAGGCGTTGACGTCCTCAAACTTGCCGCCATAGTGTGCTGCGAGCCGTTCAACTTCCTGCGCCCAGGCGATCAGGATTCCCAGGTAAGTCGTCTCCAGGAGTTTGGCCAGCTCGCCCAGTTCCGGAGACGGAAAGGTCGCGGTCTTGAACCCCGCTTCGGCGAAATGATTCACCGCTCGCTTCAAGGCGTCAGGGTGACACGCCGCAACGAACTTCTTGTAACGGAGCATGTCCGGTTCCATCTTGGCGTGTTTGCCCCTTACCGGGCTGTAGGCGACGGCTTGGTCGCCCACCAGTGCCTGCACTTTCCGCGTCGTTCCTGGCGCGATAGTGCTGTTGATGATGGTCACGGCGGGCCTGTACTTCTGGATGTACCCAGCCGTTATCCCGACAAAGTCGGGGACCTGAAACGGATAACAGATGTGGAGCGCGGAACAGGGCTTCTTGATCTCCACCGGCTCCATGTCCACTGCGGCGCATTCAAACTTCCTGCTCAAGATCTGGAAGAGCGGCCGCCCCACCTCGCCCATTCCGACCACCACTACGATTCCGTCTGATGTCAAAGCACGACCTCCTTAATACCTTGCCTATCCGAGTATGGTTTTGAAAATGCCTGATAAACGGTCCATCGAAACGCGCTCTTGATATTTCGCCAGGACACGATTACGTATGAGTTGCGTGACCGAGACGAGATCGTTTTGGGTCACGTCGATCTTCTCGAAAGGAATGCGGTAGCGTTCGAGCACGCTCTGGAAGCGCTGGTCGATGACCTGCAAGTAAGCGGCCGAGTATTCCTTCTTTCGCAGATAGATCGTTCGATAATCACCCGTGAGCCAGAACGTGACGTCCACCGGCCAGGCGTAGAAGCGGTCCAGCACGCTCTTGATCGCGTTTCGGAAGGACCTCTTCCCGGGCTCGAGGCGCTCCGCGGGATGACGGTCGTAAACTACGATCCATCCTCTTCGAGCCAGAAGAGAGCCGTGAAGCCGCCGCACCAAAAGCTCATAGCGGAAGGCGAGTTGCCGCACCGGCAACGGCAAATCGTGCTTCAGGGCGAACCGCATGATCCTTGTCTGGTAATCGTGCGGACCCATGTAGACGGCTTTTACCGGCGCGGGAAGCTGGAGGAGGGCACTCGAGAGGCTGCTCTTACCCACTCCATCTACGCCCAGAAGCGCCACCTCGAGGCCCGTCTTCCGCGTCAACTGCCAGGTCCTATAGGCAATTCTGCGGCATAGATTCGAGAAGACCATAGGGAGGTCGGGCCGGATCACTCCTTTAAGGAGCAGGTACAAGGTCAGGATTCCTGTCCGACCGGTTTGCCACAAAATCCGCGCCAGCGGGCCGCCAAAAGTTCTCTCTTGGTCCTGCTGCCAGGGAGGTCCGTTTTGCTGCTTCTCGAAGTACGCCGTACCCTTTCCGTCGGCTACAGCGTGCAGCAGGCACGCCAGTCGCGCATCCGCCGGAGCGTGCCCGTTGCGAGTGAGGCGAAACCCCAATCCCCATCGCTCGGCCTGGTAGAGATCGATGGTGCAAGGCTCGGGGACTTCCGGCGACCGGAACCGGTAGCGTTCCAGGTACGCTTGGGGCTTGTAGACGCGCTCGAAGCCTTGTTCTTTCAGGAACGCCCTGGCCTCAGCCAAGCCGGTCGGCACCAGAATGTCGAGGTCTCCTTGGCCGGCCGCTTGAAGCGGGTGCAGGCGCTCCGGTCCGCGCAGGAGGACCGCTTGCGGGTCCAGTTGCCGGATGCGGTTCCACGCTAAGGCGTAACGATCGGCCTCGGCTTCTCTCAGCGTCGACCCTTTCTCGACCGGACTGTTTCCGACCACCGCGTCACCGACCATGTACATTGCAGGCGCTTGAACGCCCCTCCACCGCTTCGAACTGCTCGGGTTCGCGGCGATTCCTGGAGACGTGAGTTTCAAAATTGTGAGAGACCTTGTAGCGTCGCTGTTTCGCTCCGACCATTCGCCGCACGTGGGCGCGAACCCGCGAGAAGGGCTCGAGAACGTTCGGCTTCAGGTCAAACAGGCGGAGATTGGATTTGACCTGCGGATTGAGCGAATCAGCCAGCACGGCTCCGATCGAGGCGGGCCGCCCCCAAAGGTGCTTTATCTCTAACAGTGGCCAGTGGAACCGCACGTTCCGGTCATACTCTTCGGAATACTCCAGGGTCTCGCCTCGCGCCATCTGGCAGAGGTAGTAGGGAAAGTCGACGCCCGCGGCAAGCGCCAGATCGAGCGATCCCCAAAACTTGGGGTTGATCTCTATCAGCTTGTAGTCGTTGTCGCGCAGGTCATAACGAAACTCCACCATGGCTACGCCGTGCCATTCGAGCCGATCGAGCAGGCGAGTCCCGTATTCTTGGAGCTTCGGGTCGTAGAAACTCTCCGCGCAGCAACTGATCCCTCCGCTCGGAGGAGTCTCCCTGACCCTCCTGTGCATGAACGTGCGCTTGCAAACTCCGTTCTGATACAGCGCAAAGAATCCACACCCAAATCCGGGAATGAACTCCTGCACCAGAGGCAGCTTGCCGCCCCCGCCGTTCCTTCGGCTCCACAGGGTCCTGAAAAACTCGAGTAACTCGAACCGGGTCCGCGCGTAGTGAACTGGACTGTTGGATACCTCGCAGGGCGCTTTCATCACCACGGGATATTGGAGGTCCGCCGAAAGCCGGACGGCGTCGTCAAAGCTTGTGGGGCAGATCGTTTTCGGAGAGGGCACGCCGACGCGAGTCGCCAGTTCGTGGGCATAGCGCTTGTCGGCAGCCGCCTGGATCTTTTGGTAATCGGCCACTTCCAGCCGGCTGAGTGAGTTCACTTCCGCCTTGTGCTGCGCCAGCGCTGAAGTAGACGCATATCCCACCGGGATGACGAGATCGAAGTGAACGCGACCGAGAACGTCCATCAGAGAGGTGAAAAAGGAATCTTCGAAGGGAGAGGGCACCACGTAGCGTCCGGAGCAGTATCGCGAACGTGACGCCAGCGCAGCCAATGACGATTCTCCCAAAGCCGAAACGTCGATCCCCTTGCGGCCCAGGCTCCGCACGATTCCGAGCGAGGGTATGTAGTTGTCGTCGGTGATTAAGACTTTCAATTTCTTCCCTCCGAGGCTGAGATTTTGCGAAGGACCCTCGGGGTCCAAAGAGAGGTTCAAGCGACTGCGAATTCGCTTCTACCGGCCTGCCGGACTTGCTCTTCCGGTTCTTCCGGTCCGTATGCTTCAGGCAACAGCCCAACTTCGACATATCTCTGACGAACCGATTGAACAAATTCGATGGCGCTCACCCAGGTCTCTTTCCGTTCGTTCCTGCTGTCCATCAGGCGCCAGAAAACGTTGCCGACTTCTTTCGAGAGCCAGCCTCCGCCGAAGGCGGCGGGATGCCAGAGCAAAGAGACGCCGCCCCAGCCATAGCGCCGGCTGACTGACAGCAACTCGGCCACTTGGTTGTACCAGTCCGATTCATCGCCCGGTCCCGCTTGCAGGCTCTGGTCCATCATCACCAGGGGGATCTCGATGAACGTTGCGGGGCGTTCCTGCTCAAAGTTATAAGGGGGGAAGGCGAAGCAGGCGCCGGACCGAAACCCCAAGCGGTCTGGCCACCCCATGGATGAGTCGTACAGCGCTCCCACGCTCTCGTGCGCTGGGATCAAGCGGTCGAGCGTGAACCGCAGCCAATGCTGCCTGCCTCCCAGCGGGCGGAAGCCTCGCGCCCGCACGGCGTCGAATTCCGCCGCCAAGCCGTTCGGGTCATCGAGACTGGTATAGGAGCCATGGACGCCAACCTCGAAGCCTTGGCGTTCCAAAGCAGTCATCGAGTCCGTGACGCCGGGCTGGTCCAGGTCGTAGTTGGCGTCTCTTCGGTGATGGCGTTTCAGGAGAAAGTAATAACTGGCGCTGGCGTTGCGCCGGATTTCACCCCGGGCCAGGGCAGTAATCTGGTCCAACGGGTCCGGCCCTCCGACGGCTCTCCGCAACGCCATTCCCGCCTGCTTCATTCCGAGCGCGGCAGACTTGTACAGCCAGCATGAGATCGCCGCATTTTTTGCCAGGCGATACACGCTGTTGCGATGGCTTCCAGGGAAGTAGTCCACGTCGTGCGTCGGGATCACAAAATGACCTGCGGACTCGACCGGAGAGCGGGGTTCCACGACAACTCCGGGCGCCAGCCGACAGAGCGCTTGCTGAAGAAACCGCATGGCCACCGCAGCATAAGGTCTGCGCGCGTCCAGCTTATGACGGCCCAGGTAAGTCTCCGTAAAAGCGACCCGGCCCACCGAGTCGCGCGCGCTTACGCTGTATTCGTCCGCCGAGGACACCCATTCGAAAATCTCTCCGAGCCAGTCCGGCTCCTGCCCGGGTAAGGGCGAATAGAAGAGAGCCGTTGATTCGCCTTCGCGCTCAAACTTCTTCGGAGGCGGAGCAGCCTCGTAAAGCGAACGAGATTGATAGAGGCTGCTGAGTTCGAGGCTTGGCCCTGGCTGCTGACCCTGAGCGGAACCCGGCGCGTACCTGATCCAGACATCCGCCGTTTGCGCCTGCTCGGCGTCAAGCACGGCCTGCGTATGAGATTTCACCATCCCATAAACCACCAGAGCTGTGCCGCACCAGAACCACACGAACCGGTTGTCGTCGATGTCGCCGCTGGTCATGGTCACGCCGACGCTGAAGATCAAGACGGGCAGTAGAAAAGCAAACCGTTCCCCACCCTCGCGAAAAACTGTCCGCGCCGCCCCAAAAGCCGTGACGAGCAAGGCCAGGAGGGCGGCAAGACCCATGAGGCCCTCTTCAACGCCTACCTCGAGGAACATGTTGTGGGGATAGTGCATGTCGTCCGTGTGGAAGTAGTAGGCGGCCCATCCGCCCACACCCCAGCCCAAGGCCGGTTTTGCTGATATCCCATGAAACGCTCCCTGGTAGAAATCCAATCTCTTACCCGCACTGTGCTTGGAATCCTTCCCTTGCATCAGCATCACCAGCTCCTGTTGCTTGGTTCTGAGCTCGTGCGCCGCTTCTCCTCGCACCCACGTCGGGGGCATCAGGAACAACATAACCACAGCCGCCGCAGCTCCCAGCGGAATCAGGCGATAGGACAGCCGCGGCTTCACGTTCGGCTGGCGGATGAGTGCAAAAAGACTGATAACCAGCAGCGACCAGATCATCGCGCCGCGCACCTCCGAGGCGATCAGCCCCGCAAACAAAAATGGGAGGCAGAGCAGAAGCAGGACCCTCATCAGGCGGCTTTCAAAGTGCGTTCTGAAGTACAACAGCAGCACGATCGTCATTCCGATGCATTGGCCGATACCGATATGGACAACCTCTTCGTGCCTTTCGAAAGTACCGCCCGAGGTCTCCGCGACCCTCGTCCATCCCGCCACCAGCGCCACGCCCACCAGGGCGATCAGGAAATGACGAAAGTCCTTTTCTTCTCGGAGAAGGACAAAGGGCGCGAGGAAACACAGCGTCCCGATGGTCAGGAACCTCAGGAGCTTGTCCCCCCCGTAGTCGGGAGCGCGCGTGTACGTGTAGCTGACCGTGACGACAGCCGCAAACAGAAAGTAAGCCAGGATGCCGCGCTTCTGGATCCCGAAGAGGTCCCCTGGCGCCCGCGTCCGGCGCGTGGCAAGGAGCGCCAGACGGAGAAGAATTGCTGCGCACAGCAGTACAACCGCGACCCCAAGAACCGTCAGGCTGCCTTGAAACTCTTTCTCCAGCAACGGATAATGGCGCACTCGAGAAGTCGCGACCAAAAGAGCCGTCAGGCTGCTTTGAAACCGTGGCCGGAGGAGGGGCAGCGGCTTAAGCTTGGGCATGAACAACACCGGCACGATGAAAGCGGCCGGAAACTTCCACAAGGCGATCAGAACACACGGCACGGCGAGAGTTGCCAGGAAAACCGGGACCGGCCCGATCCCCAGATCGAAAATCCCGTTAAGAGCCAGCAGCGCAACCAGGACCGCTGTGGCGTATATTAAGTATCGAACAATGCCGTTACGCATAGCTCCTCTCAAGCGGCGCTCCTCTTGTAATCGAACCAGGCCATCCTCCGCCCGGGAAAAGCCTTCTCCCAAACAAATCCCAACCACGGGGAGCCGAGTCTGCCGAGCGCGACCAGGAAGAGTCCGCTGACCAGCATCTCCCACAAGAATGTCACTGGGCCTTCATGAGCCTCCGGCTGGATCCGGCGAAATGCGAAACTCGCGGCGCCCATCAATGTCGCTACCAGCAGCGACGGCGCGCATTTACCCCACGGAACGCTCAAGTTGTAGAGGTCCCGGAAGGTGCGGGCCGTCAGCATCCCCAGAACGCTAAGCGCTACGACGAGGGCCCCCGCAATCCCTTCGAGCAGGACACTCGCGGGCAGCGCCTTCAAGGTCACGGCGGTGAGCGCCAGGTAAATCCCCAGAGCAACCATAACGTTCCCCGCGTTTCGAGGCTTCACGGTTACGGCATCGATGCTGCTCCTGAGCGCCATGTAAAACAGATAGGGCGGGATGGCGAGGATCAGCAGGCGAATGACGGATATCCCGGGCAGGAACCTTGGTCCTACCCAGACGCGCACCAGAACGTCGGCGAACACAACCAATTGGAGGGCGGCGAAGACGGAAATGTCCAAGACCGCCCTGACGAGGTGTTCCAGAGACTCACGAACCTCTGCCAGGCGATTCTGGCCCAACATCATGCTGAACTTGGAGAGAAGAACTACGGTCAGAGGCCCGGCGGTGTAGCCCATCACCAGCAAGAAATTCGAGCCTAGCAGCAGGTACGCCACCTGGGTCAGCGGCAGGTAGTGGGTCGCCATCAGGGGCCCGAGCGCGAAGAGCGCGGCCTGGCCGAAATCGCCGGGCACCCGCCCAACGCCATACCGTAACAACTCTGCTGCGTAAGGCCGCAGTTTCGGCAAGGGGTTCCTGGTGAGATCTCGAAAGATAGGTCTCGCAAACAACGCGGCGGCGACCACCGTCAGCGCGCCTGCCACACTTACGATTAAGGCTATCGAGTGCGCCCGATAGAGCAAGACCACGGCCGCGATCGGAATAATGGCAAAGTGGAAGAGCTGTATCGCGTTGGCGCGCTTCATGGCCAAAATGCCGCGATAGTAGGAGAAGGCAGCCGTTTGCGCCGCGAGACCCGCGAGCATGAGGCCAAGTGGCAGGATCAGGTTGGCCAGGTGAGCGTCGCCGAACAGCCAGCGCGCAAAATATTGCCGCCCCGCGTATAAGACCACTCCAACGCTGACCGTAAATCCCATGAGGCAGCTTGTTCCAGCCAGGAAGTAGGCGTTGCGTTCGCCTTGTGGCTTCTTCACGCACAGGGCAATATAACGAGGCAGAGCGTTGCCCATGCCGAGCAGCACTCCCGCCAGCAACCAGGCTGCGACCCGGCGCAGCAACAAGAACTCGCCTAACGCGACGGGACCTAGCAGCCTGCCGAAAAGAGAGACCAGGATCAGGCCGGCCGCGAGGACGCTGCACTCGGTCGCCATGGTCAGCGTCAGATCCCGCAAAAGTGGATGAAACTTGGGGCGGGGTTGGACGGGCTTTGAAACCTCGCTGGAGGCTTCAACGGGCTTCGTTATTGGTGCGCTCAACGCGGACAAGAGTGCCTCATTGGGAACGTCTTTGCTCACCGTTGCAATCCTCGATCCAGGGAAGATCTTGCGGAGCTTCTTCCGAACGCCTCGTTTGGAACGTCTTTAGTCATCGCCGAATCCCGTCTGCACATTTTGCTCTTGCCCTTTGCGGAGGTTGGCGGAGAACCAAGAACCCGGCGGCCGGGAAGACATCCCCGGATTCGGTGTCGAGCGAATAAAGCTTCGCCCTGTGAGTCACAGGCTCCCTGTGACCCAAATCGGCCTGTCAATCCCAACCGTCGTGCGTAGTCGGTCGGATCGACCGTAACGGGCCGGTCGCCTACAGCTTTCGGTAAAGGCGTTCCGGAATGGGGAAGGTGCGCTCGCTCAGCACCGCCCCCATCAGCCGCACGCTTGCGGCGTCAAAGCTTTCCTTGACCTTGCGCGCCGCTTCGCGGCGCGTAGAACTCGACTTAAGGACCAGAATCACGCCGTCTACCAGCTTGCCGAGAAGGGCCGCATCGGCATACAAGCTGGCCGGCGGCGCGTTGATCAGCACCCGGTCGAATTTCCCGACCAGCTCCTTCATCCTGGATTGCAGCCGGTCCGACGTGAACAAGACATGGAGGTCCGCAGCCCTGGACCCGGACGGGACCACCCAAAGATTGCTGCCCGGGACCTGCTGAGCCAAAGTTTCGATAGGGCCCGAATCAATCAAGACCGCGTCGGCAAACCCGGGAGCGCCGCCGAGGCCGAAGTATTCGTGTAGGGACGGCGAACGGAGGTTCGCGTCCACTACGCACACGGAGCCGGGCATCTGGGCCGACAGGATTTCACCGGCGCGGGCGCAGACGCTGCTGGAGCCATTTCCTTCTTCGACCCCGCAGAACACCACCGACCGGGGCGCCTCCGGGCCTGGCAGCAGGAACACGGTCTGCACCAGTTTGATCTCTTCCTCACGGGCGAGCGCTTCCACTTTCAGCGCGCCGCGCTCGATTTTGCTCGGAGCCGACGGGGTAGCGGCCGTCCGAAATAGTTCGGTTTCCTTGTGGGCTTGCTGCAGAACCTCGAAGTTTTTGCTCATATCCTCTATCGAAACTCCTTAACGCGTGTCTAGTTTCGCCGCGTGGCTTGGGCTCCGGTATGGCTCATTGGACCGGCCCGGACGGGGCAGCACGATCCGCCGGCCTACCTCAATGCGATTGGGGTTGCGGAGGTCCGGATTGAGCCGAAGGATTTCCCGTAAAAGTTTCGAGTCGGACTCCCCGAAGTACTGACGACTGATCCCATCCAGCGTCTGGTTCCGCTCGACTACGACCGTAATGGTTTGGATACCAGGCGCGAGGGTCGGCGCTGGAGTTTGCGAAGCGTTCTCCGGCATGGCGCTCTCGACCGGCGCGATACTCTGCAGCCATGCATGCCTGCCGCTAAACGAGATCGAAGCCACGCCCGCCAAGGCAATCAGCAGGGCGGCAACAGCAGCGCCGAAGCCCCAGCGTCCCGAGCCCCTCGTCCGGGTCGGCGGCGCCGGCGCTTGATAACGGGAAGGCGTCTCAGGCGGCTCCGAAACTTCATCCCGACGGGCGGAAGGCGCGGGCTCGGGCGCCTCCAGCTCGAGGTCAGCCAGAACCTCCTCCACCACGGAGCGGTCGATCGCCTTCTTCTTCAGCGCGTAGCCGAGGGTCAGAGCGTTGAAGCAAAGATTGTTGATGTTTCGTGGAATGCCCTCGCTTCGTTCCGCAATCAGCGCCAGGGCGTCCCGTTTGAACGGGCTCCCTTCCAGGCCCGCCACCCGCAGCCGGTGCTCGATGTACTGGCTCGTCTCTTCGGGTGTCAAGGGCTGGAGACGGCTCACGATGGAGATGCGCTGCCGGAGTTGTATCAGTTCGGGCCGCGCCAGCTTCTCAGCCAGCTGCGGCTGACCCGCCAGAACGATCTGCATCAGCTTCGCGCTGCGCGTCTCAAAGTCCGACAGCAGGCGCACCGATTCGAGAACCGTGTCCTCGAGGTTCTGAGCTTCGTCAACCACCAGGACGAACCGTCTCTTGGCCCGCGCTTCGCGAATCAGAATCTCGTTCAGCTTCTCGTGCATCTGGACCAAGTCGAGGCCGCTGGTGTCTACTCCGAGGTCCGTCAGCAGGTAGCGGAAGAACTCCCGCAGGTCGCACTGCGTCTGAAACAGAAAGATAGTGCGCGCCGAGCCCTCGAGCCTTTCCAGGAGCTGAAACAACAGGGTGGTCTTGCCCATCCCCGGCTTGGCGATGAGCGCCAGAAACCCGCGCCCCGCTTCGATCCCGTAATAGAGCGAGGCCAGCGCCTCTTTGTGGGTCGAACTGAGGTAGAGGTAGCGCGGGTCCGGCGTCACGCCGAAGGGCTGTTCGCGCAGTTTGTAGAAGTCGAGAAACATAACGTTAGACCCTGATATCCTTGGCATGGCCGTTGCCGCTGCCAGCTTTCGGTAATGACGCGAGTACGGGAATCTCAAGGGACGACTGCACTTCTTCCGGTGTGCGGAACGTGGGGTCGAAGTACTCCGCGCCGAAGGCCAGTCCGATGCTGGTCACCGCCGCCAGCATGCCGCCGAGAAGCACGATCAGCCACTTCGGATAGGCGGGCAGGACGGGCACCGTGGCGGCCTGGGCGATTGACACGTTGACGATCTGCCGGCGGTCCAGAGCGTCGGAAATGCGCGCCTCCTCTTGCTTACGGAGGTAGAGCAGGTAGTTGTCTTCCGCCGCTCTAACGTTGCGAATCAGGTCCTGCTGGGCGACCTCTTTCTTGTCCAGCCACAGGGCGTTTTGTTGGTAAGCGTGCACGGCGACGGCGGTCGCCGCGGCGCGCGCCTGCAGGCCAGCCAGCTCCGCGTGTGACTTGGCCAGCTCGGTCTTCAAAAACGTCTGGGTCGCATCGCGATCCGTAGTCTCTTCCTTGATCGGAGACCTCTCCGCCTGGGCGATGGCCGCGCGCGTCTGGGTAATCTTCTGCTCTACCTCTTGGACCGGTCGATAGCCGGGCTCGAATTTGCTGAGCAGTTCGGTGCGCCTCAGCTCGAGCTCGAGCAGCGTGGACGTGAGCTGTTGCAGAAGCTGTCCGTTGTCGCCCCTCTTGACCTGGGTGGTGATGCGCGATGGGGTGTTCTTGGCCTCCGCTTCGAGAGTGCGAATGCGGTGGTCCGTGTCTGCAATCTGAGCCTGCGTGGTCCGCAACGCCCCGTCGAACAGGTCAAGCTTTTTCAGCGCGAGTTCCTTCTCGGCCTGCCCGTCCACCACACCTTGCTGTTGCGTAAACGAGACCAGGCGCGCCTCGGCGTCTTCCAGCCCCTTGCGGTACTGTTGCGCTTCCTGCTGGAAGAAATCGAACGTGCCCGTGGGCCGGTGTACAGTCGCGTGTTTCGCGAGATACAGTTTCTCAAGCTCGTTCAGCACGCGCGCCGACAACTGCGGGTCCGGCGCTTCGTAGGCTACCCCAATCACGTGGCTCCTCTTCACCACCTGCACGTCAAGCTGTTTCGCCAACTTGGCGACCGCTTTGGCCACTTGCTTCGGATCCGGCTGCGCAGCCTGATTTGCCGCCTCCGCGCTCAACGAGGGAATCACCCTCGCCAAAAGAAGGTCGAGGAGGCCTGGCTTATAGAGGTGACAATCCCGGACGATCGTTTCGAGCAGGTCCTGGCTCTGGAGCAACTGCACCTCAGAGTTCAGTTCCTCTTCGGTCACGTCAGCCGGCGTGTAGTCCGTTTGGACGGGCGCCGCGGGTGACACCACCGGATTACCGCGGTCGCGGTTGACCAGGATCTCCATCTGGGCTTCGTACTGGTCAGGCAGTACGAGGGCGGCGACGACCGCTGCCAGAAAGATCCCGAGGAAAGAAAGCGTGACCAGCCGCCGGTGACGAAACACCACCGCGATAAAATCGCGGACCGTTGCGGCCGGCGGTCGGTGGTAGCCATTGACCTTGTTGCCATACTTTTGGTCTTCCATATTAGTCTCCTCTCCTCCTCTTCCAGTTCTAGCGATCCGTTGTTATAATCCTGCCGGGTTGACGTACATGCTTACAGCTTGCGTCGGCAGGTACCGTCTGATTTTCCCGATGGTGCTCTTGGGCACAAACAGCATGTCTCCAGGCTGGAGCGCCACATCCTCACTCAAGTTCTCGGCGTGAAGCAGCTTCTTCAAATTGAGCTTCTTGACTTCCACCCAATTGTTGGAGGAGCGACGGAAGAGCAGCACTTGGCTGTGCTTTGCCAGGTCGTTGAATCCGCCGGCCATGGCCACGGCCTGCGTGGCGGTCGTGAAACCACGCAAATCGTATTTGCCGGGCTTCGTCACTTCCCCGGCGGCGACGAAGTAAGGTTTCTCGAATTCCTTCAGCGTCACGGTGATCACCGGGTCGTGCAGAATGTTTCCATAGACCTCGCGGAGCCGGTCCCTCAGCTCGGGTGTCGTCTGGCCTTCAACATGAAGGTCGCCCGCGCCGATCAGGCTGATGTAGCCGTCGGGCTGCACGGTGACCGTTTGATTGAAGTCCGAGGTGAAGGGAAAATTCAGCTCGATCACGTCTCCATATTCGATCTGATATCGAGGATTTCTCCGCTGGAGAGCCGGGCGGCCTGCGTCCTTTTCCCAGGCTGCGACCAGGCCCGCGTTTGTCTGCTGCTGGGCAGGGGTGGCGGCGAGGCGAGTATGCCTGTCCTGGCCTCCGAAGGCCCAAACGCCGCTTGCCCAAATGACCGCTACGCCGATTCGCAATACCTTTGTCATGCTATTCATGGACTCCTCTCCTCGCTTTCATTTCAAGGCTGCCGAGCTCGCAAGCGCAGCAACCGTTTCTCTAGGTGGCTTCCGTTTCTCACTTCGATCGCGAAACTTCAGTTCGCACGAAGCAGTAGTCTGCAATCGTGGCGGCAAGAACATAAGAGGGTTGACCGTTTGCCGGGGGGACCGCTCGAACGATGGCGCCGCGGCAGATCACCTCCGCCGCAGCCTCGCTCGAAACTTCAACCGGCAGCACGAACCGGATTTCGATCGAAGTTTTCGGCGCCAGATAGTGATCGGCTCGAAACAACAGGCCCGAGCGGCTGATGTTTTCTATCTTGCCTTCGCACCAATTCGTCTGGCCGGTTTCCCTATAGAGCACGCGCGCGTGAATTGCGAAACGCGGGGCCCGCCTCAAACTGCCTGAGGTGTACACGCGATGTCCTGTCATAATCAACTGAGTTTCTCGAGAACCGTTGCGGACCAACTCGTCTCTTTCATCTCCGTCAGGGTTTGTGTACTTCCGCTGAAGTACTATCAAGTGCAGCACTATCATCGCTGAGCCGCCTAAACATAACAATGGCCCGGAGGTGCTGAGGGCATAGCACCAAGGTGCTAGCTCTAATAGCCTGTCGCTGAATGGGTTATCGGGGTTTTACCGGACAAAGACGGCCAGTGCCGATCCAGCTAAACTGCCGTACAACAGCGGGACCGGACCGGCAGTAATGCAGTAATAACGAACTGCCTGGCCCAGGAGTAAGCCGCAGAGAGGTGGGAACTACACTAGTCGTTGCTCACCAGTTGGTGGTTGACGGCGAAGAGGGCGAGCTCCAGTCGGTTGGAGACACCGAGTTTGTCGAAAATATTGGTGAGGTGGTGTTTGACGGTCTGCTCGCTGAGGGAGAATTTCAGCGCGATGTCCTTGTTCGTGTACCCGCTGACGATCGCTGAGATGACTTCCATTTCCCGGCGGGTAATGCCAAAGTGGTTCTGCTGGTTGCCTTCATCCGAAGAGGGGAGGAGGTCGCGAAGCGCCTCGACGAGGCTGGAGACGACTTCGTGCCCAACCCAATACCGGCCGGACATCACCGCGCGAATGCACCGGAGCAACAATTCCGTCGCCGACTCTTTCAGCACCACGCCCCGCGCCCCAAGCTGGACGGCCTGGGCTACCTGGGCCTTCTCGATCGCCGCCGCCAGCACCACCGTGCGGGTGCTCGATAGCGCCCCGATCTCGCGCAGGGCCTCCAGCCCCGTCTGGCGGGGCATATTCAGATCCAGCAGGAGCAGGTCGGGCTTCAGCCGGCGCACGCCCTTGACGGCCTCGATGCCGTCGCCAGCCTCTCCGATGACGCGGAGGTCGGACTCAGCCTCGAGCAACCTCCGCAGACCGTCGCGAAGGATGGGATGGTCGTCAGCAAGCAGAATGCGAACCGTGTCTGGGGTCTGGATCTTATCCGTAGTTTTTTCCGTAATCTTGTCAGTAGTTTTATCCATGTCAGTCGTTTTATCCATAGTTTTATCCATATGCTTTATGCTTTCTGCGGCAGAGCGATTTCGAGTCGTGCGCCGTGGCCCGGAACCGACTCGATTGCCAGCTCACCTCCGATGGACCGTACGCGTTCTTTAAGCACCAGGGGACCCCGTCGGCTCAGGTCAAGTTCGGCCTGCGAGAGGCGCCCGGAAAACTCGAAGCCTCGACCGTCGTCCTCGATCACCAGCTTCCACAGGCCGTCCTCAGCCGCGAAGCGGACCAGGACGCTGCGCGCGTGGCTGTGCTTGCGGACGTTTACGAGCGCCTCCTGGATGATACGCGCCACCTCCCGAGCCAGGTGCTGCGGAAGAGTGATTTCCTGGAAGTCGGAAACGAACGTGGCGGAGATCCCCGTCTCGCGGCGGAACTTATCAACCATCTGAGCCATGGAATCAAGGGATTGCCCGCCGTTGAGCTCCATCGGCTTTATTCTCTGGATCAGGTCGCGGACGTTCAGGATCTCCTCGCGCAGGCGGCCGTGGATGCGCCGGAGATCGTCGGCCATGCGGACGGGGTCGCTCGAAGCCAGACGGTGGGCCGCGGCAATCTCCATTTCAACGCCGATGAGGGTTTGAATGACTCCGTCGTGGAGCTCGCGCGCGATCCGGGCCCGCTCCATCGACACGGCGCGGGCGCGGAGGCGGCGCAGGCGGTAGACGGTGTAAACCGCCGGCGCCAGTTCCTGGGCGAGATCGTGAAGCAGGCTCACTTTCGCCCCACGGTCCCCGAGGCGCGGGTCGAAGAGGAAGAGGCGGCCAGACCACTCGCGCTGCTCGCCCAGCGCGACCGTAGCCGCGAGAAGCGAGCTGAAGGCGTGCCAAGTCAGGAAGTAATCCGGAAACGAGCAGGAGGCGTTAACCAGGCGGTCGCTCTCGGCGTCACGGACCAGCAACTGGAACCGCCGGTCTCCCTGGCG
>WNGK01010043.1_pt1 | contig 14802 bp, 14 predicted proteins | sample 5400601 | NCBI WGS metagenome assembly WNGK01 (sample SAMN13153376, study PRJNA577476) | soil metagenome | isolation source: 60 cm soil or saprolite under Garry oak tree replicate 1 | place: USA:California | collected 2016-06-15 | reverse complement strand
CTTGCCCCGGTTCTCATGGGCTTGTTCATCCGCGGAAAAATTCCAGTGGAGGAGAAAAACCCGATCAACCGTTTTCTCATCTGGCTCTACCATCCGGTGATTGATTTCGTCATTAAATGGCGCTGGCCGGTTGTCTTCAGCGCCGCTGGCCTCGTCGTGTGGATTTTCTTCCCCTGGAACAGTCTCACCGCGCGCCTCCTGCCTGATGGCAAGGTCAAGGAATGGGCCTTTAAGGCCGGGAAGTTTTTCCCCTACCAGAACATTGGCTCGGAGTTCATGCCGCCGCTCTACGAAGGGGACCTGCTCTACATGCCCACCACCTTCCCGGGGATCTCGCCCACGAAGGCGCGCGAAATTCTCCAGACCACCGACCGCATCATCCGCCGCTTCCCCGAGGTCCATCATGTCTTTGGCAAAATTGGCCGGGCGGAGACCGCCACCGACCCCGCGCCCTTCGACATGATTGAAACCACCATCATGCTTAAGCCCGAAGAAGAATGGCCGGCAGCGGACATCAAAGACGAGGCGGGCAACATTATCGCCCACCGGCGCCGCACGCCTGATGAACTCACCGACATGATGAACGCCGCCGTGCAAATCCCCGGCCTCAACAACGCCTGGACCATGCCCATCAAAACCCGCATTGATATGCTGGCCACTGGCATCAAGACCCCCGTCGGCATCAAAGTCGCCGGACCCGACCTGGCCGAACTGGAGCGCGTCGCCTCGGAGATCGAAGCGGTGGTTAAGGCCGTCCCTGGCACCCTCAGCGCGTTTGCCGAACGAACTATGGGCGGCAATTACATCGAGTTCAATATCGACCGCGATGCCATCGCCCGCTACGGCCTCAGGGTCGCCGACGTGCAGGAGGTCTTGGAAGTCGCCCTGGGCGGCATGCCCTTGACCACCACGGTCGAGGGCCTGGAACGTTACGCCGTCAACCTTCGCTACAGCCGCGATTTCCGGGAAAACCTCGGCGCCCTGCGGGAAATTGTTGTGCCCACTCCCACCGGTGCCCAGGTTCCGCTCGGTCAGTTGGCGAAAATTGAGACGGTCCATGCTCCGATGGGAATCAAGAGCGAAGGCGCAATTCCCAACGCTTGGATATATGTGGATGTCAAAGGCATCGATATTGGCACGTATGTCCAAATGGCCATGTCTGCCGTCAACGAGGCCGTAGCCAAAGGCACAATCAAGCTGCCCAGCGGCTACAATATTTTCTGGAGCGGCCAGTACGAATACATGCTCCGTGCCGAGCAGCGTCTGCTAATTGTCGTGCCGTTCACCCTCCTGCTCATCATCCTTATCATCTATCTGAACACAGGCTCGGCTATCAAAACCGCCATTGTTATGCTGGCCGTGCCCTTTTCACTCGTGGGAGCCATCGGCATCCTCGCCCTCCTTCACTACAACCTGAGCGTCGCGGTGTGGGTCGGCATCATCGCCTTGGCCGGCCTCGACGCCGAGACCGGCGTCGTCATGCTCCTCTACCTCGACTTGGCTTACGCCGATTGGCAGAAGAAGGGTCTCATGCGCAACCTGGCCGACCTCCGCGACGCCATCTATCACGGCGCCGTCAAGCGTGTCCGCCCCAAAGCCATGACCGCCTCCGTCATCATCGCGGGCCTGGCGCCGATTCTCTGGAGCCACGGCACCGGCGCCGACGTGATGAAACGCATCGCCACTCCTATGATTGGCGGCGTCATCACTTCCACGATCATGGAGCTGGTGGTTTATCCGGCTATATTTTACCTCTGGCGCTCGCAACGCCTCAAACGATTGTCGCCACCTGATTCCCTGACTCCGGTCCCCCTCTCCCATCCGATGGGAGAGGGGGTCAGGGGTGAGGGCGGGTGATGACCCAACGAACTAACGAGACATCATGAGCATCGAAGATACCATCGGTTGTCAAAACGAAACGCCGTCATGCGTCGTCTGTGGAAAAAACGTCGAGCGCGGCGGCGGTTTCGCGCATATCAACCACAAAGGCCTCATGGTCAACCTGTGTTGCCCCCTCTGCCTGGAAACCTTCCAGATACTCCCAAATCCTCGCCTAAGGGCGGCTGTCCCCGACAAGACGGCGCAAAATGTTGAGGATTCAAACACGTCGCCAAAATATAGAAAGGCGAGAGAACCGCGTATTTCGCGGTTTGAATCCTTTTCTTAGGCGAGGATTTGGGGATACTGCGCTCCACTTGACGAAACAGTAGCTTAAAAGCTACAGTAGGCCGGTGTTGGCCACACCCAAAGAAGTGGTAGTGTTCCGCGCGAAGGACGGCCGAGTGCCTTTTGAGGAGGGGCTGGACGATTTGAAAGACAAGAAAGCCGTGGCGCGAGTTCTCGCGCGGCTGGCGCGTGTGCGGCAGGGCAACCTTGGCGATTGCAAATCGGTCGGCGAAGGCGTGAGCGAATTGCGCGTGGACTACGGGCCGGGCTACCGGGTTTATTTCGGCCAGAAAGGGCGGACATTGGTCGTGCTGCTTTGTGGTGGCGACAAGCGGACGCAAGACCGGGACATCCGGCTGGCGAAACAGTATTGGCACCACTTCAAACGAAGTGATTTATGAAAGCAGTCAGTTACAAAAAGATTCTGCGTGAAAAACTGGGTGACCCCGAACAGGCAGGGGAATATCTCACCGCGTGCTACGAGGAAGGCCCGGAGGTTTTTCTCGTCGGCCTGCGCGACGTGGTGGAAGCGCAAGGTGGCGTCGCGCGCGCGGCGGAATTGAGCAAGCTGAATCGGGAGAGTTTGTATCGGCTTTTTTCCCGCGACGGCAACCCGCGTTTATCGAGCCTCAGTTCGGTGCTATCGGCGCTTGGCCTGAAAATCACTTTTGAGGCAGCTTGAACGGCCGTGGGGCTTTACGGTTTTTCCTCGGCTTCTCCGAAGATTCGCGGCGAGTTGTCTTGCGCCGATTTGTCGGGACGTGAAGTTTGTTGCGCCAAGTCCGCCGAGCCTGTCCGGCGACGGTGGCTAAGCGCGAACTGGAATTTCCGAGGTGCGAACGAGCCATTGACTTCAATTCGACTTTCGTCATTCGTCCTTCGATATTCATTTCCTTCCACTATCGTAGGCATTTCGTCCCCACGAAAATGCTGGTTGAAAATCAACCAGTATCTGGTTGAATATCCGCCATGAGATGGCGGAATCTCACGCCTCAAATCCTGGCTGCGCTGCGGGATACGCCGGTCGTGTATCTACAAGGGCCGAGGCAGGCGGGCAAGTCCACGCTCGCCCAGGCGCTGCGCAAGGACGCGGAGTATTTCACTCTGGACGATGCGGCCACGCTGGCGGCGGCCCAAAGCGACCCAGATGGTTTCATCACCGGGTTGCCGGACCGCGTTATCCTTGATGAAGTGCAACGGGTGCCTGAGTTGTTCCGCGCCATCAAGCGCAGTGTGGATGCGAAACGGAAGCCGGGGCGTTTTCTTCTCACAGGCTCGGCGCAGGCGCTCCTGTTGCCGAAAGTTTCGGAGTCGCTGGCCGGACGCATGGAGGTGCTGACGCTTTGGCCATTCTCGCAAGGCGAAATCGGCGGGCGCAAAGAAGGTTTTGTGGACGCCTGCTTCGCTCGAAACTTCAAGCCGGGCAAGTTCACGGACACCAGTTGGCCGCCGCTGACGGAGCGCATCGTGACAGGTGGCTATCCGGAAGCGCTGACGCGGACAGACGCGGCGCGGCGGCAGGCATGGTTTGGTTCTTACACGACGACGATTCTTGAACGCGACGTGCGCGACCTTGCGAACGTGAGCGGCTTGCGCGATCTGCCGCGCCTGCTGCGGCTGGCCGCGTCGCGGGCGATGGGGTTGTTGAACTTCGCCGACTTGTCACGCGACGCAGCGACGCCGCAAACGACGCTGCAACGATATTGGGCGCTGTTCGAGGCGACGTTTCTGGTGCGCGCGTTGCCGCCGTGGCACGGGAACCTCGGTTTGCGCCTGGTCAAGGCGCCGAAGGTGGTGCTGGGGGATACGGGCCTGTTATGTCACCTGCTGGGCCTCGATGCCGCGCGGCTGCAAGCGGATGATTTGATGACCGGCGCGGCCTTGGAATCTTTCGTGGCGGGCGAGTTGACCAAGCAAATATCCTGGAGCCATGCACGGCCCGGACTTTTTCACTACCGGACGCACACACAGCAGGAAGTGGACTTCGTGTTGGAGGACGGACGCGGGCGGCTGGTCGGAATCGAGGTGAAAAAGACCGCCAGCCCGACAAGCGGCGACTTCAAGGGATTGCGCCATTTGGCTGACCAGACCGGCAAGCGATTCCTGCGCGGCATCTTGCTTTACACCGGCGCGTCCAGCGTGGCCTTTGAATGGAACCTGCACGCCGTGCCGGTGAGTTCATTGTGGCAGCTTCAAGCCACGTTGGCCAAGCCTTGAAAACCTATTGCCCGAATTGAAAACCGTTTTGCCTAACGCCAACTTCGTCATCGAAATGCCCGTGATCTTGATGCGTTTCAGTTCAGCCTTGCCCATGATGCCGTGGTCAAAGACGTGGGGCGGGAGATGGGTCAGTTCCAACGTAGCCTCTATAATCCGGTCGGAGGGCCAGGCGCGGGGGCCGGAGGCACAAACACCAGCTTCAAGCCGTCGGCGATGGCCACCGCGCCGACTTCAGGTATCTTGTCCGTTACACGAACATAGCCTGCCGTACCTGCAGCGAAATTAAATTTCCCCAGCAAACTCCAGTTGCCCGCGTTGGTTTGTTGGTTGGCAAAGACGATCGTCGAGCCGCCGTTGAAAGAGATCATGAACGGAACATTGGTCGAAGCATCAGCCCGTAGTGGATGCCACTGGAAGACGTTGTAATCGCCGGGGGTCAATATCGTCGGCGTGAATTGGACATAGGCGTTGCCGGCGCCCTGGCCCTTGGTCAAATAATTCGTCCCGAACGAATTTGTGTCGGTCCCGCTACCGTTGCCGTAATAGGAACCGTTGTAGAAAGTGCGCACGGCGGTCCAGGGACCAGACTTAATGGTATTGGGATCATCTATCACGATATTGTTCACACACCCGGTAACGGCGCCGCTGGCGCCGGCCTTGATGTTGGCCCATTGCGCCACCCCGTGCAGTCAAGTAGTCCATGAACTCCATGACATCTTTGTCGGGCAGGGCGCCGGCAGCGCCACCACACAGCGATTGACCCACCGGCCCGCAGACTTCCGCCAGCGGGGCCAAGGGCTTGATGGCGTTAGTCCAATAAATGATTTGGCCGTTGATGAGGCTGTTGGAGCCCACCAACGATTGTTGCCACTCATACCAATTGACGTCTGACCAGTTGATCCCGCCGCAGGGCGAGCCTTTGACCCCGGGCCAGTCGTGGTGGTAAATCTGCGGCATCACCGCATCGCACCAATAACCGAATTCCTTGTAGGGAAAAGACGGATGATAGCCGATAATGGGAAAGGGCGCGTGGGCGAGAAACCTGGTCGGCCAGTTGGAGCGCACCGTGGAGCAGAGCTGCCACGCCAGCAGGGGACCATTGGCGCCTATCCAGGGGCTGGTGTCTTCCCACTCGGCTTCCGCATCCCATACGAATCCGTCGGCGCCGCGGCTGAAGACATAGTCCGCGACGGCAATTTCGCCCACGATGTTTGAGCCATAGGAACGGTTGTAACCGAAGATTAAGATGCCGCTAGCATGGGCGATACTGACCAGATTGGAGGTGAACTGCGGAAAGGGGTAACAACCGTGAAACAGTTGGTCGCTGGTGCCGGCTTTGACAATGATGTAGCGAATGCCTTGGCTCTTGTAATGGAGCATCAAGCTGGTTTCGTTGGTGACGCTGTTCACGTGGCCACCGAGCCGGTTTGTGGCATCCGTCACGGAATAGATCCATTCCCCCTTGCCGAGGTTCCAGGGATCAATGCCGCCGTCACGAAGCTGAGCGCGCAGAGCCAGAATCGTCAACTGTAACGAAAGAACCAGCGCCAACACCCGAGCTACGACGCAAGCAAGACGACAGAGGAGAGACATTTGCTGCACTTATCTGTAGCTCTGCCCTGAAGCCGGTTGTTTGGGGCTCAGCCTTCGCATGACTAAGGCGCGACTCGAAGAAATCGTATGCCGTAATTCTCTGCGACGCGATCCCTGGCTTGCTGTCCCGATGCGGCATGAAACTCACGGAGAAACTCCTCGAGCATGCCCGGCACCGTCATCATCAGAACAGTCGCTTTCCCTTCGGAAGCGACGTCCCACGCATGTGCGATCCCGCGTGGAAGAAATACAAATGAACCCTCCTCGGCATGGAATACCTCTTTTCCGCACCAGACCTTCAGAGCGCCGCTTACAATATACAAATACTCGTCTTCACGACTGTGCACATGCCATGGAGCGCCGCCGGCCGTATGCGATTCGATCATCGTGAAAGCGCCACCGGTAGAGCGCTTCGAAGCCTTCACGCTGGCATCGAACCCTGCGGCGCCTTCGCCGGGACGCAGAACGTAGGGCTCTGGTGGTTCGCCTGCGGCATTCATACCGGAATCGGAGATAGTTGGTTCGTAACTCGCAAGTAAAACTTTATCGCTCGAACTCTTGCAGATCAAGAGCAAGGAAGGGGGCAGTTCCTTGGATCCTGGATCGAATTCAAATGGCCGTCCCAAACCGTCTCTGCTATCATGACAGGATGCGGCTCGGCTCGCTCACATTGGAGTCCAACTTGTTTCTCTCGCCTTTGGCGGGATACACGAACCTGCCTTTCCGCCTGACCGTGCGTGAAGTCGGCGGGCTGGGCCTGGCCACGACCGACCTCGTCAACGCCCGGTCGCTGCTCGAAAAGAACCCCAAGGCGCTCAAGCTCATCGAGACTTCGGCTGCCGATCGGCCGCTGGCTGTGCAATTGTTCGGCTCGGTGCAGGAAGAGATGCGCGACGCGGCGGTGTACCTCGAATCCGTCGGCATGGCTTCTGTGGATATCAACATGGGCTGCCCCGTCCGCAAGGTCTGCCGTGTGGGCGGCGGTTCGGCAATGATGACCGAACTGGACAAGACCGCCGCTCTCGTCAGAAGCATGGTGGACGCCGTGAAGATTCCCGTCACCGCAAAGATGCGCCTCGGTTGGGACGAACAAAACATCACCGCGCCGGACCTCGCCCGCGCGCTGCAAGACGTTGGCGTGGCAGCTATCTTCGTTCACGGTCGGACGCGAGAGCAGGGTTTTTCCGGGACGATCAACCTGGGCGGCATTCGCGCGGTCGCAAACGCGGTGAACGCAATTCCGGTCATCGGCAACGGCGACGTCACCACGCCGCAGGCTGCCAAACTTATGCTCGAGCAGACCGGCTGCGCCGGCGTGAGCATCGGCCGCGGCGCTTTCTATAATCCCTGGATTTTCCAGCACACATTGAATTACTTCAAAACCGGCGAGCTTCTGCCCGAGCCAACTTTTGAAGAGCGGGTGCGGGTGATGTGCCGCCACTTGGATTTAATGGTTGAGGTGTTCGGTGAAGAACACGGCTGCCGCATGTTCCGCAAAGTCGGGCCATGGTATGCTAGACGATTCGGGCCCGCCAACGAATTTAACAAACGAGTCGTGCAGATTTGCTCCAAAGCGGAGTTCCACGACGTGCTTGAAAATTATCTGCGCTGGCGCCGGCAATTCCTCGACGAAACCGGCGCGCTGAAACCGCGCTTCCAACCGCCGCCACTAGTGGCTTCATTCATGCAAGAACCCGCCGTTGCCCAGCGCGAGCGGATCCCCGTGCCCAAAGGGCCGGTGGAGGTATGGTAGGACGGGCCTCCTGTGTGTCTCTGAGTTTCACTCGACAGGAGACCATTACCCTTCGATTCAGTGGCCGACACTGACAAAGACAAGTCGAGCCAGGATATTATGTCCAGCAATGCTAATGAAGACGCCGCCCAAGAAAGTGCTCCGGAACCAAAAAGTAATCCCAGCTCCGGATTGGCTGGTCCGGCGTATGGAGAATATGCGGCGGATGCCGCCGCCCACCTTGAAAGAAGTGGCGGCCCATTTGAAGGCCTCGGCGGAGATTCGCAAGAGATTGACCGCCAAGCAGGCAGCTTGATGGTTTGGGCGCGTGAAAAGAATCTCATCCTGACGGAGGAACAGGCTGGAACTGATTTTGATTCGCACCGAGCGATTTGATCACGCGAACAGCTCGCGAATCTTTGCCCTTGCCTCCTCCAGTTTCGAACGCTTTACCTTTCCCGTTGCGTAAAGAAGGACCGAGTGCTCGACCGTGAAAAGACGATTGGGGCGGATGAAACTGTCCTCGGCCAAACGACCGCGTTCAAGATCGGCGTGAATTAACGCGACGGATTAATTATCGGAGCGTGCCTGGCGGGTGATCTGACACAGAATGACGTCGTCGCCGGTCAACTCGGCCACAACCAGAGCTGGGCGGCGTTTGCCAGCTTGGAGATTGGTTTGCGGGAATGGCAGCACGACGACTTCGCCGGCTAGAGGCTTGCCCATGCGGCATCCTCCTCAGGTGTGTTCCAATCCATCGTCTTCGACGCCCGGCTGGCCCTCACTTTGCGGCATCATGGCGTGACCGAGTTCGCTACTCGCAACGATAGCCACTTCACGGGCTTCGGCTTCACGAGGCTCTGGAATCCACTGCCCACCTAGGAGTAGCAGGAACGAAAGCATGGCTTCCCGCGCCTTCTCCGTGAACGGGCCGGGCCTGCAAAGCCGAGGCCGGCGAGAGGCGGAGGGAACCTTGCGTTCGAGGATCATGTTGAACTCCTATCAGTTCAATCCGCCTCAGAAAAGCATTTAGCCCAGGTGCAGCCCTCAGGTCAGGGACTTTCACGCCGCGGTTCCAGCGCGCTCTCAGGCCCACGAGCGCCCGGCCTGGCGGAGGATTATTCGGACAGCAATGCCATCGGCGGCGCGGACGGATGCTCTCGCTCCTCAATTCTCGCGCGCGGCTCGCGGCGACGACAGGGCCGGGCCCGCTCGTGTGACGTGCGCTAAATGCCGGGGATTTTTGCGACGAATCCGACGCGAGCGTAAAAGGCCCGACTGGTGCTACCATGGCCCGCGCCCTTGGTGCGAGGTTGAACCAGCACGCCCATCGCGCCCGTCAAAGCTTGAAAACCTTGTGTGCGTATTGTTTGTCTGACCTCCTCGTAGTCGGCCCGAACATGGTTGTAGATTTCTTCATTACCCAGGTCAAACGTCGCCACTCTGACCAAGAGGGAGTGACTTTCCTGCTGCGACTCAAACAAGCGCGAGCACACGACGGCTTTCTGGAGCTTCGCCAGGAGATGACTTTCCTCGAATGGCTTATCGAGAACGTTGACGGCATCAATCATTGTGATTGCCATGGTCTCCTTCACGACGATTTCACCACCTGAGAGCTTCTTCAGCGGAACAAGCTTCAGTTCCCACGATCCGAAGTTGGGCGATTGTGAGGAGTTGATTGGCAGGCCGAGGTATCTTTCGATTGTGTGACCAGCCCACCCTTTGTTTTTCTTGTCACCCTTCCAGACAGTGACGGCGTGAAGGGCAGCCAATTGCCTGAGGTCCTGGCCTTCCAACGCTCTCAGCCTTCTCACTGCCTCGTCTCGCTCCATAGGATTCCTATCTTGGGGCAGGTAGGGCGAATAAATCGCTTGGTTCGCGGGACACCGCTTCGACTCGTTTCGCAGCGATTTCGACGTAGTTGCTTTCCAGTTCGACGCCCACACACCTACGGCTGAGGCTGGCGCATGCAACCACGGTGGTTCCGTTCCCGAGAAATGGGTCGAGAACTAGGTCGCCCTCATTTGTCGAAGCGAGCAGGCAGCGTTCAACGAGCGCTACGGGCTTCTGCGTCGGGTGTTTGCCGAAAGCCTTCTCGCCATTCCTCGGCGCGGCCATTTCCCAGACGGTTTTCATTTGCTTCCCGCCATTGGCCTCTCGCATGATCTGATAATTGAAAGTGTGTCTGCTCTTTTCGTTCTTCGCCGCCCAGAGAATTGTCTCCGTGGAGTGGGTGAAATAGCGGCAACTTAGGTTCGGTGGCGGATTGGGTTTTTCCCAGGCGATATCATTAAGAATTTTGAAGCTGAGCTGCTGCATGGCGTAGCCTATGGAGAAGATCACGTGGTGTGTGCCGCTGACCCAAATGCTTCCGTTCGGCTTGAGTACGCGCTGACAGCGGCGCAGCCACTCCATGTTGAACTCGTGGTTAAGTTCCGGCCCGCGTGACTTATCCCAGTCTCCCTTGTCAACCTTAACCATGCGCCCGGCGTGACAGGTGATCCCGCCGTTGGAAAGGAAGTATGGTGGGTCCGCAAAGATCATTTCGAAACGACCATCGGGATACTTGTTAGCGATGGCGTCGAGGAGTTCGAGCGAGTTGCCGTGGTAGAGCCAGATCCCGCGCGCCTCGTTGCGATAAACAAGATGCGGCGGTGATGGCGCTGTGGGTCTTGTCTGATCACCGGCTTGCGTGTCCTCATCCGCTTCGATAGTGCCGTCCTCCCGGAGAATGAAGGCCGAAGAAGACGCGGGCGCGGATCGTAAGTCGCTTGACGCGTGGCCGTTTTGCGGCGGCGGTGCCTTTTTTCTGTAGGAGGTGTGTGCTCCCCTTCGAGTTGCATTCGGAGACACGTGGCTTGAGTCAGATTTCTTCGCCATATCGGGTCAAAGCTAGATTCTCGCGGCTTGCCGAGGTTCACTCCATCACACTAATGCGGGCTTCGTTGCTCCATTGGCCGACTTGTTCGTCCTCGAGACGATGGATGGCTTTGTATTTCCAAACGGCGCTGGCGCCAGGGGCGGGCAGCCCCGAAAGCTTTCGGGGCAGGCCGCGCGCGGTGTCGAGGTAATCGGCCTGGCTTCGTCCTGCTCCCGCCTGCATCCGACTCCGGCGCGGCAAGCCAGGAGGCTGAACGTGCCGGTGCCGCGGTCCACCAGGATTTCCAGGCGGTCCTGCCCCGAGTTTGAACAGGAGGAAACAGAGGGAACAGAGATTTCTTTCTCCGCTATCTCCGTTTGCTCCTGTTCGAAAATTCTGGGGTTGGTGGGGCCGCTGCGCGCGCCGCTCTTGTAGGCGGTCCAGTTTTGGGTGGTTTGGGCGTCCACAGTGATTCAATACTCCTCGCTCATCTGCTTGTTCCCGTGTTCCGGATTAGGGATGAGTTTTTTGCCTCGCGGGTCCACCACGAAGTCGAGATATTCCAGCGGAACCTGGCCGAGGAGATTCGGCACATCGTCGTCCATTTCCACCACCTGGAATACCCCGTTTCGGCCCATGAGTTCCAAACGCACCGGCTCGAAGACCGCGCGGCGACGCACGCCATTCGTGGTCTTGGATTGCACTTCGCTTTCCTTGCGCAGGCCCAGCGCCTTGATGAGGTTGGATTGTAGATAGAGCCGGGTCGCGCCGGTGTCCACCAGCGCTTCCGTTTCCACGCTGCGCGGCTTGTCTTTGCGGAGCTTTCGCCGCTTCAACTCCAACTCGAAATAGTTGGTCAGCTTGATTTTCACGACGACTTTACCCATGCGCAAAGTGTGCCCAATCCAAGCAGACGGCGCAAACCCAGAATGAGGGTTCGGACACTTCGCGGTCTTTCCTCAGTCCCTGACCCTGACCGGTTGGTGAGTTGCCTGGGGTGGCTGGAGGAAACCGTTGAAACGGTTGGAACGGAACGGTAGGCCGCATCCAGTCAACTGAAGTTGGGTGTCAATGAGAGCACCACCTGCCCAAGGCAAATGTCGAGGAAGCTGAATATTGCGAGAGGACATAGCTGATCTCTGAAATGAGGTTGCGCTGGCTTACACCCGTTCGTAACGTTCCAACTCCAGCGCGCGCCTCTCGGCAGACCACCCCAAACTCTCGCCCATCCACTGCACCACCTGCTGAGCCATGAGTGGAGCTTCTCTGAAATAGTAATGCCAGTTGCTGCGGCGCACCATTACGTCATCCAGATGCACCGCCCATTCGTTGGCGCAATAGTGTTCCACTGTAGCGCGGATAAACTTAGGCGGCAAAATGCCACTCACACCCTCCGTGTCAGCCGGCGCCAACAACGGTTCCTCGGCGGTTCGACATGGCGCCATTTCCCCATTTAACTCATTTACCTTATTTAACCATCCAACTATTTCGTTGACCGCCTGCTCCGCCATCAGCCGGTAGGTCGTCAGTTTGCCACCCGCCACGTCCCACCAGCCGGGTTCAGGAGTTCGAATCTGATGTGCTCGCGAAATGTCCGATGGCCCCCCAGCCCCAACCCCGTCGGCAAGCAACGGACGCAACCCCGCCCAGGTAGCGATGATGTCGGCCTCCGACAGGGCGGCAGACGGGAAGAATTCGGCCAGCGCGCGCAACAGATAGGCTATGTCTTCCGGTTGAGCCCGCACGTCGTCAAGGGAGCCTTGGTAGTCTGTGTCCGTCGTTCCGATGATCAGCCGTTCGCCCCAAGGGATGACGAAGAGAATGCGTTTGCCCTGAGTGATGACCATTGCCTCCGGCAGAGGCAGACGCTTGCGCTCCGTGACCAGATGGATGCCCTTGGTCAGCCGCAGTTTCACGTTGCTGTGTGGCAAACCATCCGCCCAGGGGCCAGTTGCGTTGATCACAGCATTGGCGCGGGCTTGGTGAACCGCCAGGTTCAACTGATCTTCCAATTCACAAACCCACCCGGGTCCGTCGGTTGCATGGCTGGCGTTTTTGAATTTCAGATAATTCATCACTGTGGCCCCGTGGCGTGCCGCCGAGCGCAAGGTGTCGAGCACCAGCCGCGCGTCATTGGTCAACCCATCGAAGTAGCGCATTGCTCCGGTCAATTGCTTCTTTTCCAGCCCGGGCACCCTGTTGACGACCTGCTCGAAAGTCATCGAACTGGACTTGCCGAAATTTCGACCGCCGCAGAGCAAGTCATAAATCGTGACGCCGATGCGCAACTGCCAGAGTGGCCAGTCTGTGCCACGATAAGCCGGAAACACAAATGCCAGCGGTTCGGCCAGATGCCGAGCAATGTGATGCAAGATTCTTTTCTCGACGCTCGCCTGCCGCACCAGGCCCAGCCGCCCCTGGGCCAGATAGCGCACGCCGCCGTGGAGCAAGCGGCTGGAGCGGCTGCTGGCGCCAAAGGCAAAGTCATGCCGCTCGACCAAACCAACGCGCAGTCCACGCATGGCGGCATCCCGCGCGATGCCTGCTCCGACTATGCCACCTCCGATGACCAGCACGTCCAGCGGTCCTTCCAGCAGGGATTGAATCGTCTGCGCCCGCCCAGTCCCATTCATGAGGCGATGGCCTCGCGTCGAGCGGCGCGCAACTGCGCGCCAAACTCAGCCAGGCTGGCGACGACCAAATCCGGCGGTGGCGAATGGCGCGCCGCCGCAGTTGCCGTAGTCTCGCCGGTGAGCACCAGTACCCCGAACACTCCTGCGCGCCTCGCCATGGCCAGGTCAGTGTACAACCGGTCTCCCACCATCGCCAGATGCTCCGGCGCGAGCGAATGTCGCCTCGCGATTCCGCGAATCATGCGCGGATCCGGTTTCCCCAGCACCGCCTGGGGTGTGCGGCCAGTCGCCTGTGCCAGCGCGGCGCAGATGGATCCGCAATCGACCAGCACGGTGGGTTGGTCGGTTGGACAAGTCCGATCGGGATGCGTGGCGATGAACAGCTTGCCTTGCTTGATCCAGTAGGCGGCCCGACACAGGCGCGAGAAGGTCAAGGTGGTGTCGAAGCCCACGACCACCACCTCCGGCTCATCCGTTGGATCGTCTTTGGTCAGTTCGAAACCCGCCGCCGCCATCTCCTGCCGCAGACTCGTTGTGCCCAGCACGAATAATCGCCGAACCGCAGGCAGCTCTTCCCTGAGGTACTCAAGCGTCGCCTGGGTGGAGGTATAAAGCTGGTCTTCCGTCGCCTCGATGCCGAAGTTGCGCAAGTGGACCAGGTAGTCCTTCAGACTCTTCGAAGAGTTATTCGTCAGAAAAGTGTAGCCGATGCCCAGTTCGCCCAGCAGCGCCAGAAAAGGCCCTGTGGCCTCGAAGAGCGTGCCGCCGCTATAGATGGTGCCGTCCATGTCCAGCGCGATGTGCCGGATGTTGCGCAAGGGATTGTTCACTCAGTTGACTTAATTAACCGATTTGACCGATTCAGCGCGGCTGGAAGCCGCCGCAACTGTCAGGCTGGACCTGACCCACATGGCTCAGACCACTTCCACTGGACACTTCGGCAGCGCATCAATGAACGCCTGGCCATAGCGTTTTGTGAGAATGCGGTTGTCCAACGCGACGATGATGCCGGTGTCGGTCTTGCTGCGAATCAGCCGGCCAACGCCCTGGCGGAATTTAAGAATGGCTTCGGGCAACGAGAACTCGCGAAATGAATCGCCGCCGCGCGCTTCTATAGCTTCAATCCGCGCTTCAATCAGCGGATGGTCCGGCACGGCGAAGGGCAGCCGCGTGATGATCACATTCGACAGCGCTTGGCCAGGCACATCCACGCCTTGCCAAAAACTGTCTGCGCCGAAGAGGACGGAGTCCAAGTCGTCCTTGAATTTTTCGAGCATGAGGGAGCGTGGCGTGCCGGTGCCTTGCACCAGACAAGCGATGCCCATTTTGTCGAAGAACGGTTGCATCCGTTCGCCCATTTCCTGCATCAGCCTGGAGTTGGTGAACAGCACGAAGGCCTTGCCGTGAGTGATTTTCACGAAGTGCTCGATCCAATGCATGAGCGCGTCACGAAAGCCGTCCTCGCGCGGGTCGGGCATCTTGCGGACCACGAAGAGCTTCATCTGCCGCTGGTAATCGAAGGGCGTGCCGACCTGGAGCATGGTGGCCGATTCGGCGCCGATGCGTTTGGCGAAGTAAAGCAGGGCAGGCGTGCCGCC
>WNGK01005885.1_pt1 | contig 14802 bp, 15 predicted proteins | sample 5400601 | NCBI WGS metagenome assembly WNGK01 (sample SAMN13153376, study PRJNA577476) | soil metagenome | isolation source: 60 cm soil or saprolite under Garry oak tree replicate 1 | place: USA:California | collected 2016-06-15 | reverse complement strand
CGGGCCCGAACCCTCGCACACAGGCCCGGGCTCGGCCAGCAGCCGCGAGCAATCCGCCGGCGGCGAGCGCTGGGCTTGGCTCGGCCGGCTCAGCCTGGCCGGCCGAGATATCGAGCCGGGACGGGCCGGCAGGGGTTGCTTCCGACATGCGGGACGGCTTGGCCAGAACGCTCCGGGCCGCCGGGTTCAGGCCGGGCAGCCAGGGACACCCGTCACCCGACGGACCCGAGGGCTTCTTGCTCCAGCAGTCGCCGGATGGCCCCATCGTGATACAGCACGCCACTGTCGCCGGGCCGGTCGGCGGCGTATCTCCGCAGGACAGAGCCGACCAGATGCTCGGCGGGTGCGCCCGCAAACTCAGAGGCGCCGGTTACGACACCACCCGAAGCGGGCCCGCAAGCCTCACCGTCCGCGGGCCATCTCCCAGTTCTCATCCGGGGCAGGGGGCGACGGATCACGGCGACCCCGAGCCGGACAACCGGATCCTGGCCAACCGGGCGGCCATCGCCGCCAGCGCTGGCTACCGGGCAGGGGATCTCGAGCGTGCCCGCCAGCTCACCGACCAGGCCGCCGCACTCGACCCGACCCGCGCCGAGGTATGGCAGCGGCACCGCGCCGAGATCGACGCCAAGCGCATCCTCCACGAGGCCGTGGCTGCCCGAGCTGAGGGTGATCGGGCACGGGCACGGGAGCTCATCGAAGACGCAGCCCGGCTGAACCCGCGCATGACATCGCTCTGGGACCAGGACCTGCCCGGACTGCCGGGGAGGCGGGAGCCAGCAGCCCGCGACCAGGCTGGGCTGGGTGACGCACCTAGTCGGCCCACCGCGGAGCCGGCGCGTGCGCGCGACTGCGGCAACGCCGCGGAGCCTCGGTGGCCGGAGAGGCCCGTGTTGCACCACAGTCACGACGCGCGCTTGCATGGCAGAGGGCCGCAGGCGGCTGAGTCTGGCGACACCGTCGGCACTAAGGGCGCGAGCAGGGCGTCGATTGATCGGCAGCCGAGGCCAGAGCCAGAGCCGGAGACGCAGCTCGATCGGTTTCAAGAGGCTGCGCCGCGAGCCGCCCCGCCCGACTGGCGGGACGCCGTGACGGAACGAGAACGCCGCGAATGGCAACCCAAGGTCGTCGCAGCCGAGCCTGAGCTGGCCGCTGCTGCCGAACCTAGCGGGGCAGAGATCAGCGGCTGACCGGCCGTGCACATCTATGGATCGTGCTCGGTGTAACGCCAGCGGCAATCCCACTTCTGCTCACGCCCTATACGGCCACGGCCGCGAACAGCTCAACAGTCCGGCAGCTACGGAGAGTCCCAGACCAGGTCGTTCTGCGTTTCTGTGAAGCGCCCTTGTGATGCCTGAGAGCTCAAACAGCCTGTTTCCCTCGGCGCAGCCAGTGCCGCTCCTCGTCATGGCGCAGCAGGACATGTGCGACGGCCAGGCAGACCAGCTCGGCGTCGGTTACGTCCAGGGGCTTGCCTGGACCGGACCGGGTGAACCCGCACGCGGGGATGATGCGGTCGGTCAGTTCCACATAGAGTGCGATCAGGAGGGTGTCCAGGTCGGCGATCATGACGGGCTCCAGGGTCCGGACGTGTGTGAACACGCCGATTCCGGACACCCTTCACTTAACAGTCACGGACCGTGAGCAGCGTGTCGCGACCACGGCCTCACCAGCCAGGAAGTACCGATCAGCGATCTAGGGAAAACGGTGATCGAGCGGGTAGGGAATTACCTGATCGCAGCCCACCCGCAGGTAGGGAATACCGTGATCGTCAGCACGCACGCCGGGATCTGTGCGGGGGCCGGCCGCAAGGCCGGTCCCTACCGCGACCCGGGTCGTTCGTGGCTGGTTTATTCAGCCTGGCTAGCCGAGGTGCTGGCCGCCTGGCTAGCGTGCCACTGAGCATCATCAGTGCCGCCGCGGGCAGAGATGGCCGCGGTGGCTTGCGCCACGGCTTGCCCTGCGGCTTGCGTGGCGCCCGCGGAATCGGTGGCTACCTCGGGGCTGGCCGTCCAGCGCCCGGCCGCTATCTGGCGCAGACGGTCCCGCCCGGCACGCCTGCCCCTTCCGCGGTAAAGCCGACTGTCCAAGCCGATCGCGCAGGCCAGGCCCGCGTAGGCGGCTTCGCTCAGATCGACCGCACCGGCGGATGCGGCGATGACGTCTAGCCGCGCGCGGGCTTCGGCCACGCGCGCGGCGTCGGTGACCTGCCACCGCGTGACCCACAGCCTGGTTTCCGGGCGGATCACTCCTGCGGCCGTGAGCCGGTTGAGGTATCCGCCGGCTATCCGCGGCCGCGGCCACGCGACCCAGTCGGCCGGCCGCGGCGGGCTGGCCGACTCGGCGATCCTGGCCAGCGCAGCGTCCACCTCCGGGTCACCAGTCGGCGCGGCGCTGGTAACGACGATCTGGTCGTTTGCGATGTCGATCCGCCCGCTGGCGGCAAGCCGGACCAGTTCTGCCCCATCAGCCCGTAGGCGATCGCGTAAACCTGACCAAGCCTGCCTCGGCACGAATCGATTGCCAGCAGCAGCAAGTCCTCGCAAAGCCAGTCCACATTTTCCACAGTACGCGTCTCTCCGGCCGAGTGCCCGCGCGTGCGAAAAGCCGACGACCTTTGGTGCAGTGGTTGAGCACGAGTAGCTAGCGCCGTATTCCGGCATCCGGCCAGAAATCTGGTCAAACCTTGAGGATGTCAGCCGCTGCGAGGCTGATTGAGCCAGTTGGCTGACTTCTTCGGGAGCAGTTAACGGTAAAGACCTGATGGCACCCAGGAACTGCATGACGGTGTTGTTGAAGAAGTCCGGATCGTCAAGGTTCGGAAGATTGCCGCCCCCGGGGACGATCACCTTCGTGGCACCGGGGATGGCTTGCTGAAGGCTATCCGCGATGCGCTTGACGATCTCGAGGTCTCGCTCGCCGGCCATGACTAGCGTTGGCACCCGGACCTCGCCGAGGCGCCCGGCTGCGGGCGGGTCGGTCGGCTTCGGCCCGCTGGGGGCGAATTGCGTGAAGACGTGGGCGTTGTCCAGGAGCAAGCGGCGTAGCAGTTCCCGGCTGTCGGCGCGGCTTGGGGTGGTGTGTGGTTCGGCGACGATACGGTCGATGAGCGGTGCGGGGTCGCCCCCGTGCAGGACGCGCACAAAGTCTTCTATCATGGGCGCGAATCCTTCGGACAGTTCGCGTATGTCTAGTGAGGATCCGCTCAATCCGGATCCGGCCAGCACCAGGGCGCTGACACGCTGCGGGTGCTGGAGGGCAAATTCCAGGGCGATACTGCCGCCCAGTCCGACGCCGACCAGGTGTGCTATGCCGATTTCCAGCGCGTCCAGCAAGTCAAGCAGATCCTGGCCGGCGTCATACGGCTCGCTGGAGCGCGGCGCGTCGCCATGGTTGCGAAGGTCGTAACGGATGACGCGGAAGCACTCAGCGAACGCCTCCATCTGGTAATCCCACAAGCGGCGGTCGACCGAATGGGTGTGGATGAGAACAAGCGGGTGGCCCGTCCCCTGGACGTCATACGGCAGCGGCACCCTGCCCGTCCCGCTCAATTCTTCCGATGCGCTCATCCGCACTCCTCGTAGCATTGGGCCAGGATTGGTGCAGCACAAATGTAACAGGCCCAGCAGTTGGTGTTCAGGACGCTCGGGCTGGACAGGCAGTTGACGCACCACGTGGCGCATGCGGTGCTCTCGGTGTAGATAAGCACGCACCAAAAGATGCAATTGAGATCGAGATCGTGCCCGTTAAGACAGCTTGATTGTTGCCCCGTTGGGTCGGTTCGGTTGATGGGGTTGTCGGCGGCGAATAGGTATAGGTTCTGGTCAAGGGGGGATTCTCCGCCGATGGTGATGCCTTGGGGGTCCTGCTGTGTCCAGCGTTCGATGCCGGGCTGATAGTAGCGGGCTCCCATGTGGTTGAGGCCGAAGGTGCTCCCCTGGTCTTCGAACACGCTGTACTGGCCCTGGAACAGCCAGGGGTTGTCTACCGACGTCTGGCCGCCGGTCATGGTCCCGTAGGGGTCGTAGGTGTAGGCTGTTCCGCCCACGAGGCCACCGCTGGAGTTGACCAAGCCGGTCACTGTGCCCAGGGCGTCGGACAGATAGTAGTACTTGGCGCCGCTGGGCACCTGCTCGTAGAGCAGCTTGCCGCGGTTGTCGCGGACGTAGAACGTTGTGCTGGTGCCCGAGGACTTAGACGACACCCCGAGCAGGGTGTTCAGCAGCGAGTCCGAGCTTGCCTGGGATAGCTGGTCCTGGCCAGGGCCGATGTAGCTGAGGGAGAGTTTGGTCCCGCCGGGCGGGATAACGCTAGTGGCCTGGTTGAGAGCGTTATAAGTGTAGCTGAGCCCGTCGCTGCCGCTGTTGAGGTTGCCGTCGGCTGTAGTTGGCGGTGGATCCGCCTGCGGTCACGCTGGTGATGTTGCCCGCCGAGTCGACGGTGTAACTGGTGGCCCCAGCGGGCGGGCTGCCGCAGGCGGCGGTGGTGGAGCCAGCGTAGGCGTAGCACAGTTCGCCGTCGGCGGTGTAACGGTAGGTGGTGGTCGTGCCGGTGACGTTGTTGGTGACCGACTGGATCCGGTTGGTGTCCACGCCGTTGGTGTTCTGGTAGTTGTAGCTGTAGCTGGCCAGCGCGCCGGACACGCTGGAGGTGCAGGTGAGCGGGGAGGGGATGTTGGCGTTGGGGGCAGTGACGATCAGGTAGGGCCGGGTGGCCTGGTCGTAGGCGGTGGCCGTGGTGTCTCCGACCCCGCTGGGGAACACGGTGGATTTGCGCTCGTTGTCGTTGGTGAGCGCGAACGTGATCACCGGGCTGCCGGCGGGCCCGGTGACCTTGGTGGGGTTGTTGGCCGGGTCGTAGAAGTAGCTGACGGTGCCGTTGGCGTCGGTGAACGAGGTCAGGTTCCCGATAGCGTCGAAGCCGTAGCTGACCGTGGTGCCGCTGACGGCCTTGCTGGTCATCTGGTTCAGCGGGTTGTAGCCGTACGATTCCACGGTGGATCCGTTGACCTGAACCGAGCTGACCAGGTCGTCGGGGGTGTAGTTGTAGCTGACCACCGTCCCGTCGTTGTAGGTGATCTGGGCCAGCCGGTCGAGCGCGTCGTAGGCGAACCTGGTGAGCTGATTTTTCCCGTCGGTGAAGCTGGTGATCCGGCTCAGCCCGTCATATCCGATAGTGTCGGCGCCGAGCGGCGACGGCGCCGCGATGCTGGTGATATTCCCGCCGGTGTCGGTGAGCGTGGTCGTGTGGTTGTTCGGATCGGTCAGGGTGTGCAGATTCCCGTCGTTGTAGTAGGCGTACGACCATCCGGGGCCGAACGGCGGGGTGACCGAGGTGACGTCGTTGGCAAGGGCGGAGTTGGTGGAATACGCGTATTGCCATTGCTGGCCGTCAAAGCGGGTGAACGTCCCCGGGTAGTGGGGCCAATGGCCTTGCTTTTAGGTGACATGCCAGGGTTGCAGCAGGTGGAGTTCGATGCGGCGGGTGACGCTGGTCACGGCGGCTCGCTGGCTTGCGGGAGGGGAAGTCGCCGGCCTTCTTGGTCTTGCGGGGGCTGGCCCGGTCCGGGCGGTCGCGGACGAAGGAGCCGGGCATGAGGATCTTCAGCAGGAACGTTGCGACCGCGAGATCCAGCTGGTCAGGGGGAAAGCCGCGACCGTGCCGGCCGCGGCTTGCAGGGCGTGCGGGAAGCTGATCCGGTCCGGGGGGATGCCCATGGCGTCCGCGCCGGCCCCGGCGATCCGGCAGATGGCCTGGTAGACGGCGAACAGCGCCCACATCTCCTGGGCCACGCCCTCGGGATCCTTGCTGCGCAGCACCGGCTGGCCCTGGCCCATGTCAGTCTTGTGATGCCCGGTGACGGTCTCGCAGCCCCATCGCTCCGGATAGCAGCACGCCAGGTCCAGCGCCGGGTACTCCTCGATGTCAAGCAGATCGGTGACCAGGCAGAACACCTCGGAAGAGGACTCGCCGCCGTCACCTTCGGCGGTGGTGTGCACGGTGTACTCGATCACCCGCACCGTGACCGGCGGGCCGTCGCTCTTGCGGGGCGGCTTGAGTTCTGCCAGCCAGGTACCGTCGGGCAGGACCCTGAGCGGCCGGAGGGTGAAGCTGGCCGAGGCGCGCCACAAGATGTGCGCCCCGGTGGCGAGCACGTCGCGGGCCAGGGACCAGGACAGGAAGTTCCGGCCGGCCAGGACCAGCATGCCCGGCGCGAAGCAGGGCAGCAGGTCCAGGGCCTGGGTCTGCTCCCCGCACGTGTACGGGCCGAAGGCGGCACCGGTCAGCGCCCCGGTCCCGGACTCGGCCGCCGCGACCCACCGCACCTGCGGGAACGCCCCGTCCCGGGAGGCGTTCGAGGGCCTGCCGAAGAACGCGTCGTTCTCGTCGCTGTCCGGCACGTCCGTCGTGGACCCGTCCATCGAGATGACGCGCAGCCCGCAGCAGAACACTCCTGCCGTCCCGTCGGCAGCGACCGGGCCCGCGACGTGCTCGAACAGCATCCGCAGCGGGTCAGAACCCAGCTTGCCGCGGCCCCGCGACAGCGAGGAGATGTTCGGCTGCCGCCACCGGCGGCCCTCGCCCGCGTCCACCCAGCCGTCCGGGTCCAGGTCCCCGGCCAGCAGGTCCTCCCCGCGGCGCCGGTGATACAGGCCGTCGGCCAGCTTGATCATCACCTGCCCGTACCCGCAGTTCCGGCCCCGGAACAGCCACAAGGCAAGCACGAAGTACACCATCAGCCGGGCCGGCAGCAGCCGCCGGCGCTGCTCCCGGGTCCCCGTCGCCTCGACGACCTCATCCACCAGGTCCGGCGGGAACGTCCTGGTCAGCACCCCGACCGAGATCCGGTCCGGCAGCCACCCGTCCAGCGACAGCCCCTCAGCACCATCATGAGCCACAAAACGATCACATCATGACATCAGTACCTAAAGCAAGGCCATTGGGTAGTGGGGCGGCGCAGGCGCACCATAGCCCCATGACTCGCTGGCACCTTGCGTCCCGTTCACCGCGGGCAGGGTTCTCGGTGTGAGGTCGCCGCCGCTGTTGAAGCTGGTCGTCCAGGTGTTGGCTGGGTTGTTGGCGTCGGTGAGGGTCGCCACATTGTAGTTGGAGTCGTAGTTAAGCGACTCGCTATGCCCGTTCGCGTCGGTGATCTTGTTGACCTCGTCCAAGGTGAACGCGCTGCCGCCATTGTGGTAGTAGGTGGTGTTGTGGCCGTTGGGGTCGTTTACCACGGCGTTGGTGGCGTTGTAGGTGAACGTCCAGGTAGCCGCCTGGGGGGTGCCGGAGGCCATGGTGATGGTGTGGACCTGGTCGCAGGTGGAGCAGGTGTAGCCGACCGCCATCACGTGCCCGGCCGGGTCGGTTACCTGGTTGATGTCGCCGTTGCTGTTGTAGCCGTACTGGGTGGGCTGGTTCAGCGGGTCGGTGTAGGACGTCAGCTGATTGGAGCCGTCGTACCCGTAGGTCCAGGTGCGGGCGGTGGGGCCGTTGGACTCGCTGGCCTGGGTGAGGAACCCGGCCGCGTTGTAGGTGAAGTTCACCGTCCGGCCCTGCGAGTCGGTGGCCGTGGCCAGGGTGCCGTCGCCTCGGTAGCTGTAGCTGATCGTGGCGGCGGTGGACCGCGGGCTCTGGTCGGTGATCAGCTGGCCTGAGGAATTGAAGACATATTCCTCGCCGGAGTTGAACGTCAGGTCGTAGTTGCTGCCGCTCCTGACCGACCACTCTGCCCTGCTCGCATCCTAACGGCCTCCGGCAGCTGTACCGAGGCGCCGTGCACGGGGGCCTCCCAGCGGTCCGGGCTGGTCAGGCGCCGGCGGGCCGCTGTGCCCCTCGCAGGGCGATCTGCTGCGGCTGCTGGATGCTCCTCCGGTGCCGTGCGGCGCGTCGCGGGGAGACCGTCCGCCGCTCGGAACTTGCCGGGTGGGGCGAACTGCGGCTACTGCGGGCTCTGGCGGCGCGAACTGCCGCGTACGTGGACGGCGGGCTGTGGAGTGAACGGGCTGGTTGGCACGGGACGCAGCACAAAACCAGACTCGCCAACATGCATTCGGAGCAGCCTGTGTTCTAGCGAAGAGAAGTTGAAGGATTTCTAGGCGAGATGGGTCAGTGTAGTATGTGGCATCTGGGTGGTGAAGCGGTTCAGGTTCCTTCTGATCGTTAGGGGACGTGATGCGTCAATACTATCCAATTGCGGTGCCGGACTGCGTAAGCCAAGTGACGATCAATGCGCCGAGCGGTGTGCTCGCCGCCCTGTACTCCAGGCCAGAAGGGGAGGCTAGGGCGTCCGCGGTATTCGTGCCCGGCTTCAGCGGCTCGAAGGAGGACTTTATTCCCATGCTCGCGGCGCTCTCGGCTGGGGGCTATCGCGTTGTGGCCTATGACCAGGCGGGACAGTATGAGTCGGGTGGTCCATCTCAGCCCGCCGGCTACAGCATGCAGTTGTTCACCGACGATCTGCTGGCCGTGATCAAGAAGGTTGGCGAGGGCCGCCGTGTGCACGTGCTGGGGCACAGTTTCGGCGGACTCGTTGCCCGCCGCGCCGTCATCGTGGCGCCCTCGCTAGTGCGCAGCCTGACGTTGCTCGACTCTGGGCCAGATGGCGCGAGCCTGAAGCGTCGTCGGCTGCTGGGACCACTGGCCTGGCTCATCCGGCTGGGTGGCCCCAAGGTCGTCGCCGGGTTGATGATCCGTGTGCTCACGAATGCAGGCGTGCCGCCCGGCCGGATGCCCTGGCTGCGCCATCGCCTTCTCCAGACTAATCGAGCCAACCTGATCGGAATCTGCCGACTTCTGGCTCGTGAGCCGAACCTGGCACATGAGCTTGCGGACACGTCCGTCCCATTGCTTGTGGTATGCGGCAATGCAGACGACGGCTGGCCGGCCCAAACACAGGCCGATATGGCCCGCCGACTCTCTGCGCAGGCTGTCGTCATAGAAGACGCCGGGCACACGCCTAATGAAGATCAGCCCGTGGCTACCGCCGAGGCGCTTCTCCATTTCTGGCGAGGAGTTGATGCTGCTACCCGTTGATGCACATCCGTCCGTCATGAGCTGGGCTCCGTCATCTAGAGGCAGGGGAGAAGTTGGAAAAAGAGAACCGCGAGTCCTTAATGCAGGTTTACAGCGCGGAACGGCAGGATGACCAAAATGCGCTCGTTATAGCCTTCGCTATCGCCACGACCGGCATTACTTATGTCACCCTTGGCGTGGCCTACATCAATGACCATTGCAACAGCAACGGCTGCAACCAGCATGGCCAGCACCTGTCTAACCTGGTGCTGGTCACAGCCCCGGCGATCCCCCTAGCATTAGCAGCGTTCCTCGCCCTTAATCTAGCCGCGACAAGGATCCGTTCCGTACATCTGCAACGACTGGAGCGCGCATTGCAGGTGCCGCTGTCCCACCGCGGCGACTCAGCGGCCGAACCCTCTTACCACACCGACGTCGGCTTGGTCTACCGGCCCATGGACAGGCCATTCGATAAGCCGCACGGTGCGCGCATACTGTTCTTCCTAGTCACACTCATGGCTTATCTGCCCATCCTGGCGGCGCTTCTTGGCTTCACCTGGGTGGCACTAATACACGTGTCCGGGTCAGTAGCCAGATACGCATCCTGGTCCATTTATGGCGTCGCAGAATTTGTGGAGGTCATGGCGCTTGTCCGTTCCTTGGTTGGTTCACGATTCACCTATACAGGACCGGCCGCGGGATAACAGCCCACGTCCGCTGGGCGGAACCCGCTGAGGCTCGCGGGTGATCCTTGGTCCGAATCACCCCGCTGACGGCAGTGACGGCGGCCACGAGAAACTGCCCGGAGACGGCCATGAAGCTGCCCGCTGGCGGTCATTAAGACTGCCCGGCGCCGACCACCGGATCTGCCCGACACGATCTTGACCGTTCCCTGCCGGTTACCCGGCGGGGGTCCCTCCCTGGCTTGGCTGAGCGGTGCCATTCCGTTCTCAGTTGGTTCCCGGGAGGGGGCGAGTGAAGTCTGCCGAGGAGATCATGAACATTCTGGAGGCCTACGGGACCTGACGGGGTCGCTGCGGGACGCGGCCGAGCTGGCGGCTTGCTCGCATCACACCGTCGCACGTCATCCCGAGTTTGATCAGACTAGTACGCACCTGAGCTGGAGTTCTTGATCTCGGCCAGGGCTTCGCGGAGGTCGTCGGGGAGAGGGTCGGCCGCGGTGATGAGGTGGGGGCCGGCCTGGATCTCGATGACGCGGTAGCGGCGGGCGGTGCGGACGAACTTGCGGATTGACCAGCCTGTCTGGTGACCACCTCGGTGCTGTCACAGTCGAGAATGCCGCCTACCGAGCCGTAGCAAGTAGCGCGCACCTCACCTGCTGTTTCACCTTCGAGGGCTCGCAGCACGACCGGGGCGGATGGCTCACCGGGCATCACGCACCTCCGCGCCGACAACTTCACGGCCACTGTCCGCCACCCAGCCATGCAGACGTAAGAGGCAAAAGTCCCCGCCAGCGAGGCGATGACCGCAGCTGCTGCCGGACCAGGTCATCGTCGTCGCCTAGATGAACCGGTTGTCACGGGCGTCAGTGCCCGGACCGCAAGCCGCATTCCGCCGGCCTGTGCCGCTAGACCGAGCGTGATCTGACTCCGGCCCTGCCCGGGCGCGAAAGCGGCTAAGGTTTGGCCTTCGTTGGGCGATTCATGCCGTCCCTTCAGAGTGCACCAAGCGAAGTAGGAGGTCGGTCTTGCCTGGCTATGGCGCGCTGCGCGAAGATGGTAAAGAAGTTTCGGATGCGGGAGGGGGGCATGTGCCTAGAGCTACAGGTGGTCTATTTTCTTACGAGGACCAAGAGCCGGCGGAAGCCTGTGCGTGCCGAAAACCTCGTCCATGTCATGCGACCAGGTGATATTCGTTGATCAGGCCACTGACGCGGGCCAGTCTTCGGACGCGGTACCGTGCAAGATCGGCGGGTTCGGGTAGCGGTTTCAGCGCGGCGCCGTGCAGGGAGCGGTGTGGCCGGTGCTGATTGTGGTGGGCCTCGTAGCCTTCCAGGACTCGCCGCAGGTGGGCCGGGTTCCAGATGAGGGTGCGGTCCAGGAGCTCGCGGCGGCATCCGCCGATCCAGCGTTCGGCGGTCGCGTTCATGCGGGGCGTCCGGACGTTGCACGGCACGGTCCGGATCCCCCGTCGGCGAGGACGGCGTCGAACGCGGCGGTGAAGTCCGGGCCGCGGTCGCGGATCATGAACTTGACCCGGGCAGCTTGCTCGCCGAGGTCCATGAGGAGGTTGCGGGCCTGCTGGGCGGTCCACTGCCCGGTGGGATGCAGGGTGACCCCGAGGATGCGGATGCGCCGGGTCGCGTGCTCGATACGGCCAGGACATAGGCCTGGGTGCCGTCGAGCAGGCCGGCCGTGAAGAAGGCCGCGCCAGGATCGCCTCGGCCTGGGAGCGCAGGAACTGCGACCAGGCCGGCCCGGTCCGCCGCCGGCCGGGGTTGATGCCGCTGGCCTTGAGGATCTCCCGCACGGTCGAGGCGGCGGTGTTAACGCCCAGGCCAGCCAGTTCGCCGTGGATCCTCCGGTATCCCCAGTCGGGGTTCTCGCGGGCCAGCCGGCGGGCCAGGGCCTGGATGTTCCGCCGGGTCGCCGGCCGGCCGGCCGGGCGTGCGCGGACCTGGCCGCCCGGCGGCGGCGGACGATGTCACGGTGCCAGCGCAGGACCGTGTCCGGGGCAACCAGCAGCCGCAGGCGGCGGCGCCGCGCTTTGGGTATCACGGCGAGCAGGGCACGGTCTGTCCAGTTCAGCCGCGGACGACATGGCCGCCGCCGTTGCAGGACGGCGAGCTGGTGGCGAAGGATCAGGATCTCCGCCGTCTTCCAGGCATCGTCACGCCGGGACAGCCGCAGCCACGCAGCGACATGGGTGATCAGGAGGAACACGAACCGCAGGCACATGATCGGTGATCATCACGGCCGGACCGCGCGGAGGGCAACCCTGCTGGTCAGAGCCGTGGACGACATTCTCGGCACGCACAGGCGCTACGCGACCTGCTCACTCAAATGCAGCAGGTCAGCGACCAGGCCCGGGACCTGATCCTCGATGCCGAGCCGGTTCCCAGCCGGGTGTGACGGATCCGTTCCTCAACGGAGTTGCAGCGGTCGATCCCGAGGCCGGATCAGCGCCGACGTCATCAGCCGCTACGAGGCCGCGCACTAGCTGAACCCTCGCCACTGCCTACTTTGCGGCCACGCCGAGACAAATGGATGCGGCCCAAACGCGAACCTCCTACGCGCGCCTCCCTGCCGACTATGTGTGGGTGTTGGTGGGGCTTTCGCCGTATGGATAAGGAGACAGAACGGCCCGCTCCGTCGGGACCTGCGCGCTGTCGGTCAGGGGGCTTAGACGGCGCAGCAGCCCGCGGTCCTGGGTCAGCAGCACCTGCTCTTCCACGGTTGCCTGCTCGATCGGCGCGTCGTCGTCAGGGTCGGTGGCGCAGGCGGCATCGACGCCGGCCTGGCGACTCGGCCACATCACCCAGCGACGATGTCCCGTCGCAGGTCACTCGCACCCGCGCGGGCGACTCGGTGGAAGGAACAGCAAGGGCTCGCGAGCGAAGCGCACGCCTGCCTCGGCCTGTCCTCGCTTCCAGGCAACCATGGGCGGGTCCCCCAGGGATGCCCGGTCGGCTGCTGCTACAACGGGGAACGGCGGGCCCCGGGCCCGCCGTTTCCCGTGGAGGGTTGTGGTTAGCGCGGGGGAACTGGGAGTGCGGGGCCGGTGTGGCGAGGTTGGCGGTGGGGGCCTTGAGGGTGAAGCCGATCACCGCGCAGTTGATGTCGACGCCGGCCGAGCCGTAGGGTTCGGGCTGGCCGGTGCCCGGGTTGACGCCGGTGAGCAGGTCGGGGCGGGTGGCGGCCAGGTTGAACACCTGGACCTCGTCGATCTGGCGGGTGTTCAGTCCTGCCTTGACCGCCTTGGGGGTCCACAGCCCGAGCTGGGCGTCCCATAGCGGGCTGTAGGCGTTGGCGTGCCGGGGGTCGGCCAGGGTGGGGAAGTCGCCGAACACGTTCAGCAGGTCCCCGCCGTGCCGCAGCGCGTTGATCAGTTCGGTGTTGCCGGCGGAGGCGTCCTGGGAGGCGTGCCCGTCCAGGACCAGGTGCTGGAAGCCCTGTGATTGCGGGTTGCGGGCGCCGGTCTGGCCGTTGATGAAGCCGAACAGCCGCTCGCGGGCCGAGCCGAGGAAGTCGTCGCCGCCGTTGAAGGCCGCGATGTTCAGCGCGGGCACGTAGGTGGAGCGCTCCAGCACCGCGGTCAGCGGCTGGCCGGCGTCGGTGGACAGGTAGAGGATCGGCTGGCCGGCGTCGAAGCCCTTGACGAACAGCATGTCCACCCAGGACTCGGCGAACTGGCCGGGCTGGGACTTGCCGGCGATGTGGATGCCCAGCACGCGGTCGCCGGTGTTGGTGTGGTGGGTCACGTCGAAGGGGCCGTTGCCGACCGCCACGATCGGCGCGTTGTAGACGACGCCAGAGCCCGCGAACTTGATGAACGGGCTGTAGCCGGGGCCGGCCACCGCGCCGGGGGCGAACTTGGCCAGCGGGAACCCGGTCGGCCCGGGGACCGCGATCCGGGTCGGGCTGAAGTTCGGCGCGCCGGCGAAGTTCACCACGCCCGGGCCGAACGGGTTGGCCTGCGGGGTGGGGTTGGTGAGCGCGACGGTCTGCAACGCGGCCGGGTCGCCGATCGCGATGTTGGCGAGCTTGGGCGCGTAGTTCACGCCCAGGTCGTGCGCCAGCCCGGGGTCGGAGGCGTCCAGCAGCACGTACCACACCTTCTGCCCGTGCGCGGTGCCCGGGTACAGCGGCAGCCGCACCGTCTCCTTGCTGAGGTTGACCTGGATCGCGCTTTCCTCGGTCAGGTGAGTCCGGGCCAGCAGGCCCGAGATCGGCCCCAGGTCGCCAGGTCGCGATGACGTGGCGCTCGCCCCAGATGACACGGTGGCGAGCACCGCCGCAGCGGCGATGGCCGGAGCGGCGGCCGCCAGCCACCACCGGCGTTTCAGGATCTTCATCTGATGTCCTCCTCTTCCGGCAGGGCCGGAACCCCGGCGGCAGCGAACCGCGGCCGCGCTGTCTGGTTACCGTGATTGGCGTCCGCATCGGTGCGGGTCTTACCTCCCGCCGGCGTGCAGACCCGAGGACGGCCCGGCAGCGTGCCGTCCGGAACGACACATGCCCAGCGCGCGGGGACAGGACGATCAGCGCGGACCCGGCCGGGATTCGCCGGAGAAGTGCGGGTCAGCGGTCCTGGCCGCGTACCGCGGCCAGCAGCCCTTCGAAGTCCTCACCGCACGGGCCGCAGGCGCTCAGGTGCGCCGCCATGCCGGGGTACCGCTGCTCCGCCGGTTCGCCTGCGGCCACCAGCTCGACATAGACGTGCAGCATGTCCACCGCCCGGGCGCAGCCGACGTCGCGCGGGTCGGTCCGCAGGAAGCGGTCCAGCTCATCCGGGCCGGTCACGTCTGCCTCGAAGTGTCAGGACTTAGGTATCCGTTAGCGTCAAGAGCTGCCCGCAGCTTACGCCGGGCATCGAACAGCACCTTGTAGATCGCGTTGCGGCTGGAGGCCAGCTGCAGGACCAGGACGTCCAGCGGAACGTCGTTGAGCACGATCGCGACGAAGACCGCGCGCTGCCGCGGGGTCAGTTCCTCGTCCACCGCGCGGCGCAGCGCCGCGAGCAGATCCCGGCACTCGGCCTCCTGCGCGGGATCAAAACCGAACCGGTCCGGCAGCCGGTCCCAGTCCTCGCCGTCCAGCGGCACGGCCG
>WNGK01006968.1_pt1 | contig 14805 bp, 17 predicted proteins | sample 5400601 | NCBI WGS metagenome assembly WNGK01 (sample SAMN13153376, study PRJNA577476) | soil metagenome | isolation source: 60 cm soil or saprolite under Garry oak tree replicate 1 | place: USA:California | collected 2016-06-15 | reverse complement strand
TACGAATACACCACCGTTCTGATTCTCTTTGCGTGGCTCTGCGGCAACCGTTGTGTGCCGCGCACTAAACGTCAAGAACGAAGTTGAGCAGAAGGAGACTGACCGATGAGGGATCAGCAAAAAGTCACGGTTCGATTGCTCGTTGCGGTTATAGCGGTGGTGTCCGGATTTGTGGTCTTACTGAACTCGTGGCCCGTGAAGGCGAAGGCTCAGAGTGAACCACAAACGCCAGCGGAACTGTGGCTCTCTTGGAGTCCAGACATCCGAGCAGAGTATGTTGGTGGCTATGTTGAAGGCTTTATAGAAGGCGAGCGGGCGGGGTGTTCGTTTTACGCTGACAAAATAACGCCTTACATGCCCAAGCAGCCGATGCCGCCCGAGAAGCTACCGCGACTGGCCTGTCTCGGTGCCCTGCCTGAGTTTGTTAAACCAACCAAGGAATATGTGGATGCGATTACGAACTACTACACGAAGTACCCAAATGATCGTCAGGCCGGGATGTCACGAATCTTGTTGGAATCAGCAACTCCTCCGGGTCTCGCGATCGGCCAAATCCACGAGAAACTGACTCGGTGATCCAAGGTCGGATTAGGGGGGTACCACTACGACGGGGGGTACCACTACGACGGAGCGTACCGTGAGTAGGCGCAAAATCAGAACCAAGGCCAACCCGCACCTACGAATCCGGACGGCTCACCGAAAGCCCGGCCAGTCGTAGATAACAAAGGGCAACCAATAGTGCCGGGTGTGGAAGGGTGGAAACCGGGACCCGGCTCTGCTGGCGGCGACCGTGACACGAGGTGGGGTCCTCTCAAACCTGTTCCAGCCGACCCATCGAAGGGTGAAGGGCAGCCTAACGCAAGCTGGGATCCCAATGGGCACTGGGATGTAAAGACGGGCCGGAAGGGCGACACGGTTCGTGTGCTTCCAGATGGCACAAGGGTTGACCACGACAATAAGCCGCTTCCGAGAATCTCAATCTCTCCGGATGCGGCCAGGACTGCTGCGAAGGTCACGTTCTGGGGTGCAGTCGCTGCGGCGGGAGCTCAGATCATTCGAGCGCTGGGGCCAGTGCTCGAAGGAGCGCCTTAGGTTCGGTCTGGTTACCGTAGACGCTTGGTTCAGGGAGAGAAAAGCTTTTTGGGGGCGAATATGAGGGCACTTACCGATAAAGAAGCAATCGAATGGTGCAAGCAATGGCCGTTGCAGCTTGAGTTTGATAACGAAGGCCTACTACGTGCGCCAAAGGGAGGTCACACCTATCGGGTTGACTTGTCGAGTGTGCGTTGGCGCGATCTTCTCTCGACGGCACGTGCATTGGCGTTTCTGGGGTGTCACGATGTGGATGCGTTTTCCGGTGGTCTGGTTTGGATTAGGAGAATCCGTATCGCAGTCCCCGAAATGGAAGCTGTCGTGCTTCGAGCACTGGAAAGGTTCAGGGTGGGTTACGGCGAGAATAGATCCCTTGAGACCGCGAGAGCTCACTTCTTTAGGAACGATGAGGCAGCCGACTGTTCCGCCGTCCTGCTGTTGGTTCTGCTGGCAGAGTGGGATGCCTATTTCGTCCACCCGTCAGGTGACTGGGTTGCCTTTATCGATCATGACGACCACATCACTGTGACTGCTAAGTCTGCGGAGATAGCAGAGGACCTGAGGGGCAGCCTAGAGCGGTGGGGGCCAACTACCACCGCAGAACTCGCGCAGCCGCTGTTTTAGCCACGTTGCCGCCGTAGGGCAGGCCGTCAAAATCTGGCCGTGCTGCGCACGGGGTGGAGGGGTGACAGGTCACGACTGGGAGGGTTGCTGTAGAGCGCCGCTACAATCGCGCGCGCGCACGCACGCACGCTTCTCACGCGCGCGCCCCGCGCCGCCTCTGCTTCTGCTGATGGCTTGGGGGAGGGAGCATTTTGCCGTCCGTATACACTCCCCCGTCAAACGAGGAGCGGGAAGAGAGAACTGACACAGCTTAGAGCGCCGTAATCAAATAGTAAACATTCTGTGCGGCTGCTGTGTTGATGCTGTTGATGCTGATTTCATGCTGGAGCTGGGAGCTGCTGATTTTTTTAAAGCTGGGAACTTGGAGGTGGTGCTAACTGAATCGGCGTCGACTCCCCTGTCGTTAAGGCCCTACCGAGTATCGAAAATTGAATCTGAGAATTCGCGGATTTTGGCTTGGATGCGGCGGCAGAACTCGCTAGAAAAGGTGGCAAAAAAAAAGGATCTTGGATCTACCTGGAAGCTCCCGCAATTCTGGGTGCCATCACTTCGAGCACACGGATCGAGTGCGTGTCTCGGCTTACTTGACCGACAATGCGAACCTCCTGGCCCTCGAATCCTTTCAGAGTTTCCGGATTCAGTATGGTCCAAGTCCGCTTATTCACGCGGCTCACAAAGATGATCTGTCCGCCTTTCATAGCGACCGTGCCTACGAGTCTTCTACTATGCAGGTAATCGCCGCTCTTGCCTGTGGCGGCAGAGCTAGCATCGATTGGCCCTTTTTTTTGGGCCGTGGCCACAACGCCATAGACCAGACATATTCCGGCCAGGGTAATCAAAGCAAGTCGCGCCAGCGTTTCCATAAACTGCACCTCTTTGCTAGTTTCGAACGCCAATGTCGTTCGTCGATTTACTTACGGATTGAAACCTCACCAAAGAAGAATGCTCACCTGACAAGGCTTGTCTGTGGCCGATTGCACAATCGCCCAGTAGTTTTCACCAGATTTGATTGCGGTTTGGTCCAATAGCTGCACTAGAGTCATCGAGCCTGCCTCTATCGAGATTGGTGCATTGTGCGCACTGAATTCTTTGCCCGTAAGAAGCTCCTGACGCTCACAGTGATTTGCCTCCAGCCACGCTGTAATCTCGGGTCTTTTATCAATATCGTCCCAAATCTCTTTTCTGGTTTTGTTTTTTGCGCCGGGATAGGACATCACCACGTCTGCTATTGGGAGATGGGTGGAGTTCCAGAATGCATGAATAATCCGGTCTTCCTCGATCCACCGATACTCCGGCGCCTGAGACACAATTATGTTCAGCAGATCAGCAATAGTCCCGCCCGCAAAGTCGAAATCTATTGTCGGCTCCTTATCATGATCGAAAATCGCCTCGACACCGATAGGAACGTGTGCTTCTTGTGATACCCAGAACAGCGCGCCCGAAGCGCCAAACGATTCGATATGGAGCTGTCCCACGGTTTTAGACGCCATATGTTTAGGGTTGGAAGTCGCCGGGCCGTGGGAAGCCGCGCCAGGTGTCTCGGCAACAACAATGCTCGCCACTAACACTAGTAAAGTGAATGTTCTTATCATTATTAGCCTCTAGTTGCAATGATACGTCGGTTTGCTGCACTGGCTCGGATTCGCGGTTACGTCGGTGATCGTTACGTCGGTTGCGCTAAATTGCAGGCAATTGATGCGAATTGGGTTCTTATTTCCAGTGGCTGTGAAGCTCTGCTTAGAAATCGAGCATGCATTGGCCGGAAGGGGCTGGGGCTTCGTGTTCAAAAGCAAGAGCTGATCTAGGAATTCCCCATCCACGTTGCTTGAACTATCTCCAGTGGATTGTATAGGAATGAAGTTATGATCAACATCCACTACGTCTTCGTGAATTCCCATGACTTTCTGAAAATCGTTTCCATCCTGATCTTTAACCTGATAAGTGACGCATCTTTGGTAGCCGTATCGATTCGGTGACGACTGAAGGCCATCGCAAGAGGTCTGGGTCTGATTCAGATACGTCGTCAGGACGCTTCCACCCGGCGGCGGCTCAATCACGGCAGAGGTCGGCACCTTTGGTAAAATGTGCTCTACCGTGTGTGGTGGCGTCTGCACCTGCGTCAGTATATGCGGTTCGCCAGTCAGGTCGCTAGCTATAGAAACGGAACCATCCCAAGTTCCCTGAATATTCTGGATCGAAGAATGTGAGCAGTCTGCGACAGTGCACCGAATGTAGTCTTCAGCCACGGCATTGGCCGAAAGAGCGGCAAACCGCAGGAACGGCAGCTAGGGGACGTTCTGGCAGCAGTCGCTGATCTGGGCACTAATTTGGCTAGCATCGCACAAAGGCTGGAAGAGCCTTCCGCGCTGCTTCCGGCAGGTCAGTTGACTGACTTGTTTGTACAGGAACTTCGGCCAGTGTTGTTGGAATTTAGAGAGTCGATGCGCCCCAGAGCATCGGAGCGATTCATGGCAGAAGTTCCGTTTTCCCTGAATGAGCTACGACTTAAGCTTGACGGCCGGGGCGGCACAGAGCTAAATCGTGCAGAGTTTAAGCAGACTCTCGAAACCCTGATAAAGCAAATGGGATTAAAGATTCAATCGGTGAGCCCACCATCTTGATTCTCGGGGCGGGTGCAACTGGGTCCTGCCCAGTCGTACACCCAGCAACCCAACACATCGTTCTTTTGTTTTGAACGCTCGCTTGGGACAGACTTGCAAATCATTATTGACGACAACAGGCGTCTCATTGGCCGGGTTATGAGTGTTATCGCGAGTGGGTGTTGAAAAAGTCACTTTTCGTCCCAAACGGTCAAAATTTGGGGATAGAAAATGTCTTGTGATCCGAGAAGATCGCTCATAACGCATCCTGACGCAATTTCATTTTGGTGAATTTGGCAATAGAGAGTTTTTTCAACAGCCACGCCTGTCCGTTTAGGGCCTGTAGCCCGCGAAACAAACATTCCTAATAAGAACATTCCTAATTGCCTTGCACTGCGGTTGGGTTCACAAAGAAAAAGGCCGGGGTTGAAAAAAAAGCAGTTTCATTTTTTTCAAGTTTTTTCAAAAGCCTGCGGTAAGAAAAAGTAAGACTGCGCCATTTTCAGTGTCCTCAGTGAAATCGCCTGCAAGCTCGTATATACGCTGCACTTGACTGCAGAAAGGAGGTTCGATTTTGCAGATTTGCCTTATGATTTCGGAAATCACTGAGGGAAGAAATGGGCGGATACGGCAGCGCGAGGGGTGCGATGTCTACCAATTACGTCAGCGCCGGGTATCTCTATATGACGCTGACGGAAACGACAGGGAATATTTGGCTGCTCGATGTGCCGAAAGGGTAACCGGACTCGAACTATGCGGCATTTTTTCAGTGTGTCGAGCCGGCGCAGCCAACTGATCAGTAGGTTCCAAGTTGCACAAATTCGGTGCACTATCTACCCAGTTTCACTCGGTCGATAGTGGACCATCCGCTCGTCAGGCAGACCAGCATCGCCTCCGGCTTGCCTTAGTCGCGCGACTCCCGTCTCGTCTACCAGCCTTCGGTTGGTGATTCTAAACAGCTGAAATCTCGAACCCACACTGTTAATTGAACGGTAGCCGGTTGAGAACTGCAATCCGTGCGGATTCAGCGACGCGATTGTCGCATCGCGCGCTGCGATCGATCGATTCGCTGTACCGAGCGGCCTCTGCAGCGCCGCGGTCGTGACCTCCAGCGCGTCGTGAGTCTCGGTCAAGCACACGCCTGCACCTGTCGATTCGCGTTCGCGGCCGTGAAAGCGTCATGCCATGCGCATCGCGCCGGGCGCGAGCGCGCGGATTGTCTCCTCGCGAATGCGGGGGCTCACCGCCTCAGCCAAGGGCGCCGGCCGATGCGGCTTGGCTGAGACACTCTTGCATTCCGCCGATGCCGATGGTCCGCAGACACTTCGCCGATAGCGTCTTCAGCCAAACCGCACTCCACATTGATGCGCTCACTGTTCGTTGTCCACTTCGTCGTCTCGTAGTCGATAGAAGTTGTCGATCGCATTGAATGCGATCGTGTCGCCCTGCGCCCAGCTCACCTCGATGGTGTGACGATAGTGAATCCCGCCGTAGATGCGGGCGACGCCGAACAGCTCCTTGAAATCCTCGAGGTGACCGGAGGCGAATGTCGCTGGGCAGATATCGGCCCGACAACCGGCCCCTTGGCAGGTCAGCGTGACCGCGGGAATATCCGCGCCATACATGTGCTTCAGGACTGTGACGACCGCGGCGGACTGGACGCCGTGATTGGCGGGGTATTCGGGATGCGGCGGCGTCGGAATCAGCGACAGCCAGGTTGAGTCCTGCAAGTCTGGAAGGCCAATGGCGCCCGCGTTTTGGATCGCGGTCCAGGGGCGCCAGAAATGGTAAGTGAACTTCGCTTCGAAGGCCGAAACAAACGCGTCGGCCAGTGCGACGCTGAAAAGGGCAAACGCGCGCGTGTTGTGTTCGAGATCCGAGGGCACGGTCGTCGCGACGACTCGCGCGAGCCGATGGTATTGCGCCACAGGATTATCGGTTGCGAACCTGGCGATGCACTCCTGCTGCAGTGTTCGCACGGCGCTGGTCGTGCCGCCAATCGCTTTCAGCTCCGCTAAATCCTCCGCGAAGACGTGACTGTAGATACTGGGCGGCGGCTCGGGCCGAAATTGGCCGCCGTCCGCCATCGTCCACGGTGTTACAAATGCCCAAGACAGGAAGGGACTCGATCCTGTACGCGGATCGGGCTGCCAGAACCCCAAGCCCACGGGTGGCGTGTAGACCATTACTGCATCAGATCCGTCGTTTGAACGGAGCGCGACAATTTGCGCCGCGACCTGATCGCCTAGCGCCACGGCCTGATCTTTTGCCCTACCGTCCTCCACCTGCGCCAGCGACTGAGCCAACGCCGCGTCGAGTGCCGCTTGTTGGGCGGGAAACAGCCGCACGAGCACGCCGTACGCCGCCGCCGCGGCAGCGGCGCTTTTGTTCGCGTTCCGGTACCCAGTGATGCGGACGGCGTACGATTCGTACTTCGGATGGATCGAGAACACCGCATCGGCCATGGCGACGTGCATCATCGCCATGGCGCGCGACGCGAGCGGCGCTCCTCGCGGTCCGAGAGGTGTCGCAAGGATGGTGTTGATCCCCGTGAGATTCCAGAACGTGACGATCTGGTCGGCGTGTGCGCGGATGACTACCTCAGCCGATAACGATGGCGTCGGCGTTCCCAACGCGAGCGCGGCGATCATCAAGACGATCTTGCATTGGTTGGGTTTCATGAGCCTCCTCCCGAAAGTGATCGCGAGCCCGTCTGACCCGTTCTCTTTCGTAGGGTCAGTCAAGGACCTTACTATTTCTGGGGTGCGTTTCATCGAAGTTCTCCTTTTTAATCTTTGGGGGTTGCATAGGTCTTGTCTGTGAGAGCCACCGTTCGATGGCAGGGTGAATGCCGGAAAATCCGAGGAGCCAAGCTCGCGATTCGTTTTTTTTACCGACCAGCGACTTCAACCTCCGCCAAGGCGAAGCATGAAGCACGCGGCCGGGCACGTCAATGTACGCCGAATCTATTGCGGCACAATTGCGTATCCACAGCTAATTGGTTGAAAAAAAAAATCGTATGCATGCAAATCCACCGGCCGCTCTAGGGAACTGGTAAAATCTAGCCGGACCGCAGGTGGCCTATGAGGGATTCCGGCCGCTCATCACCTTTCTTCCGGTTTGGAATCTATGAAGTGGACCTCCGTGCAGGAGAACTGCGCAAACAGGGGGTAAAACTCAAACTGCAAGAACAGCCCTTCCAGGTGCTCGGCTTGCTGCTGGAGCATGCGGGCGAGCTGGTAACCAGGGAAAATTTACGAAGTCGCGTCTGGTCAGAAGATACGTTCGTGGATTTCGACCATGCTCTGAACACTGCGATTACAAAAATCAGAGTGGCTCTGAGCGACGACGCGGAGAATCCCAGATTTGTAGAAACTGTTCCCCGCCGCGGGTACCGGTTCATTGCTCCGGTAGAGGCGCCACAGACATCACGGGATGGCAAGCCTCCAGCCCAGGTGACCAGCTCCCCGGCTGGGCACGCTGGGTCAGGATCAGTTACGTGGCGGCGAGCGCTGCTGCCGGTTCTTCTCGCATTGTCATTAGTAATAGTTTTCTTCTTTTCACTTGTTAGGTATAGGCAAGGACGCAGCACAGCGAACAACATTCGTTCTTTGGCGGTGCTGCCGTTAGAAAACCTCTCGGGTGATCCCAACCAGGAATATTTCGTAGACGGCATGACCGACGAGCTGACCACAAATTTGGCAAAGATTAAGTCAATCCGGGTAATCTCGCGCACGTCCGCAATGAAATATAAAAGCGTGCGGACACCTCTTGCAGAGATCGCGCGCTCCCTGCACGTCGACGCGGTGGTGGAGGGTTCTGTGGTGCGTTCCGGAGACAAGCTTCGAATCACGGCACAACTGATCGATGCTCGCAACGACCGACATCTTTGGGCAGAAGATTACAACCGTAACTTGCGCGATGTTGTGGCTGTACAAGGCGAGGTTGCGCGGCGCATCGCGCAGGAGATCCGGACTACCCTAACACCCGAGGAGAGGTCACAGCTAACCAGCCAGCGCCAAGTCAATCCTGAGGCTTACGAGTCTTATCTTAAGGGCCGTTATTTCTGGAACAAGCGAACAGAAGCAGGCATAAAAAAGGCGATTGCATATTTCGAGCAGTCTATAGCTAAAGATCCGAACAATCCTCTAGCGTACGATGGGCTGGCCGACTGCTGGCATTCAGCCGGCTGGTACGGGTATGTCTCACCCAAAGAAGCCTATCCGCAGACGAAGGCAGCAGCAATGAAGGCCTTAGAACTCGATGCAACTCTTGGCGAGGCCCAGGCTTCCCTCGCTATGGCGAGCATGAATTACGATTGGGACTGGTCGGCCGCTGAGCGGGAATTTCGGAAAGCCATTGAGTTGAATCCAAACTATGCCAATGCGCACCACTGGTATGCCGATTACTTATCGGCAGTGGGCCGGCATGAGGAAGCGATAACAGAGTCAAAGCGTGCCTCGGAGCTAGATCCCATTTCGCCCATCATCAACGCATGGCTCGGATGGCGTTATTTTTTTGCCCGCCAGTACGACCTTGCCATCGAGCAATACCTCAAGACCTTGGAAATGGACCCAACGTTCGTGCCCGCTCACCTCGTCCTGGGACAGGGATACGAACAGAAATCCATGCCGGAGAAAGCTATCGACGAGCTGAAAAAGGCAGTGAGTCTTTCCGGAGGGAGCTCGGTGTACGTAAGCTCGCTCGCACACGCCTACGCAATTGCGGGCAGGCGCAAGGAGGCAGAGATGCTGCTTCGGCAGATGACCGAGCGGGCCAAACATGCTTACGTTTCAGCTTTCCACATTGCGATCATCTGTGCCGGACTAGGGCAAAAGGATCAGGCTCTGGCTTGGCTGGAAAAGGGTTATCAGGAGCGTTCCGCTGGGATGGTTTGGCTCAAAGTTGATCCCCGTCTTGACGTTTTACGCTCCGATCCCAGATTCCAAGATCTGCTTCGCCGGGTCGGGCTCTCCTGATGATGGGATCGAGTTCCATCCGCCAATAGGCTTCGCAGAATTCGCTGTCTCGACGGGAAGTGACTTCCTAAGTTGACCCGCCCGCCGAACTACGGCAACATTCCTCCAGCATGCCCCCTTCGCGACTTGTTCCTTTGGCTTGGGGTTTCTGTTTCTTCGCCTGCATGTTTGCTTATGCAGGCGAAAAACGCTGGGTCGAAGTCCGCAGCCCACACTTTCGCGTGCTCAGTGATGGCAGCGATAAGGATGCCCGCCGCATCGCACGCGAATTCGAACAGATGCGCACTGTCTTTGCTAGCGGCTTCCCTAACCTGCGTCTGGACTCTGGTGCGCCACTGCTCGTGCTTGCCCCTCGCGACGAACCCAGCATGAAGGCGCTGGCACCTCAGTTGTGGAAGGAGAAAGGGGCCAAGCCCGCCGGCTACTTCCAACATGGATGGGAAAAACAATTCGCAGTGGTCCGGCTCGACGAGGTCGCGTACAAATATCCAATCAGCAGAATGCGCTTCGCACGGATACAGTTATGTTTTCGGAAGGCATTCAATTGCTGAAGAGAATACTTCTCTCTCAACTGCAGTCAGAACTTCAAGTGTAGCGCCAGCGGTTTTTTCCTAACACCGATTCGAGAGGAGCACTTTTTCCCCATGGCGAGGTAAAGGCGAACCCGTATCATGAAGGAGTGGACGAGGGTTGCAAGCGCGTCATCGGAATCATGAGCTTCCTGCCATCAGTCGACTGCCACAACAACATCAGCAGCGCAGAGCTCAATGCACAGAGTTTACTCTTTGATAACGGGGCGCTCTAAGGGGTGTCAGTTCTCTCTTCCCGTCAAACGAGGAGCGGGATAGGAGCTAGAGCCGCCCAAAACTGCCCTCCCTGCGCGCGGGTGCGCGAGGCGTCTTTGACAATGCTCGAACCGTCCAGGCAAAGAAATGGCACATACTTGCGATATCGCCTGATAACATCAGTTCACTCCATTGTTCCGTGCTCAGAGCACAAAGTGTGTTTTGACATGTGAGTTACTACGGCGCTACATATACCGCATGTACAAACGACTATTTTTTCTCCTGGTATTGGCAGTCTGCCTGCTGGTTTGCGGAGCGGTTTCATCCGCAGCCGACCGCCTCAGCCTTGCGGGCAAGGTGTCTGATGGCAATGGGAACCCCGTGGAACACGCGACGGTGCTCGTTTACAGCGCGGGTGTTAAGAAGGGGTACAGCTTGTATTGTCCGACTTGCTATGCAGATTGCGGCAAGCACGCGATCACAGATGCCAAAGGGACGTTCACGCTCGAAGGTCTGAATCCAGATTTATGGTTCCGCTTGCTGGTGGCCCTTGACCGATACGAGCCAACGTTCGTGAACAAGGTTGATCCTTCGCTCGGAGTACCACTTGCTGTAACGCTGGTGCGCCGTAACGCCGCAACAGATCCGAAAAAGCTGTTCAGAGGACGAATTCAGGACGCACACGGCTTTCCCGTTCGTGACGCCATTGTGAAACCGCTTGGAATTCTTCTCGACGACAAGACAGGCAATTCGATGTACGGAACTATTGATGGCCTTGAACCAGTGGCCGTCAGCAACAAAAACGGGGAATTCGAGGTTGCTTACTCGAAACCAGGGCTGAAGATACTAGTTTCAGTCGAGGCACGGGCGATGGCTCCAAGCTTCACTGTCATTCCCGTTGGAATCAAGCGCCACCTCGTAACACTCATGGAGGGTGCCGTGGTTCGCGGAAGGCTTATTCAAAATGCTAAGCCAGTCGGGAATGCTGAGGTCGGACTGATCGGCCGTCCGCGTGGTGGTTATGGCCGTGATCTACAGGTCAGCGGATATCCATATGAGGAAATCCGCATAGGAACGCAGCCTGACGGCAGATTTGTCATCACAAACGTGCCAGTTCCCGCAGACTGGAATGCGTACGGCAAGATGCAATCGCTTGCTAATCGTGGTGCGACTGGAGTGGTTGAGTGCAGCACCAAGCGCGATGCTGAAATCGTGGACATCGGTGATATCGAGGTCAAATCAGCGCACCAACTTCGCGGGCACGTTGTGCTAAGCGATGGCAAGCCGATTCCTGTTGGCATGAGAGTGACGATTAGTTCGGAACGTGCTTGGGATGATCAAACCGCCATGTTACCTCCTGATGGCCAGTTTGAGTTTCATGGATTGGCTGCCGGTGATTATTCTCTGTTCGCATCCGTGAAGGGCTATTCGTTGCCCAGGAAGCCGAACTCGGTCACGAACAAGAGGCCTGATGGCGGCACTGAGACTGTCACATACGCCCCAGGATGGATCAAAGATCTTAGACAAGAATACTTCAAGATTTGAAGCTGTAACATCAGGCGGCAGCGAGCAGGTCGACGATGTTCTGGATAGCTTTGTCGGCTTTGTAATATGCGACCTCGAGTTTGCTGTCCGGTGCGTGGGCGTTGCGTCTTCCATGGCCCCACGGACTCGTTAAGTGGCGCGGGGCGACTGCCGTCTAGGACGACAAGTTCTAAAAGTTCACCGTCGTGCACATCGGCATCACAAAAAAAGTGGAATGCATCGTGACTCAGCCGTGAGCGCAAAGTATGGAGTTGAGCGCGGTACGCGATGTCTGCCTCCTTGGCACGGAGATGACTATCATTTGTAGGAGAGGTTTGCTGCCCCGAAAGCCAAAGTTCCTTCGTAAAAAACTTCATAGCAGGGTACAGTTTACAGGCTCTCGACCAACCGCCCCGCCGGGCAGTTCGCGAAAAATCGCGATTACGCTCATTGACACCGATTTTTGGCGAATGAAAAGCGCAAGCGTCGGCTCTGGGCGTTGACGTGGCTGAAACGGCACTGGCGATCGCCCGCGAGAAGGCCGACGGTGGGATCGAGCCCCTTCGCAGCACAAGCAGGGATCTTAGGCGTACCTTGTGCAGTCAAATTGGGCCATCGATCTTTTGTGCAGAGATAGGGAGGTTTTTCCATTTAGGGCGCAGTCCTTCCGCCGTTCTTCGGGTAAAAATAGCGACGCGGCTGCGCTGACACTACTTGCAAGGCACCATCCTCGTCAGATTGGACTGTTTCTAGAGCGAATCTGGGCGTCGGTTCCATCCTCTCGCACCCGCTGCGTGACACGATATTTTCAAGACTGTATCCTCGACGGACACATGATGAATCGCTCGGAGTTTGCCGCAATATTTTGGTTCACGATACGCACAGATTCCTTGTCGATCTTTCTTAGCCTCCTGGAGTTTCCAGGATCTCCAAACCGAAGGCACAGATGTCTTGATAGGGGGAAATATTTCGCCGACCCAGGCACGAGAAAACCGACCTGACGGCTACCTTTCGGGGGTACAACTACGACCGGGCAATCGCAGATAATAAATCCGGTCTCCTCAACCGCAACAAGTACCTCCCAATTGAGACCCATTAGCAACTTGGCAAGACTCACGGCCTGTTCCATCATATTTGTCAGGAAGGGGATTTCCGTCGCCGTGATTTCAATGTGCTTGCCCTGAACTGCCTCCACCATCGATTCGGGTGTGACTTTTATCGATTCGCCAGTATCTCGCGCATATTTTTCCATTACAGCCTTTGCACGCTCTACATTCGCAAAAGTAATTCGGCTCAGTTCTTCGATGGCCTTAGCATATGTCAGCCGGATGTCTCTGCTAATTGTAGGTAGCCTCGCCCACTGAAATGCCGTGAAGAGCGCTACGGCTTCTTCCGCTTCACTGTTGGGCCGACCGACTTGGAACTGACGGATACCTCTGAAGCCGGTGCTGTCTATGGTGCCCAAAATTCTCGACTCCACCTGCATGTCGCGAGGCTTGTTCTCCGGCTTCACGGCGTACAAATCTTTCTCAAAACAGATGACGAGCGGGTGTAGTTCTCTGTACGTCGCCCGACCACGGTCGTAGACCCAAAGCAAACCGCGTTCATTTACAAAATTGTTCTGATAAAAGACTGGAACGTTATGATGCTTGCGAGGATCTTTTGCTTTCTTAGTCTCGGCGGTTTTTGCAGCAGCGAAGGCTGCCTCATTCTCGGTCATGAGGCCAACAGAAAAATACGAAGGATTTGAAGTTCAAGCTTTAGCCTCGTCAGCAGAATCTATGGGTAGATTCCGGTTCGGGGAGTCGTCCTAGCGTGTGATAAAGGGCGATTTCCATCGCTTCATAGGTCCGAAAGCCATACGATCTTCTGGTCACCACTCGAATCTTGTTGTTGAGACCCTCGACGGCACCGCTGGAAATCTCTGCTTTGGCACGGAACCAGTTCAGCAGTAGCTCCTCATGGGCACGTAGCATGCGAGCCACTTTCTTCATAGGCTCTAAGCGGCTGCGCATGGCCCGGACACACCAGTAGTCAAGAAAGGTTCTGGCCCAGAGCAGGGATCGGTAGTGCCACAGATGCTGAAACATTTCTTTCAGCTCCCAAGCCCGTGCCGTCGCTAGTTTACTGACTAACAGGGCCTGCAGTTTTTGCCGAGCCCGCCCACGTACTCGACTGCCACGGCGCAACAACGTCCAACGCATGTGCTTGAGTCGCTGCGCCGCTGCCTTGCCCTCAGCCCGCAACCGTGTGCTCTCCCCCCGCCGCACTTGGTCCACCGCTTGATTCAAATGCAGCGTGATGTGGAAGCGATCGAGCACATGCAAAGCCTGACTGGCTTCCACCGCCATGACCGTTAAGTAAGGTTGCCACATATCGCTACACACAAACCGCAACTCCTTCACCACCTCCGACCCCAAGGCCTGCAAGCCGCGCCGCAGAGTGGCCTGCGTCTGTCGCGGCCCCACCCATAACAGTCGTCGACAATGACTGTCGATCTGATAGATCACGGTGAGAAACTGATCCGCCCGCTTCCCTTGTCCCCAATGGATTTCGTCAATGCCTACCGACCACACCTGCCGCAGTTGCCGCTGCGCCAATCCCCACTGCACAAGCCATTCCACCGAGCGGTACACCGCTTCCCAGCTGGTTTGAAACACCTGCGCCGTCTCCCGCCAGCTCAGCCGGCGAGCCCAGCGAGCTAAGAACCCCATCATGGCCCGGGTGACGGGACGCTTGCCTTCACTCCACGGTATCTGTTCCACCACCACCCCGTGCTCCGCGCATTGCACCCGCCGGGGTGCGTAGCGGAAATGGGTGGGGATTCCCCACAGGGGCACAAACAGCCAGCACCGCTCCGCCAGTTGGTCATAGCCGGGGGCCGGCTGCTGACATTGCGAGCACCGCCCGCGCATGCTGCGATGCGGCTCCAGGCGAATTTCGATCGTCCGCGGCTGGCCCTGATGACACTGCAGCCGAACCTCCTGATAAACAAACCCGGCAAAGTGTTGCATCCGGTTCAGAATCGTCTTAACCTCGAGTTGAATAGCTGGTCTCCTCGCTCGATCGTTTGCTTTCTTGACAATCGCAGACTAATCGAACCGCTCGAGATCAGCTATTTTGTTTTTGAGCCTACCTAACCGTCGCCGCCGGAGCTGTGGGAAAAGTGCGAAATCCCGCCGCTTCTGCGGGATTTCCAAG
>WNGK01013898.1_pt1 | contig 14807 bp, 21 predicted proteins | sample 5400601 | NCBI WGS metagenome assembly WNGK01 (sample SAMN13153376, study PRJNA577476) | soil metagenome | isolation source: 60 cm soil or saprolite under Garry oak tree replicate 1 | place: USA:California | collected 2016-06-15 | reverse complement strand
GCAGCCCGAGGCGTACGTGGCCATTCGAGCCGAGGGGCCCTGCCACGAGGCGAGGGCTGAGTGAGTCGTACGGTGAGGGCTGCCGCCGACCGAGAACGTGGCCGTTCGAGTTGAGCGGCCCGCCCGCGAGACGAGGGCTGGGTAGATCTGGCGAAGTCAAGTTGGTCCGGCACTAGCTCTTGGGCTGGCGGTAGAACAACACCATGTCGGTGGATGGAGGCGAGCCCTTGGTCATGGTCACCATGGCGGCGATCTCGCTGCGATGGTGGGTGGCGTGGTTGACCACGTGCTGGAGCAGCTGCCAGAGGGGCTGGGCGAATGGCTTGCCGTCCGTCGCCTTGTAGTCGAGCGTCCGCTTGAGATCCGCCGTCCCCAGTGAGGTCAGGAAGGCCCGCTGCTCCGCCTCCAGCGCGTTCCAACCCGTCCTGAGATCGGCAAGGCTCGCGAAGTCGGCGTCACCGTAAAGCTTGGTCGGCGACTCTCCTTTCCAGCGTGCGAGCCAGATGCGGTCGGCTCCGTAAATGTGGGCGAGCATGCCCTTGAGCGTGGGAAAGCTCCAGTGCCGGCCCATCTCCTTCCTCGCCGTCTCCTCGCCCAGCGCGGCTGCCTCGTCGAAGAGCGTACGATTACCCCACCAGTGATAGTCCCAGATGCCGCGGATCAGCTCGAGCTCCATCGGCTGGTCTCCTAGTCGAGGAGGGCGACCGTGTCGCCTTCCTGGACGGTCTGCCCTTCCGTCACCTTGATCTCCTTGACCTTGCCTGCCCGCGGCGCCTCCACCGGGATCTCCATCTTCATCGACTCCAGCACGATGACCGGATCGCCCGCCGCCACCGAATCGCCCGGCTTGCTCGTGATCTGGAAGACCACGCCGGTAATGTGCGCCTTGACTTCTTCAGCCATTGAACGCTCCTTGTTCGACCATCTGAGTGTGGGTCCGCCCCTCGCGAAATGCCGCACTGGCCATCACGCGCAGATGAAACGGGATGGCGGTCTTGAGTCCCTCGACGACGAAGGCCTCGAGGGCCCCCTGCATGCGAGCGATCGCCTCCACGCGCGTCGCGCCGACCGTCACCAGCTTGGCGAGCAGCGGGTCGTAGTGTACCGAAACCTGGCAGCCTTCGGCGACTCCGCTTTCCACCCGGATGCTCGGCCCTGACGGAGGCACCCAGCGGGCGATGATCCCCGGCGAGGGCATGAAATTCCTCGCGGGATCTTCGGCATAGATGCGGCACTCGATGGCCGCGCCGCGCTGGGCGATGTCCTCCTGCCGCCACGGCAGGGATTCCCCCGACGCCACCTTGAGCTGCGCCTGCACGATGTCGAGGCCTGTCACCTCTTCGGTCACGGGATGCTCAACCTGGAGCCGTGTGTTCATCTCGAGGAAATAGAACTCCTCTCCCTGCACGATGAACTCCATGGTGCCGGCATTCACGTATCCCACCGAGCGGGCACCCATCACCGCCGCTCTCGTCAGCCGCTCCTTCACGCCGGGGGAGAGACACGGGGCGGGGCTTTCCTCGATGAGCTTCTGATGGCGGCGCTGTATGGAGCACTCGCGCTCGTGCAGGTGCACCACCTGCCCGCGACCGTCACCGAAGACCTGAACCTCGACATGACGGGGTTCGGTCAGGTAACGCTCGACGAAGAGAGTGGCCGAGCCAAAGGCTGCCTGCGAGCGGCGCTCGGCCGTCGCATACGCCTGGGCGAGGGTGGCTTCGTCGGAAACCTTGACCATGCCGATCCCGCCGCCCCCCGCGGCGGCCTTGAGCATGAGGGGATAGCCGATATCTCCCGCCACTCGTCGCGCGTCGTCCAGAGCTGACACGGGCCCCTCGCTGCCGGGCACGAGGGGCACGCCGGCCCGCCGCATCTCGCGGCGCGCGCCAACCTTGTCTCCCATCTGCTGGATAACGCGCCAGGAAGGGCCGACAAAGACGAGACCGGCCTCCTCGCACGCCTTGGCAAAGCGCCAGTTCTCCGAGAGGAAGCCGTAGCCGGGATGGATGGCCTTCGCTCCCGCACGGCGAGCGGCTTCGAGGATGCGCTCCCCATTGAGGTAGCTCTCGCGGGGGGGGGCGGGACCGATGAGAACTGCCTCGTCGGCCTCCCGAGCATGCGGCCACCCGGCGTCGGCTTCCGAGTAGACGGCCACGGAGCGGATACCCAAGCCTCGCGCGGCGCGGAGGATCCGGCGCGCGATTTCCCCCCGGTTGGCGACGAGGACGCTTTCGATCACGCTCAGGCGGGCTGACTCTGCTCGACCTTGACCAGATCCACGGCACCGACCCGCCATCCGCGCTCGCTCTGCTCCCAGCGCGCATTGACCGTGGCGGCCCGATTCCGCCCCTCCAGCCGGTACTTCACGATGCGGTGACGACCGAGCTTGGCGAAGGCAACCACGAAGTACCGGGCAGCGCCGCTGCCCTTGAGCGCTTGCAGGGTGGCCACGTCGGGATCGGTGGCGAGAAAGAGTCTGAGCGCGGCCGCGTCGGCAGCAACCAGGGCATCTCCGAAGGCCCGCATCCCCGCCTCGAGGTCTTCGGGGATGGCCCATTTCTGTCCGGCGCGCTCGAGGCTGATGAATTCGCGCGCGTCGTCTGAGAGCGGCACATCCCCGCTCGGGCGTGCCGTCGCCGGAGGCAGCCCGGCTCCGGTTACCCCGTGGGCATCTCCGAGAAGACTCTCCAGCCTCGCCTGCCACGCGGCGACACGAGACTGCGATTCGGGGATGGCGGCCAGATGCCGAATGATGGTGTCGCCGGCGGCGATGTGGCGCCGCTCGTCTTCGATGCAGCGCTCGAGGATCCTGCACGTGGGCGGCTCATAGACGGGATTGGCGTGCCGCCGGTGTTCCTCGTAGACCGCGAGAAGGTGCGGCTTCAGAACCCGATAGATTCCCGCGAGGCGCTCGGCGGTCCGCCCGGGCTCTTCCGGCGCCTCGATGGCGTCCATGAAGGCGACGAAAGCGTCATTGGGCGGCGCCGACTCCTGGGCGTGCGCGCGCAACTCGGGCAGGCGCCGGCCCCACGCATCGGTGTGCTGGGCATTGTCCCAGACGTGACGGCCAAGCAACAGTTTCGCCGAGAGCTCCGGGGTCAGAGCGATCCAGCCGGCCATGATCCGGGTCATGCGCTCGCAGGCGTAGCGGTAGTTGCGGCAGAGGCGGGCGGAGTCGTCCGCCGAGAAATGCCCTTCGAGGATCTGCATGGGAATGGGCGCCCGGACGGATCAGTACACCTGGGACCGCTGCGTCGTCCTGATGAGGCGCTCGATCTCTTCATCGGTGAAGCCGGCCAGCTTCCGGGCCTCGGTGGCAATGGAGATGGGCACCACCTCGTGATCGCCGAGCTGGCGGGCGCCGCCCAGGTTGAAGCGCTCGTCGATGGTCTCCTGGAACTCGATGGCCTTCCGGCGGCGCTCCGGATCGCCCTCGGTCAGCCTCGTCAGCCACTTCGAGCCCATGCGCACGTGGGTGATCTCGTCGGCCAGCACGAAGTCCACCGCGCGCTCGAGAATAGGATCGCCCATCTTCTTGCCGATGTACACGAGCTGGTTGAACACGTCGCAGGCCAACCCCTCGAGGCCCCGGTTGACACCGGCCACTCGCGCGGCGGCGTCCTCTGCACAGGCGCAGCGCCAGAGAATCGTCGTCTCGGGAAATTCGCCGATGTAGCCGCCGAGATGCTCGAGGAGCCGGATATAGATCTCGACATGGCGGGATTCGTCCCAGACCTGGCGCGCCATGTCCATGGTGAACTCCCAGGGCGCGTCGGGAAAGTCGTAGACGGTGCGGCCGGCGCCTTCCATGGCCTGCATCTCTCCCACGAGAATCCCATGGGCGCGCTCCTTGATGGACTCGCGCGACGTGAGCTCGGGAAAGGGCGTCAGCCCCTGACTGACTTTTGCCTCCGCCACCTCGCGGGCCCGCATGCGAACGAAGCGGTCCTCGCGGGCCAGCTTGTCATACGCGATCTGACGCTCCATGGTGCCTCCCCGATCCCGAATGAACGACTGTTCAGTGAGTCTAGCCGAAGCCACGCGCAATGGCAATCCGGCTACTTAGGCACGCTTCCTCTCTCGAGGAGCTTTCAGAAGAGCGGTTTGAAAACCTGGTAGGGAGCGAGCTGCACGTAGGACAGGTCGGCGGCCTTCTGGGCGCGCATGAGCCGCACGGCGTTGAGCCCGTGGTGGTGATTGAACCCAAAGGTCACGGGCGCGGACAGGCCGAGGACGGTGAAGCCCTTGATACTTTCCATGGCTTCGACGAAGCCGTCACGCGTGAGGCTACGACCGGCCTTCTTGAGCCCCTCCACGACGATGATCATGTTCACGGCGCCCGTGAGCGCCGTCGCCTCCCGGCCCTGGAGCTTCGGCTCGTACTTCATGAGAATGTCGAGAATGACCTTGGTCTCAGGGTCCCCCGGCACCGCGCCGATCACGGCGAAGTAGGCGCCCTCCCAGAGCTCGCCGAGCAGCCGGTACATCACCTGGTAGTCGCCGATGGTGAAGGAGCCGACGAGGCGAGGACGATAGCCAACCTTCGCCATCTCGCGCACGAGATTGGCCGAGTGCGTGTTGAGCGCGGCCAGGAATAGCGTATCGGCCCCGGACTCCCTGAACTTGAGGGCCTGCCTCCCCAGCTCGCGGTCGGAGACCTCGTAGGGCACGGCAGCGGCCACGCTCGCCTTCCCGCCCAGCGTCTTCATGGCCCGGCCCACACCCTCCATGACCTCCTTCCCCCAGTCGTCGTTCTGGTAGAAGACGGCCAGCCTCTGGGCGCCGAGCCTGGTCACCGAAAAGGTCACGAGGTAGTCTGCCTCGTCGGCGTAGTCGGGATAGCTGATGAAGACGTACTTGAGCTTGTCCCTGGGCTGCCGCGCCCAGATCTGAGGGCTGGCATAGGCATTGACCAGGGGCAGGCGCGCCTCGGCGATCTCATCCCTCGCGGCATTGGCCACGGCCGAGCCCACCAGCCCGGTCGTGAGGAACACGGAATCCTTCATCTCCTTGAGATTGGCCACGGCCCGGGCGGGATTGAAGCCGTCGTCCTTGAGCAGAACCTTGAGCTTGCGGCCGTGCACGCCTCCCGAGTCATTCACATAGCGTGCCCAGGCCTCTTTGGCGAGGGCGAGGTTGCCGTAGATGGCCGCCGGTCCTGACATGGGCGCGGTGAGACCAATGACGATCTCCGTGTCCGTGACGCCGGGCACCCGGCCCTGCGCGGTGGCCACGGTCGGGAGGGCGGCGAGGAGTGCCGCGGCGAGCACTCTGAGCTTCATTCGGCGAACCTCCTCGATCCGCTAGGCGGGCGCGTGAAACGATGAAAAAGTGGCGCGAGTATAGGAATCGTACTCGGCAAAGTCAACGGTCTTGCCCCGCGGGCGGCTCCGACTGGCCGCGCCGGCGCTTGCCCATGGTGCTGGCGGGGCGAATCGCTCTCTCGCCGAAGCGACTGGCGAGCCGATCGACGGCGCGGGCCAGTCGCTCCCTGCGCAATGCATCAGGCTCCAGAAGCGAGAGTTGGCCCGATCCGGCGGGGCCCAGGCCCGATACGGACACTCCGATGAGCCGCACCGCCTGGGTTAGGTGCACGCGGGAGAAGAGCGCGTCGACCAACCGGAAGATGCTCAATCCGTCCTGCGTCGGATCGCCGCTGTGGGCTCGGGTGATGGTGGAGAAGTCGGCAAAGCGGAGCTTCAGGGTCACCGTGCGGCCCGCGTAGTGCTCGGCCCGGAGCTCCCGGGCCACCCGCTCGCTCTGCTCGCGCAGGGTCGCGCGCAGCAGCTCGACATCGCGCGTGTCCTTGCCGAACGTCTCCTCCGCGCCCATCGACTTGGGCGCGGCGTCGGGTTCGACCACGCGTTGATCGAGACCTCGCGCGAGATCGAGGAGGTCGGGCCCGTGCTGGCCGAAGCGGGCGGTGAGGTGCGCGGGCGGAATGCGCGCGAGCTGGCCGATCGTGCGAATGCCCATGGCTTCGAGCTCAGAGCCCATCACCTTCCCCACACCCCAGAGCCGAGAGACGGGGAGCGGCCCGAGGAACTCGGCCTCGTGCCCGAACGGGACCACCACGAGACCATCGGGCTTCTCGAGATCCGAGGCGACTTTGGCCACGAACATATTCGAAGCGACGCCGACGGAGGCGGCGAGATCGACGCGCGCCTTGATGGCCGCCTTGATCTCGCGGGCGATGGCAGGGCCGTCGCCGTGAAGCGCGCGGCTCGCCGTCACATCGAGAAAGGCCTCGTCGATGGACACGGGCTCCACGAGCGGGGTGAAGCTGGCGAGGATGCCCATGATCTCGCGCGAGACCGCGGCGTACTTGTCCATGTCCACGGGCAGGAAGACACCCTGCGGGCAGAGGCGAAAGGCGCGGCTGATCGGCATGGCGGAGTGAACGCCGAAGCGGCGCGCCTCATAAGAAGAGGCGGAGACCACCCCGCGCCCGCGCGGGTCGGCTCCCACGATCACGGGTCGGCCGCGGGTCTCGGGACGATCGCGCTGCTCGACAGACGCGTAGAACGCGTCCATGTCCACATGGATGATGGTCCGCGGGGAGGGCGCGGGGCCCACGGCCGGACTACGACGTCGGTCCGAGACCGATGCGGGGCGCGACGGCGGTCAAGGCGCCGATCACGAAGCCGATATGCTCGTCGAGATCTACCCCCAGCTCCTCCGCTCCGCGGTACACGTCGTGGCGATTCACCGTACGGGCAAAGCCCTTGTCCTTGAGCTTCTTCTTGACCGAGCCAGGTTCGAGTCCGGCAATGGCGCGTCCGGGACGCACGAGGGCACAGGCGGTGACGAAGCCCGAGAGCTCGTCGCACGCGTAGAGACCACGGTCGAGTTGGCTGACACGCGGGAAGCCCGAATAGTCCGCATGGGCGAGGATGGCGTGAACGATCTCCGGCGCGACACCACGGGCCAGGAGTATCTCGGCGCCCTTCATGGGATGTTGCGGCGCCATGGGATGCATCTCGTAGTCGAAGTCGTGGAGCATGCCCGCCACCCCCCAGGTCTCGGGATCAGCGCGGTAGCGATCAGCGTAGGCACGCATGGCTGCCTCCACGGCGAGCGCGTGCTTGCGAAGATTGTCCGACTGCGTGAATTCGGTGAGGAGGGCCCAGGCCCCCGCCCGGTTCATGACGCGCCGGTGCGAGTCCGCCATTTGTCTATCGACTTCTTCGAGAACAGCCACTGACCCTCGTGCTCGAGGGCGGGGATGCGGCGCTCGACGGCCAAGAGCTTGAGCGCCTCGGCATCCATCGAGAGGTACGTCGAGGCTTCTTTGACCGTCATGGTGTCTTTGGGAATCACGTGCGCGAGGCCTCCTTGAGTGCCTTCCTGAGCGACTCGATTTCCTCTTCGAGGGCGTGGATTCTGTCGACCATCTGCTCGAGGGTCCGCGCCAGGGGGTCGGGCAGGTCGGTCTGGTTCAGGTCGATGCCGCCCACTCGCGCCCCGTCGCGGAATGTTACCCGCCCAGGCACCCCTACGACAACGGAGTTTTCCGGCACCTCCCGGACCACCACGGAGCCCGCGCCGATACGACTGCCCGCGCCGATCGTGAAGCCCCCGAGGATCTTGGCCCCGGCCCCCACCATGACGTGGTCGCCGAGCGTCGGGTGGCGTTTCTCGCGCTTGTTGCTCGTGCCGCCCAAGGTCACTCCCTGAAGCAGGCTCACGTTCTTCCCGACCTCGGCCGTCTCGCCGATGACAATGCCCATGCCGTGGTCGATGAAGAGCCCCGGGCCCAGCTTGGCCGCCGGGTGGATTTCAATGCCGGTGAGAAAGCGGCTCAGGTGGGAGAACCACCGGGCCGTGGTCGTCCAGCCCGCGCCCCACAGCGCGTGGGAGACGCGGTGGGCCCATATCGCGTGGACGCCGGGATAGCAGAGGACGACCTCGAGCGCCGACCGCGCGGCGGGATCGCGCTCCAATACGGTTCGGACGTCCTGTCGCATGGCCTTGAGCATACGTCCTCTAGTGTACGTCTCGTCTCGCCATCGCGTCGCGCGCTGCCGCCTGAAGCGCCCGCGCCACCACGGTCGCCGCATGTCGCCGCTCGGTGGGCAGACCCAGCTCCTCGAGCGCGGTCCCCGCCGCCACCTCGGTCCCCGCGCTGCACGCCGCGAGCGTCGGCCCGCAGCCATAGGCCTGGAAGCGCGCTTCCTCGACGCGCCCGCCCCGCACCCGGAGGTAGAAGCGCGCGAGATCCATGCACTGCTCGGACTCGCCCTCACCTACCCCGTCGGGCTCCCGCATCATGCCCGCATTCCGCGGGTTGCGGAAGTGATCGATCAGCGTGGGACTGTACTCCACTAGGCCTTGACGGGCGACAGCGCCCGGAGCTTGGCGGCCAATGGCACCACCGCCTCGAGCACGTAGTCGATGTCCTCGGCGGTTGTGCTCCGGCCGAGCGAGCAACGCACCGAGCCCATGGCCCAGTCGAGGGGTAGCCCCATGGCCACCAGCACGTAGGATGGCTCGACGCTACCCGAGGTGCAGGCGGAGCCCGCCGACGTGGCAATGCCCTTCAGATCCAGGCCCAGCACGATGGATTCAGACTCGACGTTCCGGAAGCACATATTGCAGGTGCCGGGGAGGCGAAGGGTCGGATGCCCATTCAGGCAAACCTCCTCTACCCGGGCGCGAATCCCCTCCCAGAGCTTGTCGCGGAGACCGGCCAGCCGCACCGCCTCGCCGGCCATCTCGCGCCCCCGGACTTCGACGGCCTTGCCGAAGCCGACGAGTCCCGCCACGTTTTCCGTGCCCGCCCGGCGGCGGCGCTCGTGGTCTCCGCCGTGCTGAACGGCGGCCATCCTGGTGCCCTTCCGGATATAGAGACCGGCCACGCCCTTGGGGCCGTAGATCTTGTGGCCCGAGAAGGACAGCAGATCGATACCGAAGGCGTCCACGTCGATCGGCACCTTCCCGAAGGTCTGGACGGCATCAACATGAAGGGGGACGCCGTGCCCGCGCGTGATCCGCCCTATCTCTTTCATGGGTTGGAGGGTTCCCACTTCGGAATTGGCGTGCATCAGCGAGACGAGGATCGTGTCAGGTCGGATGGCCTTCTCCAGATCCTCCGGTCGCACCATGCCGTACTCGTCCACGGGAAGATAGGTGACGGTGAAGCCCTGCGTCTCCAGCGTCTCGCACGTGCGGAGGACGGCGTGGTGCTCGATCTGCGACGTCACGATGTGCCCGGCGCGCTTGGCCGCGGCTATCCCCTTGATCCCCAGATTGTCAGATTCCGTACCCCCGGACGTGAAGACGATCTCGTCCTTGGACACGCGAAGAAAGCCCGCGATCTGCTCGCGCGCCGTCTCCAATCCCTCGCGTGCTTCCCGGCCAAAGCCGTGCACGCTCGACGCATTGCCGAATCGCTCGCTGAAGTACGGGAGCATGGCCTGCAGCACTTCCGGATGCACGGCGGTCGAGGCGTTGTGATCGAGATAGACGGACCGGTTCATTGACCCTCTCCTGTCGCGATGCTACGCTCGGCGCCACGATGGATGTGGCGAAGCGCAAGCTCGGTCTCATGGTTTCTACGGCGCCTGATCATCCCAATCTCATCACCGCCGTGGGCCTCGCCACGGCGGCGCTCGACCGTGGCGGCGAGGTGTATCTCTACCTGATCGACGACGGCGTGGCCGCCATCGAGGACCGGCGTATTCAGGCGCTCGGCGAGCGCGGGGCACGACTTTTCGTGTGCGCCTACGGCTGCCAGAAGCGTCGGCTGCCCCTGTCCGATCTCGCGACCAATTGCGGCCTCGTCGTGCTGACCGACGTGATCAACGGCACCGATGGCTTCGTCTCGCTGAACTGACGGCATGGCGGATCGCCAGCCTGTGCTCGTCATCATCTCCGAGGACCCGCGTGTCTCCCATCGGGCCAACGAGGCCATGCGCATCGCGCTCGGCGTCGTGGCGGGCGAGAATCCCGTGCGCATCGTCCTCTGCGGTCCCGCCGTCCATCTGCTGGACGAGGATACCGACGATCTGGTGGACGGCGACGATATCGCGAAGTTTCGCGCCGCGCTCAAGAAGCTCGGCGTTCCCTTCCACGTCGAGGTCACCGCCCTACCCTCCGAGCCCGGCTGGAACGCCGAGGCCCATCCCCTCGTGCCCGTCTCCTCGGCGGACATCGCGGCCCTCGTGCCGCACGCCAAGCGCTTCATGGTGTTCTGATGGCGCGCTTCCTCCACCTCCTCAAACGCGACTCCCCACCCATGGCGGCGGCTGTGGTCGAGCAGAACCGCCGGGAGCCCGGCGCCGCGGTGACCGTCGTCCTCCTCGAGGAAGCGATCGACGCGCCCAAGGGCGTCACGGTGAAGACCCTGGGGAGCGACCTCGATTACGGCCAGCTCCTCGAGCTGATCTTCGAAAGCGATCACGTCGTCACCTGGTAGTCAGCGGTCACTGAATTCCTCGTGCCACGCCATCTGGATCTTCTCCAGGAGGCCCTCGTTCGAAGCCTTGGGGTCGTCACTGAATCCCGGGAGGGCCACCACCCACTGATGGAGGTCCGTGAACCGCACGGAGAGGGGATCCACGTGGGGATGGGCTTCCATGAGGGCCAGGGCGATATCCTCGGCGTCTTTCCAGGTCATATGGGCCAAGTCATATTTGGCCAGCTCATTTCGGTATCTCCACCACCACGTCACCGCGCACGATGGCCTGGCAGCCGAGCCGGGAGTGAAGGGTGAGCCCCTCCGCCGTATCCAGACGATCCTCCTCGTCCTGCTCCATCGTCGAGAGGTTCTCTTCGCTCTCGCGTACGATGACGTGGCACGTGGTACAGGCGCAGCTGCCGCCGCAGTTGTGCTCAAGGTGCACGTTGTTGGCGAGGGCGATATCGAGGAGCGAGCCCGGCCGGCCGTGATCGGCCAGCGGGTACTTGGCGTCGTCGACCTCGACGGTGACGTTGGAGGGAAGAAAGGTGACCTTGTGCGTGGCCATCACTTCTCCTTCAGGATCTCATCGGCTCGCCGGGAGCCGACCGCCCCCTTGAGGGCGGCGTCCATCATGGCCTCGGCGAGCCGCTCCGTCGCCTTGTTCAGCTCGATGGTGCGCTCGCGAATGGCGTCGCGATCCGTCCCGCACTCGACGGCCCGCAGCGCGTCGATGGCCTGGCTGATCATATGCAGCTCGTCGCGGCCGACTAGGTGACCGCCCTGCCTGAGCGCGCGCCGGACGTGGTTCATCACCGTCTCCGCCTCGGTCTTGGTCTCGATCAAGAGCCGCGCGTTCACATCCTCCTCCGCATACGTGAAGGAGTCCTCCACCATCTGGGTCACCTGGGCCTCGCTCAAGCCATAGGTCGGCTTGACTTCGATGGAAGCGGCCTTGCCTGTTCGCAGCTCCTTGGACTGGACCTGCAGGATACCGTTGGCATCGATGAGGAAAGTCACCTCAATCTTGGGCATTCCGGCGGGCATGGCCTCGACCCCGGACAGATCGAAGCGGGCAAGCGAGCGGTTGTCCTTGGCGAGCTCCCGCTCTCCCTGGAGCACGTGCATGTCCACCGCAGTCTGCCCGTCCACGGACGTGGTGAAGTACTCCTTGGCCACGGTGGGAATCGTCGTATTGCGCGGAATCAATACGCTGACGATGCCGCCCAGGGTCTCGATGCCCAGCGAGAGGGGGGTGACGTCGAGGAGCAGCATGTCCGTAATCCCGCCCGCGAGGATCTGCGCCTGGACGGCGGCGCCCAAGGCCACCACCTCGTCGGGATTGATCTGGCTGTGCGGTGTCTTCCCGAAAAGCTCCTGCACGCGCCGTCTCACGAGCGGCACACGGGTCGAGCCCCCCACCAGCACGATCTCGTCGATCTGTCCCGCTGCGAGTCCCGCGTCCTGGAGGGCCATCCGGCACGGACCAAGCGTGGCTTCCACGAGCGGCGCGACCAGGCCTTCGAGGTCGGCCCGCGTGATGTCGCGCCGGTAGGTGAAGCCGTCGAAGGGGATGGTGAGGGCCGTCCGCTCCTCCGATGACAGCCGGCACTTGGCCGCCTCGGCTCCCAGCCGGAGCTCCTGCAGCGCCTCGGGGTCGGTCGAGAGATCCACGCCGTGGGACGCCTGGATATCCTCGAGCAGCCACTGCACCATGGCTCGGTCGAAGTCATCGCCCCCCAGATGCGTGTTGCCGTTGGTCGCCAGCACCTCGAACACGTCATCCTTGACCCGCAGAATCGAGATATCGAAGGTGCCGCCCCCGAGGTCGTAGACGGCGATGAGGCCCCGGGCGAGCTTCTGGAGGCCATAGGCGAGCGAGGCCGCCGTGGGCTCATTGACGATGCGGAGCACGTCGAGCCCGGCGATGCGTCCGGCGTCCTTGGTGGCCTGGCGCTGAGCGTCGTTGAAGTAGGCCGGCACCGTGATCACCGCCCGTTCGATCGGCTCGCTCAGATGTACTTCGGCCTGCAGCTTGAGCGCACGCAGCACTTGGGCCGATACTTCCGGCGGCGTCACTTCGCGGTCACCCACGCGGATCCGTACGACCTCGGCGTCGGGCACGATCTCGAAGGGAACGTGGCGCGCCTCTTCCCGCACGTCGTCCCAGCCGCGTCCCATGAAGCGCTTGACCGAATACACCGTTCGCGCGGAATTTCTGGCAAGCTGGCGCCGCGCCGCCTCGCCCACCACTACGCCGTTGGGCGTGTAGGCGACGATGGACGGCAGGAGCCTGCGTCCCTCCTGATCGGGAATGACTCGGGGGACGCCGGCCCCGTCGACGTACGCCACGAGGCTATTGGTCGTCCCGAGATCAATGCCGACGATGCGTGACATGACGTCCCTCGTCCTCCCCGACCGCCTGGGTGAGATCATCAATCACCGTGCGAAGGTAGGCGCGGGCAGCTAGCCGCTGCTTGAATCGCTCAAGCAGGGCCTTCCGCTCTCCCCCCGCGTCCATCGCGGCATCCCATTCGGGGCCGCCAGCAATCAGCGCATCCTCTTCGGCCCGGTAGCGCTCCTGGAGGCGCTCTCTCTCTGCTCGCAGCCGTTCCGCCGCCTCTCCGGTCAGCCCGGAAGACCTGGCGTCTTCCATGGCTTCCTGCACCTCGAGCATCTCCGCGAGGAGATCCATCGGCACCTTGGCCTTCGCCGGGGTCTCCTCCCTCACCTCACGTCCTTCTTCCAGAGCGATCAGGTACTCGACCCGCGCCACGGGCTCACGAAGGGCCCGGTAAGCGCGATTCACCAGCGCGGAAGCCTCGAGCGCGCGGGCCTGCTCTTCCGCTCCGGCCCCCTGATGGAAGTCGGGGTGATAACGGCGCGACAGCTCGTAGAAGTCCCGCTGCAGCGCCTCCAGGTCGATCTGGAGCTTGCGCGGCAGCCCGAACACCTCGAAGTAGTCCGACATCGATCTCGTCAATCCAGAGTCTCCACAAAATGCGAACGGGCCCCCCCGGGCCCGTTCAGGATCTCGCCGCGTCCGTGTCCGCGCCCGGCTACGCCACGGTCTCCGTTCTACGCCGTGAAGGACGTTCCACAGCCACAGCTCGACTTGGCCTGGGGGTTGATGAAGGTGAACCCCCCCTGCAACCCCTCGGTCACGTAGTCGAGGGTGGTGCCGTTGAGATAGAGGTAGCTCTTGGCGTCGCACACCACCGTCACCCCGTCCACGTCGAACTTCTTGTCGTGCTTCCCGAGCTCAGAGTCGAACTCGAGCGAGTACGACAGGCCCGAGCAGCCTCCGCCCTTGACCCCCATGCGCAGGAAGACATTCTCGAGCTTCTGATCCTCGAGGATCTTCTTGACCTGCACCTTTGCCTTGTCCGTCAGTGCCAGCGCCATGCGAATCGGTCCTCCTGACCTTAGGATGCGCCGCCCGAGGCCGGCGTCTCCTTCCACTTCTCTTTGTAGTCCTGGAGGGCGGCCTTGATGGCGTCCTCGGCCAGAACCGAGCAGTGGATCTTCACGGGAGGCAGCTTGAGCTCACTGACGATGTCCGTGTTCTTGATCTTGGCCGCCTCGTCCACCGTCCGCCCCTTGAGCCACTCCGTGGCCAGGCTCGACGAGGCAATGGCGCTCCCGCAGCCAAAGGTCTTGAACTTGGCGTCCTCGATGACCCCGGTCTCGAGGTTGACCTTGATCTGGAGCTTCATGACGTCGCCGCACTCCGGCGCCCCCACCAGCCCCGTCCCCACCCCCGGCGTGTCCTTGCCGAAGGACCCGACGTTACGCGGGTTGTTGTAGTGATCCACCACCTTGTCACTGTAGGCCATGTCTCGCTATGCCTCCTGGCGCCTGGACGGCGTCTTCATTCACCCTTCCACTGGATGGTCTTGAGGTCCACGCCTTCTTTGGCGAGCTCGTACAGGGGCGACATCTCCCGCAGGCGCTGCACCACTTCCACCACCCGTCTCCCCACGAAGTCGACTTCTTCCTCGGTCGAGAATCGATGCAGGCCAAAGCGGATCGAGGAATGGGCCAGCTCCGAGTCCACGCCGAGAGCCGCGATCACGTACGACGGCTCCAAGGTCGAGGAGGTGCAGGCGGAGCCCGAGGAGAGGGCTGACTCCTTGTTGAGCCCCATGAGCACCGACTCGCCCTCGACATAGGCGAAGGAAATGTTCAGATTGTGCGGCAGCCTGCTCGACGGGTGCCCGTTGACATATGCCTCGTCGACTTTGGAGAGGATGAGGTCCTGCAGCCGGTCGCGCAGGGCAGCCAGGCGCTTTCCCTCCTCGCTCATCACCTCGCGGCAGATCTCCGCGGCCCTGCCGAATCCGACGACCAGCGGCACGGGCACGGTGCCCGACCGCATACCACGCTCGTGCCCGCCGCCGTCCATCAT
>WNGK01022661.1_pt1 | contig 14810 bp, 18 predicted proteins | sample 5400601 | NCBI WGS metagenome assembly WNGK01 (sample SAMN13153376, study PRJNA577476) | soil metagenome | isolation source: 60 cm soil or saprolite under Garry oak tree replicate 1 | place: USA:California | collected 2016-06-15 | reverse complement strand
CACGATGGTGGTGTACCCTCGGCAGGGGCACGGCGTCGGGGAGCCGCGGCTCCAGCTCGACGTGATGCGGCGGAACCTGGAGTGGTTCGAGCGATGGGTGATGGCCGATCGGAAGTAGCCACCTTCTAAGGGAAGAGGAACACATGGAGCAGCGTCACCTGGGATCCCAGGGCCTCGCCGTGTCCGCGATGGGGCTCGGCTGCATGGGCATGTCGGACTTCTACGGCGACCGCGATGACGCCGAGTCCATCGCCACCATCCATCGGGCGATCGAGCTCGGCGTCACCTTTCTCGACACGGCCGATATCTATGGCCCGTTCACCAACGAGCAGCTCGTGGGCCGGGCCATTAGGGATCGGCGCGACCGCGTCGTGCTGGCCACCAAGTTCGGCAACGTCCGGAAACCAGACGGGACCTTTGTCGGTGTGAACGGCCGACCGGAGTACGTGCGCCAGGCGTGCGACGCCTCGCTCAAGCGGCTGGGCGTGGATCACATCGATCTCTACTACCAGCACCGTGTGGACCCGAGCGTCCCGATCGAGGAGACGGTCGGCGCCATGGCCGAGCTGGCGCGCGGCGGCAAGGTTCGCTACCTCGGCCTTTCGGAAGCCGCTCCCGCCACCATCCGGCGCGCGCACGCGACGCATCCGATCAGCGCGCTCCAGACGGAGTACTCGCTGTGGAGTCGCGACCCGGAAGAGGACATCCTGCCCACCTGCCGCGAGCTGGGCATCGGGTTCGTGGCGTACAGCCCGCTCGGCCGCGGGTTTCTCTCGGGCCAGATCCGGCGTTTTGACGACCTCGCCCCGGACGACTGGCGGCGCAGCAATCCGCGCTTTCAGGGTGAGAACTTCACGCGGAACCTGGAGCTGGTGGCGCGCATCGGGCAGCTGGCGCGCGCCAAGCGGTGTACGCCGTCGCAGCTCGCGCTGGCCTGGGTGCTGGCGCAGGGCGAGGACGTCGTGCCGATTCCCGGCACGAAGCGGGTGCGCTATCTGGAGGAGAACGCGGGGGGCGCCGTGGTCGCGCTGAGCGCCGCCGAGCTGGAGGCGTTCCTGAAGGGTGCTACCGCGGGCGAGCGGTACGCGGCGGGGGGGATGGCGGCGGTCAATCGATAGGCGGGGTATCTAGGGCTGTCACGGGAGTAGGAGGTCACGAACGCTCGGCACGACGCTGTCCCGGGAAGGTGCGAAGCGTAGTGTGATGGTGTCTACGTCGCAGTGGACGCGCAATGTGTCGAGCGCGGATCGGGGCAGCACGCCGACGGGTGGCAAGGAGCCGTCAACTCGATACGAGCCCTGCTCATCTGCAATACTCTCGCCGAAAAATCCGCCTATTGGATCGTTACACCGAGTGATGCTCACCCAGGTGTTGGGAGCAGGGGTCCCGGAGGCGTCCCGGATCGTGCCTTGCACGGCCGCATAACCCGCTGGGGGTCCCCAATTGTCAATAATGACGTAACCATCCCGGCAAGCCAGATGCGCAAGCACGAGACAAGGGATGACCGAGCCGGTGAGCAACGACGGCATAACCCCTATACCCTAACAGTCCCGCACCACCGCTTGCTGCTGGAACGCCACCGGTCCCGCCACCCGCGTTAGACGTACCACATCGACTGGCTGCGTGAGGGCTCCCGTCACGCCACAGCGACTGCCAGGCGCGGTGGCGGTGACGTACGTGACGCTGCCACGCTCGAAATGAACCACGCTGTCGACGCGGATATCGTACCCGCCGCTGTTGCGTTGGCCCAGCGCCACGAGGATCACTCGCTCTGTAGGAAAATCGACCGCGGGCGGCGGTGGGTCGGGTTGGCGACCGGCATTGAGCCGCGCCCACATGGCCGACCAGGCCTGCGAATCCGAAACGACGAGCTCGGCGGCATCCACGAACCCGCTGTAATACTCGTGGACGATTACGGCCGACGGATCGGGGAGCCAGACCGAAGCGCGGCTGCCAAAGGCGCTCCAGTCCGGCGGGCTCGTGGCGTCGCCGCATCCGAGCGACAGCGCGACGGCGCGACGGCGAAGACGGGTACCAGCAGGCGGCGCGGGGCGTTCATCGCCCCCGACTCTCACCAGGCCGCCGGCAGATCGGGCACGGCCCCATCCGCGGCTCCTTCCCGAGCTCGAGCTGCACCGGCCCGAGCGTCACCGCCGTATCCGTGAGCGTCACGGTGAGAGTCATCACGTGCCCGTCGGTCGAGCCGGTGAACCGCGCCGGATGGTCGGGACCCCGGGCCACCGGATAGAGCGTGATGTTGTAGCGGCCCGGCGCGTCGAACCGCCCCTGCTCGTCGGCCACGATCGCCTGCTTCGTGTCACCCGCGGTGCAGCCGATGTGGACGTGGGCGGTCGTGTCGAATGCGATCAGTCCGGCGTTCTCGCCGCCCCACGTGCCTTGGATCGGCCCGTGGAAGCGCGGGCCCCCGATATTGCAGTCGCGGACGAGGACCAAGGCCAGACCGGCGAGGATGACCTTGTTCATGGGAGGTGCCTCCATACCGTCTACCCCTGCACCCAGCTTCGCGTCACCAGCAGCTCCTGCACCAGGTCCGGTGCGCCCCGGCCCGCCGCCTCCGCCGCGAAATTGATCACCAGGCGGTGCGTGAGCACCGTCGGCGCCACCGCCCGGAGATCGTCCTCGTCCGGCATGGGCCGGCCGTCCAGCCGGCGCCACCGCCCGGAGATCGTCCTCATCCGGCATCGGCCGGCCGTCGAGCGCCGCGCGCGCCTTGGCCCCGAGGATCAAATACTGGGACGCCCGCGGCCCCGCCCCCCACGACACGAACTCCTTCACGAACGCCGGCGCCTCGGCGTCCCCGGGCCGGGTCATCCGCACCAGCGTGACCGCCGCGCGCACCAACGGCTTCGGCACGGGAATGCGGCGCACCAGGTGCTGCAACGCCAATACGTCTTCGGCCGTGAGCACCGGCGCGATTTCGGTCGCGCGGTCCCCGGTGGTCGCCTCGACGATCGTCTCTTCCTCTTCCTTGGTGGGATAGGCCACTCTCAATTCGAACATGAAGCGGTCGAGCTGCGCCTCAGGGAGAGGATAGGTCCCCTCCTGCTCGATCGGGTTCTGGGTCGCGAGCACGAAGAACGGCGCCGGCAGGGGATGGGTCTGGCCCGCCGCGGTCACCTGGTGCTCCTGCATCGCCTGCAGCAGCGCGGCCTGTGTCTTGGGCGGCGTGCGGTTCACTTCGTCCGCCAGCACGATGTTTGCGAACACCGGCCCCCGCACGAACCGGAACGCGCGCTTCCCCGTGGCCTGATCCTCTTCGATGATCTCGGTCCCGGTGATATCGGTGGGCATGAGATCCGGGGTGAACTGGATGCGCGAGAACTTGAGGTCGAGCGTTTGCGCCACCGTCTGGACCATCAGCGTCTTGGCGAGTCCCGGTACGCCGAGCAGCAGGGCGTGGCCGCCCGAGAAGACGGCGGTGAGGATGCCGTCCAGGACGTCGGTCTGGCCCACGATGCGACGGCCTACCTGGGCGAGCAGGTCGGCGCGGGCGCGGGCGAGGCGCTCAAGCAGCTCGACATCACCCAGCGGAGGGGACGAGGGACGAGGGATCGGGGCCGGGTTGGGAGTCACGTGAATTTCCAAGGTTACCACATCATACTCCCAAGCGCCACATAAGTTTGCGTGGTTCTGACTTTGCTTGCGAAATTTTTCACAAGCGGGTATGTTCACGTCCGCATCATGCCAGACGACGAGCAAAATCGTTTCGGCCGGAGCTTCGGCGAAGGCTATTCTTACGTCGCCCTGGGGTTCACCTTCGCGGTCGCGATCCTCGGCTTCGGCGCGCTGGGATGGGTGGTGGACGGTTGGCTCGGGACGCGGCCGTGGTTCGCGCTGGTGGGCGCCGCCATCGGCGGGTTCGGCGGGTTCATGACGATCTACTATCGCGTGCAGCGCGACACGAAGCGGTGAAGCCATACTTCGCGCTGTTGGTCGTCGGGCTGGGGCTGGTGGTCGTGGTGGTGCGGTTGGGTGGCGGGCGGGATGGGGCGATCGGTGGTGCGGTGGCGGTAGCGGCACAGCTCGCGGCGGTGGCGTTGCTGCGGCCCGCGATGCGCGCCCCCCAGCCGGTGTTCATGGCCCGCTGGCTCGGCGGGATGGGGGTGCGGGCGCTGGCGCTCGGCGCGCTGCTGGTGTTCGCGGCGATCGAGCGCGCCGCCCTCGCCCCACTGCCCGCGTCGCTCGGCTTCCTCGGGGTGCTTTTGCCGCTGCTCTTTGTGGAGACGGAATTCCTGAAATGATCCAGGGTCCCGACATCGGCAAGGTCATCTTCGAGCACACGTCGGACAGCCACGTGATCGAGTGGCCGTTCGGGCTCGAGACGCACCTGCCGACCGACTGGGTGATCTTCGGCGTGAACGTCTCGCCCACCAAGCACGTCGTGTTCATGGGCATCGCCGCCGCGCTGGTGTTCCTGACGATCTGGTACGGCGGCCGCCAGGTGGCGCGGCGCCACCGCGAAGGGAAGGCGCCGCACGGCTTCGGCGCGGCGGTCGAGGCGATCGTGCTGTTCGTCCGCAACGACGTCGCCATCGCCAACATCGGCCACGACGGCGCGAAGTTCGCGCCCTACATCCTCACCCTGTTCTTCTTCATTCTGTACTGCAATCTGCTGGGGCTCCTGCCGTGGGGCGCCGCCCCCACCGGCAACCTCGCCGTGACCGGCGCGCTGGCGCTGACCTCGTTCCTCACGGTGGAAATCTCGGGATTCCGCGCGCTCGGCCCCAAGGGCTACCTGAAGACGATCGTGTTCGTGCCGCCGGGCATGACCGGGCTCGGGGCGGTGGCGATGGCGCTCATCATGACCCCGATCGAGATCATCGGGAAGATCGTGAAGCCGTTCGCGCTCACACTGCGGTTGTTCGCGAACATGACGGCCGGGCATTTCGTGATCCTCGCGCTGCTCGGCCTGATTTTCATCTTCGGCAGCTGGCTGGTGGCGGCGGGCTCGGTGGCGTTCGTGACGTTCATGATGTTGCTGGAGCTGCTGGTGGCGTTCCTGCAGGCCTATATCTTTGCGCTGCTCACGTCGGTGTTCATCGGCATGATGCAGCACGCGCATTAGACAGTCGCAAGACGCAAGGCGTAAGGCGCACGTGGTGAATTACAACACACTCGGGATGAGGAGACCATGGTTGATCTCGTGACACTGCTCCAGGGTGGCCAGCCGAGCGGCGCGGACATCGCCGCCGCGGCCAAGAACGCCAACGCGCTGCTGGGCGCCGGTCTGGGGCTCGGGCTGGCGGTGATCGGAGTGGGGCTCGGCATCGGCCGCATCGGCGGCCAGGCGGTGGAGGCGATCGCGCGGCAACCCGAGGCGTCGGGCGACATCCGCGGGGCGATGATCCTGACCGCCGCGCTCATCGAAGGCGTGGGCCTCGCGGCGCTGGTGTTCGCGTTGCTGTTCAAGCTGCTCTAGATGCCGGCGCTGCTGCTGGTCCAGGAAGGCGAGTTCACGCCCTTCTCCATCAATACGGGGCTGATCTTCTGGACCATCGTCGTCTTCGGGATCCTGCTGGCGCTGCTGTGGCGGTTCGGCTGGCCCGCGATCCTCAAGGCGGTGGAGGAGCGGGAGCGCCGCATCCAGCAGCAGCTGGAGGAGGCGGAGCGGGCCCGCGCCGAGGCCGCCCGCCTGCTGGAGGAGCACAAGCGGACGACCGCCGCGGCGCACGCCGAGGCGCAGGAGCTGATCGCCCAGGCGCGCTCCGTGGCCGAGAAGGAGCGCGCCGCGCTGCTCGCCCAGGCACGTGAGCAGTACGAGCAGCTGCTCGAGCGGGCGCGCAAGGAGATCGAGAGTGAGAAGGAGAAGGCAATTCTCGAGCTGCGGCGAGAGGCGGTGGACCTCTCGATCGCCGCCGCGTCCAAGCTGATCGAAGCGAACCTCGACTCCGACGCCAACCGCCGCCTCGTGATGGAGTACTTGAAGAGCCTCGAGGCAGGGGCCGAGGGGCAACCGCGGTGAAGAGCGCTACCGTCGCGCGCAATTACGCCCAAGCGCTGTTCCTCGCCGCCGAGGCGCATGGCATGGCCGACATCGAGCGCTACGGCCGGCTGCTCGAGGCGGTGGCGGGCGCGGTGCAGGCGGACGAGCGGATCGCGGTGGCGCTCGAGTCGCCGCGCGTCTCCAAGGCCACGAAGGCGGCGCTGCTGGAGCGAGCGCTCGGGGACCTGGCGCCGGCGGAGTTCGTGCGGTTTCTCCAGGCCGTGGTGCGGCGGGGCCGGCAGGGGCTGGTCGCGGAGATCGCGCAGCAGTATGACGCGTTGGTGGACGCGAAGCTCAACCGCGTGCACGCGGGCATCACACTGCTCGAGGAGCCGGACGCGCGGCTCGAGCAGCAGGTCGTCGACCGGCTGTCCCGGGCGATCGGGAAGGAGGTCCGGGCTCATTTCCGCGCCGATCGGGCCATCCTGGGCGGCGTGGTGGTGCGGGTGGGCGACCGGATCTACGACGGCTCGGTGCGGCGCAAGCTGGCGCTGCTGCGGAGGAGGTTGGTGACCGGGGAGTGACCTTGACACGCCAAGGCTTTCTGTAACCTTCGATACGATCCCGACTCGCCGCAGGTCCTACTCGACGGAGGTTGCCATGACGCATCTCCCTCGTTGCGGCCCGACCGGACGGTGGCTCGTCGCCACCTGGTTGCTGGCCGTCGCCGCATGTTCGTCCGATCGCCATCTCACTGCACCCGGCACCCGGCCGGCGTTCGACATCTCCGACGCTGTACATGGGGGCGGCACGCCAGGCTTCTTTTTCCTGCCGCCGCTGGTCGCCCAACCCACCACCGGCGGGACGTTCGACGCCGACATCGCCACGCTCAACCCGCAGGTCGCCATCTGCGACATCACGCTAGGCCCCGACGTCGACTGTGGTGGATCGAGCGAAGGAGCGACTCCCGCGATCATCGTGTACACGACCACCAGCACGCCGGCGATTACTGTCGCTCCCACGGCCGCTGCGTATTCCGTCAACTGGGACACCAAGCTCGAGGGCTTTGTCACCGATCACACCTATCGCGCACACGTCGCGGCCGGGGGGATCGGAGCGCGGCGCGAGCTGGGGTTCGCCGACGTGCTGCTCACCACCACGCCCGGGCAGGTGAAAGACCTGGCTACGGGCGATCTCATTTCGCTCAACGATGGGCGCACCCTGCCGATTCGGTTTCGGATCGAGAGCGGCATCCCCGGTGCCCTCGCCGTGACCGCCGCCAGCGCGAGCATCCCGACGGACGGCACCGACCTCATTACGGCCACGCTGCAGGATCTGCACGGCGCCCCCCTGGCCGGCGCCACCGTGGCTTGGAGCGTGACCGCGGACGTCGGCGCGGCCGGCACGCCTCCGCTGGATGTCACGAGCGGGCAGACGGACGCCGCGGGCATGACGGCGACCACGTTCAAAGCGGGCATGACGGGCGGCACGGCGGTGGTGGCGGCCGCGGCGGCCGGGCTGTCGGCGAGCGCGACCGTCAGCGTCACGGGGCGCGTCGTCGGCAAGCCGCTGTACGTCGCCAACACGGGCGCGAACAGCATTACGGTGTTCGCGGCGGGTGCCACTGGGGATGCCGTTCCCACGGCGGTCATCGCCGGCAGCGACACCCGGCTGGACTCCCCGGTCGCGGTCACGCTCGATGCCGCGGGCAACATTTACGTCGCCAACTTCGACATCACCGTCCCCAGCATCACCGTGTACGCGCCGGGCGCGAGTGGCAACGCCGTGCCCAAGGCGGTGATCGCCGGTAGCGCGACCGGGTTGTGCGATCCGTTCGGCCTCGCCGTGGATGCCGCGGGTACGCTCTACGTCGCCAACCATTGCGCCAACAGCATCACGGTCTACGCCCCCGGCGCCGATGGAGACATCGCCCCGGCGGCGGCGATCGTCGGTGACAACACGGGGCTCAGCTCACCGAGCGGCGTCGCGCTGGGTGCCTCGGGCAGGATCTACGTCACCAATCAGGGTGATTTCTTTGGCGAGAACGCGAGCGTCGAAATCTTTTCGAGCGGGGCGAGCGGGAACGTGACGCCCCTCGCTCGGATCGCGGGCGCCAACACGGGACTGGTCGCACCGGCAGGCATCGCGCTCGATGCCGCGGGCAACATCTACGTCCCCAACGCCAACGCCTCTCCTGCCGACATCACGGTTTACGCGGCGGCAGCCGACGGGGATGTCGCGCCCACGAGCACCATCATCACTCGCTTCGTGGGGGGAATACCGGACCTGACTTTCGTGTTCGGCTTCCCGATCGGGATCGCCGTAGATGGCACGGGCAACGTGCACGTGGCGAGTTTCGGGAACCATAGCGTCGTGGTCTACCCGACTGGAGCGAGCGGGGTTACGACGCCCCTGACGGTGATCGCGGGAGGCAACACGGGGCTCTCCGCGCTCTCTGGTCTCGCGTTCTAGTCCCGGTACTGGTGGACGCTTGCCGGCGGCCCGGGGATGACCCGGGCCGCTCGGTCTAGGGCGGTGTCTCCGTATCGAGGGCGAGGGTCTCTTCCACCGCCCGCCTGAGCTCCCCGGGGGCGAACGGTTTCCTCAATGTCCGCGCGGCTCCCGGACGCCGGGGAATTCCTTGCGAATCCGCCGCAGCGTGACGATCCCGTCCTGCCCCGGCATGAAGATGTCGGTGATGACGAGGCGGACCCCGGTTTCAGCGAGCAACTTCAGTCCGGCGTCGCCGTCGCTCGCTTCCAGGACCTCATGCCCTGCCTTCTCCAGGACGCGCCGCATGGTTCCCCGCGCCGCGTCGTTGTCGTCGATTACGATGATGCGGGTCATGGTCCCAACCTAGCGACGACTGGTGGGACGGTCGAGTCCCGCGCAGGTAAAGCGGCCCGGGGATCACCCGGGCCGCCGGTGCGTTGTGGCTTACAGCTGATACCGCAGGCCGACGGCGACGCCGAATCGTCGGGTCGCGCGCCGCTCGACGCCGCTCGGCGTGTCTGCGGCGTCGAAGACCGATTCGCTCGAGACGCCGCTCACCCGTAACGACCCGGTGAGGTCGCGGGCGAGCGGCCACTCTACGACCGTCGCCGCGCGACCCCCCAGCCGGGTGCGGCTCTCGCCGTCCAGGTTCCACAGCTGGAGGGCGGGCCCTGCTTCGAGGCGCACGTCCACGCCCACCCCGAAACGCGTCAGTAGAAATGACACCTGCGGGGAGACCTCCCAGAGGGACGCGATGTCGTACTGCACCACCGCGAGGCCCGGCTGCTCGCCGGCGATCCCCGTCTTCGCGTACAACACGACTATCGCCACCCGGGGGGGCCCGAGTCGGGTGTCCACCCGCAGCTCGAAGGTCGTCGGTCGGTAGGGCCCGACCGTGACGCCGGAGCTGTCACGTGAGGAGCCGGCGAAGCGGGCGACCCCGATCTCCGCCGCGATGCCCCATTGGGCCGAGGACGGCCTTGGAGCGACAGCGAGACCGACTGCGATACAGGTTGCGGCGAGCGTCCGCATCGTTCCTCCCGCGTTGGGGGTCACTTCATCTCCAGCTTGATCCAGCCGTTCGTCACGTTGCCCTCGCCCTTCACGATCCAGTTGTAGCCGGGGTACGACGCGCCCACGACCGCATCCTCGACCGCGTTTCCAACCAGCTCGTCGTTGGTGTTGAAGAACGCCGCGAGCGCGGCCCACAGCTTCTGGAAGGCGTTGGCACGTTTGTAGTCCTTCCGGATCGTACTGCTCGAGTCGTTCCCGGCCGAGAGCGCCTTGTTGGCGTCGTCCACGGCTTTCAAGAGGTTGCCGATGATATCCCGGTTCGCCTTGATCTCGCACGCCGTGTCGTCGTCTTCGACCACGAACACGCGGACGTTCTGTCCCGGATGCGCGGCGTTGTAGGCGTCGAGCTGCGCCTTGCTGAACAACATCACGCTGCCGCTCCAGTCGAGGTCGTTCTGGTCGAAGTAGTAGGGTGCGGGCTGCTTCTCGCCGGCGCACTGGTAGTCGGTCAGCGAGTCGGTCTGCTCCTTCTGGCCGAGGATGTGGACCTCAAATTCGGGGCTGCCTTTCAACCAGCCTTCAAAGTCATCCACGAAATGAGCTTTGGTCATGTACAGGCCCGGCGATGGCGGAGGAGGCGAGACCCCGCCCTCGCCGCCGCCGCCGCAATACTCGAGGCACGCGATCAGCGGAGAGGGCTTGGTGGAGAAATCGGTCTCGACCGGGACCACCGCAAGGACGGGAGTCGTGGGTGGACGCTCGGGGTCGAGCAGGTGTCGGTTGCCCTGCACGTCGAACGCCACCGGTACGTCGTGGTCCGCGATCGCCGTCGCCACCAGCACGTTGGCGTCACCGGTCCAGCGGCGGCGGTGCTCCGGCACCGGCAGGTACATCTCGAGCGGGATGGCGCGGTCGGCCTCACGGGCCAGATCGGCGGTCGCGATGCCGGTGCGCCGCGCCATCGTGGCGAGGGCTTCACCGCCCCCCGGCCCGGCCGCGAGGAAGCGCTGGAACGGCAGCTTGTGCTCACGGAACGGTGAGCGATCGAGCTCGGCCTTCACGTGGGCGCGGAATGCCGGGTCGCCCAGCGCGAGTGCGAGGGAGCGCGCCAGGAGCTCGGGGCTGGTTGCCGCGGAGGGCATGGGGGTGGGGGGGGCCGGCACACCCGGAGGAGCCTCGGGCGCCGTGCCGGGTGGCCGGTCGGAACAAGCGAGCGTCGCCACGACCAGAGCGAGCGCCGCCACGCGTGATGTATAGCTCCACATGATCACTCCTTGAGAGGTTGGGCCGGCGGGCGTACAGCCCCGCGGGCGGGTCCCAAGGTGTGGAGTCCCCGCAGCAGAGCGGCGTCCGAATCGCGCGGGCGGCATCGGAATCGCGCGGGGTGCCCTCGGCGCGATCTTTGCCGACGAACCGGTCGATGCTCCAATTCCTGCTGTTGCTCGCCGCCGGGGGTGCCGAGGGCGTATGGGCGCCGGGCGGCCCGAGCCAGTTCGTGGATTCGGGCGAGCACCGAGACTCCGTGGCTCCCGTGACGAGTCGGGCCGGGCCCCTCCGCCCGGTGATGCCCGCACTCTGGTCGAACGACTACGGCGGCGTGACTCTCGGGGTGCGAGCGCGTCCGATGCGCACCCCTGATACCGAGCGGGGCCTGTTCGTCGCCTCGGCCGCGACGCGGGGCGACGCCACCAGCTCGGTCAGCCTGTACGGCCGTTGGCATAATCCCGTCGTCCTTGGGCCGGGCGTCGCGACGAGCGTGGCGATGTGGTCGGTCGAGGGCCGAACCGGAGCCGCGGTCACCGTCGATCGCGCCGCGCGGCGACCGGGTCACATCGGCGCGGACCGCCACGAGGGGATCACCGCGCTGTGGATGGCGACGACCAACCTCGGCTACTTGGACCGCGGGCTGTGGGACGACGCCGGGTCGCTCGAGATCGGCCCGTGGGTCTCGACCGCGGTGCGCCATGGCGAGACGGTGTTGCGGGCGAGAGGTGCCGTGAGCCTCGGCCTCGTCTACCAGCACGCGACGCCTCTGGGGGCGTACACCTACAAGGGATTAGGCCGGGTCACCGGTGAGGTGAGTGTGCGCACGCCGCTGTCTCGCGCGACCACGTTCGGCGCGCGGGTGTTCACGGGTGCGTTACTGGGTTCGTCCGACCCCGTACGGCAGCTCCGCGTGGCGGTCGCCGGGGCGGACCCGTACGAGACCTTCACCAACCCATTGCTGCGGAGCCGCGGCGCGTTGCTCGTGCGGCCGGACTTCCACTATCACGCCCCCGGGGGCGCAAACCTGCGGGGCTTTCGCAACGACCTGGGAGGACGCTGGGCCGTGGGGGTGAACCTGGAGCTCACGCAGGCGATAATGCGCCGGAATGCGGGCTTCCTGCGCGGGGCCGCCTTCGAGGTATTCGTGGACCTTGGGGTCGTGGACACCGTCGCCGTGCCCTCGTCGCCGCCGGGCCAGTGGTACACGACGCTGTACGACGGCGGCCTCGGCATCGTGACCCAGCATCGCTTCAGGGACCTGGCGTGGACGATGCGCTTCGAGCTGCCGCTCGCGGTGAATCACTGGAATCTGGCCGCCGACTATCCGGCGAACAGCACGCGATTCGCGCTGCGGTGGCAGGTGAGTTTCAGCCCGAGCTTCTGACTGACTATAGCCGCATCAGTGGCGGGCACTCGCGTCCACCTCGGCCTGGGGACGACCCTGAGCTTCTGAGGTCCCCACCGCGCGTCATGCGTTGGGGCGTGCGTCCATGCCGAAATCGGCCTTCAAGCGGTCATACCAGGCGTCGTCGCCCAGAGCGCCCCAGGCGACCCACTCCTCGTCGCTCATCGCTTTGCGCCACTGGAGAAACGGCACGGCGTCGGGTCCCACCGGATGCCGCAGCTGCCAGGTGCCGCTCTCCACGATCTCGAGCACCTTCTCTCCCACCACAGATGGCGGTACCGGGTTCTTCAGGGACGCGTTAAACATCGCGGCGAAGCGGCGTTCCTGTGGGTAAGGTGAGCGTGTGTGCGCTGACTCGACGCGTCTGGCCATCGCGGTGTCGATGATGCCCGGCTCGACAATCGCGACCCGCACGTTGAATGGCTTCACCTCCTGCGCCAATGACTCGCTGAGTGCCTCCAACGCAAATTTCGATGCCGTGTACGGAGCCATAGGCGAGCTGGCGATGCGTCCGGCAACCGATGCCACGTTGATGATGCAGCCACTCCGGCGCGCGCGCATCGCCGGCAGCACCGCCTGGATGCAGCGGATCGCGCCGAAGTAGTTCGTCTCCATGACGGCCCGGAACTCGGCCAACGACAGTTCCTCGACCGAGCCGGTGCGCTCGATACCCGCGTTGTTGACGAGCACGCCAACCGGTCCGCCCGCCTTTACGATGCGGCCGATTCCTTCCGTGACGGATGCGTCGGAATCGACATCCATGGCCGAAATCGTGATCGGTAGTTTTTCTTGCATGGCGATTCGCGCGAGCTCGGGCGCTCGGTCAGGATTGCGCATCGTCGCAGCGACCGTGTGGCCAGCTCTCCCGAAGGCCAGCGCGGTGGCCATGCCAATTCCCGAGCTGGTTCCTGTGATAAGGACGGATGCCATGGGGGATTTTCTCCTTTGCGAACAGCAGGAGACCGGGAAAGCAAAACCGGCCGCGTGGGCTTCCCACTCAGCCGGTTTCGCGATTTGCTCCCCCCGAGACATGGGCGAGCCGCACGACATCGCGCCTCGGGGTTCAGCGCATCTGAGTTAATCTGCAATATGCGTCCGTCGCGGGCGACCGCAAGGTGAGCCACCGTTTTGTCTCTGACTTGTCACGGAGCGGTGGGGACCACCTTTGCGTCAGCGACCGTCCACCATCCTTTTGAGTCACGTCTCAGATCGAATACTGCCTGCACGCCTTCCACTCTGTACTCGATCACGGCCTTCGCCCGGGAGCCGTCCACTTCGAAGCTCAGGATCCGGAGGTGCGGCCGAGTACCCACCTCTCGGTCGGGAACGATCTGCAGCGGCCGACCGAACTTGGATGGCGTGACACCCGGCTCCAACAGATGGTCGGACACAACCAGCGGCACCCGGCCGACGACCTCGGGATGGAGATACGGGGCCAGCGCCGGATGGTCGACGATCAGCTTGAGTGCCGGTCTCGGAACGAGCGGCTGCGACTGCTGGAGCTGGGCGGCAGCAATGAGAACCTGGCCAACGACTGCGACGGTCGAAGTGAGGACAATTCTCATTCGTCACCGGATGCGGTCAACGTAGTCAGGCGGCAACCCCAGACGGTGCGCAAGCTCACGCAGCTGGTCGGCGTACTCTTGATTGACTTCGGCGGGCGACGGAGGTGCGACAAGATTGAAGCATAAAGCGGGAATCCGCTCGCGACCCGGCGTGAGGGCCACGACGGGCTCCGGGCGATACGCGTCCAACCCCGGGCCCGAGTACAGCGCGTCGATCTCGCTGGGGGGAAGATCCATCAGCACCCCGTACGCCGATGAGCCTGGCTCGCGCACCAACGTGGCGCGCTTCCCGATGCGGAGGGTGTACCCCGGGACGGCAGCCGGCCGGACGTTCGCAGGATGTGCGCCTTTGGATCGGAGCGCCTCAGCGTCCATGAACAGGCCGTAGAAGAAGACTGTGACCGTCACGTGCCCAAGCTACGAGGGGTCCACCCGCTCGGCGAGGCGCTTCGGTGCCCGGTTGCGCCAGGCGGTGATCAGCGCTTCGCGTACGGCGCCTTGCTTGGCGGCCCGCAACCGGACCTGCGTCGCACCACCGCGACCCCAGCCGCCCTTGACTGGTGCGAACGCCGCCGGCTGCGCTCGCACGAAGAACTCCTGTTGCTCGGGTGTCAGCTTGACCATGCCCCAGCCGCCGCGGGGATAGCCCAACGTCGCGAAGATGCGCCCCGCCACTCGAAAGTCCGGGTGACCTAGGTGAGCGGCTTCAGAGGCCTGCGGGAGACTCAGGGCGATGCGTCGGAACTCACGTGCGGTCATCAAAGGAATAAGCTGAGGGCGCCCGCCGGGGGCCGCCTGAGCCTGCCTCCCCATCGCCACCGGCCCGCTGTAGCTTCCCCACCTCCATGCTCCCCCTCCTTGCTCTACTCGTTGCCAGCGACACATCCGCCTACTGGCAGCAGCAGGTCGCGTATCAGATCACCGCGTCCCTGGACGAGCCGTCGGGCGTGCTCACCGGCCACGCGCGGATCAGCTATGTGAACCGGTCGCCGGACACGCTGCGCGATTTCTACGTCCACCAGTACCTCAACGCCTTCCGGCCCGGCTCCCGCTGGGCCGCCGTCGACTCGGCCGAGCAGCGCGAGCGGTTTCAGCACATGAAGGACCCGGACTACGCGTTCGA
>WNGK01004532.1_pt1 | contig 14815 bp, 18 predicted proteins | sample 5400601 | NCBI WGS metagenome assembly WNGK01 (sample SAMN13153376, study PRJNA577476) | soil metagenome | isolation source: 60 cm soil or saprolite under Garry oak tree replicate 1 | place: USA:California | collected 2016-06-15 | reverse complement strand
ATCTGCTCGTATATGTGAAGCAGTTGGGACTTATCCAGCGTCTGCGTGCTCACACCGCCGCCCTGCTTAGTTACCATAGCTGCAAACCTCCTGACTATTGAGTTACTTGTGACAACAATTTACAAGCAAGACACTATTCAAGACATTACTCAACCTGCAGACGGCGCAGGCGACCGGCTAAGGCTGCTCCTTCCAGAGTGGCAGGAACATCGACAACATACGGCCCATCAGCACAAAGCTGAACCTCTACTATGGATGTTGTTGACAGTTCGATCTCGCGCTCGCCATCCAGTGCAAGCGTTCCAGCCCCAGGCTGGAAACGCACGACATCGTTTATTGCCAGCCACCTGTGTTCGGTGACACCAACCCAGGTGACGAGGCCAGGAGCCAGCGGAACCATAACCTGGGAACCATGGGCGCCAAGTACGATGTGCATCCCGGTTCGCTCACTTCGTTCATCGCCGGTATCCAGGAGCGCGCCGCCGAGCGCTGAAAAGCCAATAGCCCCCGGAATCACACGTGCGAGCACAACCTCGCGCACAACTGTGGTATCCCAGAGTGCACGCGCCCCCACGAAGGGTAATGAGGAGACAACCACATCTACCAGTGCGCTCTCAACTGTTACCCCTTCGATGCACACTTCTAGGCGCGGTGCCTGCCGGACGACTGTCTTGCCGTCTCTCATATCACGAGCAACTATTCCAGCCGCCATCCCGGCAATCGTCCCCTCTAAAAAGGTCGGGAAGACGTTGTTGGTACCCGTCGAGATGGGAATAAGAGGAACCGTGCCGCATCCCCTGGCAACCGCCCGGTTCGTGCCATCCCCGCCAAGCGTGATGATACAGCCTGCACCCATCTCGGCCAGTTGTTGTGCAGCGCGAGTGGAATCGGCACTGGTACCCAGTATGGACATCTCCAAGGGTACAGCCTCAAGCAAGAAAGGGTATCCACGTAACTTGGTGAGAGCGCGAGGCAAAATGCCGAAGTCATGCTCAGGCATGTATGCTATACGTCGAATACCCACAGCTTCCAGTCCCACTAGCACGCGACGCACAATTGCCGTTTTCTCGTTATTATCAAAGACGGTGCTATGAGCAACAAGTCGGCGGATATCGCGCCCGGAGGCGGGATTAGCGATGATACCTACGAGAGGTGAAGACATAAACAGGTCGCTTTTCTTTGCGATGCTCAAGAAATGCGTTCAAAGGATGCGCTATGGAACGACATTACGGCTCGCTGCTGGACATTGCCTGCTTGCATTTCTGAGTAAACTGAGGCCAGGCGCTGCATCTTCTTGTTCCCCTCGATGGTCATGCCTTGCAGCGCCCCTACCGGCATATCTTCTTACCAGACACTACACATAGTAAGTAAAAACAATACAAAAGTCAATTGTGCTGTGTATTCTTCGCGCTTTGTGCCCGCCTGCAGCGGATCGCTTTTTCGGACAAAGGCTCATCAGTGAACTTGCGAACAGCGCGCTTGGTGTGGATCAGACCGGGACTGCCTGGTCACGCTGACGGTATACCCTGAGGGAGGAGGCATTATGATCTGCACGGGTTACATCACTTCGACTTGTGAACGCTTTCTGGGGAGTGTGCGTCGCGAGTGTCTCGATCACTTGCTCATCCTCCATGAGAAGCAGCTCCAGCGGGTACTGAGCGCCTATGTACACTGCTTCAACCAAGCCAGGCCGCATCAAGGGATTAGGCAACAGATTCCAGAGCTGAAAGCCGGATCAGCGTCAGCAAATCACGCAGGTGAGAAGGTCCTCTCCTTCCCGGTTCTGGGTGGTTTACATCATGACTACCGCAGAAGTGCATGAGTTCTTTCATATAGAAAAATATATAGAGATGTGACTGCCTGAGTCGTGTGAGGAATACCTCAGGAAAGTCTTTCACGCTTGTCTTTTTTTGAGAACCAGCAGGCAGTTGCTTGTCATTTTCCTTGTGGGCCGGGACGCCAGGGACCGCGACAAAGACAAAGAGTTCGGGTAAAAAGCGTTCCACGCGTTCACATAGGGTGTGTTGAGGCGTGGCGGTACCCACGTAGGGCTGGCACAGTTGCCAGAGGTGCTGCGCGTAAGCATGCTGTTGTGCCACGCGAGCGAGGCTCTGGTTGCGTGGTGAGATGTGCGGGTCAGGACCATGCTCCGCCCAGGCGACGGCCGCGTCATAGATCGCCTTCACCGATGCAGCCCAGGTGAAGAGTTCCTCATCGTACGGAAACTTCTCTTTGATCTCATGCGCATCGCGTAAGAAGTGAACCCAACACCGTTGGTGCATTCCCTGATGGATGTTGTAGCCTGCATAAAAGTCACTGCCCAGGACTCCGCCGAAGTCCTCTCCGATCAGGTGCTTGACCACTTCTCCCGCCCGCGAGTGATGATACTCATAATAACGAACGCTGGGAGTTGAGACGCTCCAGATGTAGCCATTGCTGCCATCTTCTTGCCACCCTGTCTCATCGGCTTGGACGGCGGGACTCGCGCGAATCTCCATTTTGAGCGCAGCGAGCTGGGGCTGCATCTGTGCTTTCATCCGATGCAGCAGTTCAATACTGTGACTTCCGTGAGCCGCTCTAAGGCTTGCTTGAGTTGTGCTTCTAATGATGCTATCGTCTCTTCTGCTGTCATCTCCAGAGTATATCAGATAAGGGTTAATCTGAACAGTATCGAAAGTTGGAATAGGCATCTAGCCCAAAGAGGCTATGGTGGGAATGGGAAATCTAGAAAAGCTCCTCAGAGGAGGCGGCCAGAGTTGCCGTGCAGTCAAGAAGCAAGCTGGAGGGCGGCAGCCCTGGCACTCGGCCATCTTCGGCCAGAACATCTTCAATTTCTCGCTCCGACCCTGCAAGAGGAACTTCTCAAAGCGGAGAAGTGGCGGGCCATGGCCCTTGCAGAAATGCTACTGTTCATTATTTCACGTTTCACCTGGTCTTGGTGCACGGCAGCTTTGGGCCACACAGAATGCTCTACGATGCCAAGACTCGTTGCATACTGGCATCATCGGCTTCACGCAGGCTGGTATGGGTGTCCCGGCCAGTGATTTTGCTCCTTTGCTTGGCCCACGAGGCTATGGAAAGAACTTCGTACAGCGCTTTGAGTCTGTCTATCCCGAGTTGCCGACGCTGCAAGAGCGCATACAGTTCTATGTCCACGCCTGTGTTCTTCAAGAGGCATTTTCCTAGTTTGAACAGGAAAGTGTGAAGAAAATTGCTCACAATCTGACGTTCTCTGCTGTATGATGCGCTCCGTCGTGGGAGAGTAAATGGCCGGCAAACGACACGCCCCAGGCAGCAGGTGGTGCTTTCGCTCACCTTGCCTTCCCCGATGCGCAGTTCGACAGCATGGTGGCAACACTGGTTTTCTATTCGGTAGGTAAGCCGATGCTGGGTCTGCGCGAGATCTGGCGCGTGCTCAAGCCGGGGGTATGCTCTTACTCGTCGAACATGTCCGCGCGCAAGGAAAAGGAGCCGCATGGATCCAGGATGCGCTCGTGCCACTGACGACACGTCTGGTCGGCAATTACCATTGGAACCGCGATACCCGGCGTGCAGTGCTTTCCGCTGGCTTCCTCCTCACGCAGGAGCGTCAGGTCAGAGGGGGACTCGAGCCCTTGCTGATGATGACCGCGGTCAGTTCTAAAACACGAGGTGTATTCGATGAAGGAAGGCGACTGCACCACTTAGTCATGGCGCTTGAAAAATTGACGTGGAGAGGCTTGGATGATACGATACCCATGTCTCCGTTCCCTTGTCGACTACCGAGCCTGACTACATCAAGTCACGAACTACCGTTGGGGGGCACCGTGATATCTGATCCCAAACAGCACAGCTGCGTGATCACGGATGGCTGTGACCGCGCAGGCGCACTCCGCTGCTGGCCGATCTGAAGCCAGGCGGGCGTTATGTAGCGGTTGACCTGGATCGCGCCGGCGGAGTGCCGCTCCTGGTGCAGCGACTCGTTGCAGCCGGGCTGGTTTGACGGGTAGCAGATAACGCCGAGCGGACGAACCATTGGCGAAGAAGCCAGCATGGCTGTGAAAAGACCTGGGCAGGACGTGGTACGACCGCTCTCGGACCCTCTCAAACCGAGTGGGGGCCTGGTCATCCTCAAGGGAAATCTCGCCCCAGAGGGGTGCGTGGTCAAGATAGCAGGGCATGAACGGCTCTGCCATCGCGGGCCTGCGCGTGTCTTCGACCGCGAGGAAGATGCCATGCGCGCAGGCACCCATAGCGAGATCAAGTCCGGCGATGTGGTGGTCATTCGCTACGAAGGTCCGCGAGGTGGACCGGGGATGCGTGAGATGCTGGGAGTAACCGGTGCGATCGTTGGTGCCGGGCTCGGCGAGACAGTGGCATTACTCACCGATGGTCGCTTCAGCGGGGCCACGCGAGGGTTGATAGTGGGTCATGTTGCGCCCGAGGCGGCAAGCGATCCACCGCTTGCCGCCTTGCAAGAGGGGGACAGCATCGTCATCGAAATCGAAGCGCGTCGTCTCGATGCCGAACTGCCAGACGCTGAGATCGCTGTTCGCCTGTCGAGGTGGCAGGAACCTGCCCCGCGCTATACGAGAGGGGTCTTTGCCAAGTACGCCGCGCTGGTTTCGTCAGCCTCCGAGGGAGCTATCACACGACCAGACGTTGTAGCAAAGCGTTTCTAAAGGATGAGTTGAGCAACTGACCAGGTGGGAGGATGGCAACGATGCCAGAGTCTATTGGCTTTATTGGTCTGGGAATCATGGGCAAACCCATGGCCCACAATCTGCTCAAAGCGGGCTTTCCGCTGGTTGTGCAGAACCGCCATCAGGAAATCACGGACGAATTTCTCGCGGAGGGAGCGCGGGCTGGTACACGGCCGCGCGATATCGCTGCATCCTGCGATGTGGTGATCACCATGTTGCCCGGTCCCACTCAGGTTGAAGGGGTCCTGGAGGGTCCTGGAGGGATTATTGAGGGAGCGCACGCGGGACTGGTCGTTATTGATATGAGCACGATCACACCCGTGGTGGCGAGTACATTAGCTGCCCGGCTGGCTGAATACGGCATCACCCTACTCGATGCACCGGTGAGCGGTGGAGATGCGGGAGCCATGGCTGGCACACTCTCCATCATGGTGGGCGGGGACGAAGAAACATTCAAACGCTGCATGCCCATCTTCCAGGCGCTGGGCAAAACGATTGTGCACGTGGGAGCAAGTGGAGCAGGTCAGGTGGTCAAGGCCTGTAATCAGATCGTGGTGGCGCTGGTGATCGAAGCGATCAGCGAGGCTCTGGTGCTTGGATCAAAGGCGGGAGTTGATCCGGCCAAAATCTTGCAGGTGCTCGGTGGGGGCCTTGCTGCCAACCGGGTGATGGAACTGCGCGGAGCGAGCATGCTTGCCCATGATTTTACTCCTGGTGGCCGCGTTCGCTTTCACCACAAGGATCTCGGTTTTGCGTTGGAGACGGCCCGCAGGTATGGAGTATCGCTTCCTGTGACGGCTCTGGTGGACCAGATGCTCGCCTCCCTTGAGGTCAGAGGACACGGTGATCTTGACCATTCTGCCCTGCTGACCTATCTTGAAGACCTCGCCAGCTATCGTATTGGGCAGTCTTGAAGTGCAGGATTATCGGCGAGGAAAGCAGGTGCACTTTGATAACGTCGGACCAGATTATTGCGAATTTGAAACAGCGTGCAAACGCTCAGGCTGTCGAAGGGATGGCCAGGTTTGGGCATCCCGATGCCTACCCTGCGCAAGATGGCCAAAGAGATAGGAAGGGACCAGGCACTTGCGTTAGCCCTCTGGAATTCAGGGATCCATGAGGCAAGAATCCTTGCCTCGATGATCGCCGAGCCTCAACTTGTCGCTGCCGAGCTTATGTAAGAGTGGGTCAACGATGTTGATGCATGGGATGTATGCGACCAGGTCTGTGGGAATCTCTTTGATAAAACGCCCTATGCCTATCAAAAGGCTAAAGAGTGGTGTCAGCGGGAAAAGGAGTTTGTACGGCGGGCAGGTTTTGTGATGATGGCCGCATTGGCAGTCCATGACAAACAAGCACGGGATGAGGCATTCGTGCAGTTTTTCCCTCTGATCAAGCGCTATGCGGGTGACGAGAGGAATTTTGTCAAAAAGGCCGTTAACTGGGCATTGCGACAGATTGGGAAACGCAATAGCCACCTTCGTGCAGGCGCTTTGGAATGCGCCTACGCGATCCAAGACATGGATTCCAAGACAGCCCGCTGGGTGGCAAGAGATGCCCTCAGGGAATTAGAGGCAAAAGAGATCAAGGACGAACCCGCTTCGTATTCCAGGGAAAGGAAAGTTACCAACAAGCACGAAAGAAGGCAAGTAGGAGTGCGATAGAAGAAGGAGTGTGGAGTGCTTCTCTATGCCTATTATCTTATCGAAGAGCATATTACCCGAACGGATGTCCCATGTAGCCAGTACAACTACCAGGTGCGGAATTGTGTGTTGCGCCCTCGCGGCCCATCGCATTCCGGCCCGCCCATTTTGATTGGGGCGCGTCTCCCTCGTATGCTTCGTCTGGCCGCCCGGTACGCCGATGCATGGAATACCGTCTGGCATATCGACCCGAAGGTGGTGCAGGAGCGATATGCAGAGTTTCAGCGCGTGTGTAGAGCAGTGGGGCGCGACCCGGCGACGATTGAGTTGACGGCGGGGACGGTCGTGCGGCTCCCGCAGGCGGGTGAAGAGCAGGGAGTGGAGAACGTGATTACCGGAACGCCGGAGGAAGTTGCCAACCGGCTGCGGGGCTTTGCCGATGTGGGGGTGAGGCATCTCATGATCGTCCTGGAGCCTTCGGGGGTCGCCCCCATCGAGCAGTTCGGTCGCGTGCTCGAACTGCTGCGTAGCTGGAGCGTGTGAATCATCTCCTACCTGGGCGAGATCGTACGATGTTCCAGGGCGGGTCTCGCGCCCACCTTGATGAACATGCACAGGGCCTGGGGGGCGCTGATCTGAGCCAGACTGACCTCTATGGAGACTGTTTGCACGAGGTGAACCCCACCCAGGCAAGGCTGAGCAAGGCCCGCCCTGGTGCACGCGGAGCACTCGTACGAGACCCTATGCCCACGAATTGCGCAACGAGGTTGTTGAAGAGCTAATCCCTGTGGTGGTAAGCGAAAGCAGCACAGAACCGTGCGCACCACTTGTTGAAGGTGGCAGAAAAAGAGGGATGAAGAGCGAAACGGGTGAGAAATGAGAAGAAAGGGGGACGATTTGGGAAAAGAGGCCACAAAGCTCCACTCAGAGAAGCTTAGCTGTCCGAGGAGAGAGAACCACTGTCGGCAATCGAGAGCGCAGGTCAAGCTGTTGCCAAACTAAGTGAGGTGGCAAAGGCTACTGGGACGCCGAACAGTTTGATGGTCACTTGCCCAGATGTTGAAACGCGAGCATTGCGAGCCAATCGCTCTGGCCATGAGAGGCGATAATGCGCTTGCTGCGCACGGGATAAGAGAGAAGATGAGGCCTCTGGGCAGACAGCGAGAGCCTGATCCATCTGTACTTCCACCCGTTGGTGACGCAGGAATTGCATGCACTCACGCCGATAAAGCCTTCGGCTCCAGTCACGCCAGAGCAGGGGCGCCGAACCGACGACGAGCGGATGCAGGAGTACACTCACCTGGCGAGGCTTCGCCGTAGCGCCGCCATTCCATTGACACTGCTCGCGCAGGGGACAGGGACGACAACTGCGGATGCTGGCCGCAGACACCACGCGTAGGCTCCCATCGGCTTCTCTGCGTCGCTCATGCGCGGAAAGCTTCTGACCAGTGGGGCAACGCAGCGTGCCATCTGGCTGGAGAGCAAAGTCTTGCCCCGAGAAGCGGCCAGCTTTCCAGGGCAAGCCCGCGTGAGGGGGAGCATAGCCCGAGGGAGGACTCGTGTGCGGTGGGGCAGGTGGGATGGCAGGAGCAAACTCAGTTGTACGCACGGGATCAGGATGAAGCTGGTGTCCCAACTCCAGACGGAGGTTCCACACCCATTGCGAAACAAGCTGCCAGCACTCCTGACCGAAGGGTGACAGACTACACCAGCGATCTGGGTCTTGTTCCCTATCCTCATCTGCTAGGGCAGGTTCGAAGGCGCCACGATGCAGATACACTTCGACGACGTCGGAGGCGGTGAACGCCTGCTGCGGCAAGCCGGTGAAGAAGAGTTCGTAGACGACGCCCGAGCGCGTGAGGCCAACCGGGCTCTTCTTTGTGCCGGCGGGATGGGTCGCCACCACCACGCGGCACGGCACGCCCTCGGACCCCACAGGCACAAGAGGCGCAGTCGTAGAGGCTGCGCACCACCTGACTTTCAGGACGATGTTGGAACTGATCTGGTGGCAAGTGCAGACGCGCCTGGACGAGAGGGTGATCGAGTACCGTGTAGTCTTTGCCGCGCGTCACGAAGGCGAAGCCAGCCAGGTCCGCAAGCACAGCCCCAGTGCCATATTGTCCATCCAGCCGGAGCAGGGCGCACTCCGGCTGGATCTGGTGTGCAACAAGGTAGCGACCGAGGGCCGAGAGGGCCTGGCGCAGTTCCACTCGGTAGAGTCCGTTGCCTCGATTGCCAAACGAGCCGAGCCACTGGGAACTGTGGGCCTGACTGATGACGGTGCGCGTACGGACGACTTCGCCAAACCAATAGGGCGTCGAGGGGACAGACTCCGAAGAGGTCTGGATGATCAGCGATCCATCGGCGATACTGTTCATATGTACCTCCTTGAGGGAAAGTGTTTTGTTCTTCCTTCTCAAAGAGGGCACATTTTATGCTGGCTCGCTACTTTTTAGCAGCTCGTTGCGCAATTCGTGGGCTATGGGAGAAGCGTAATCTTGACTCAAATACCTTGCCCGTGGATGCGCGAGGCAGCGTCTTCGCACACGGCTCCAACTCTTCGGGCTCGACCGACTGCAGAGCTTGAGCAGAAGCTGTTTCTGCGGCGATGAGCAGTATCTCCTTTGCTCCTCTGCTTCCTCTTGACGCCCAAAAGGTGGCAATGCTACGCTATCTTCATACTATTCATAGCAGCAGGAGCCTCCTATGCATCTTCGGGGTATAAGCTATGCCTTTGCAGCTTCTCTCCTGTATGGGCTCGGGGCCGTGCTGGCAAAACTCTCGGTCGCAGAGATCGATGCGACGATGATCGCATTGCTGAATCTCGCCGGTGGTGGCCTGCTGCTCACTGCATTGCTTGCGTTCACGAGAACGTCCCTCCTTCGTGTTCTGCCTGCTCTCAAGCGGGGAGACTGGCTCAACCTCTTTCTGCTCGCATGCCCTGGTACAGCACTGCCCCTGCTCTTCGTCGTCGCCGGTTTCGCACGGACAAGTGCCCTCCAGGGGGGATTCATTTTGCAATTAAGTGGAGTGGCCGCTGTGCTCTTCGCCATGGTCCTCTTAAGAGAGCGCTTTCGTCTGAAGCAGGGTCTGGGTATCCTACTGCTGCTCTGTGGCAGCGCGCTGGTCGTCTTCAAAGGGCCGCAAGCCATGGCGTGGGGAAGTGGAGGACTGGGTGATCTGCTCATCCTGACTGGAGCGGTCGGCCTGGGCTTTGGCTTTATTCCTGCCAAACGTCTTATCGGGCGTATCGACACGCTGCCACTGACAGCTCTGCGTCTCCTAGTGGGGGCATGCGCCCTGCTGCCAGTGCTGGCTGTCCAACTCATCGTGGGGGCTCACGCGCTGCTCTGGCGGTCCTCTTTCGCTCTCGTAGGAATCCTTCTCATCTATATGCTCACCAACTTTTGTCTCGCCTATCTCAGCCAGCAGGAAGGGCTGCGTTTCCTCAAGGCCTGGGAAGTGGCGGCAGAGCCCTATGCGAAAGCAAGAAACGGAGCGCGGTGTACGAAATTTGCAGCTACAGTTTCCCTGCAGGACAGAGGCTCTTGTTGCCGCCAATGACCAGACGTACAATATCCACATGGCACCAAACGAAAAGAAACATACATTCCTATGAGCCAGACCTGGATACGTGTCGGTCTCGACGACGAACCGTACACCAGCCCTCAGCCGGGGACACTGGGTAGCCACCACAGCCGTATCTCCGGCCGTTTCGACTGCCCAGCTGCACTGCGCGCTATCGCCGGGGCGGCTCTGTCACCCACCGTATCTTCTTCTTCACCGAAGAGCAGACAAGGGCCGCCGGTTACCGGCTCGGCGGCATCTGCCTCCCGGTTGTTTACGCAAGTTGGAAGACGCAGCAAGGAGGCGTGTTGGGTGCCGAGCCGATTCATGGGGGGAGACATCGCCAAACTGGATGAGCGGCCCTTCCACGATCTGTGGGATGACCACAATTACCGGCATATCGTCCTCTCTCGTAGGGCTTGGTAGGCGCTGGGCTAAGGCGATCGTACATACGCGTGCGCATTAGCGCACATGTGCAAAACACCGTTGCATCGGACAAAGGAGTCCAAGCGCATTCCGATTGCAAAGTGAGAGAAGCTCAAGCACTGCGAAGGGAGGCAGAACCTGAATCATGGATAAACAACAGCTTCTGAAACAACTTGAGAAGGCATGGAGGACGATTGAGGAGTCATACGCAGGCTTGTCAGATTCACAGCTGACGGAGCCTGGCGTCATGGACAATTGGTCGGTGAAAGACATCCTTGCGCACGTGACCACGTGGGAGGAGGAGGCGTTGAAGTATCTGCCGCTCATCCTCACAGGAGGCAAGCCGCCACGATACATCCAGTATGGCGGCATCGATGGCTTCAATGCGCAGATGGCGGAACAGAAACGGGGCCTTGCGCTCTCTGACGTCCAGAGGCAACTGGATGAAACACACCGCCGACTCCTCGACTACATCCGAAGCGTGCCCGAAGAGCACTTCGCGCAGGAGACGCGCTTCCGGCATCGCCTCCGGCTCGATACCTACAGCCATTACCCGAAGCACGCCAAGGCAATACGGGAATGGCGAGAGCGGTCGGTCGAATAAAGGAAGGAAGGAGTGCAAAACCCGGGCATCTCGTTACCAGCTTTGCTGCCACGAGTTTTCCGCTGCGAGTGAAGATGGTATAAAAATCCACCTGCATGAGGAATAAAGCTTGTGTATACTTGGAGGCGTGGACAATAGAACCCTGTTCATGATGGCAGCCGAGTGGCGTGGTGCTCACCGCTCAGGTGCCTGTACTGCAAGCCGGTTGGCCGTAGCGAGAGGTGCAGCGCATGAGGTATGCTGGCTACTCAGGTCATCTGTTAGGAAAAGAAGCTCATGAGAGGGGAATGGATGCCTCCTCTCTCTTACGGCGTGGTGTGCAGTGAACAGGAAACGGGAAGAAGCAGCCGTGAGACCGAACCAGGGGAGTAAATGGAAAGGCAGAGCTCGCGGGTGAGGCGGTGCTGTGCGTCGAATAGATGGAACGAGTATGGTATTCTATCATTTCTACACTTATACAGAGATAACAAAACACTCGATTCTACAAGACACACTGCGTGACAGGCAAACAAGTTGGGCCACCTTGCTTGTTCGAGAGGAGGATGCTGCATCATGAGAAGAACAGAGGGCGTGACCTCTTCCACCTACTCACAGTATGAAAGCACGTAGCAGGCTCATGGAAGACAAAGTGTGGAATGTCGGGAAAACGTGTGTCTCTGGCACACACCTTTGTTGTTTGCCTTCACAACGACCGAAGAAAGTCCTTCTGTAATAAAAATAATATAATTAACTTAGCAATAGTCAATTGCACTATAAATCGATGAAACCGACGGGCGTCTGATGATCTGCAAGACGCCCGGCGTGACAGCAGACACGGGGAGCCAATTCATCTTCAGTGCATTTGGTTGTTTTCTTATTTTGTATCCTTTCTTCACGAACGGATGACCTAAGTAGCCAGCACAGGAGCACAAGAGGTAAAATACGGAATGAAACCGGTCATTGAGAATGAGACAGATCTCACCAGTTTCATTTGGCAATTTACACCTTTGAGATTGAGCCACCGCCAGAAGCTGGAACGATCGAGGCGGATCGCAACATGCTCCCAGCATCGAAAGACGAAGAGACCACCACGGCTCATTGCTCAGAAGCAAAGCCCAACAGGCTTCTGAGCAATTGGGTTCCAAATGGTAAATTGACCCAAGGTTTGAACGAGAATACTGGCCTGTAGGCTTCTCTTTTCGACCCTTCGCACGTTCACTTCCGGGCGAAGGGTCGAACTCATTTCAAGGTCTCTTACTCCTCTTGGGTGAGTCCCTCAAGATCCCCAAAGTTGAGTTCCTGAATCTCATCGTCGGGGATCACCGGGAGCTTGAGAGCGGGCGCGATGATCTCGGCAGTCTCCCAGGCTCGCTTGAGGGTGTTGGAGATCAGCACGTCAGCCTGGATCTCGCAAGTCGCGGCAAGGCGATCTCGCAAGCACTCAGCCTGCGTGATCCCAAGCGGCGAGAGCCCGGAGTTCGGCGTCAGTGAGCCAATAATGCATGGTTTCAGTCCATCGGCCTGCGCGTGCTTGATCAAGTACAGGTGAGTCATGCTTATTTCTGTTCCTCTCCCTCTGGAGCTTCTCATTCTCGACCGTTTTTTGACCATTGCGTCTGCCCGACTTTCGTCAACCATGAGACATTTCAGTGTCCCAATCAGAACTATGAGGCCCCTGAGACAGAATGTAGCACTCTACATCCGACTTTCATCCTCATCCTTCAGCCAATTTACAGGTGTCGTGGGCCACTCCTCGATAAGCAAACAGGCGCACTCTTAGGCTCACCTCAAGTGGGGAGGAGGATCGACACCAACCGTTGTGCCAGTTGCTTCTCACGGGCAGTGGCCACAGGCAGATAGGGCCATTGGTGATGTGCTACGTCGTTGGCCGCCAGTAACACCCCAAAACGATGCAGGCAATAGGCCACCAGAGGTGGAGAAGCCGCTGAGGTGGCCGTCATGTCTGGTCCCGGTTGTGGTGTCATCACGACTACACATCCCTCTGCAAGGTTTGGGCCTGCCACCCATCGATAAGCAATTGAAATCCGGACGTGCTTTACCACGAAAGCATCTGTCACAATCTGGGCATCTACTAACGCTGAGTCACAGACTGGATCCCCGAAGAAGGCTTGCGGATTCAGAAAAAGAGGCGCGACCTGCCATCCTGAACCATTCCGGCTTATGAGCAACGGCACAAAGTGTTCATTTTCTAGCCCCCCCATGAACGTATCCGCCTCGTGAGAGGCCATCATCTGCCCGTCCAACGTCTCATAGTGCCAGAAAGAACGTACGACGACCATGACCCTCCACACCTGTGCAGCAGGCGAGGCTGTTTGGCTCACCAGCAGCGGAACATCGCAGAACAGGCGGCAGTCCTGGTCCTCAAAGAGACAGGTCCGGGCCTTCGAACACGGTGAATTGGGTGAGGTGTCCAGATCCAAGGGAAAAGACAGCCTCGCCCGCAGGGGGTGCTCCGCCATCACATAACACAAAAACAGGTGCGCTTGCACCTTGCAAGGATCATGCTTTGATCCAGACACACCCGAAGCAAGCGCATAGAACTCACCAGGCTGCACAATCTCGCTGTACTGCTTGCTCTCCAGCGCCTGGCGTGTTGCCTGTATCAACGCGGCGCGCTCACGAGTGGAAAGCGTGTTTAACGACTCAGCGAATCGGATGGTCAATGCAGAAGCGGGAATGACCGGACCCAGAGCTGGCTCATACTGGCAGGTATCTGCATGTGGATTGGCAGGGACGGTCAGCGTGCACCTTTGTGTCGCGAATGGGGAAGCACGCCATACCAGCGTATGTCGACCGCGTGATAAGCGCAGTGGTGGACCAGCACCTGGAGCAGGTAAGTGAGAAACCGTGCGCCCATCAATGGAGAGATGTCCCCACGATGGGCCCGCCTGAATATAGAAGAGATCGATCCCAGGGAGTGGAGTGGGTGTCAGGCCACTCAATGCCCCGCCCACCAGCTCTCGCACAGGGGCAGTACTTCCCAGGATGATCATCATGGCCAGCACGACCACTGCGGTGGTACCGGCCAGTTGCAACCTACGCTGGCGTGGCGAAAACCGTGGCAGCGGAACTGAGCGCAATGACTTTGATGGGTCAGGAGTGGCTCCCACCTGATTTAAATCAGCTATCTCAACTTCAAAGTCTTCTTGATGCCGTTCAAACTCACCATCTGCCATGAGAGGCTCCTGTCCAGCACGTCAAAGTGTGGAGGGGCATCTCCCCAGGCGGGCGCAGTGCATTGCTCCCCTCCATGCATTTCGCATTTGCCCTGATGATTGCTTCACCTTCAGGAAAGCCCGATACTGCCCATCATTATACAACCTATCCTGGTCCTACCTCTTTGTACTCAGATGCGTGATTGCCATCAAGGGTTCCTCTGACGGGTCTACCGGTACTTTGTCGACAAGGGAATTTCCCCGCTCGGAGAGGAAACAAGTCCTTTTTTTGCGCCTCTTTGCGTTGAGCATCTTCCTGAGCATCATGACCAGAGCAACCTTCGTGACTCAAACACTGGCTTGATGGCAACTCCCCCCGTATGATCATGGTGGCAACGAGACCATTCCAAAACGGGGGCAAACTGATTTCCCGCTTGGAATGGCCTCCATTCCAGTGGGAATAGCTCTAGTCTTTTGCGCGCGGATCAAAAGCGTCACGCAACCCATCACCCAGGAAGGAGAAGGCCAGCACGATGATCGCCAGCGCAGCCGTCGGCACCAGCAGTTCCCACGGATGGGTATCGAGCAGTTCGGTGGCGTCCGCAATCATCAGGCCCAGGCTCGACCCTGGCGCCTGCACCCCCAGACCCAGCAAACTAATGCCTGCTTCGCCAATAATCGTGTTCGAGATGTTCAACGAGGAGGCAATCAGCACAATACTAAACAGATTGGGCACGA
>WNGK01007031.1_pt1 | contig 14818 bp, 12 predicted proteins | sample 5400601 | NCBI WGS metagenome assembly WNGK01 (sample SAMN13153376, study PRJNA577476) | soil metagenome | isolation source: 60 cm soil or saprolite under Garry oak tree replicate 1 | place: USA:California | collected 2016-06-15 | reverse complement strand
CAGGATCGGCGTGAGATTGGCGAGCACCAAGAAGGTCGCGACCGCCGACAACAGGGCGAGTGCAACCGCCATCAGCCCGACGAGCCGCGCAACGCCTCCGGGCGCGGGGGCCGCGGCGGTGGCAAATTCGGCGGTAGCGGCTTGGCCAACGTTGGTCATCTACGCGGATCGACAACAGCGAGGGTAATGGGGCTAAAAAGCACGTTGGCGGCCCCCATCCGCCCACGTCACTGATGCTTTTATACAACATTGTTGCCGGATTGCGACAATTCCGGGGCACGGGGCAGCAGGAGGGGACGCCGGCAGCCCCGTTCCGAGATCAGCCGCTGGTGCGGAAGACCTGGATGTCGAGGTCGCGGATCTTCTTGCGGAGCGTATTGCGGTTGACCCCAAGGAGGTCAGCGGCCCGGATCTGATTGCCCCGGGTGGCGGCCAATGTCACCGTCAACAATGGGTGCTCGATCTCGCGGAGCACGCGGTGATAGAGGCCAGGCGGCGGAAGACTGTCTCCGAAGCTTGCAAAATAAGCTGCGAGATGCCGCTCGACAGCGCTGGAAAGCCCCTCCTCCTCCCGGGGCTCCTCGAAGGTCGCGACCGTTGCGGGCTGGGACAGCTCGGCATCGACCACGGTGGCCGATATCATCTCTTGCGGATAGAGCGCCGCGAGGCGCCGCGCGAGGTTTTCGAGCTCGCGGACATTGCCGGGCCAGCGGTAGCGCTTGAGCCGATCGAGGGCGGGCTGATCGAGCTGCTTCGGCGGCAGGCCCTCGCGCTCGACGAGGGCAAAGAAGTGGCGGATGAGGTCGGGTACGTCCTCGATTCGCTCGCGCAGCGGCGGCAGCCGCAGCGGTACCACGTTCAGCCGGAAGAAAAGATCCTCGCGGAACAGGCCCTGCTGGATGAGGATGCGCAGGTCCTTGTTGGTCGCAGCGATGATGCGCACGTCGGCCTTGATCGGCGTGCGGCCGCCGACGGTGGTGTATTCGCCCTGCTGCAGCACGCGTAGAAGCCGTGTCTGCGCCTCCATCGGCATGTCGCCGATCTCGTCGAGGAAGAGGGTACCACCCTCTGCCTGCTCGAAGCGGCCGGCGCTTCGGGTGTTGGCGCCGGTGAAGGCACCCTTCTCGTGCCCAAACAGCTCCGATTCGATGAGGTCGCGCGGGATCGCCGCCATGTTGATGGCGACAAAAGGTCCGCTGCGGCGTTTGCCGTAGTCGTGCAGAGCGCGAGCTACCAGCTCCTTGCCGGTGCCGGACTCGCCCGTGATCATGACGGTAAGGTCGGTCTGCATCAACCGCGCGAGCACGCGGTAGATCTCCTGCATCGCCGGCGAGCGGCCGACCAGCGGGATCGAATCGAAGTCTTCGGGTTTGACCGGCACACGCGGGCGCTCCTTCGGCTCCGAGAGTGCGCGGCCGACGATTGCGATCAGCTCCTTGAGGTCGAACGGCTTCGGCAGGTACTCGTAGGCGCCGCGCTCGGAGGCCCGGATCGCGGTCATGAACGTGTTTTGTGCGCTCATGATGATGACTGGCAGATCGGGGCGCATCTTTTTGATGCGAGGTAGGAGGTCAAAAGCGTTCTCGTCCGGCATCACCACATCGGTGATGACGAGGTCGCCGTCGCCCTGGCTGATCCAGCGCCAGAGGGTCGTGGAATTGCTGGTCGAGCGCACCTCGTAGCCTGCGCGCGACAGGGCTTGGTTGAGAACGGTGCGGATCGCCGCATCGTCGTCCGCCACCAGGATGCTTCCCGCGGGCATTTATCGTCCTCTTCAGGCAGCGCCGCCCGGCTCGGCGTCGTTACCCAGGAACATGGGCATGAGAACACGAAAGATCGTGTGTCGTGGTTGTGATTCGCATTCGATGATCCCGCCGTGGTCGCCCACGATCTTGGCTACCAGTGCAAGGCCCAGGCCAGATCCGGTCGGTTTCGTGGTCACGAACGGGTCGAAGAGGTGCGACATGAGGTCGTCGGGTACCCCCGGCCCGTTGTCCTTGACGCAGAATTCGAGCGGCAGCGATACCCGCGCCTTGCTGTTCCCCGGCACCGACAGGCGGACACCCGGCCGGAATGCCGTGGTGAGTTGGATTTCGCCGTCGGCCGTGGCTTCCCCGATCGCCTCGGCCGCGTTCTTCACGAGGTTGAGAAAGACCTGGATGAGCTGGTCGCGATTGGCCAGCACGGGCGGCAACGAAGGATCGTAGTCCTCCACGAACTTGATGTGGCGCGCGAAGCCCGAATGGGCGAGGCGCTTCACGTGTTCGAGCACGACATGGATGTTGACTGGCTGGCGCTCGATCGGCCGCTCGTCGGTGAAGACCTCCATGCGGTCGACGAGTTTGACGATCCGGTCGGCCTCGTCGCAAATGAGCCTGGTCAGCGTGCGGTCGTCGTCCATGACCGATTGCTCGAGAAGCTGCGCCGCGCCGCGGATGCCGGAGAGCGGATTCTTGATCTCGTGCGCGAGCATTGCCGCGAGCGCGATCACCGAGCGCGCGGCGCCGCGATGGGTGAGCTGACGGTCCATCTTGTCGGCAATGGTGCGCTCCTGCAGCATCACGACCACGTGGTCGGGACGCTCCGGCAGCGGCGCGACGTAGAGATCGACCAGCCGCTCGCCCGGATTGCGCGGCGTGCCGAGGTCGACTTTGTATTCATTGACTGCCGCCCCACGCACGCGCACTTGGTCAACGAGCGCGAGCAAAGGACTGCCGAACGGCACCAGCTCGCCCAGCGCATGACGGCGCAAGAGCGGCAGCGACGCTTCGAAGAAGGATTCGGCCGCGGCGTTGGCGTTGGCGATCTTGCCGTCCGCCGTCACCATGATTACGGGATGAGGCAGCGCGTCGAGCACGGCATCGGCCGTGCCGGAGAGAAGCGTGGGCATGGGCTCGGCCGGGCTCATGCGGCAGCCCTGCGCGGCACGGCGAAGGTATCGAACGCATCGGCGAGATGCCGCTGAACAGCCCGCGGGTCATCGGCCGTCAGGACGCGCTTGCTGCGCCTGCCGCCGCCGCTGCCGCATCGAGCGCCCAGCCGAGATGCTTGCGCGCATGGCGCCGACCGATGTCCGCACCATGGTGGGCCAGCATCTCGTCATAGAGCTCGTCGATCAGGGCGAACTGCGTTGCGAGCGGCGGCGCGCCTTCGCACCTGCCGGAAGCGAGATAGCGGGCGATTTGTCCCGGCAGCCACGGACGGCCCTGCGCCGCGCGTCCGATCATCACCGCATCGGCGCCTGACTCGAGGAGGGCCGCATCCGCATCGGCGAAGGAGCCGACATCGCCGTTCACCACCAGCGGAATCGAAACGCTGTCCTTGACGGCGCGCACCGCGCGCCAGTCCGCGCGGCCTTTGTAGAACTGGCAGCGCGTGCGCCCGTGCACGGTAATCATGCGCACGCCGGCCGCCTCGGCACGGCGGGCCAGCTCGGGCGCGTTGACCGTGCGTTGGTCCCAGCCGAGCCGCATCTTGAGCGTCACCGGCACGGAGACGGCGGCTACTGTCGCTTCGATCAGCGCCAGCGCGTGATCGAGGTCGCGCATCAACGCCGAGCCCGCCTCCCCGCCGGTGACATGGCGTGCCGGACAACCCATGTTGATATCGATGATGGCGGCGCCTGCCGCCTCGGCGATGCGCGCGCCTGCGACCATCCAGCGCGCCTCGCACCCCGCAAGCTGCACGACATGGAGGCCAAGACCCTGGCCTTCAGGGCGGAGGTGCGCGTCGCGGCGGCCTGCGACCAGCGCCTCGCTCGCCGTCATTTCCGAAATGACCAGGCCCGCGCCCAGCCGCGCGGCAAGCCGGCGGAAGGGCGCGTCGGTGACCCCCGACATCGGCGCGAGCATGACCCGGTTCGGCAGCCTAATGGCTCCGACGACCACGGTTGTTGGCCAGAAACTCGTGATGGATGAAGGCAATCAGCGTCCCTGCACACGAATTAGGCGGCAAGCCGCAGCTGCATAGAGTTTAGCCAATTTAGGGAGCGGTGCAAGTGCTGCACTGCAAAAAATCCACTCTTGCTTAAGAACCGGACGCCTGACCGTGCAAATCGGATTTGCTGCGCCAGCGCAACGCGCTAATGGCATGGGCCGTTTCAGTCTGGGGCTCGCAAAATATGACATGGATGATTGCAGCCGTCGTTGTCGCCGCAGGGCGCGGTCTGCGGGCGGGCGGGTCTCTGCCCAAGCAATACCGGCAAGTTGCAGGCCAGCCGGTGATCAGGCCAAGCCTTTCCGTGCTAGCGCAGCATACCCGCATTTCCGCGGTGCAGCCTGTGATCCACCCGGACGATGCGAGCCTGTACCAAGCTGCGTGTGCCGGACTTATGCTCTTGCCGCCGGTCTTCGGCGGAGCGACACGGCAGGCCTCCGTCCGGGCGGGGCTCGAGGCGCTCGAAGCCGGCCGGCCCGATCTCGTGCTCGTGCATGATGCCGCCCGTCCGTTTGCCTCCTCTGCTCTGATCACGCGGGCGATTGAGGCCGCGACGAAGGCTGGCGCGGCGGTCCCCGCCATCCCGATCGCCGATACAGTGAAGACTGTCGATGCCGCAGGGGTTGTGACCGGGACGATCGAGCGCGCGCGCCTGCGTATTGTGCAGACGCCTCAAGCCTTCGAGTTTGACGCTCTGCTCGACGCCCACCGTCGCGCCCATGCCGCGGGCCGCGAGGATTTTTCCGACGACGCCGCCCTCGCCGAATGGGCCGGCCTCGCGGTAACCACCTTCGAGGGCGAGGCTGGCAACGTGAAGCTGACCACCGCCGACGACTTTGCGTGCGCCGAGACCGCGCAGCTCGCGGCGCTGAGCGACGTGCGCACGGGCCAGGGCATCGACGTCCACAGCTTCGGCGCGGGCGATCATGTGACCCTCGGCGGCGTGCGCATCCCTCATGTCCGCGCGCTCGCCGGCCATTCGGACGCCGACGTCGTGCTTCACGCCCTTGTCGACGCGATCCTCGGAGCGCTTGCCGAGGGCGATATCGGCATGCACTTCCCGCCGAGCGATCCGCAGTGGCGCGGCGCGTCCTCCGACCGCTTCCTCGCCTTTGCCGTCGAACGCGTCAGGGCGCGCAGCGGGCGGGTCGCGCATCTCGACGCCACGGTGGTCTGCGAGACGCCGCGCATCGGACCATATCGCGACTTGATGCGCGCACGCATCGCCGAGATCGCGGGCGTTGCGGTCGAGCGGGTGGCGGTGAAGGCGACGACCAGCGAAAAACTCGGCTTCACCGGGCGTGGCGAAGGCATCGCGGCATTCGCGACCGCGACCGTCCGACTGCCGTGGAGAGACTGAGTGGCTGATCAGGAGTTGGTCGAGACGGCACGGGCGTTGCTCGATCTCTGCCGAAAAAAGCGGCTCAAGATCGCGGCGGCGGAATCTTGCAGCGGCGGATTGCTGGCTGCGACCCTCACGGAAATTCCCGGCTCCTCCGACGTCTTCGACCGCGGCTTCGTGACCTACAGCAATGACGCAAAGCAGGCGATGCTCGGCGTCACACCCTCGACGCTCGAAAGCTTTGGCGCCGTGAGCCGCGAGACCGCGGAAGCCATGGCCAGAGGCGCACTCGCCCACGCCAACGTCGACCTTGCGGCCTCGATCACCGGCATTGCGGGACCGGGCGGGGCCGTGCCGGGGAAACCCGTTGGCCTCGTGCATTTCGCAGTGGCTTCGCGCAGCGGCCAGCTGATCCACCATGACTGCAATTACGGCGACATCGGTCGCGCGCAAGTCCGCCGCGCATCGGTCGTGCAGGCGCTCACCATGCTGCGCGAGCTTGCGGAGCAGGAGGGGCCGAAGGCTCCGCCGTAGCCGTGCTCATCAGGCGATTTTTCGCCCGTAGACCTGATCCGCGCGGTGCTCGAAAGCCGCAGCGAAACGGCGAAAGGCGAGGTCGAACATCGAGCCCAGCAAGAGCCCTAGCGTACGGCTGCGAAACTCGTAGGAAATGAAGAACTCGACGTCGCAGGTGCGCTCGCTGGTCGGATGGAAGGACCAGCGATTCTCGAGCTGGCTGAACGGGCCTTCGAGATACTCGACCAGGATCTGAAGGTTCGGCCGGTCGAGCGTAATGCGGCTGGTGAACGACTCGCGCACGAGCTTGTAGGCGACGGTCATGTCGGCGACCAAGACCTCGACGCCTTCCGGCTGCGGGATGCGCGTTCGCACCTTCAGCGCGCGGCAGAGCGGTACGAATTCCGGATAGCGTTCGACATCGGCGACGAGGTCGAACATGTCGGCGGCGGCGTGCCGCACCTGGTGGCTGGTGGAGAAATGCGGCATCCTTCAGCGCGGGCGCGCGTCGCGCGCAGCCTTGAGCCGCGCGAAATCCTCGCCCGCATGATGCGACGAGCGCGTGAGCGGGCTTGCCGAGACCATCAGGAAACCTTTGGCATAGGCGATGGTCTCGTACACCTTGAATTCCTCGGGGGGGACGAATCGCACCACTTCGTGGTGCTTGCGCGTCGGCTGCAGGTATTGGCCCACGGTGAGGAAGTCGACATCCGCCGCGCGCAAATCGTCCATGACCTGGAGCACTTCGTTCCGCTCCTCGCCGAGGCCGAGCATGATCCCGGACTTGGTGAAGATCGAGGGATCGAGCTCTTTCACCCGCTGGAGAAGCCGGATCGAAGCGAAGTAGCGCGCGCCAGGCCGTACCGTGAGATATTTCGAGGGCACGGTTTCAAGGTTGTGGTTGAACACGTCAGGCTTTGCCGCGACCACCGTCTCGGCTGCGCCGTCCTTGCGCAGGAAGTCCGGGGTGAGGACCTCGATTGTGGTCGCCGGGCAATGCGCGCGGACCGCGCGGATCACTTGCGCGAAGTGCCCTGCCCCGCCGTCGTCGCGATCGTCGCGATCGACTGAGGTGACGACGAGATGCGTGAGGCCGAGCTTTGCCGTCGCTTCGGCGACGCGCGCTGGCTCAGCCGGATCGAGCGGCCTCGGTAGGCCGGTCCGGACGTTGCAGAACGCGCAGGCGCGCGTACAGGTATCCCCCATGACCATGAAGGTCGCGTGCTTCCGCTCCCAGCACTCACCGATATTGGGGCAGCCAGCCTCCTCGCAAACAGTGTGGAGGCCGTTCGCGCGCACGATCGCCTGCGTCGCGAGATAGCCCTTCGAGACCGGCGCCTTGACGCGGATCCAGTCGGGCTTCTTGAGCGCGGGTGTGTCCGGGCGGTGCGCCTTCTCAGGATGACGCAAGCGCCGGTCTTGACCGATGGTATCGAACACAACGGCCATGACGCCTCCGAAGCCGTGGCTGCAGGTCTTCGGCCTCTACTTACGAGGCGGCGGGGTCAGCCACAAGGGGCGCAGGCTTCACCGCGACGCCGAGGGCTCCGCCATATCGGCCACCTGCGGGGAGGCATTGATCTTGTAGAGGACGAACCTTTCCCCGGCATAAATCGGGATCAGCCGCGCAGGATCGGGGTTCTCGTAGTCGGGATCGGTGAACAGCACGTAGACGTAGTCATAATCCGAGGTCCAGCGTCCCCAATAGCTTGTGGCGCCCGCCCCCGACTGGTCGGCAACTTGCACTAGCTGGGCGACCGACGGCGGCGTGCCATCGGTGGTGTCAACGCGGCCGCGGTAATCGTCGCGGACATGCAGGATCTGCTTGCCGACGACCGTGAAGGCGGTCGTCACCAGCGCGGAGCGCTCGATGATGGCGAGGCAGGCCGCGTGCACGAGCCCGAGGTCCTTCACGTCGTCGCCGCCGTCGGGATCGGCATAGGCGACAAGCACCTTCGAGCCACGCTCGACGTAGCGGACCGAGTCGCGGAACGAGGCGGTGGCACGCGACAGATCGGACCATGCGGTCTGGACCTCGAACACCCGAATGGCGAGCAGCAGAACCAGGACAGCGGCAAAACCGCGGCGCACGTAATCGCGGCCCAGGTTGATTTGGGCGCAGGCAATGATCATGAATGCGAGCGAGATCGGCAAGCGCTGGTCTGCCATATAGGTCTCGAACACGACGCGCGGCATCGCCATATAGATGATGGTGCCCACCCCCATGAGAACCCAACCGGCGGAATGGAACCGCAGCGCGCGGTGACGCACGCCCCAGCCGGCGGCGAAAGCAACCACGCCGGTCACCACGAAGGCGGCAAAGTGGGAATAGACCTCGATCACAAACAACAGGCCATCGGCCTTGCCCGAGAACTCCCACAGGAACGAGCCGCGCAAGGTCCAAGTGGGGCTCATCATCAACAGGGGCACGACCGGCAGGAAAGGCAACGCACAGGCGACAAAATCGAGGAGCGGCGACAGCGGGCGGTTGCCGATGAAGTCGGCGAGCACCAGGTGGGGCCGGCGCGTGTGGACCTGCCACAGCCGATGCAACTCGAAGGCGAGGAGGCCGAGACCATAAAGGCCGACCGCGAACAAATGGCAGAAGAACAGCGCCAGCACGAACAGCGTCGAGAGCGCGAGGCGCAGCGCCATGTTGCGCTCGCGCAACCACAGCCAGGCGACCAGGGCCCACAGCGAAAGCCCGATGCCGAACACGTAATTCATGGTTCCGACGAGGAAGATATTGTTGTAGAGCAGAGGGAATGCGATCAGCGGTAGAATAGACCAATGCCCGAAGAGCCGGCGATTGAGCGCAAGCGTGCCTGAGAGGATCAGCACGAAGCTCGCAATGGTGTAGAGCTGCCCAGCGACATAGACATTCATCACCCGCTCGAGCAGCGGCACGACCAGATCCATCATCAAGTTCGGGATGATCTGCCAATCGACCTCGTAGAAGCGGGCGAGATCGGGGTCCACCCCGATCGCGGCAATGATATGCATCCGCGCAAGGTGATTGATGTAATCGGCGAGCGGCGGCCACGGATGGATGAGGATCGGGATCGAGGCGATCGCCGCCAAGGCGACGAACATGACAGCGATCTGCCGGTTGGAAAAATCGACGTTGCGATCACTTGGCCTTGCAAGACCGAAAACGGCGGGTATGGACCCTCTCGCACGCTTCGACGCGCGCACACCGATCGGATGACTGATATCGACCATGATGCCGGAACGACAACAAAGCAGACGCACCCTGCGGGGGCCAAGAGAGCGGCCACGTCGGTTGTTGATGACTCCCCCCGGCTACGTGTGCCTGACCGAAACTGAACGCCGGATGAATGCAGCGCACAGCAAATCAGCAGGAAATGCACGCCAGAGCTTGCCAATCACGCCGGCCGGACTGATCGCGAAACGAGCAGGAACACGATAGCGCCGATCGCCCCAATGATCAGTTCGCCTTCGGAAGCCGAGGACGATACGGACACCGAAACGGCGTCACACGCTACGCGCGAGCTCTGCCGGCCGCGTTGATCCGGAATGCTCAGACGTTGAGCGCCCGTCCATAGGCGTCCAGCACCGCCTCCTTCATCATCTCGGACAGAGTCGGGTGCGGGAAGACGGTGTGGATGAGTTCCTCTTCCGTGGTCTCGAGATTCATGGCGACGACATAGCCCTGGATCAACTCGGTGACCTCGGCACCCACCATGTGGGCGCCGAGAAGTTGGCCGGTCTTCTTGTCGAAGATCACTTTGACCAGGCCCTGGTCCTCGCCGAGCGCGATCGCCTTGCCATTGCCGACGAACGGAAAGCGCCCGATCCGGATGTCGAGCTTCTTCTCCTTTGCCGCCTGCTCGGTGAACCCTACGGAGGCGATCTGTGGCGAGCAATAGGTACAGCCCGGAATGAGCCGCTTGTCCATTGGATGCGGCTTGAGGCCCTTGATCGCCTCGACGCAGATGACGCCTTCGTGCTCGGCTTTGTGCGCGAGCAGCGGCGGGCCGGCGACGTCGCCGATCGCATAGATGCCCGGCACATTGGTGCGATTGAACTCGTCGATGGTGATCGCGCCGCGATCGGTCTTCACGCCGAGCCTTTCAAGACCGAGATTCTCGGTATTACCGACCACGCCCACCGCCGAGATCACCCGCTCGACCGTCAGCGTCTGCGTGCCGCCCTTGCCGTCGTCGATGGTGGCGGTGACGCTGTCCGATTTCCTGTCGAGCTTGGTCACCTTGGCGCCAGTGAAGATCTTGATGCCCTGTTTCTCGAACGCTTTGCGCGCGAAAGCGGCAATCTCGGCGTCCTCGACCGGGAGGATTTGCGGCAGCACTTCGACGACAGTGACCTCGGCGCCGAACGTGCGGAAGAAGGAAGCGAACTCGATCCCGATCGCGCCCGAGCCGATGACCAGCAGCGACTTCGGCACGCGCTCCGGCGCCATGGCCTCGAAATAGGTCCAGACGAGTTTTTGGTCAGGCTCGAGGCCGGGCAAGATGCGCGGGCGCGCGCCGGTCGCGATGATAATGTGCCTGGCTTGGTAGGAGTCAGGTCCAAGCGCGCCCTTCGGCGCCTCGCTCTTCGAGGGCTTCACCGTGATCTTGCCCGGGGCGTCGATCGTGGCCTCGCCCCAGATCACGGAAACTTTGTTCTTCTTCATCAGAAAACCGACGCCGTCATTGAGGCGCTTCGCCACCGCGCGCGAGCGCTGCACGACCGCCTTCGGATCGAACGAGACGTCGCCAGCTGTGAGCCCGAAATCTTTGGCATGCTGCAGATAGTGGAAAATCTCCGCCGACCGCAGCAACGCCTTGGTCGGGATGCAGCCCCAGTTCAGGCAGATGCCGCCAAGATAGGCGCGCTCCACGATCGCGGTCTTGAAGCCAAGCTGCGCCGCGCGGATCGCAGTCACGTAGCCGCCCGGGCCGGAGCCGATGATGATGATGTCGAAGGAGGTATCAGCCATGTCGCTGTGCTTTCAGATCTGCCGGACGCCGCTTGCATGTGGTCCAGATGGGAGAATCCAATTCGCCGGAAAAGACAAGTAAGATGGAGGGTTGCCAGGAAGCTTTCAATGTGCGCGCTCGGCATAGCCGCGTTTGCTCTTGCCGCGCAAGCGGGCACCGCGGGCCAAAGACCCGAGCGCCGCAAAGACGTTGATCACCTTGCTGCGGTTACCTCAGGCGGTGAGGGTGATGAAGGGGAAAGGCTTCGATCCGGGTTAAGCGGCATCCAACCGCTCAAACCACCATCAACACGGGGTTCTCGATCAACGGCTTGAACGCGCCCAGAAGCACTGCGCCTAGCGCACCGTCGACGGCGCGGTGATCACACGCGAGACCGACCGTCATGACATGCGCCGCCTCGATCTTGCCGTTGCGCGCCATCGCCCGCTCCTCCCCGGCGCCGACCGAGAGAATGGTTGCATGCGGCGGGTTGATGATGGCGTAAAATTCCTTGATGCCGTACATGCCGAGATTGGACACCGCGCTGGTGCCGCCCTGGTACTCCTCCGGTTTGAGCTTTCGCGCCCGGGCGCGGGCGGCAAAATCCTTCATCTCGTTCGAGATCGCGGAAAGCGATTTCGTCTCTGCCTTGCGCACGACCGGAGTGATCAGCCCGCCGGGGATCGAGACCGCGATCCCGATGTCGGAATGCCTGTGCTTGAGCATGCCGCCCTCGGTCCAGGTGACGTTGGCGTCGGGCACCCGCTGCAGCGCGAGCGCGAGCGCCTTGATGACGAAATCGTTGACCGAGAGCTTGTAGGCTCTCTTGCCGTCCTTGTCCTTGGGCGCAGCGGCGTTGATCTCCTCGCGCGCCGCAAGGAGCTTCCCGATATCGCAGTCAATGGTGAGATAGAAGTGCGGGATGGTGAGCTTGGCCTCGACCAGGCGCCGCGCAATGATTTTCCGCACATTGTCATGCGGCACGACCTCGTAGCTGCCCGGCTCGAACAGGGCCTTGATCTTGTCGTCGGATGGCGCCTGCACCGCAAGGGGCGCGGCGACGGCAGCCGGCGCGACAAGCCCCTTCCCCGACTTCGCCGCCTCAACGTCGCGAGCAATGATCCGTCCGTGCGGGCCCGAGCCCTGGATGCGTCCGATCTCGATGCCCGCGTCCTTGGCCATCCGCCGCGCCAACGGGGAAGCGAAGATCCGATTCGCGCCGCTTCCGTCGACCCGGCCCCCCTCACCCCCACCCTCTCCCCGCTGGGGAGAGGGAGCGGGTTGGGGTGAGGGGGACCCGGCGCCGGGCGTCTTCGGCGGCGCCTCGGCTCGCTTTTCCGTGTCGGCTGCTTTGGCCTTTGGCGCCGGAGCGATGCCCTTCCCCGCCGCGGCCGCCGTCGCCTTGGGGTCCTCCCCCTCCTGGGCAAGCACGGCGATGAGCTCGTTGACCGGCACATCCTGAGTGCCTTCCGGCACCACGATCTTGGCCAGGACGCCGTCATCGATGGCCTCATATTCCATCGTGGCCTTGTCGGTCTCGATCTCCGCGATCACGTCGCCGGCCTTGACGTTGTCGCCTTCCTTCTTGAGCCACTTGGCGAGGTTGCCCTTCTCCATCGTGGGCGACAGCGCGGGCATGAGGATGTTGACCGGCATGGCGTGCGCGTAGCCTCAACTCAACGCATTGGTCGTGCCGGGATCGGTCGGCTCGTCCATCTCGGCCTCGAACATCGCCCGCACGCGCTCGAGCACATGATCCTCGGTCATCGCGGTCTCGTTGGCGTAGATGCGCGCGACGTGACGAGCCACGTCGGCGATCAGCACGCCCCAGGCGTCGGGCTCGTCGAAGGCGCGGCGCAGCGAGACATGCAGTCCGCCGTCGACGATGACCGCGCGCAAGAGCTCGACGCCACCCTGCTCAAGCGCAGCGGGCGGGATGTGCAGGGCGTCGAAGACGGGAGACGGGTTTTCGGGATCCATCACATTCACCGATTGCCTTTCGTTCTTTGCAGCTGGCCTTGGCCAGCATCCCGGCCTTGCGTCCAACCCTTATTTCCCAACGGCGATTGCTTTGGCATTTGCTTACCGATAGCAAACGGCCCTCGCCGCCTCGACCACCTCGCCGACCGAAGGCAGCGCAAGCTTTTCGAGATTGGCGGCATAGGGCATCGGAACGTCCTTGCCGCTGACGCGGGTGACCGGCGCGTCGAGCCAGTCGAAGGCGTCTTCCATGACCCTGGCCGCGATCTCCGCGCCGACGCCGGATTGCCGCCAGCCCTCCTCGACCGTGACGATACGGCCGGTCTTCTTCACCGATTCGACGATGGTCCCGATATCCATGGGCTTGAGCGTGCGCAGGTCGATGACCTCGGCGTGGATATTGTCCTTGGCGAGTTCCTCCGCGGCCTTGAGCGCATAGATCATGCCGATCGACCAGGCGACGAGGGTGACATCCGAGCCTGAACGCACGACCCTGGCCTTGCCGATCGGCACCACATGGTCGGGAAGTTTTGGCACCGGAAAGCTGTGGCCGTAGAGGATTTCGTTTTCGAGAAAGATGACGGGGTTGGGGTCACGAATCGCCGACTTCAGCAGGCCCTTGGCGTCGGCCGCGGTATAAGGCGCGATCACCTTGAGGCCCGGGATGTGCGAGTACCAGGCGGAAAAATCCTGGCTGTGCTGCGCGGCGACCCGCGCGGCGGGGCCGTTCGGCCCGCGGAAGACGACCGCGGGGCCGATCTGCCCCCCCGACATGTAGCGGGTTTTCGCCGCCGAGTTGATGAGCTGGTCCATCGCCTGCATGGCGAAGTTGAAGGTCATGAACTCGACGATCGGTTTGAGTCCCGCGAGCGCCGCGCCGACGCCGAGGCCGGCAAAGCCGTGCTCCGTGATCGGCGTGTCGATCACGCGCATGGCGCCGAATTCCTGGAGAAGGCCCTGGGTCACCTTGTAGGCGCCCTGATATTCGGCAACCTCCTCGCCGATCACGAACACGTCCTTGTCGCGGCGCATCTCTTCGGCCATGGCGTCGCGCAAAGCCTCGCGCACGGTCATGGTCGCCATCTCGGTGCCTTCCGGCACATCGGGCTCGGGCAAGATTTCGGGCTTCGGAGGGGCGGAGACTGCGGATTTCGCCGGCGCCGGCGCGCGCGCCTCTTTCGCGGCCGGTTTCTCCGGCGCCGCGGGGGGGACGGACTCGCCGCCCTTCTGCTGCTGCGCCGGCCGCGAGGGGGCGGCCTTCATCGGTTGCGCGGCCGCGCCGCCGTCCTTGATCGCGGAAGCGTCCTCGCCCTCGGCCAAAATCATCGCAATCGGCGTGTTGACCGCGACGTCATTGGTGCCTTCCGGCACCAGAATTTTCCCCAGGGTGCCCTCGTCGACCGCCTCGACCTCCATGGTCGCCTTGTCGGTCTCGATCTCTGCGATCACGTCTCCCGATTTGACCGCATCGCCCTCCTTCTTGAGCCATTTGGCGAGGTTGCCCTTCTCCATCGTGGGCGACAGCGCGGGCATCAGGACGGGGGTGGGCATGGGCGTTTTGAGCTGCGCGCAACTATTTGTAGACATCGGTCCAGAGCTCGGCGGGATCGGGCTCGACGTCGTGGATCGCGAACTCGGCCGCTTCGTTGATGATGGCGCGCACCTCGGCATCGATCTTCTTCAGCGCGTCTTCGGTCATCCATTTCTTCGCAAGGAGCCGCGCGCGCACCTGCTCGATCGGATCGTGCTCGGTGCGCACTTTCTCCACCTCCTCCTTTGAGCGGTACTTGGCGGGATCGGACATCGAGTGGCCGCGATAGCGGTAGGTGAGCATTTCGAGGATGATCGGCCCGTTGCCTTCGCGGCACCACTTCACCGCCCTCTCGCCCGCCGCCTTCACCGCGCGCACGTCCATGCCATCTATCTGCTCGCCGGGAACATCGAAGGAGCGGCCGCGCTGCGAGAGATTGATCGTCGCGGACGCGCGCGCGACCGAGGTGCCCATGCCGTACTGGTTGTTCTCGATCACGTAGACCACGGGCAGGTGCCAGAGCTTGGCCATATTGAAGCTCTCGTAGACCTGCCCCTGGTTGGCCGCACC
>WNGK01004971.1_pt1 | contig 14818 bp, 10 predicted proteins | sample 5400601 | NCBI WGS metagenome assembly WNGK01 (sample SAMN13153376, study PRJNA577476) | soil metagenome | isolation source: 60 cm soil or saprolite under Garry oak tree replicate 1 | place: USA:California | collected 2016-06-15 | reverse complement strand
TGGAGAAGCCATCCAGGATTGTCATAGCCCATCTCCGTTGCAAGCCTGGAAATGTATGATGCCAGGTCCTCCCAAGATTGAGGGGCTACACGCGCCGGAATGGGGTTTAAAGATGAAGTGGTGGGATACTGCATTGTTTCCCCCTCCTGCTCACACATTACTCAGGTGATTACCCATATCTTTTGAGCTCCTACCTGCCGCTGCTCATACAGCCCGCCTGGCCTGCGATACATCCAAAGCAGAACTATAACAGGTCGCTTCAAGGGACCTTCTCGAACTCCCCTGAAAAGAGGGAGGATGGAAAATAATTTTCGATCGAGCCAGGATGCCTTGCCGTAGAGCTCACTTATGGGTAATCATCTGGCATCATAAACTTGACAGTCTTCTATACATGCTTAGCATTTCCCGTCTTACTTCAAGGCGGAGAATCATTTTTCCTCGTCCTACTTTGGAGGATGTTTCAATCGACCGGCAGTTTCCTCTGAGAATTTCCCAGGAGAGAAGGGATTAACCTTGCCTTTCCCTATCTCAGTTCCAGCGATACGCGCATTATATGCGGCCTCGAGTAACGACATATTCAAACTATGGCAGTCTTTATCGATCGCTCGAATAGCCGCTTCCCGAATGATTTCCATAATCCATCCCAAATACCCATCACTGGCGTTGGAGATGCGAAGGGTCGAGCGGTAATGCAAGGTCTATATCCCGCATAAGCGTCCGGAATTCCTTGATGGTATCAGGTTTCCCACGGTCCCACTCAAAGGGTTCCAGCACAAGTGGAGTGCCAACTCGTCGAGCGAGCTGGGAATTGGCCTCCAAGATCTCTTCTGCCTCTCCGAGCTTGCCGACCAGGATCATGGGGACATGGGTTTGATTAACAATGTCTTTAAGGAAATCCGCGATGGCGTGAACAACTCTGCCTGATCTGCCCGCGTCCTTATCTCTAAGGTGCTGAAACTCATCAACAAAAATCACCTGCACTCTACACCGCTTGATCAGATTGTGGACGCGCATAATCATGTTCCATTCAGTACCGCGACTGGGATTAGGATCATGTAAAGCACGCAAGAATGCAGCCACAGCTCCCTTTTTCTTGGGACTTGATAGCACCATCACATAGAGGTATGGAATGATAGTTTCCTGTGATGTTATTGTAGTGCGGAGTGGGGCCTTCTCCAGCCATACATCCAGAAGTGTGGTCTTTCCCGCCCCTGTATTGCCAAGTATGGCGAGACACGGCGGATTTTTTGATTCAATTGCGCCACCGAATCGGGCACAATAATCAATGCGTTCGAGCAGAGTATTGAAGCGGGCGTGGTAGAGCACGAGGTGCTCCACCAGGTAAATGCTTTGAGCTTTCGTCATACTCCGCCATTGCCTTGGATCCTGGAATGAACTGTCCTGTGTCGAATCTACAGCCATGTTTTATCTCCCTTTCTGTTCTATGCTTTGCACTTCTGTCTAAGAGATCTCGTAAGCTAGCCTACGCTCCAGGCACGATCATCGTTTTTATGCAGCTGCCTTTCGCTAAGTTGTTAACTCGAGAGGCACTGCTTCACTCTCCTGTTCCCAACGGGCATACTCTTTCCCTATTCATCACCTCCTTCTACGGCAGATAAGAACCTCCAAGCAGTTTTCGGAAGTACGCCTCCTTTCTATGTATCTTTGAAGTAACATCAACTCAAGCTCAGACACTATTGTTCAATTCATGAGTACGTGCTGCCGTATGGACTTCATGTCATAATGATTATTTCTTTCGCGCTAAGTCGGTCCAAGCCGACCGTAGCTGTATGAAATGCCGAAAGAAGGGGCTTCGTCCGGGTCTGTATTCACTTTCGGCTTTCCCTGAGGTTTCCCGGATTCCTTGTTCTCTGAAGTCTCCTTCGACTTTCCCTGGGATTTCCTGGATTCCTTGCTCCCCGTAGTCGCTTCCTGTCTCGACTCTCTGGGTTCCACCAAATTGTCACCTGCTTTCATCCCTTCCCCATTCACCGGGAGGGTTACTCCTTCAACCATAGAAGGCAACGGCACTCCCAGTTGCGCTGCAATGCTATTGGCATCCTCAGGTGAAGCCGGCTGTGGAGCTTCAACCGCTACGGTCTCGGTCTCTGTGGATTTCGCAGCTATGGCGGGTAGATCGAAGTCGATAAATTGAGATTCAGCGGAAGTTTCAACGGAATAGGGATCAGTACTTGGGGCCCGACGGAGTATTTCATTCACCCTGATATCAAGAAAGCGGGCTCCACGCTTACGTCCACCTAGTTTTTTCCCCCAACGGAATTCCTTATTTATCAATTGATAGAGCTCCTCCTTTGCCTGGATAAGTGCAACTCGATCGACATCTCGCTCCATCTCCTCGCGCACAAACCGCTTGATCACACGGTGTTTCCAGAGCGAAAGGCCAGACGTATAATCTTGATCCACGGCGAGGACTTCGAGATAGCGCTTTTGACCGGGAACCATGACCCAAATTCGCGAAATATCACCGGCGTTATACTTGAAGTACACCGGCTCTCCCTTGAGAATGTCGCACAGCTTCGACAATCTGGTGTCCTGGTACCACAGATTCTCAAACTCGATTCCCGTGTTCTGGATCACGCGGCTCTCGATACGAGATAATAGCACGGCGAGGTCATTCCTGCTGGGGGGCAGGCGCGGGACGAAGTCTTTTCCAAGCGCCCGCTCCCAGAGTTTGGCCGGTACTCCTCCTATCCCCCTATGAGGCTTGCGCGTGTACACATCTACCACCCATTTATGAAGGATATACCAGAGACCATTAAGGGTGATGCAGGCATGCTTTGCCGGATCGTAGTCTCCTCGTTCCAAAAAGTTGGAGAAGGTGGTCCCCGGCGAAGCATGAAACACCTCAACGCCTGCCTCTTTGATATATCGTTCGATTCCCCCCTTCAGCCAGGGACTCCTACCCGGCATTGGATCAAGCTCTATATGGAGTTGGGCGCACGCGAGTTCCACATCCTTATTCAGATATGCCGACCCCCTGTCGATCGCCAGTGTCTCGGGTATGCCGTAGCCAACATAGTCGTTTCGCAGGCCGAACAACTCTTTCACATAATCTTTCTCCGGGATCGCGTAGAACAGGCATTCCAGGGCCGTGTGAGACGATGGAGGCTCAAAGCTGGTCCAAAAGCCCGGGATCACGGCAGTCTTTTCATCACGGACAGCAAAAAACCTGGGGCGTCCAATGGGGAAGCCATCTTCATCATCAACCACAAAAAGATCGCCCAGCGTATCATCCATCTCCCATCGCGCATTTGGACGCATCGGAATGGGACCCCGCCCATACTGGGCGTGCGCACGTTGTGCGGCTCGCCTTCCAAAACGCGCTGTATCGATTTCAACCGGATCTTGATCGTCGACATAGCGGTAGATCTTCCTCTTGTTGGGCAGAACAAGTTCTGGCTCATCATCGAGGCGTTTCTGGTTTTTTTGCAGGATGAGGAACGCTAATTTATCGATTACCTTTTGCACCGATGGCCGCTCTTCAGTCATATAGACTTCCACGACGGCCTTTTGCAATAACTCTTCCACTACGGGATGCAACTGTACCCCCCTCATTCCGCGCCTGTGGTAATCGGGGACCAGGCTGCGGATGTCTCTGCCGCTCACTTCGAACTCTTCAATCCAACGGCGTACCTGGCGAGCGCTGATCAAGAGGAGGGCTTCTGAGGTAAGAAGGGGTGCTGAAGCAAGGAAGAGGCCGGCCAGATCCTTATCCTCGATGCCGTCTACTATCTCTTCCAGCTCGGAAGTTGAGAAAGGTTCCACAATTTTTTCCTGGGGAGCCTTCTTCTGTTTTTTCCCTGAGCGAGAGGGAAAAACTGATCGAGTTCTTTTTTTCGAGAACATGAGGAGCAACTGCTTAGTTACGTAAATTTTAATCTCCTTTTCGATCTTCGTGTCAGTACGTTCTTTAGGAGCAAGATTGATAAGCCGACGCAGGAGTTGATATTTGTCCCATGCCTCCTGAATGAGTTCTTCGCCACGAGGCTCAACCTTTAAGAAATCGAGATCTGTAAACTCGTAGGATGTCTTGACAGGCAAGCCTTCTACTATACGCAGATTGCGGCCATACCTTCCAAACTCCAATGCCCCCTCATTCCATAGCTTTCCCAGTTCTTTTCTATTGTGGGCCGTTTCCTCTCCCGTCATTATATTTTTTACCAGGATTTGGCCTGCTGAAAGCACTTTCAGTATGTGATACCCAACCCCCCCCACGACATATTGCTCTCCAGCCTCAAATGCAAAATTCTCCTGCATAGCATCTCCCCTTTCATTCGGCAGAAAACCAGACAAGCGTCGTCATGACATCCAGAGGCTTTGTAAGGTCGGCACTGAGTTCTCTGGTATAGAGCAGGTGCCAAACGCAGCACCGGACTCTGGTGGGATTGTACTGCGGGTGGCGCTCCACGAGTTCTGCAACGGATAGGGCCCTGTCTTCGGCCTGCACCGTTCTGAGGAGGTATTCCTTGACTTGAGGTGTGCATTGTTGGTGACCATACCCCGCGAGATGCTTAATATTAGAAAGCAAGATGCCAAGTCGTTGTAACGCCGTATCAGTCACCAGTTCGAATGTATAGTGATGCTGCTCACACCACAGTCGTGCCGCTGTCCACTTCCGCAGGTTTTCAGGATCGTCTAGTTTGGAAGCCGGTTTGCACTCAACGAGGCTCGGTTGCTTATGGCGCCAGTAGACAGCAAAGTCAGGAATATAGTAGTGTTCTTTCTGATCGTAGAAATAGGAGATTTTGCAGGGCTGCTCTTCAAACGAAACAACCATTGGATCATACTTAAGCACATACGCATAGTCTCGCTCAATCCCGCCCTCGCAATGTACCATAGGTATTACCCGCTCAGACTTTTCATACGGTACAGCATAGGAGTAGTGACCAGATTGTTTCAACGGATTTCTGACTGGCATAAAATCCTCCAAGATCGAATACATAGTCCGCCTCCTTTTCAAGGAGTTCTTATTGGTTTAAGGAAGGTGACATCTCGAATGTCCCTATACCTCACAGAATTGCTGACGTGTAATGAGGTTGCTATTTATCAGACCAAACCTCATCTCTGTTAGATTATTGCCAAATCTGCACGACGTGGGGTAAGCAGCTATGGATAAGATCTTCTGTAAATTCGGATCCCTTTCCTGCTAATCAATAACTTTATTACATCCCATATACCGTTCTGAAGGTGCTAGTTCTTTTTCTGCTCCCTCGCCAAAATCTTTATATTGAAGAAGCTCTGGAAGACAATACATAAGTTACTACAGATGAGTTCATGGTCGATTAATGGACTATCTACGATGACAATTCACAAGCAGCGATCATAATTGGAATTTGCACATCTTCCTTCACATTTGTGCAGAATCTAAAACTGACTTACTATAACTTGTACAAAATGTGCGAAAATAACATTGCAACACAAAAGTAAAAGGGGTGAACCAATGACCCAAATTACTTATATGAGTAAAAGAGGTGAAACAGATGACCAAGTTATTTTTTAGAGAAAACGATATACTACAATTAATTGTTGCGCTAAATGAACATGTCGAGGCGTCATAACTCTAGTAATGGGTACAATGCTTCCCATTGACAAGTAAAAAATTTTGACTTTCTATTTTGAATTTCGTTTGTAGGTACACGTACTCCTTTCCGAAACATGAATGAGTTGACTGCAAGTTATTCTGTAAAGAAATCACAATCAAACGAATTTTCGATACTACGCACCAACTTGATCATTATTTTGCTCAAAATTTTAATCAACATTCTATATTATGCAGATTTTAACGCGATTTGTCAAGCCTTTTGTGTACATCGTCCTTTGATACATGATTGCAGAAGAAGTTTACAAAATGATGTTTAGGAGTGGGTACTGAAGTTACAGAGACGTATTTCGCAACTGAGTCACTAGATGGAAGCGCAAAAGGAAAAAACTTATCACTGAAATGAAAGGTGGAAAGATGACAATCAACGCTCCAATGAATATAGGGGAATGGCTGTTCCAGATGCGCCGCAAGCATAAGTTCGATTTAAGAACAATGTCTGCTCAAACTGGCCTTGATATAGGAACAATCAGCAAGATCGAAAATGGACGTACTCAGGCAACCCTGGGAACAATTGTTCGTGTAGGGAGAGGACTAGGAGTTACTTTCTCTGACTTTATTCAGGATTGGCAAGGTAAGCCATTTTCTCTCAGCGATACTAAACACGCCATTTGGAAAGAAACCATTCCTACGTTTCAAGATGTAGAAGCCCTCATTATTTATGTCAGCATGGAGAGGCAGTCTACAAGTAGGTGGATGGCAAGGGCACTCAATAGTATAGCTACCTTTCAAGGAGAAGTGATACCTCTCTATGAACCACAGGTTGTTGAGAAACTCCTCTTTGGACCCATGTGGCAGCTTTATGAAGTACGGTACCCACCCGATATGCGAAGTGAAGAGATACTGGATATTCTCGGACACAATGGAATACTAATACTGAATGATATTTCAGTATACATTGCAAATACTGGGAGCAAGATGCCGACCACGACGGAGAAGCTCGCAGCGTTGCTCAAGGTTTCGATGAGAGAGGTGAGCCGACAAGAAATCGGATCAGTGGAACGAATCAAAATGATCGATGTGCTCCTCCTTGACCAAGAATTAAAACAGGAGGGGAAGATCATAGCGATGTTCTGGAATGTATGCTTGTTTCATTTAGAAATGCAGCGGTTGCAGTCACAAGTCAGTCACTACTCTGGCAATCAAGCAGTAACTTCAACAGAGCAAGAAGTAAGATTGGTTCTCATGTTTATCATCATTTGTCGGTGGCTACAGCATTTTAGCAAGCATGATACATCCTTGATACATGACTTACGGGAAATGCTTCGACAAGTGAATCTACTCAATCCGCAGGTGGGTAGTGGTATTCATTAAGAAGAATAACGTATACTGGACATATCCATTTGGTTAAAAAAAGAAAATTAGCTGACTCCTTTCAGTACAATTATTGAGTCTGGTACACTTTTACCTATCTCTTCCGGCAGAAGCCTCTTAAAGTCGTACCCCTTGCAGCTTTCACGAAGGCACTTTGATCTTCTTCAGCTCCTATCACAACTAGCTGTAAGGAGAGCATATACGACAGCGAGAACAAACGAGGACAGATCAGAAACGTCTAGAGATCAGCAAATATACCGCTGCTAGTTTGAACGACACTGGTCGCAAGAGCGACCGATTGCTCCGTGTGCATGGTACACAAGTGACGACGACTTGTTCATCAATAGGGCTCGTTGATTAAAAGAAACCGATGGGCTGTCCAGTGATCAATCCAATGAGTACCTTTTCGAATGATCTACGGGAGGCTATCTTTCACCTGTGCAAGCTCCATCCTGGCTGAGGACCAAAGACGCTGTTAGCTTAACACCAGACGGATACCACTTAGCGAGAACACCATTTTTCGAGCCAAGTGACCTTTCTCAACAGGCTAGCCTGACGCGCCTCTATCAACCTCATCATGACTTGATCGAACCGCCCCGAGTTCAACTGTGCGGCCGGCATAAAGAATGGCAGATAGATGCGCAAGGATTTATGCGGTTAGAGGGAGATGCTCGGGTGATCCTGATCAGAATTGTTGATGTCGTCGTTAGTCGCCACAAGATCAAAAGCTACTCGTGTTTGGAAACGGCAAATCTAGGTCTACCCAACCTTCAACTGACATTACACTGAGAGTTTTAACTTATTGCATGTCAGAACACTATTGCTGACTCATGATACAATCTCCTATGATAATACCATTCCTCCACCCTTCCCACACGATTACATGTGTGAATCCTAGAGTTAGGGATCCAGGGGCATTTTACACACAAACGCTGTCCCACCCATCACTCAATCATCGTCCGGACCCACCATAACGGCGCAGGCGCTCCTTGGACAGACCTACCCTTTCACCTCCAGCTTAGGAAGCGTTCTGGATGAATGTCCGAAGACGCTCACCTCTCTGCTAAGCCCATTGCTCTCCCATCAAGCGCTTTTAGCGACATATCCTGGGGTCATTCAGGATGGTAGGTTCGTCCTAAATGGGAGGAGTTACTTGCTCTTGAGAAAGTGTATGTATACCCTGGCAAGACAGGTGGTTTCGAAGCTTTCGTACCAATGGTTTCTCTGGCTTAAGTGGTTACCGCAATTATATCGGCAACTGCTTAATCCAACAAAGTATGTCCCTACGCATTGATTCTGATGCCATAGCCTTGATCTATCTCCCAAAGTGAAGCGAAGAGCCCATTCGACTGGTCGCCCTAGATCATATGAAAGCAGAGCTTGTGGACGAGTTAGTAGCGCTGCAAACTTTGCAGAACTTTCAATGAGATCTCCCATTTTTACTGGAGGCTTGCCGATAACTGAAGAATGCTCACAATCCAAATGACATGACTTTGTAAGACCTTCAGAGAAAAGATAAGTTCGTGTGTACGAGGCTCAATAGCGCAATTATTGGGTTTAATTAACAGAGTAAAAAATTGAACTGACTTCTTGAGCGCTTTGGGAAGGAAATAGTTGCCCCGACCCTGGTGGGGTCAATAGAATAAATATGTGATAGAAAATACTGTTTTATCGGAATCTCGCTGCAAGTAGCGAAAAATGCATGAGTGTTTTTACCAAGTCAGAGGTTAAAAATTTGCGTTCTATACCTGGAAAGTTAAACGTCACCACAACTCTATGCTTCAATAATTTTGAGAGAATAACTTTAAGTGTGCATCAATACCTGCCCATTATTGTATCGAGCAGTATTCCAATCCACTACATCAGTTAAGGCAAGTCGAAACTTCTCTAGCACCTGCTTGCGTGCTTCTTCCGGTGGCATGATGGTACTTCTCCAAATTAATGAAATCTCTAGTTGTCCTGGAATTGTTTCACTCTTAATAATGGATCGTGAGACCGTACCAGGAAAGAGAAACTGTTCTTCCTGCTTTATCTTCTCTAAGATCTTCAACAATTCGTCCTGGCAGCCGGTCCGAATTTGCACAAAGATTGTCGTCGAGAGTAACATGTTCTCCTTAGGAGAAATGCGCCAAGGTGGAATACTTCTACGTGGGCGCCCTGCAAGCTTCGGTTTAAAGTTCTCTACCTCATCCAGAGGGATCAAAATTACATGGGCAGCCCGCACAGAGGTGAGGCGACCATCTTCAACGTATTCATACACCCTACTCGGTGAAAGACCGAGTTTTTCTGCAGCTTCCTTAATAGAAATATATCCTGGAACACCAGGCTGATCATTTTCATTACGCATATTCGTAGTCTAAATTTTATTGGTATTTTTTGACTAAGCTGTATATTTATGTATTTTTGAAAATACCTAATTCGTGATATACTCATCATCAGCAAGCTCTTATCGGTTGATAATGAACGGGAAGATACGAAAACTGCAGAGAAAAGGTTAGTTGTGAAGAAAAGTTTGTGCTTTCTAGCGATCCTACCGATTATCAAGTCTGAATGTTCCATCAAGCGCCACATTTTGGACGAAGTAGATTGGTCATTGAATAGAAATTACCAAAAGTAAATGAATGAAAGAGGCATATTTTGTACATTGAAGAATGCAAGGTGGCCAGACGATCAACTAGGAAAGTGAGTCCTGAAGCAGGATGCATACCCTGTCGAGAGTGAAAGTCACTTTCTCTAATCAAAAATGTATGCTATTTCACGTTTTGTGACAGACGCAGTATTAACAGGCCCTACAGTGATGGAGCGTACTATTACTTGTTGTTGCGAGTAAGCAAATGCGCCACTTCTCGTTTGCGGCCGACTGAATAGATGAAAGGGAAAACTCTGCGAATGGAGAAGGGATCAGAAAGACATGTATTTCGATTATCATTATTATCAGCCTCCTATAGGGAGACTCCTTCAACTTCTGCCTGCTGAACCAAGTTGGTATGGCGTGTATGGCATATACAATAAAGTAGCAGAAAAGAGCAGAATAGAGAAACACCAGCTTGACTTTTGGGCAGTCGTGCAACGTGCTGAAAGTAATGATATTTGTTTTGTTGGGGTAATACGCGATGAAGAAAAGCTCATGCTTCTTCCGGACACATGGAATGACTTACCGTTTTTAGGGTATGGCTATCCTGAGTGTGAAATGGATTGGGAGACCCATGTGTGGTGGCAGTATGTGCAAGAACACAAAGCAAATGAAATATGATCGGGGGCAGATGATCAATGGCAACAAGAAGCTGAACAGCAAAAAGGAGCATTCAAAACTGGACAGAAAATCATGCGTTTCCACCAAATAGGTAGGAAACTGTGTGCATGGTTACGTATCCCAATGTTCACTACTCTATTTCCTCTATTGAATCCATCCTTTCTGCTGAGACAATATGTGCAGCTTTCAACTGTGTCACAGATGCGGTTCAGAAGGAGGTTGTGACGAGAGGGCTACCGCTTACTTGTCAGACAGTTGTTGAATGGGAAGAAGTTGATGAGGTAAAGAAATGCAATGTGAAACATGAATCCGTTGAATGAGAGGATAACAAGAGAGCATGCGAATCGCGGTACGAGTGATGATTACAGTTATCCTTCGCAAGACCTTCTATAGGCAGCCATTTCCTACGTGAGCGGTGAACAAAGAGAGGTGAGAATTTCATGAAAAACTCTACTGACGTGCTCATTGTGGGGGGAGGAATAATAGGTTGCTCGATTGCCTACTTCTTGAGAAAGCAAGGAGTAGAGGTCATCGTCCTTGAGAAAGGTGATATTGGGGCACAGGCAACAAGCGCGGCAGCAGGATTGCTGGCTCCCATCAGACCTCTCTCTCAACGAGACCCTTTCAAAGCATTCCAACTTGCTGGCCTTGCACGTTTCTCTTCAATCGTCCCAGAATTGGAAGCAGTCAGCGGGATGAACGTCGGTTACGAGAAGACTGGAACCTTACGTCTCCTACCTATCGAGAAAATTGTTGCTGCACAAACATGGGCAGAAGCGTGGCGGCATGCTGGCTACCACATTGAAGTGCTTACGCCGGAGGAAGCTTATATACGCGAGCCCCTCCTCTTTACAGGATTACAAGGTGCTATCAGCATCGCGGATGAGGCGCAAGTAGTACCTGTGCAATTCGTGCAAGCATTCGCGCAAGCGGCTCTCAACTTGGGGGCTCTTTTTTATACTCATACTGAGGTTGTAGCACTTCATAGATCTGAGACAGGCAAGAGGATCGCTGGAATCTGGACAACTCAGGGTGATCTGTTAACCTGCAATCAGCTTATCATTGCTGCCGGCGCATGGTCTGCTCAATGTGGAACCTGGTTGGATATCACATTACCTGTACGTCCGGTGCGTGGCGAACTTATTGCATTCCAGCAACCATCACCGCCGGTACAGCATATTATTTTTGATGAAGGCGTATTTGATGAAGATATCTATCTCGCACCGAAACCAAATGGAACCCTTGTGGTAGGAGCCACCAAAGCCGAAGTCGGGTATAATACTTCAGTCTCGTTAGAAGGTGCTTTGCATTTACGGACTATTGCAGTCCAGATCATGCCTACACTCGCACATTGCTCCACTCAACGCATGTGGGCAGGTCTACGCCCAAAAACCCCAGATTCTCGTCCTCTCCTAGGTCCGATCCCATCCTGGGAGAATGTCACTATTGCGAGTGGACATGGTGGGTTTGGCATCTTGCTAAGTGCCATCACTGGCGAGACGATCTCGGAAATGGTGACGACAGGACAAGTTCCCGAGATCATCCGCCCATTTGTCTTAAAGAAGACTCGGGAAGATCTAACGGAACACACTTGACTCCATAGTAGGCACCAATCGAGACAATAAAGAGGAGGGTATGAATAATGGCCAGGAAAACTGTGCAGCAGTTTCTCGACCTTCGTCAACCAGATATCAATCTAGAAGGCTTCACGGAAGCTCTTGTGGTACATCAAATTCGCTTGCTTATTGATTCTGGAGGAAACACTTTAGGACGCTACGACCTTGATGATAGCTTATATCCCGAGCACCTGAAAGTATTTGTTGAGCGAGCAGTCATAAAGGCGCGGCAGACCCATCATTTTGAGCAAGAATGGCTTCGGCTGAAAGTTCGGCTTTCAGACGTGAATGCTGCATGGGAGCAAGGACAAGTGGCATTTAAACATGACCTAACACGCGCTATTGCTAATCAAGACGAGATGGGCTATTTTTCTGTCATCGATTTTGCTTCAGACTGCTATGCCGTCGCGGCTGCTCAATCTTACTACCAATTCGACCGGGCTCTTCAAGCTTGGCTAATGAACGGGTATATGGTTGCTTGGTTGCGACATTTCCCAGCAGAACAAGAAATGGCTGAATAACACCCATTCATCTCTCATAGCTTTTTAAAATGAGGAAGGACTGAAAGTCCAGATCGTTGAAGAGGGTACAACATTACCAGTATCAATCAGGGCGACTTCACAAAGATATGCTTGATGAATTCATTGATAACGCGTTTTAAGTAAAACCTATTATGATTTGCAGCAGGAAACAGCATACTAATCCTACATGTTTTATGAGAGGTTATATATTTATTTTGCCTTTTTGGCAGATGAGTGAGGGAGCATGGAGAATGCTCCAACAATGAAGAACCCTTGTTGCACCACTTTAAATCTGTCTTATAAAACGGTGGTTAATTGAAACTGATCCCAAGAAGTATCAGTCCATAAGGGTTATTAGAACTGCCACGTTAGTCGAAACTCAATGATCTAAAAAGTTTCGTACCGAATGAGGTATGTGGGCTATAGGTCATCAATCTACTTTGCCTGTTTTTTCTATCTCTTGAATTAGCTCTCTCTAGCGTTTATACTAGGGGAGAGATCGTAGAAGAGTTTGCTCTTCTCTAAGCAATTACATCAAATCCGGTTATGTGACTATAGATGAGCAGATAAAGTCATGGACATCAAGAGCAACCTCTTAGCGCAATGCCTCACTGGATGTACTCGGATATTTCCTGAATGTATCTCTCATGAGACTTGGCATACATTGGTCAGAAATACGTATCCTATACGTTCAATTGCACATCGTTTACACTGTGATCGACCGTATTTGATATCAAAAGCTGCAATCCATGGTGGAAAGGGTCGCCTATGAACCAACAAGACCACAAAGACTTTTTTATCAGCTATAATGGAGCCGACCAGCGCTGGGCTGAATGGATTGCCTGGCAATTGGAAGAAGCAGCCTATTCTGTTATCTTACAGGCGTGGGACTTTTTGCCCGGCAGCAATTTCGTCGTCCAAATGGACCGCGCGCTCACGCTTGCCCCTCGTATGATCGCTGTCTTGTCTCCTCAATACCTGAGTTCCCTCTATACTCAACCAGAATGGGCATCTGCCTTTCGACACGATCCCAAAGGAGAGCAAAGCCTGCTCATCCCCGTACGCGTCCAGCCATGTGAGGTAACCGGGCTGCTTGGACCGATTGTGTACGTAGACCTGGTAGGGCGTGATGAAGCCACTGCACGTCAACGCTTGCTGGCAGCGGCACGTCATGAACGTGCCAAACCAGCCCAGGCCCCTGCCTTCCCTCAAACGATGCAACATACCATCTCCAAGCAGCTCAACTTCCCCGGTGATGTGCCTCCCATCTGGAACATGCCTCATCAGCGCGACCCCTTGTTTTTAGGTCGCGAACAGCTCTTACAAGAGGTGCATACCTCTTTGGCAACAGATCATACCGTTCTTCTCTTTGAGACTGCCAGTGAGCGTGAAACTGGCACTGGCGGAGCAATCGAGACGGCGGTGGAGTACGCCTACCGCTTCCGGAGTGACTACCAGGTGATTGCCTGGATACAGGCAGATTCACGCGAAGCATTTCAAGCGGATCTGCTGAGCCTGGCAACTGCGCTTCATCTCCCACAAACGAATCCCCCTGACCAGGATCCCCTTAAAACGATCGTCCAGTGGCTTCGTACCCATCAACACTGGCTGCTGGTGCTTGATCGGGTGCATGAGCAAGAGGTGCTCGCACCGCTCATGCCCCTGCCGAAGTCCGGGCATCTCCTCCTGGTCTCTGCAACACGCTCTCTTGAAGCAGTCGCTCCGCTCATTGAACTCAACCAGGTACCGTGGGAAGAGCGAACGGTGCTGATGCAGTTGTCACAGGTAGTGGGAGCTGCCCTACAAGGGCCAGAAGGGAGAATACCACTTGGGCTTGAGCCCATCACGATTGGACGGGCCTCGACCAATCAGGTCGTCCTCCGTGATCCCTCTGTCTCCTCACGTCATGCCATCATCGCATTGAAAGACCAGGCGTACTGGGTCACCGATACAGAAAGCACCAATGGCACGCTGCTTAATCAGCAACGACTCGTTCCCCAGGTGCCATTGAAGCTTCATCCAGGAGATGCCATCCGTTTTGGCAATATCACCTGTACGTATGAAGTGCTTGACCGTCCCTCTCGATCCCTTGCTTCCCCACTCTCTTCCGAGCAAGAGAACACGTCCGCTGGAGCATCCCCTCTCTCTCCACCCAGCATAGTAAGGCAACAACCCGATCGAGTTGGACAGCGCTTTGGCAACTATCGACTGAGCCGGCTCATAGGGCAAGGCGGCTTTGCCGAGGTCTACCTTGGCGAACACCTCTTCTTGGATACCCAGACGGCCATTAAAGTCCTTCATACCCAATTAGTCGGACAAGATGTGGAACAGTTTCGTCAAGAAGCACGCACCATCGCACACCTGGAGCATCCGCACATCGTCCGTCTGCTGGATTTTGGAGTCGAAGGCACCACTCCCTACCTGATCATGAGCTATGCTCCCAATGGAACCATGCGAGAACGCTATCCAAAAGGAACACGGCTTCCCCTGCAAC
>WNGK01005157.1_pt1 | contig 14819 bp, 12 predicted proteins | sample 5400601 | NCBI WGS metagenome assembly WNGK01 (sample SAMN13153376, study PRJNA577476) | soil metagenome | isolation source: 60 cm soil or saprolite under Garry oak tree replicate 1 | place: USA:California | collected 2016-06-15 | reverse complement strand
CGACCGGGAAGTCCGCGTCGTTCATGGCACGAAACACATCGTCGTCGAGCGCGTCGAGGCTGACCGTGACCCGATCGAGCCCCGCGTCTTTCAGGTCGCGCGCTTTTCGGGCGAGGAGGGCGCCGTTGGTGGTGAGCGTCAAGTCGAGACCGCCGATGTCGGAAAGCATCGCGACCAGCGCTTCGACGCGCTTGCGCAGCAGAGGCTCGCCGCCGGTGAGGCGGATCTTCTCCACGCCGTGCGATTTGAAGATCCGCGCCAGCCGGGCGATCTCCTCGAAGGTCAGCAAATCGGCGTGCGGAAGGAAGGGATAGTCGCGACCGAAGACGTCCTTGGGCATGCAATACACGCAGCGGAAATTGCAGCGATCGGTGACCGAGACGCGGAGGTCTCGCAACATGCGCCCGCGCGTGTCCGCGACGAAGCCCGTTGCGATGGCGCGCGGCGCTATGCGGGCAGACGGTACCCGGCTGCCGAGAACGCCGCGCACGTCGGCAAGGGGAATGACTTTGACCACCTGGTTTCGATTCCGACGGGTTAGTCGATAATCTTATCAGACGAGGTGCGCCCGTGCTGTGCGATGGCGTATCATCGCTCGTTTAGTCGCGCTTTTTACCCTGCAAAAATCCATGCCGGCATTGCGGTTTCCTGTCGCAGTCATCATCGAGCGCGTGCCGCTCGTCAACCGATGGGCGAGCGAGCGGTGGGGGGTCGCGGGAGTCGAGCCCGGCGACGATCCGCCTGCGCCGCCAGTTAAGCTCGACGCCGACGGTGCCAGGGAACGATGGCGATTCGCTGGGCATGCGATCGAATTGCATCGCTCGGAAGCCGAGGGCTATTTCCTTAATGTAAGCGCGCCCGATCCCAAGGTCTTCGTCATGTGGCGCGCCATCGAGGAGAGCCCCGCGCCCGATGGCGAGCCGAAGGATATTTCGCCCCCCGCAGGCGAGCGTTTTTCGCTGCGGCGGTGGTCTCGGCGCAAGCTTGCCGCCGCGCAAGCCCCCGACGCTGGACCCGCGATGCCCGCGGCGAGCGCCGCGCCCGTCGCCCCGCGGGCCGCCGAATCGGCGCCGTCGGTCGAATCGTCAACGGCGGCAGCGAGCGCCGCATTGCCTCCGGTCGAGTCGCTGACCTTCGAATCGGAGTTCGCGCCCTTTTTCCAGCCGAAGGTCGATGAGTCGCTCAAGCGCGCGGCATTAAAGAAGCTCTTTCGCGACCCGCGCTTCAATATCATGGACGGTCTCGATACCTACATCGACGACTACGCGCGCGCCGATCCTATTCCGGCGGACATGCTGAGGCAGCTCGCGCAGACCCGTTACATCTTCGATCCGCCGAAAACCGAGATCAGCGCGGAGGGTAATGTGATCGATTCTCCGGCCGACGATCGATCGCCCGAAGCGCCGCAGGCCGCGGCCACGCAGGCCGACGCGACCCCACGGCAGGGCGCCGCGATGCCGAGCGAGGACTCGACGTCCAAAGACGACAAGCGATGAGCGTACGCGATAAGCAGCTCCACGTTTGCACCTGCAACGGCACCATGCCGCTCGACGCCCAGGCGCTTGCCAAAGCGCTCGAGCTCGCGGGCCCGCTGCCGCTGCACACGCAGCTCTGCCAGAAGGAGCTGGGAGCTTTCGCCGAGCGCGCATCGGGCGACGTGCTGGTCGCATGCACGCAGGAATCGCGCTTGCTCGGAGACGTCGCCGACGACGCTGGAAAAACGCAGACGATTCGCTTCGTCAACATTCGCGAGAGCGCTGGCTGGTCGGCGGAAGCGCGCTTGGCGACCCCCAAGATTGCCGCCTTGCTCGCGGCTGCCGCGCTGCCCGAGCCGCAACCGGTGCCGCGCGTCGCATTCAAATCCGAAGGTCAGCTGCTCATCGTCGGGCCCGCGGACGCGGTGCTGCCGTGGGCGGAAAAGCTGCACGAACACCTGGCGGTTACCGCGCTGGTCACCGGCCATCCACGAGGAGTCGAGCTCCCGCAGCAGCGGGATTATCCGATTTACTCGGGCAAGGTCGAGCGCATTTCGGGATGGCTGGGTGCGTTCGACGTCACCTGGACCCAGGACAATCCCATCGATCTCGATGTTTGCACGCGTTGCAACGCCTGCATCAAGGTGTGCCCCGAGCAGGCGATCGACTGGAGCTATCAGATCGACCTCGACCGTTGCAAGGATCATCGCCAGTGCGTCGTCGCTTGCGGCGCGATCGGTGCAATCGATTTCGAACGCACTGACAAGGCGCGCAGCGAGCGCTTCGACCTGATCCTCGATCTCGAGCGCGTCCCCTTCCTGCGCATGCATCAGCCTCCACAGGGTTACTGGGGCCCCGGCGCGGATCCGCTGGCGCAGGCGTGTGTCGTCGCCGAGATAACCACGGCCGTGGGCGAGTTCGAGAAGCCGAAGTTTTTCGAATACAAGGCTTCGATTTGCGCGCATAGCCGGTCGCACCAGCCCGGCTGCAATCAGTGCATCGATGTCTGCTCTACCGAGGCGATTCGCGCCGACGGCGACCACGTCTTTATCGAGCCGCATCTGTGCATGGGTTGTGGAGCGTGCACGACGGTTTGCCCGTCCGGCGCGCTCACGTATGCGTACCCCGGCGTCCCCGACCTGGGGACGCGCGTGCGCACCTTGCTGGCGACGTATTTCGCAGCGGGCGGCCGCGATCCGTGTCTGCTGTTCCACGATGCGCGCGGGCGCGAGCTCATCAACGCCTCGGGCCGTCGCGGGCGCGGCCTGCCCGCACGCGTCATTCCCGTCGAGCTGCACCATATGGCCGCGGCGGGCATCGACGTTTGGCTGGGAGCATTGGCGTACGGCGCGACCGACATCTGCGTCCTCGCCACGGGCGTCGAGGCGCCTCAATACGCCGAGGCCGTCCAGCGCCAGATGCGGTTTGCCGACGCCATCGCGTCGGGTCTCGGTTATCAGGGCCCTCACATGCATCTTGTCACCGCTCACGACACGTCCGCGCTGGAAGCAAATCTATGGTCACTGACGCCCGCCCTCGCCGTGCGCGTGCCCGCCGCGTTTCATTGGACCGCCGACAAGCGAACGACGGCGTACCTCGCGCTGGAGCATCTGCACGCGCACGCGCCCGTTCCCGCGAGCGAAATCGCGCTCGAATCCGGGGCGCCGTTCGGCACCATCGACGTCGATCGCGACGCCTGCACCATGTGTCTCGCCTGCGTCGGGGCGTGTCCGGAAGGCGCGATCATCGATCACCCTCAGGGCGAGCTGCCGCAGCTTAGATTCATCGAGTCGCAGTGCGTGCAATGCGGAATCTGCGCTGCAACCTGCCCCGAGGATGCCATCGCCCTCAAGAGCCGGCTGTTGCTCTCTCCCGAGGCCAGACAACCGCGCGTGCTGAATGAGGCCGCGGTCTTCAAGTGCATTCGCTGCGCCAAGCCGATGGGAACCGAAAAGATGATCGCCAACATGCTCGCGCGGCTCGCCGGGCATTCGATGTTTGCCGAAGCCGGCTCATTGGAGCGCCTGAAAATGTGCGCCGATTGCCGCGTGCTCGATATGATGGCCAAGAATCTGGTCCCTTCGATCGAAGGCCAGTCCCCGGCATCCAAAGTGCCCTACAAGGCGTGATACATCGTGTGAGGTATTCAGCCTGAATTCCGGAATGGAAACCGCGTCGCAGGTGTTTGCGTCCGGGATAGAGCCCGAGGACCAGGCGCGGGCCGATTTCTATGCCTTGCTTTCCCGGCTGTTCGACAGCGCTCCCGACGCCGGCTTGCTCGCGGCCATCGCAGCGGCCGACGAGCTGCCCGACGCTGCGACGGCAGGCATCGGTCGGGATCTCGCCAAGGCTTGGCGCGAATTGATCGCCGCGAGCGCGGCGACGGACCCCGCGGCGGCCGCGGCGGAATATCAGGACCTCTTTATCGGGGTAGGCAAAAGCGAGGTCAGCCTCAACGCTGCAGCCTACACACCGCCGGGCACTGCGAATCCCCTGGTCACGGTGCGCAGCGCATTGGCCGAACTCGGTCTGGCACGTCAAATGGGCGTGACAACCTACGAAGACCACCTGGCGGCGGTTTGCGAGACGATGCGAATGCTCATAAGCGGGGCGAAAGCTGACGGAGGCTACCCTTTTGCGGAGCAGCGCCGCTTCTTTGAGTCCCACGTGAAGCCGTGGGTGTTTGATTGCTGCAATGCAATAAAACATTCAGCCATTGCCAACTACTACCGTCGGGTCGCAGAATTCACACAATCGTTCATGGCGCTCGAACGTGACTCGTTCGCCATCGATTAGGATCGACGACCACAATGTCACGACGCCATTTTGCGGAGACAGTCATGCGCGCAAACAAACCCACAGCTCGTCCCGGCACGCCCGCGTCCGCGGCGCCATCGTCTCAGCAGACGAATTTGCGACGTCGCGGATTCCTGTTGACTCTCGGCATCGGCGGTGCAGGTGCGGCGGCGGTTGCGATTCAGTCCCGAACCGGAGGCGTGATCGCGCCCGAGAGCGCCGCCAATGTCGATGCGAACGGCAAGGGCTATCAGGTGACCGAACACGTCCGGCGCTACTACCAGACGGTGAAAATTTAGAAACCGTCTGCAAAAAATGTAGCACAGTAATTTTTTGAGACGGTTTCCGTAGGAGGAGGAAGGACCATGCTGCTAACCAAGACACATTCTGGCGCCGGCGAAGGCGCAGACGAGAAAGTCGCGGCAGCCCGTCCACGTCTCCGCCGCCTTGTTGGAGCCAAGATTCCAACAATGGACCGGCGGGCGTTTCTGAAACGTTCGGGTCTCGTCGCCGGGGCCGGGGCGTTCGCAAGCCAGCTTCCATACCACGTGATCGGGAAGGCCGACGCCGCAGCGGACAGCAGCGCGAGCAAGGTTGAAGTCAAGAAGACGGTGTGCACGCATTGCTCGGTCGGCTGCTCGATCAATGCCACCGTCGAGAACGGCGTGTGGATACGCCAGGAACCTGTCTTCGATTCGCCGCTCAATCTCGGCGCGCATTGCGCCAAGGGCGCGTCGGTGCGTGATCACGGGGTTGTCGCGGGCTCGCACCGGCTGAAATCGCCGATGAAGCTCGTCAACGGCAAGTGGCAGAAGATTTCCTGGGATCAGGCGATCAACGAAGTCGGGGACCGCCTGCTCGCGATCCGCAAGGAATCGGGACCCGACGCGGTGTTCTGGGTCGGCAGCTCGAAGCACAACAACGAGCAGGCGGCGCTCCTGCGCAAGTTCGTGTCGTTCTTCGGCACCAACAATATGGACCATCAAGCGCGGATCTGTCACTCGACGACCGTCGCCGGCGTAGCCAACACCTGGGGCTACGGTGCGATGACCAACTCGTACAACGACATGCAGAACACCAAATGCGCGCTCTACATCGGCTCGAATGCCGCCGAGGCGCATCCGGTGTCGATGCTGCATATGCTGCATGCCAAGGAAACCGGTGCGCGCATGATCGTCGTCGATCCGCGCTTCACGCGCACCGCCGCGAAGGCCGACGTCTACGTCAGGATCCGCTCCGGTACCGACATTCCGTTCCTGTTCGGCATGCTCTATCACGTGTTCAAGAACGGCTGGGAGGATAAGCAATACATCCACGACCGGGTCTACGGCATGGACAAGGTCAAGGATGAGATCATGACCAAGTGGACGCCGGAAAAGGTCGAGGAGGTCACCGGCATCCCCGAGGCGCAGGTCTATCAGGTCGCCGAGATGATGGCCAAGAACCGGCCGTCGACGCTCGTCTGGTGCATGGGTCAGACGCAGCACACCATCGGCAATGCCATCGTGCGCGCGTCGTGCATTGTCCAGCTCGCGCTGGGCAACGTCGGCATTTCCGGCGGTGGCGCCAACATCTTCCGCGGCCACGACAACGTGCAGGGAGCCACCGACGTCGGTCCGAATCCCGACTCACTGCCAGGCTACTACGGGCTTGCGGCCGGCGCGTGGAAGCACTTTGCGGCGGCGTGGGGCGTCGACTACGACTGGATCAAGAGCCAATTCGCATCGCAGGCGATGATGGAGAAGCCCGGCATGACGGTGTCGCGCTGGATCGACGGCGTGCTCGAAAAGAACGAGTTGATCGATCAGGATTCGAATCTGCGAGCGATCGTGTTCTGGGGCCATGCGCCGAACAGCCAGACGCGCGGCAAGGAAATGGTCGAGGCGATGAAAAAGCTCGATCTGCTGGTCGTCATCGATCCGTATCCGTCGGCCTCCGCAGCGATGGCAGCCATGGTGCGGAAGGACGGGGTGTATCTGCTGCCGGCGGCGACACAGTTCGAGACGTCGGGGTCCGTCACCGCGTCGAACCGCTCGCTGCAATGGCGCGAAAAAGTCATCGAGCCGATGTTCGAGTCCAAGCCTGACCACACGTTGATGCTGGCATTTGCGAAGAAGTTCGGCTACGGCGATCAGCTCGTCGGCAAGCAACCCGACGGCACGACGAAGATCAAGGTCATCAAGGACAAGAGCGGGTGGGACGAGCCCGAGCCTGAATCTCTGCTGCGCGAAATCAATCGGACGTGCTGGACGATCGGCTACACCGGACAATCGCCGGAGCGGCTCAAGCTGCACATGGCCAACCAGGCCACGTTCGATGTGAAGACGCTGCGCGCCAAAGGCGGTCCGTGCGACGGCGACTACTACGGTCTGCCTTGGCCGTGCTACGGCACGCCGGAAATCAAGCATCCCGGCTCGCCGAATCTTTACGACGAGTCGCGCAGCCTGATGGAAGGAGGAGGCTGCTTCCGCGCCAACTTCGGGGTCGAGCGCGACGGTGTCAACTTGCTGGCCGAGGATGGCTCGTATCCCAAGGGCTCCGAGCTCACCACGGGCTATCCGGAGTTCGATCATGTGCTGCTGAAGAAGCTCGGCTGGTGGGATGATCTGACCGACGCGGAAAAAAAGGCTGCCGAGGGCAAGAACTGGAAGACCGATCTTTCCGGCGGCATCCAGCGCGTGGCCATGAAGCATGGCTGTCATCCCTTCGGCAACGCCAAGGCCCGAGCCATCGTATGGAATTTTCCCGACGGCATTCCGCAGCACCGCGAGCCGCTTTATTCGCCGCGCCCCGACATGGTCGCCAAATATCCGACGCATGACGACAAGAAGGCGTTCTGGCGGCTTCCGACCTTGTACAAGACCGTGCAGCAGGACAACGTCGCTAAGAACGTCTCCAAGGACTTCCCACTGATACTAACCAGCGGCCGCCTGGTCGAATACGAAGGTGGCGGCGAGGAGACGCGATCCAACCCGTGGTTGGCCGAGCTGCAGCAGGAGAACTTTGTCGAGATCAACCCCAAGGATGCCAACGATCGCGGGGTGAAGGACGGCGAATACGTCTGGGTGAAAACGCCGACCGGAGCTCAGATCAAGGTCAAGGCTCAGGTCACCGATCGGGTCGGCGCGGGAACAACGTTCATCCCCTTCCACTTTTCCGGATGGTGGATGGGCAAGGACATGCTGGAGTTCTACCCCGAAGGCGCGGCGCCGTTCGTGCGTGGAGAGGCCGTCAACACCGCGACGACGTACGGGTATGACTCGGTGACGATGATGCAGGAGACCAAGACGACGCTGTGCCAGGTCGCCAAGGCTTGAGGCGGAGGACATCATGGCCCGAATGAAATTTCTGTGCGATGCCGAGCGCTGCATCGAGTGCAACGCCTGCGTGACGGCGTGCAAGCAGGAGCATGACGTTCCCTGGGGCGTCAACCGCCGCCGCGTGGTGACCATCAACGACGGCGTGCCCGGCGAGCGCTCGATCTCGGTCGCCTGCATGCATTGCTCCGATGCGCCATGCATGGCCGTGTGCCCGGTCGACTGCTTCTACAAGACGCAGGAAGGCGTCGTGCTCCACGACAAGGACCTGTGCATCGGCTGCGGCTACTGCTTCTACGCCTGCCCCTTCGGCGCGCCGCAGTTCCCGCAGACAGGCGCGTTCGGCGTGCGCGGGAAGATGGACAAGTGCACGTTCTGCGCCGGCGGGCCCGAGCCGGACGGCTCGCCCGAGGAATTCGCCAAGTACGGCCGCAACCGCCTTTCCGAGGGCAAGCTCCCCGCCTGCGCGGAGATGTGCTCGACCAAGGCGCTGCTCGGCGGCGATGCCGACGTGTTGTCGGATATCTACCGCGAGCGCGTGACCATGCGCGCGGCGCGCGGCACCGCGGGCGGTCCTCCCTGGGGCTGGGACACTGCGTACGGCCGTCCGGACGCGGCCGCCACGCAGCAGACACCCGCGCCCGCAGTCACTCCCGCGCCGCCGCCGGCGGGCAAATCATGAACGTCTTGCGGATTGCCGCGACGACGGCGCTTGCGATCGTCGCGCTCGCCGCGTGCGGTGAGCGGCCGCAGGTCGCCACCTACAAGCAGGGAACCTATCAGGGCAAGCCCGATACGCCTCCGTACCAGGGCGCGCCGTACAACGGCGACAAGGCCGCCTGGGACAAGGCCATGGCAACGCGGGCCCAGTATCAGAACGAGTACAAGCGGACGAGGTAGGAGCGTTGATGGCTGATGATTCCGTCATGCGCGCTGCGCGGGGCATCGTACTTACGCTGTCGTTGCTCGGCGCTGCCACCGCGTACGCTCAACAGACACCCACGCCCGCGCCAACGCCCGAGAACGCGTCGCCCGCGGCGGCAGCGCAGCGCCAGGTCGACCAACCGCTGAATAACGCGCCGGTCTGGCGCGAAGTTCGAGCTAACGGGCCGCAGACGACGACCGTGGTCGGTCGCGAGACCAACGTTCTGATCCAGCCGCAGGGCCAGACCTGGCGCACGCTGCGCAACAGCGATATCTCCGTTTTCGGCGGTTGGGCGCTGGTTGCCGTGTTTCTCGCGCTCGCTGCGTTCTACTGGATCAAGGGCACGGTCGAGCTCAAGGAGCCGCCGACGGGGCGCAAGATCCAGCGCTTCACACTGCTCGATCGCACGATCCACTGGGCGACAGCGGTCTCCTTCTCCATTCTGGCGATTTCCGGGCTGATCATGCTGTTCGGCAAGGCCGTGCTGCTGCCCCTGATCGGCTATACGCTTTTTTCCTGGCTGGCGATCCTGGCCAAGAACCTGCATAACTTTGTCGGGCCGCTGTTTGCGGTCTGCCTGATTTTTCTCTTGGTCGATTTCGTCGGCGACAACTTTCCGCGCCCCGGCGACTGGCTTTGGCTGCGCCGCCTGGGCGGGCTGACATCGGACCACGAGCCGCCGTCCGGCAAGTTCAACGCCGGGGAGAAGGTCTGGTTCTGGGGCGGCGCGTGCGTGCTAGGCATCATTGTCAGCGCCGCGGGCTTCGTTCTCGATTTCCCCAACTTCGATCAGACGCGGCAAACGATGCAGACCGCGCACGTCGTACACTCCATCGGTGCGGTCCTGTTCATGCTCGGCGGTCTAGGCCATATCTATCTGGGCACGATTGGCATGGCGGGAGCGTACGACAGCATGAGGACGGGCTACGTCGACGAAGAGTGGGCTCGCGAGCATCACGCGTACTGGTACAACGAAGTCAAGGCGCGACGCGTGTCGCCCGAAACGGCGCGCGACCGCGCAGCACCTGCCCGGACGGTCTAAACATAGGAGAGGCAATGACGACGACGTTGCGCGCGCTGATTGCGGCGGGCCTGGTGATTGCCACGTTCAGCCTTGCGGTGGGCAAGCTTCCGCTGCCGCCGATGGACGACGCGGCCAAGGCCGCGGCGGAGGAGAAGAAGGCGAAGGACGCCGCCGCTGCGGAGGCCGCGAAGCAGCAGCAGGCGAGGGCCGAGGATCGCGTCGCTGCGCGCTATCTCGCGGAACAGAAGGCGAAGGGCGTCAGCGTGACTCCGCAGATGGGCCCGACATCGACGCCCGCCGCTGCGTCGACTCCGAACAATCGCCCCTCTCCGAAACGGCAAAAGTAGAAGCCCGTTCCCGCAGGGTACGGTGCGATATAAAAACGGGGCGGCGGCCCCGTTTTTCGTTCCGCGCGAGGCGATTCCTTCTACAGCAGGTCGTCGATCGGCAACAGCGACAGAAGCTCAGTCCTCACGCCGCGCATCAGGTCACCCATCGGCTCGATGGCGCTCTCCACCAGCTTGCCGTTCTCCTCGGTGCGCCACGTCAGCTGGGGTACGCCGACGGCGTTCGGCGCCAGGGCCACGACGTAGCTGTTCGCAGGTTTCGCGATGGCGTCGAAACGTGCCAGAATCTGGCGCGCGAGCTCTGGGCTATCGATGAGCACGCCGATCTCGGTATTGAGGCGGAACGAACGTCGATCGAAGTTCATCGAGCCGATGAATACCCGGCGGCGATCGAGCACGAACACCTTGGCGTGCAGCGCGAATCGTCCGGAGCTGGGCGACTTCAAGCTGCCACCGCTTCCGTCGGGCTCGCCCAGCACCGGCCGTACCTCGTAGAGCTCGACGCCGTTCTTGAGCATCGGCACGCGGTAGTGCTGGTAGCCCGCGTGCACGATCGGCATGTCCGTGGACGCCAGCGAATTGGTCAGTATCCGGACGCGAACCCCGCGAGCGCGCAGATCCGAAAGCACCTTGACGCCGGGCTCGCCGGGCACGAGGTACGGCGACACGACGACGAGCTCCGATTTTACTTCGCGAATCGCCTCGCCCAGCTTTCGTCGAAGCAGTGGCCCTGATTCCTCGCCGGCCTGGACTTTGCTCTTTTCCGGACTGTCGTAGAGGAGCTCGGCCTTCGCCCAGACCAACGGAATGCTGCCCGAGAGCACGCCGGCGAGTGGATCCGCGGCAGTGAGCCTCTTGACATAAGGGGAGCCTTCCATCTTCGACCGGTTGGCCGCGAGGTCGGACCGATACTTTTCGAGTTGCTGCGGATCGGTCTTGTTGAACACCAGGCCCTCCGCGGGGATCGCAAGCTCGCTGTTCCAGTAGGCGTCGAAGCTTCCGGACATCTGGTTGACGATCGGTCCCGCGGCCAGCACATCGAAGTCGCCGAATTCTCTTTCTGAACTGGCCTGGAAATATTCGTCGCCGAGATTGCGCCCGCCGAGGACTGCGATGGCATCGTCCGCGATGAAAAGCTTGTTGTGCATCCGATAGTTGAGGCGCGTGCTGGTGAAAAAGAACTCGGGGTAGCGCATGAAGGAAAAAACGCCCCGCGAGAAAAATGGATTGAATATCCGGATCTCGATATTCTTGTGCGCCGCAAGCGCGGTAATCTGCTTGTCGCGTAAGACGTCGTCGCTGTCGTCGATCAGCATTCGTACGCGTACGCCGCGATCGGCTGCACGTAGCACGGTATCCATCAACAACATTCCGGTATCGTCGTTCTGGATCACGAAGTACTGGAGGTCGAGCGTTCGCTCAGCAGTCGCGGCCATCTCCGCGCGAACGAGGAACCCGTCGACGCCTTGCGGCAATAGGCGGAATCCGGAAACGCTGGGATGCTCGCGCGCCTTCGCTTCCAGCTGACGTCCAAGCTTCGTCGTCTCCGGATGCGCGAGCGCGGTCGAAGCTTGCTTGGGGTAATTCTGCCCGGGGACCGTCGCGCAACCGGCAGCGACCAACGCGACAAGAGCAAGAATGATGAATGCGCGCATGATGGATGGTGACATAGATTCCGCTGTTCGACATCGCCGCGGCGGCGCCGTTCCTGATCAGCAGGCGGAGCCGCTTCAAGTCGTGCTTTTGTACCGCATCGGCTGCCGCCTCACCGGCGAAAAACTTGAAATTCTTACAGGGTTTTGTCGTATACGGTCGGTGACAACCTGATTTGAGGCGCGATCCGCCCGTACGCTATAATTTTCATCCAGGAGAGATGGCCGAGTGGTCGAAGGCGCCTGACTCGAAATCAGGTTTAGGGCAACCTAACGGGGGTTCGAATCCCTCTCTCTCCGCCACTTCCCACGCAATTGACGCCTTAGCGTTTGTCCGCAATTCCCGGAATGTTGTCCGCAATTCCGTGCGATAACGCTTCGGCCAGACCGCCTTTACGGTCGCGCAGGTAAATGTCTGTTGTGCTTCGCAGAGTGTGCCCGAGGCCCCGCTGGGCTTTCTCCGCGTCGCCGATATCAGACCCGTACTTCGGCCGCAAGTCGCGGATCTGGAAGTCGGTCACCTTCGCTTCCTTGCACGCCTTCCAGAATCGCTTGCGCATCGCCTGCAGGTTCATCCCCTGACCGCGTTCGTCGAGCACCAGGTACATCGCCTGCACCGGGTAGGTCTGCGTCGATAGACGCGCGAGAACGCGCTCCAGTGGGCCGGCGATCGCGAGCCGGAGCTTCGTACGGGTCTTGGCCTGCCGCACCCATAACGCCCCATCACGCACGTCCTGGCGGGTCATCTTCAGCACGTCCGATGGTCGCTGTCCGGTCAGGTAGCAGAGATCGAGGAAATCTCGCAACGGGCGATCGGCGGCGCCGTAAACCGCGCGCAGCTCCTCGTCGGTCACGTAACGATCGCGCTTGCTCCTGACACCTCGCACGCCGGCGCATGGATTCGCGGCATTCGTGAGGCGCGAAATCCGGGCGAAGTTGAATACGAGCGAAAGAAGCGCCTTCTCCCGGCTGCCGGCGATCTTTGGGCGCAGCGACAGATACCCGGCAACGTCGCCTGGCCCGATGTTGTCCAGCGCCACGCGCCCGAAAACCCTTGTCAGCGTGCCGAGCTGCCGCCGATATTCGGTCTGCGTTTTCGGGGCACGCTTTGGCAATTCCTCACGTTCGTACTTTGCTGCAGCGAGAGCAAACGTCTTGAGTTCGTCGGCTATGCGCTCACCGCGAAGCTCGGCCCAGCAGCGCAGCGCAGTGGGCAAATCAGCCCCGAGCGCCAGTTGGTTGCGCCCATAGTAGAAGCGGCCGCGCTTACGCGCCATTCCTGGTGGCAGGTCGTGATTGCAGGTACGGCGGCGGCCCATAGTCGTCGGTAATCTTACGCCCTCGTGCGTAGCGCTGCGAAATCCGGTCGCGCTGTTGGCTTGGGCGCTTCCTCGCTCACCATGCGATGTTCATAGTACGCGCGTGCGACCTTGGGTCTGCCATCCGCGTCCAATGCGAGACGCCAGCGATACCGGCGCAACCACGCTACTTGCGCAGTTGGACGCACGCGGCCGGTCAACTCGCGCAGTTCGTTGGGAGTGAGAAACATCGCACTGTTGCGGACGCGTTGTCTTCGCCTCGCAACACGCTAACGACCACAATAAACCGCGACAATCTGCTCGCGACCGTGACCCATTTCGCGGCTGATGACCTCTCGCGCCTCGCGATCGATGGCCCTCTGTTTCGGTGTGAGCTGCTTCGAGGTCGTACCGCCGCGCGCCGGACACTCCCAGCCGGTCAATTCCTGGTAGCGCGCCTGCGCATAGAAATGGCGATGCCCGTGGAATGCGTGAATGCCGACCCGCGCGCACTCGTAGCGGAAGTGCTTGAGATAGGCGACGTAAGTCGCATAGCCCGGCGCCACCAGACTCTTGCCCTTCGCCAGCGCCTTCGCCTCATCGACCAGTTGTCGCTGTTCGAGCGTGCGGATGGGAATCTCGCGCTCGCGTCCACCCTTGGTCCAGGAGTCCTTGAGGACGAGTCGATCTGCGCGATCCGCCCACTTCGGGATGATCTTGATCGACTCCGCCCGGCGCAGGCCGAGGGCGGCCTGCAAGCGCAGCGAGACGCGAATGCAATCGGTGCGGATTTGTTGTAGCTGATCCATGGCGAGCTCCTTGGCTTTGGAATGGTTGGTTACGTACACCCGATCCGGAATGCCATAGGCGGCATTGGTGCGGGCGATGATGTTCTCCTTGCCGATCTTCTCTGCCCACCACCTAAGCGCCGACATGCGGTTCTTTATGGTTCCCGGCGAGAGCTGCTCGGCAAGCCAGCGCTCGATGAGCTTCTCGACGTGCTTGGGCTTCAAGCTATGCGCGTTCATGTGGCGGAAACCGATCTCCTCGAGCTGATCGGCGATCAAGTCGAGGATGTGCTCCCGATCCGCCTGGGTGGCATAGCTGTCGTCGCGATTGCGACGGCACAGTTGCTTCAAGTCATAGTTCAAGTCGCGCATCGCTACCTCCATTCACGTTGTTTCAGATCGTCGTCGAGCGTTTCCTTCTTGCTGCGCGGTGTAATCACGTCAGGTAAGTGTTTCTGCTCGCCTGGGGCGCCAATGGCAGCCACAGGGGGAACTGATGAGCACGGGACACCACTCCCGTTGTGTGCGATTGATTTGCATCTCGCCGGCGTCGCATAGCGCTTTGGTGGCGTCGCGATTGCCGCGCTCCCCGGGGAGCACTTGAAATCGCGAGAGTCATTAACCCAGAACTCGAGGAGCGCCGTTAAGGCGCGACTGTTGATCCCTTACGGGAATCATTCGGCGAGGAGCGTTGCACTCCCGGCAGAGCTGACGAGTCATTCACCCAAGACTCGACGGAGCGCCGTTAAGGCGCGAGCATGCGATCCGTTACGCGGATCATTCGGCGGCGGGCGTTGCACCCATCGCGGTACCAGAGGTGAGGGCTTTCCAGGAGGCCGTCACGTGATTCGGAGCGCTCGATCACGCGAAGCGCCGGCGCTTGCATTCGACGGCAACTGTGATATGCGCGTACGTCACTAGCGGTTGCACCGCTAATGACGACGCGCGCCGGCAGCACCGTGCATGCGCGTTACGGACGCACCCGTGCCATTGGCGAGCTCGTGGCTCGTTGCAGACAAGCGGAGCGAGGGTCACTCGCGGCATGGACCGCACACTCGCGGCATCCTTCGGGGTGGGGCTCGGATGAAGGCCGGCGGTGCCTGCGTTGCTCTGCAGGTGCCGGCCGCTTAGGTGCTGCGCTCGATCGAGGCTGGGAGCGCGGCGATCATCGTCATGAACAGAACGACGATGCGCCGT
>WNGK01004530.1_pt1 | contig 14820 bp, 9 predicted proteins | sample 5400601 | NCBI WGS metagenome assembly WNGK01 (sample SAMN13153376, study PRJNA577476) | soil metagenome | isolation source: 60 cm soil or saprolite under Garry oak tree replicate 1 | place: USA:California | collected 2016-06-15 | reverse complement strand
CCGCAGCGGCGATCTCTCGGCCTTGTGCACGACGGGGTTCGATGCTTCCGGCAACTGTACGACCGCGAGCGAGCAAATCCACTATCCGGGCACTACGACGCCGGTTCCTTTTAACAAAATAACGCAGATCAGTCCAATCTCTCAGAAACTGATTGCGATCTGGCCCACATCGAACACACCCGAGCTGGTCAACGGGGTTCCGGTTCCTGGAACAAATACATTGACACTCAGTTCGCCGAGCAACACCTCTCTGAATAGATTCAATCCACGCATGGACTTCAACCTTTCGCGGACCGACCACATTTTCGGTATGCTGCACACTCAGACAGGCCGGTCGCTGGACTATAACCTCATCATCGGACCTGCGGGCCAACAGACGCTGCGTTCATCGGATTACGCCACGACGGAGGGCTGGACGCACACGTTCAGCTCGACTTTGGTTAATGACTTCCGTTTCGGCTACATGCACCGGATCGGTGATAGGACGACGTACGGCGCAGGGGCGACATCCCCTTCTAGCTTCGGGATCAGCGGGTTCCCCAATTGTTTGTCAAGCGTCCCCGACACATCTGGTGGAACCAAGTGTGGCACGCCGGGAGTGAGCGTCACCGGGTATAGCGGCCTAAGTAACGGCCAGATGCTCTACGAACCTGCCTCGACGTTCCAGTTCAGCGATGTGGCGAGTAAATTGTCTGGCCGGCACAGTATCAAGGCGGGTACCGAGTTCCGTCACTACTCCATTGACAACTACCAGCCCAACGGTGTTGTTGGCAGCTTCAACTTCAAAGGGTCGCAGACGGGAAATGGCTTCGCTGATTTCCTGTTTGGCGTGATGAACAACGGCAGCGCGCAGGTGCAGAACACGTTCGTTTCCTCGCGCGCGTGGTCTTATTCGTTTTTTGTGCAGGACGACTTCAAGCTGACGCCGAGGCTGACATTCAACCTGGGATTGAGATGGCAGTACGATCAGTCGTTCCATGAAATTCATCATGGAGACGCCTTCTTCAATCCGTTCACGGTTCAATGGCAACAGTTCGGAGTGAATGCGCCGGACACGCCGTTCGACCCCTCGCTGAAGGAGTTTGGCCCGCGGATAGGCTTTGCGTGGAATGCGCGGGCTGGACTGGTTGTCCGCGGGGGTTACGGCATCATGTACCCGGGGGCAGTTGGTCACGGGCGCGCAGGCGATGGTCAGCCAGGACCAAATCTCCTGGCGAACACGACCTTTTCGCCTGGCACCAACTGGTCGAGTTTGCCCACCGTTACGAGCCCTAGTCCTTCAGCAATTACGGCGCCTATACCGGTGAACGGGGATGTTTCATTTTCCTTCTATGCACCGCGGAAGCAAACCCCAACCTACATCCAGTTGTGGAACTTTACATTGGAGCAGCAAGTGGACAAGGACACGGTTGCCCAGGTCGGGTACGTGGGCAGCCATGGCACGCACCTTCCGATCAACTATGCCTACAACATCTGCCAGCAGACGCCGGCAACCACCGCGGCGTTACCCAATGCCTTCGCGGCGACGACCAGCCCGTACTGTCCTGCAGCGGCGGCGGCAGTGGCCGCATCGGGCGCGTCGGTGTATTGCTGCCTGACTGTAAACCCCGGGTATTGGGGGCTCTCGAGTTCCGTGTACCACTCGCTGCAGGCGAAAATAGATCACCGGTTTTCGCATAGCTTCTCGCTGCTGGCGAACTTCACCTGGAGCAAGCTGATTGACGATTCTTCCTCGGATTGGGGCGGGTTCTGGTCGCTCGACGTACTGGGGCAGGACTTCTACAACCGCAAGGCAGAACGCTCGGTCAGCGCCGGCGATATACCTGCGCGCTTCACGCTCGCCCCGATTGTGGAGCTGCCGTTTGGCCCAGGAAAGAGATGGCTCAACAATGGCGTGGGCAGCCAGATATTCGGTGGATGGCGGACGAGTGCGATCTACACGATCAGCAGCGGCTCTCCATTCGGGATTACAGACAATTCCTATGGATTCTGCAACGGGGCGGGAGTGTTGTCAGATCGTCCCATGGTGATCGGAAATCCGCTTCCCACGGGCTTCCTTCAAACACCAAACCACTGGTTTGACAAAAGCGCATTCGATTTCTCGGGGACGTGTCCAGCGGCGGGCTTGGTGGATCTCACCGGTCCATTCGACGTCCACAAGGCCTTTGGGAACGCGCCGCGCTACTTCTCCAATATCCGGAATCCGGGCGTCAACAATTTTGATTTCTCCTTGCAAAAGGATTTCAAGATCCCTCTCCGGGAGCAGACCCGCCTTACGTTTTCGGCGGATTTTTTCAACCTGCCTAATCATCCGGAGTTCGCGGAGCCGAACGCGGATCCAACGGTTTCGAACTTCGGACAGATCAGCCGGACGGCTCTCAACAACAGGACAATACAGCTTGGATTACACCTGTATTTCTGAGCGGGCGGAGCTACTGAGCTCAATCGGGTTGCATGCGGATGGCAGCCAGGATTTCTTGGCGACCCTGCGCCTTCCTAGGGCGGGATCGGCTGCGTCGCGGTGTGAAGGACGCACTGGTATATTGGCCTCAGGACAAACACAATGATCCGGTGACTGGAAGGCTGGACGGCATTGGATTCGGGACCGATGAACATTCGTGAAATCGCAAAGCGGGCAAGGGTTTCCACGGCGACGGTGTCGCGGACCATTAACAGGATTCCTACCGTGCGCCCGCAACTGGCGCGCCGTGTATGGAAGGTAGTCGAGGAACTGGGTTATTTTCCCAACACCCAGGCAAGGGCGCTGGTTTCCGGACGGAGCCGCATATTTGGATTGATCGTCTCCGAAATCATAAATCCCTTTTTTCCTGAAATCGTGCATATCTTCGAAGACATCGCAGTCCAGCACAATTACGAGATCTTGATGACTTCGACGGTTCATGATCCCGAGCGAATGCGAAATGCGGTGCGGCGTTTGCTCGAACACCGAGTCGAAGGAGTTGCGGTGATGACGTTCGGCATGGAGGAATCGCTGCTGGACGATTTGAGATTGCGGAACGTTCCACTGGTTTTCGTAGATGTCGGCCCGCCGCGGCCGCGCATCAGCAACATTCGAATCGACTATCTTCACGGAATACGCCAGGCGGTGCAACATCTGGCTGCCCTGCGGCACGAGAGAATTGCATTCATTACAGGTCCATTGACACTGAAGTCCGCGCTTGCCCGCAGAGACGCATTCGTGAAATCCATGGACGAACTAGGCATGACCGCCGATCCGCAATTGATTGTCGAGGGCAACCATACCTTGGAAGGCGGCGAAGAGGCATTCGGAAAGCTCCTGGCCCTGCGTCCGCGCCCCACCGCGGTTCTCTGTTCGAACGATATGACCGCCATTGGGGTGATGCGTAAGAGCTACAGCGAGAAGATTGCCGTGCCGAGCGACCTCTCTGTCATCGGGTTCGACAACATCCGTTTTTCGGAATACATTCTTCCGCCACTGTCCACGATCGAGATGTCGCAGGCGGAGCTTGGAAGACTAGCGTTTCAAGCCTTGCTCAACGATGTACAGCGTGAGACGCCGAATCCGCAGGGCACGGAATATCTCTTGCAGACCAGTTTCGTCTTGCGCGAATCGACAGGTTTGAATCCGAAGAAAACAGAACAATCGCCGACAACTAAGAGCAAGGGGTGAGAACGCAAAAGGGATTGCCTGCGCTCAGCGGGCGGAAAAACCGCCGGGGAAGCGAGAAGTTTCCTGATTGAAGCGATTGAGCGGTTTTGGGGGAAGCGTGCCGATGAATCCTCAAAAAAAGTTTCTGAAGAAGACTGCGCATTTTGGAATCTGCGCCGCCCTTTTCTGCCTGCAGGGAATCCTAGGACTTCCCGCGTTTGGCCAGTCCGCGAGAAGCTTTCGCGCCGACCACATGGATACGATTTTGTACGGCGTCGCGTACTATCCGGAATATATGCCCTACGACCGGGTGGATCAGGATGTGCAGCTGATGCAGAAGGCCGGCATCACAGTGGTGCGTATCGGCGAATCCAGTTGGGGTTTATGGGAGCCCGAGGAAGGCAAGTTTGAGTATGCCTGGATGGATCGAGTTGTCGACAAACTCCACGCGGCCGGAATTCGAATCATTCTAGGTACCCCGACCTACTCCATTCCCGCCTGGATGTATAAGAAGCACCCGGAAATCGTCGTGACGCGCCTCGGCGGCCAGTATCTTTATTATGGCTACCGCCAAAATACAGACCTTTCGAATCCGACATACAGATTTTATTGCGAGCGGGTGATCCGCAAGATTCTCGAACATTACAGGAACAATCCCGCGATCATCGGTTATCAGATCGATAATGAAACGTCCTCGGCTGGCGCAGCAAATCATGATGTTCAGGTTGGGTTTGCCGAATACCTGAAAGCAAAGTTCAAGACTGTCGAAAACCTTAACAAAATTTGGGGGCTGAACTATTGGGGACAGCGGCTGAACGATTGGTCCGAGTTGCCGCCGCGCGACGGCATTATCAACCCCGGATGGAAACTCGAATGGGAGCGTTACTCGCAATGGATGACAACCGACTTTCTGGCCTGGCAAGCTTCCATCGTCAATGAGTACAAGCGTCCTGATCAATTCGTCACGCATGACTTTGCCGGGCCGCCTCGCCCAGAAGTGAACGAGCCAGACGTGGTCAAGAGCCTCGACATCGCTGCCGCCAACCCCTATCACGGAACTCAGGATCAGTTTGACGGTGAAGCATCTTCTTTCGTCGGCGATTACGTTCGCTCACTGAAAAAAACAAACTATCTGATTACCGAAACCAATGCTGAAGCCATCGGCTGGGATTCCAAGGGGCAGTTTCCACCCTACGATGGCCAGCTGCGGCTCGATGTTTACACGCATGCCGCCTCGGGCGCCAATTTGGTGGAGTATTGGCACTGGCACTCGATTCATTACGGGCAAGAGACATATTGGAAAGGAGTCTTGGGACACGACCTCATACCGGGCCGCGCGTACGAAGAGGTGAGCCGCACGGCGCATGAACTGCAGCGGATCGGCCCGGAGATCGCCGATATTCAGCGCAAGAATCAGGTCGCCATCCTTTACAGCAACGATTCCCACCACGGCATAGAATTCATGAAGTTCAGCGATCGCGCGAACTACCGTTCGGTCCTTCGGCAGATGTACGCCGCGCTCTATCGTTCCAATGCCGGAGTGGATTTTGTTTTTCCCGAGAGTACAAATCTTTCCGCTTATAAGGTGATTCTGGTTCCACCACTATACATTGCCACCGACGCGGTGCTCGTAAGACTCGCGGAATATGTAAAAGGAGGAGGTCACCTTGTCCTTTCTTTCAAAAGTGGATTTTGCAATGAGCACTCGACTGTTCGCTGGGAAATGGCGCCGGGACCTTTGCGCGAGGCCGCGGGTTTGCACTATCAGGAGTTTTCATCGTTGCTCCGTCCGCTTGCGCTGAAGGGCGATCCATTTCAGGCAGGCGCGGATAATAGAGTGTCCGAATGGGCGGAAATGCTGATTCCAGACACTGCGAAAGCGCTCGCTTACTACGATCATCCCTTCTTTGGCAAATATCCTGCCATCACGCGCAATTCGTTCGGCAAAGGCACCTTGACTTACGAAGGAACAGTTCTGAGCGAGAAGCTGCAGCAGAGCGTGGTCCTGGATGTTCTAAAGGAAGCGGGCCTGACGGGTTCTGACCAAGACCTGCCAGCTCCGGTTCGCGTAAAACACGGCTCGAACCGCTCAGGCAAGACACTGCACTACTACTTAAACTTTTCAAACGATTCGCAGACATTCTCTTATGCCTATGGTTCCGGCATCGATTTACTCGCCCAGAGTGCTGTGGACCGCGGAAAGCAACTAACACTGAAGCCGTGGGACGCAGCCATCATTGAGGAAAAGTAGCCGCGGTTCCTCGATCTGGCGCGGGGGTTGTCTGCCTTCAGCGAGGCCTGCAAGAAGGTTCAATGGTACCGGGCAATTGGAAACTCGCCGTCACATCCCGGATAGATTCCGGGTTGAGCTTCGACTATTCGCCGTACGGTACCCAGATGTTTTTCACCTGAACGGTGTGGTCGAGGAACCAACGGCCTTCACCTTGTTTCGCGTCGAACCAGTCGATGGCGCGGCCTTCGTTGGTAAACACCCGCTTCAGATTGCCAACAGAAAGAGTTTTCACCGCCGTGGCGCCGGCTTCATCCGTAAAACACCAGATGGCGTCCACGTCGTCATGTTCAGCGAGCGTCTTCATCAGTTCCGCCGCGCGGCCGGTGACGATGTTCACGACGCCATCCGGGAGGTCGCTGGTTTCGAAAACCTGACAGAGGTCGCCGGTAATCAGCGGATATTTTTCAGAGGGAATGGCGATGACGGTGTTGCCCGTTGAAATGGCCGGCATCACGAGAGAAAGGAATCCCAGCAACGGCGCATCAGCGGGGCACACCACGCCTACCGTTCCGATCGGTTCTTTCATTGCCAGGGCGACGTTGCGGAACGGGGGGTTATGCACCGCGCCGTCGTATTTATCGGCCCAGGCAGCGTAGGAAAAGATGCGCTCGATACCGAAGCTGACTTCGGCTTGCGCCTGCTTCTTCCCGACCACGGCTGACAAGCGAGCGGCAATTTCGTCGCCCCTTTGCGAAAGATTCTCTCCGACATAGTAGAGCACCTGCGCGCGATTATGCGCGGTCGCCCTGCCCCAGCCTTCCGCTTTGCGCGCCCCTTCGACGGCGTTGCGAATGTCCTTGCGATTGCCAAGCGGCGCTTCTCCGAGCAACCGTCCGTCGGCTCCGTGCACTTCGACGCTATAGCCCGAATCGGGCCGCGCTTGCTTGCCGCCGATGTAGAGCTTCACGGTGCGATCGATCGGGGGAGCTGCGAAGTCCACTGGCGGCTCGGGCGGCTGATCGATCGCGAGAGGCGTTGTATGAACGGGTGGCGCGCTCTTAAACCACGAGGGCTCGAGATATTCGAGCAAACCTTCGCGCCCGCCCTCGCGTCCGAAGCCGCTCTCGCGATAGCCGCCGAAACCGCAGGCGGCGTCGAAAAGATTCGTGCAATTTACCCAAACCACACCGGCTTTGAGTTGCGCGGCGACGTGCAGCGAAACATTGATGCTTTCGCTCCACACGCAGGCGGCGAGGCCATACACCGTGTTGTTGGCGAGCTCTACGGCTTCGCGTGGAGTGCGGAAGGTCATCGCGGCAAGCACCGGGCCGAATATCTCCTGCTGCGCTACCACCGAAGTCGGATGAACGTTGCTCAGCAACGTCGGGAGAAAATACAGACCCCGCGACGGCATAGGAATGGACGGCTGCCAGCAGGTTGCTCCTTCAGCGACGCCTTGATCGACCAGCCGCTGAATGCGCTCGAGCTGCACGCGAGCGACGATGGCGCCGATGTCGATGGCTTTATCGAGCGGCGAACCGATCCGCAGCGTGTTCATGCGATCCTGAACCTTGCCGATCAACTTGTCGGCGATGCTCTCCTGCATTAGCAGGCGCGAACCGGCGCAGCAAACCTGGCCCTGGTTGAGCCAGATGCCGTCGACCAAGCCTTCCACGGCGCTGTCCAGATCGGCGTCTTCAAAAATAATGAAAGGAGATTTGCCGCCAAGCTCCAGGGAAAGTTTTTTGTGGCTCGGCGCGGTAGCTTTGCGAATCGCGCGGCCTACTTCCGTCGAACCCGTGAATGCAATCTTGTCGACGTCGGGATGTTTCACGAGCGCTTCGCCTGTCGATCCGTCGCCGGTGACGATGTTCACGACGCCGGCGGGGAGGCCGGCCTCCTGGCAGAGGTGCGCAAACGCCAGCGCCGTCATGGGCGTAAATTCCGCGGGCTTCAGCACGACGGTATTGCCGGTTGCCAGGGCGGGGGCAATCTTCCACGCCAGCATGAGCAAAGGAAAATTCCACGGGATGATTTGGCCGACGACGCCGCAGGCCGTGTATCCAGGGAATTCCTGCTCGAGCAACTGGGCCCAGCCGGCATGATGATAAAAATGCCGGGCTACCAGAGGGATATCGATGTCGCGGCTTTCACGAATCGGCTTGCCATTATCCAGCGTTTCGAGAACCGCGAGCCATCGCGAATGTTTCTGTACTTGCCGCGCCAGCGCATAGAGATAGCGCGCACGCGCGTGCGCGGTTAGGGATTGCCATGCCGGCAAGGCACCCCGCGCGGCATTCACAGCACGGTCAACATCCGCTGCCGATCCTTGTGCCACCGTTGCGAGGTTTTCGCCACTGGAAGGATCGGACGTGTCGAAATAAGTCCCGGCGGCGGGAGCTTGCCACGCGCCGTTTATGAAATGTCCGAAGCGGCGGCCGTGGCGATCCAGCCATGCAAGAGCCTCTCGCGGATCCTCCGGCGCGGGGCCGTATTCCATGGTCATGAATTTTTCAACGATGCTCATTCGCTTTTTCTCGCGTCTCTCGTCATCGAACCAAGATTCTCTTGCCTACGCAATGGGATGGCGATAATCCGCCGAATAGCGTCCCGTAGCATGATGCTCCAATTGTCGCTCGATGTCCGCCAGCATACCGCTGACGCCAAACCGGAAGAGCTCCGCCTTTAGCCAGGAACCGCCGAGTTCCTCCTTCATAAGAGCGAGCCACTCGAGCGATTGCTTGGCCGTGCGAAGGCCGCCCGCGGGCTTGAAGCCCACTGCCATTCCGGTCTCCTGCGCATACTCGCGAATGGCGCGCGTCATCACCAGGCTGACGGGAAGCGTTGCATTGACGGGTTCCTTGCCAGTGGATGTCTTGATGAAGTCCGCTCCAGCCATCATCGCCACCATGCTGGCGCGCGCCACATTGCGCAGTGTCAACAAATCACCGGTGCCAAGGATCACCTTCAGATGCGCGGGCCCGCAAGCGTTCTTGAACGCGGCGATCTCGTCGTAGAGCGCTTGCCATTTCGCGCCAAAGACGTGCGCGCGGGTGATGACCACGTCGATTTCGTCAGCGCCGGCCTCCACCGAGCGCCGAATTTCCGCCACACGTTCCTCGAAGGGAGAAAGGCCGGCGGGAAATCCCGTGGAGACCGCGGCAACATGAATGCCGCTGCCTTCAATGGCGCGACGCGCAGTTTCGACGAAAGAGTGATAAACGCAGACGGCGGCGACCTTGATATCGAGGCTTTCGATGCCAAGCTTTTGCGCGAGCTCGTGCTGAATCGGTTGTCGCGCCTTGGCGCACAGCCGGCGAACACGCTCGCCGGTGTCGTCGCCGGAGAGCGTCGTCAGATCCATGCAAGTGATGGCGCGCAGAAGCCAAGCCGCCTGCCATTCTTTCTTTACCGTTCGCCGTGCGCCGATCGTTTGAGCCCGGCGCTCGACGGCGCTGGTATTCACGCGCACCGCATTCACCCAGTCCAAATTCAGCGGGACACCGTGATTGGGCTGGAGATCGCGCCCTGCGTAATTAGCGATCGCCGTATCGGAAGGTGAAATTGAACCTCGTACACCCGAACGCTCAAGACTCGAGGAGATTTCGATCCGAGGGTTGTCGCGCTGAGTCATGGGAATCTTCCCCGCAAATTGTGAATCAAATCAGGACAACCCTATCTTAACACTTCGCGAAAGCCGGTTTACATGCGCCCGCCGCGATTCCGCCACTCCTTCTCGAATTCCGCCCGGTTGCAGAATGACTTTTGAGTCCCTACCTTGGTTGTGGAAAGAGCAGCATAGAGATTTGCGCGCGGCAGAGCTTCCTCCTCTGGCAAACCTTCACTCAGAAAAACTGCCAAGCTTCCGATGAAAGCATCGCCCGCGCCGGTCGTGTCTACGGCTTGGACCTGGAATGCGGGAATGAGCTCCGTCCGGTCCGGTCCTGCCGCTAGAGAGCCGTGTTCGCCGAGAGTAATGACCACCCTCTGCATTCCCTGGTGCAGGAGAAATTCCGCGCACTTTCTTGCATCATCGACAGAATGCACGGGCATCCCCGTGATTGCTTCGGCTTCGCTCTCATTGGGAATGAAATAGTCCGTGGCGCCGACTTCCTTGAAGTCAATTGGCTGTGCCGGGGCGGGATTCACGATACAGCGAATGCCATTGGCTTTAGCGAACTTCACGGTGTGGTAGACGGTGCGCAACGGAATTTCAAACTGCATGATGATGGCGTCTGCTTTGCGGAGCAGGGGCGCGGCAGCATCCACATCTTCGGGCGAAAGGGTGTCGTTTGCGCCCTTCACGACGATGATGCGATTCTGGCCGCTCGGATCTACAAAGATTGGGGCGACGCCGCTGGAAACGCCCTCGGCAATGCGCACGTGCGTCGCGTCAATCCCCTGCGATTCAAAGTTCCTAATCGTGGCGGGGCCGAACAGATCGCTCCCTACTTTTGCCACCATTCCCACCTGCGCTCCACAAAGGCGCGCCGCAACTGCCTGATTCGCCCCTTTGCCTCCGAAGCCAAGATCAAACTTTTTGCCGAAGATCGTTTCCCCCGGCCGCGGGAAAACGTCATTGAACGTGGTCAGGTCCACGTTGGCGCTGCCCACAACCGCAATGAAGCATTGCTTGGGCGTCATCTCGCCTCTGGTGATTCTTCGCACGGATTATATAAGAACCCAGCCAGGGAACCGCATAGACTCTCGATTGCGAAGCGAATTGTCGCGCCGTTGGCCTCGAGTCAAGGTAATGCTTCAAGATTCTTCGGGATGTCCTTGACAGGCCCCCATTCGGTGAGTACAAGCAGCGTCAGTCACAAAACGCGGACTGCATCACGCCCAGCGTTTTCAGACGCGAAGAAAAAAGATGAATCGGTTGATCTGCAAAGGAGCCGGAAATTTATGTTTGTTCCTCACACTTTCGGCATAGCTCTTCTAATGATATTGACGAGCGCGATCTGCTGGGGCTCCTGGGCGAACACCTATAAAGGTGTGAAGAACTACCGTTTCGAATTGTTTTACTGGGATTACGCCCTCGGCATTTTCCTGATCGCAGTCGCGCTGGCCTTCACGATGGGCAATACTTCGAATGACACATCGAGCTTTCTGAACAATATCCGCGCAGCGGATCGTTCGAATATCATTTACACGCTTGCTGGCGGCGCGGTTTTCAATCTTGCCAATCTTCTTCTCGTTGCTGCCATCGACTTGGTCGGCCTGGCCATCGCTTTTCCGGTTTCGATCGGCATCGCAATGGTGGTTGGCGTGGTTTCGAGCTACCTGCTGCAACCGAAAGGGAATGCCACATTGCTCGCCGCCGGAGTCGCATGCGCAGTTATCGCGGTGATCCTCGATGGCAAGGCTTACGGAAACCTGACGAAAGCCGCCCGGTCGGTTTCCCGCAAAAGCATCATAGTCTGCGTCGTTTCCGGAATCCTAATGGGCCTCTGGGCGCCATTCGTCACTCACGCGATGACTCAAGGAAACGCACTGGGTCCTTATAGCATTGGTGTTTTCTTTACGCTCGGGGCGCTGCTCTCCTGTTTTGTATGGAACGTCTATTTCATGAAGAATCCGCTGGTGGGAGAACCCGTGAAGTTTGGCGAATTCTTTCGCGGGCCAGTTCTAGGCCACTTGCTCGGCCTGATGGGCGGCGTCATCTGGGGCACCGGCACCGTCTTTAATCTAGTCGCCGCGAATTTCACCGGGGTAGCAATTTCCTATGCGATCGGCCAGTCCGCCCCCATGGTTGCGGCCTTGTGGGGCGTTTTCGCCTGGAAGGAGTTTCAGGGCGCCAACCGTAAAGCAAAGACGTTTCTTGCCGCGATGTTCTTGTTCTATATTCTCGCGATTCTTTTGATCGCCAAAGCCAATACGGCGGGCTGATTGGGAAAGCCCTTTCGCCGCTGGAATGGCGACCGGAACGCGGCTCTAGTTGCTTCTACGCCGCGAACACGTTGCGTACCATGAACCATAAATTCGCTGGGCGCTCTGCCAGCCGGCGCACGAACCACGGATACCAATAGCTTCCGTAAGCGACCAGCACGATGGAAGTGCAGCCCTCGCTGGCAAGACGCTCCTGCTCGGCGCGTTGGATGCCGTAGAGCATCTGCACTTCAAAATCCCTCTTCCCGAAGCCTTCAGCGGATGCACAATCGGCCAGCCTCCGTATCAACGCGGCATCATGGGTGCCGAAGGCGGCGCGCACGCAGCGATTCTCCTTCTTGGCCCTAAGCACTTGCTTCCCAAGCTCGAAATAATTTTCGTCGACATCTTGTTTGCGGGGAAACGCGATTTCCGGAGGCTCGTTGTACGCCCCTTTGACCAATCGGATCGAAGGCCGCAGCGCAAGAAGTTTAGCGAGGTCATCCTTGGTTCGATAGAGATACGCTTGCAGGCAGACACCAACATTGGGATGCGCGGTCAGCGCGCGGCGATAGATATCCAATGTCGCATTCACATAGTTGCTTGCCTCCATGTCCACCCAGACGACGGAGTCTTTTTGTGCGCGCTCAATAATGGCGTTCAAATGCTCGAAGCAGAGGCCGGGCGAGAGATCCAACCCAAGTTGCGTCAATTTGACGGAAATTTCCGCTTGCAGGCCTTTTTCTCTGATGCGCTTCAGCACTTCGAGATAGTGTTCGGCAACTTGCTGCGCCTCCAAGCGGTCCTTGATGTTTTCTCCGAGGTGCGTGAAAACCGTCCCAATGTTCTTATTTCGCAGCGCCTCCGCCGCCCCAAGCGCATCGTCCAGCGTTTCGCCGGGCATGAACCGGGACACAGTACCGCGCACAAAGGAATAACGTGTTGCATGGTCGCGAAGCCATCGGTTCTGCGACGCAGCGAGCAACAGGGATCGCATCAAACTCATTCTCTTTTCGACTCCTTCATTGCGCAAGATTTCATGTTCCTGCTGTTCTCCACTCGGCTCTCAATCGTTGCCAAGAGTCAGCGGTGTCCTGCCGCGTTCTGCTCGTATTAGGAAATCGCGAGCAAGCGGAGAAGCACACCGGCCAGCACGCCACCAGTGAGCGGTCCAACGACGGGAATCGGCGCATAGCCCCAATCCGATCCGCCTTTTCCGGCAATCGGCAGGATCGCGTGCGCGATGCGCGGCCCCAGGTCCCGCGCGGGGTTGATTGCGTACCCGGTCGGGCCGCCCAGAGACAGACCGATGCCCCAGACCAGGCTCCCCACGAGATACGGGCCGAGTCCTGCCGCGGGCCCCGCTGCGGAGACGCTCTTTGAAAAAATCGCGCCAACCACGAAAACAAGCACAAACGTGGCAATGATTTCGCTCAGCAAATTCGTTGCGGTATTGCGGATCGCCGGCGCCGTACAAAAGCACCCCAGCTTGGCAGCAGCGTCCGCTGTTTCTTTCCAGTGCGGAAGGTGGTGGAGCCAGACCAGCGCGGCGCCCGCGATGGCCCCAAGTATCTGTGCTGCAAGGTAGGGAGCGAATTTGGCGAAATTGCCGTCACGCACCGCGAAGCCAATCGTCACCGCGGGATTCAGATGAGCGTCGCTGCTCCCGCACGCAATGGCGGTGAAAACGCCCGCCATCACCGCGAATGCCCACCCGGCCGTAATCACCATCCAGCCGCTGCCCTCGGCTTTCGATCGTTTCAGCAGCACGGCAGCGACAACTCCATCGCCGAGCAGAACTAGAATCATCGTGCCGAGAAATTCTCCGGTCAGCGGAGATGTCATAAGGGAATGCCTCCGTCAGGATTCAATCCAGTCAAACGATCGTGTGACCGCTTTTTTCCATTGCCTATACAGTTGCTCGCGCTCCGTTTGGGCAAGATGCGGCTTCCAAGTGCGATCCACCGCCCAGTTGGCCCGCAACTCTTCCAAGCCAGAAAAGAATTTTACCGCCAGGCCGGCGGCATAGGCCGCGCCGAGCGCCGTCGTTTCTTGAATCACCGGGCGCACCACCTCGCGGTTCAAAATGTCCGCTTGAAACTGCATCAACAAATCGTTCGCTACCATGCCGCCATCCACCCGCAGGCTGGCGAGGCTAATATGCGAGTCTTTCTCCATTGCCTCGACCACTTCCCGCGTCTGAAATGCCGTGGCTTCCAGAACCGCTCGCGCAATGTGCCCTTTATTCGCGTAGCGCGTGAGACCCGCGATGACGCCTCGCGCATTCTCTTTCCAATACGGCGCATACAGCCCGGAAAACGCAGGCACGAAGTAAACGCCGCCATTGTCGTTGACCGTCCGCGCCAGCGTCTGCACATCGGCGCTCTTCTCAATGATTCCAAGATTATCGCGCAGCCATTGCACCAGTGCTCCGGCAATCGCGACGCCACCCTCCAGGGCATAGTGCGCAGTCCCACCGCCTAACTTGTAGGCCACCGTGGTAAGCAAGCCGAAATTCGACGGCACCGGCCGTTCGCCGGTGTTCATCAGTAGAAAGCAGCCAGTGCCATACGTATTCTTAACCTCACCGGGGTGAAAGCACGCCTGGCCCACCAGCGCCGCCTGTTGATCGCCCAGTATTCCAGTGATGGGAACACCGGCGATCGTCCTGAGAGTTGCTTCCCCATAGATTTCGCTGCTCGAGCGCACTTGCGGCAGCACCGTGCGGGGAATATCAAACGCCGCGAGCAACTCCGCATCCCAATCCAGCGTTTTCAAATTCAGGAGCTGAGTGCGGCTGGCGTTGGTGACGTCAGTTAAATGCACTCCAGCTCGCGGTCCACCCGTCAGATTCCACAGGAGAAAAGTGTCGATATTTCCGAAGAGCAGCTCGCCACCGGCTGCCTTCTCCCGCGCGCCAGGAATATTTTCTAGCAGCCAGCGAAGCTTCAAGCCGCTGAAGTACGTACTCAGCGGCAATCCGGTCTGCGACCGGAAGCGGTCTTGCCCGCCCTCGCTGGCGAAGCGCGCGACATCTTCCGCAACCCTCGTGTCCTGCCAAACAATTGCATTTGCAAACGGCCTGCCG
>WNGK01033211.1_pt1 | contig 14821 bp, 11 predicted proteins | sample 5400601 | NCBI WGS metagenome assembly WNGK01 (sample SAMN13153376, study PRJNA577476) | soil metagenome | isolation source: 60 cm soil or saprolite under Garry oak tree replicate 1 | place: USA:California | collected 2016-06-15 | reverse complement strand
GCCACGCCGATCATGGCAGGCAAGAGCCGTCCGCTCGCCCGAATAGCGCCCCAGACCGGTGACCACACGCGCGGGGGCGGCTCGCGAAGCACGGCGGAAAGTGATTCGGGCAGCGGCTCGAAGTGAACCTTCGGGAGGGGACCGGTGGCCTTCAGTAGCACCGCGCCGCGAAGCAGCATTTGCTCAGAGTCCCGGGTCTCGCGAGCGGTCCAGAAATCGGGAGGGATCTGTTCGGGGTTGCGTTCGCAGAGGTCGAGGAATTCGCCAGTCTCTTTACCAGGGGTTAGCGTGCCCACATTGATCAAATTTTGTGCGAGCCGCAGTGCAGCATCCAAATGCGCGCGGTTGGCCCATACTCTCGGCTCGACTCCGACCGAACGCATGCGCTGTTGCAATACCGCCGTGAAAGCAGCGGACTGAGACCACTCTTCCCATGCCGCGCGCGGTCCTTCCTGCACGTGAATGTATATAGAGCGATAGAGCGGAGGAAGGCGTGCCTGTCCATCCAGACGCGGCCCACTGCCGGGTCCATAATTTGTACAAACGGGCCATGCACGCGCCAGACAACGACGAAGTGCGTTCCACCGCTGGGGAGGATTACGACGACGATCGCTGGCAAGCATGCCGCTTCCTCAAGCAATAGAAAGTCCGCCGGGAGAATTGCCTGGGAGACACCAAGTCCGAGCTTTGGCGCTACGTCTTCGAGCGCGTCTATCGAAGTTCCATCAACGTCCGTCTGGCACGCTTCTCGCAACCGTCCGTACGACAGATAAATGCCGAAACCGCCAAACAACGCCTTCAGAGACGCAGGGCCGCACTCCATCGCGGACGTTTGAACCACTTCGGGCAGCTTTCCGCGGAAACTCGAATCGGGTTGCATTTCAAATTCCACTCGGACATTGCTGTCGCGAATTTCGGCGGCGACCTGAGAAACTTTGGCCGGCACCGCACCAAACTCCGCCCATGGAAAACCGTCGAGCCGCATTCTTGCTGTCTGTCCCGGCTGGATCCGGCCAAACGCCGCATTGGCGGAGAATTCGGCCGCGACAATCAGCCGGCCCGAAGGAACGATGGAGGCCAGCCTTTCGCCGGGTTGCACAACGGCGCCTGTTCGCAGGATCGTAGTCTCCCCAATGCGCCCATCGACGGGTGCACGGACTTCCCTTCGTTCGATCTCGTAGTTCGCGCGATCCATCCCCACGTTCAATGTATTCCGTTGTGTCTCGAGCGATGCGATCTCACCATGGAGCCGCGCTATGCGGACATCTCGTTCACGCTCGCGGGTGAGCTGCTCTTGCGGAATCCGGCGCGCCGCGCTTTCCATTGTCGCCACAACCGCACGCTGTCTGTCCAACTCCGCGCCGACCTTTTCCACATCACGCTCGGGTGCGAGCCCCTCGCGTTGAAGTCTCTGCGTTCGGCTCAGCTCGGCTTTGGCATATTCGACAGTCGCTCCCGCTTCGCGAACCCGATTCTGTGCCTCTTCTGCACTGACGGCGGCGGTACGTTGCTCTTCAAAGCGGGCTTTCTCCTCGTCGCCGATTTGCGCGCGCAATCGCTCAACTTCGGCCCCCAATCCTCCAGCAGCCGCCTGCTGCTGGCGCAATTGCAATTGGTCCGGAACAGGATCGATCTCCACAAGCACTTCGCCGCGGTGAACCACCTGTCCTACGTGAAGACTTGTCTGTACCACACGGCCAAGAAGGGGCGATTCCACGGGGTAGGTGGCGCTGTCGAGTTCCACGCGCGCTTTCTGCGAAACCTCGTATAGCGTGATTTGCGCCCAGCTAGCCCTCAGCTAGCCCAACAAATCCAAGCGCTCATCATCAGGACCGCACAGGTGAGAGTCCAAATCTCGTGGTGGCCACGATCGGCTAACAACCGGGAATAAGTGCGAGCGAATGCTGTTTTCATCTTTATCTGCCTTAAGATAACGGTCCGCAGCAAGGACTCGAACCCAGCCGCGGGCCGCCCAGGGTTAACGAACAATCGTGTTGTGGTTGCTGGCGAGCCTTCCTGCCTTAACTTTGGTCTTGAGTTCCATCGGTTGTCTCCTTTCTCAAAGTTGCTGAGGTTCTTCCCTCTGTCTCTAACAGCGCAAAACGGCGGCCGTTTTAATCATCTGCGCGTGAAATAAATTTGCAGAGAGTACAAGGTTCCTAACCCGCTGAGCAGTGTACCGGTCGTCAGGCCTACCGTCAGCGCCGGGGCGCTCGCCGGATAGTTCGCGGCCCCGAGTTGCAAGTTCGGTGAATTGGGACCGATCGGCGCGTGAAACGCAATTCGCTTTGTCGCAGGAATCAGCGGAGAAGCACGTTGGCGAACCACTTTGCCATACGAATCAAGGCAAGATGGTTCGCCTCCGCGCGATCTGTCAGCCGTTCCTCCGCGATATCTGGCTCTTCTAGCTCCCGGCTCGCGCTCTATTTCTCTCGCGTGCCACGGGTCATTTCACTTCGACTTTCACGCGCATCCAGGGATGGATGCAGCACTCAAAAAGATGTTCACCTTTCGACAGACCCGTGATCTGGCGTTGGCTGCCTTGAAGGATTCGGGTTTTGGCCACCGCGAGGTTCGAAAAGCCGCCGCCACATTCGGGAACCGTGTCTTCTCCTGGGGCATTAAGCACCGGTAGAAAGCCGCCACCAAACTGCGCCACCTCGGTGAACGTGTGAGGCTCGCCGCCCTGGTCGAATACGTTAAGAGTGGCTCCTTGCTTGATGTTGACTGTGTCAGGTTCGAAGTCCCAGCCCAGGTCCGGAGTTCCAGCTTTTGCCTTTGCAAATAGGTCGGTCAACTTCGTGGCTGCTCCAAGCGCGACGTTCTTGCAGAAATCAGGCCCAAGCGCCGCATTGAAGGTGCCCGGATCGCACTCGTCCAAGGCCACCACCTGTGCGATACTCGGTGGATCTTCTTCCTGCGTCCCTCCAGCGAACATCAAACCGCCAGCGAACACCAAACCACCAGCGAGTAAACCGAACTTCGCTACGGTAGTTTTCATCATGGTTCCCCTTCCTTCTTGTTCAGGAATTGTCCTGCCTTGACGTTTGTCTTTTACGTTCATGGCTATTCTCCTTTCGTACAGCTTCGGGCCCGAGCCGAAGCTCGGGCCGCCAGGGTTAACGTACGATGATGTTGTGGTTTCCTGCGAGCCTTCCTGCCTTGACTCTGGTCTTGAGTTTCATCGGTTGTCCCCTTTCTCAAAGTTGTTGAGGTCCTTCCCTCTGTCTCTAACAGCGCAAAACGGCGGCCGTTTTAATCATCCGAGCGTTAAATAAGTTTGCAGAGAGTAGAGGGTTCCTAACCCGCTGATTTGCATGGGTTTTCGCATGGGTTTTCGCATTTGACAGCAGACTTAAGAACCGTTAGGCTACGCGTCCAAGGACGTTTCGCATTCCAGAGAACCCCTGTGGAGCACGAGCCTCCAAGCGAGGTCACGCAGTTGTTGCAGGTATGGCGGGGGGGTGAACGCAACGCACTCGACGCTCTGCTCCCCCTGGTCTACAAGGAATTGCGCCGTCGGGCCCACTTTCAACTGCGGAATGAACGGGCAAACCACACCTTACAGAGCGCCGCGCTGGTGCATGAGGCGTACCTTCGCCTAGTCGGGGTGAGCGGTCCTCAGTGGGAGAGCCGCACTCATTTCTTTGCCATTGCTGCCCAGCTCATGCGCCAGATTCTTGTCGACTATGCCCGCCGCCACGGCGCAGCGAAACGCGGGGGCAGTGTCTGCAAGCTCTCCCTCGAGGACGCGACGATGATGTCCCGCCGAAAGGATGTTGACGTCCTCGCCCTCGATGAGGCGCTCAACCATCTCGCCAAAATGGACCCGCGCCAGAGCCGAGTCGTAGAATTGCGCTTCTTTGCCGGGCTCTCCTTGGAGCAGATTTCTGAGGTACTGGAAATTGCTCCGGCTACGGTGCAACGGGATTGGACGGCTGCCCGTGCATGGCTTCATCGGGAGATCTCCAGGAATTCCCGTGTATGAGTACGGAGCGCTGGGAGCGGACCAAGCAGATCTTGGAGGAAGCGCTCCGGATAGCGCCTGGGCCGCGGCAAGCCTATCTGGACTTGGTTTGCGGACCAGACAGTGAACTGCGCGCCGAAGTAGAATCGCTCATTGCTTCCCACGAAGAAGCAGGCAGCGCGTTTCTCGACGCAGCCGCTCTGGAACTTCTGGAACTAACTTCCTCAGCAAGGCCTCCCGCGCTACCCTTGAACCACGTCATCGGACATTACAGGCTGGTCGAAGAAGCCGGACGAGGCGGGATGGGGGTGGTTTACAAGGCCGAGGATACCCGTCTGCACCGCTTCGTGGCATTGAAGATTCTTCCGGAACAGGTCGGAGAGGATTCCGTGGACTTGGTACGGTTTCGCCGTGAGGCCGAGGCCGCCTCTGCCCTCAACCACCCCAATATCGTTACCATCTACGAAATTGGACAGGACGGTTCCACTCACTACATTGCGATGGAGCTGGTAGAGGGGAAGACGCTGCGCGAGCTGCTTGTCGCCGGCTTGCTGCCAATACGAAAAGCAATTGAAATCGCGGCGCAGGTTGCAGAGGGGCTGGCCAAGGCGCATGAAGCGGGAATCGCGCACAGGGACTTAAAGCCCGAGAACCTGATGGTCTCTCAAGATGGATTCGTCAAAATCCTCGACTTTGGCCTGGCGAAGCTCATGTCGACCAGCGAAGAACTATCGGATATGTGCACTCCGTCCACGTCGGCGACTCGACCGGGTCTGCTTCTAGGAACCCTCGGATACATGTCACCGGAGCAGGCCAGCGGTGATCGGCTGGATTTCCGGTCAGACCAGTTCTCGTTCGGCTTGGTGCTCTATGAGATGGTGACCGGAAAGCGCGCCTTTCAGAGAAGCACAGCAGCGGAGACACTAGTGGCCATTCTCCGGGAACAAGCCGAACCAGTCGGAGTGCAAAATCCCGACGCCCCCGCTCCTCTGTGTTGGGCAATCGAGAGGTGTCTGGCGAAAGAGCCCGATAAGCGTTACGTCTCTACCCGAGATCTCGCACGGGAACTTGCAGCCATACGCGACCGCTTCTCGGAGAAACCAGTTATGCAGGTGGAGCCCCGCCCGACAAATATTCCTGTGCAGCGGACCGGGTTTGTGGGGCGAGAAAAGGAAGTAGCTGCCGCCAAAGAACTGCTGCTGCGTCAGAATGTGCGCCTGGTCACGGTCACGGGTCCAGGGGGGATCGGCAAAACGCGCCTCGCGGTGGAGGTGGCGAGTGGGCTTGTCGAGAACTTTCCGGGTGGGATTCATTTTGTACCGCTCTCTCCGCTGAGCGATCCGGGCTTGATCGCTTCCGTGATCGTTCAGACGTTGGGAATCCGGGAGGCGGGAGGTCAGTCGCCGCTCGAAATACTCAAGAAGAATTTACAGGATTCATTGCGCGCACCGATGCTGTTCCTGCTGGACAATTTCGAGCACCTGGTTCAGGCAGCACCTACCGTGGCGGAGTTGCTAGCCATGGCTCCCAATCTTAAAATCCTAGTAACGAGTCGCGCAGCGCTGCACGTGTACGGAGAGCATGAATTTCCGGTGCCGGCGCTTGCGGTGCCGGATTTGCGGTGCATGCCTCCGGTTGAGGTCCTGTCACAGTACCCTGCGGTCGCGCTGTTCGTGCAACGCGCCGTCGCTGCCAAGCCAGATTTTGAACTTAACCGACAAAACGCGCCCGCCGTCACCGAGATTTGCACCCGGTTGGATGGTCTTTCGCCCTCTTCCATGCTGACACGCCTGGCGAGCCGGTTGCAGCTATTGACGGGCGGCGCGCGAGACCTGCCGACAAGGCAACAGACTCTTCGGGGCGCAATCGACTGGAGCTACGACCTTCTGAACGCTGCCGAGCAGAAGCTTTTCCGAAGATTATCGGTGTTCGTGGGCGGATGCAATTTGGAAGGCGTGGAAGCTGTATGCGACACCAAAAGCGATCTCGATTTGGACCTGCTCGACGGCATGGCATCCATGGTGGACAAGAGCCTGCTGCAGCAGGTCGAGCAAGCGAACGGTGAATCGCGGTTCGTGATGCTGGAAACGATTCGCGAATACGCTCTGGAAAAGCTGGAGGCAAGCGGGGAGGAGGCCTTGACAAAGCGCGCCCATGCCGCCTACAGCCTGGTGCTAGCGGAAGAAGAGCCTACGGAGCAGAGCGGCGCGGAAGGAGCGGAATGGCTGGAACGCTTCGCGTTAGAACATGACAATTTTCGCGCGAGCCTTGAGTGGTTGACAGAAACCGGAGATGCGGAGTGGGGCTTGCGCCTCGGCGCAGCCCTGTTTCGCTTCTGGGAGACGCGCGAGTATCTCGCCGAAGGCAGGGTCAGGCTGGGCAAGCTGCTGAAGCTCGCAGGAGGGGCGGCACCCACCAAGGCGCGCGCGCGCGCTGTTTTTGCCGCAGGCGTGCTCGCCGGCGAGCAGGGAGATTACGTCTCCGCGGATACGCTCATCAGGGAAAGTCTCGACATCGCGCGTCAGTTGCGTGACAAGCAGGGTGTCGCCGTCTCTCTAAACGCGCTGGCGGTCCATGCCCGTGACCGGGGTGACGTCGCAGTTGCGTACTCTCTGTTGGAAGAAAGCCTAATGCTGTGGAGAGAATTGGGCGACCAGAAGGCTGTCGCTCGTTCTCTCAGTAACCTGGCGAATGTCGCCAAATTGCAGGGTGACTATCCCCACGCGCGCTCCCTATACGCGGAGTGTCTCTCTATCTTCCTAGGACTGGGAGATCGGACGGGTGTCGCCTGGTCGCTAAACTACCAGGGAGATGTCGCACGCGATCAGGGTGACTCCGCAGCCGCGCGGACATTGTACGAACAGGGCCTGACAATTTTCCGGGAACTCGGTGACCGCTGGGGCATTGCTGGCACACTGGCTGATCTGGGAAGCTTGGCGAGGGAACAGCAGAATTGTCCCACAGCACACTCTCTGTACCGGGAAAGCCTAAAAATTTTCCAGGAACTGGGACATAAACGCGGAATTGCCCGCCTGCTGGAGTGTTTCGCGTGCTCTGCGGCGGCACAACTCGAAGCAGAGCGTTCGCTGCGGCTGGCAGGCGCAGCGGCGGCGCTGCGCCAAAGCATTGGTGCTCCGCTCACGCGCGCAGAACAGGCCAAGCTGGAATCCACCCTGGACCCGGCACGGCAGGTATTGACCAACACGGCAGGCACGACGGCCTGGTTAGAAGGTTGGGCTATGCCGGTCGAGAAAGCGATTGAAGAGGTGCTGATGCCACATTCTGCGGCTCGCTCGGCTACGGCCACGCGCAGCCCAGACGAGCCAGCCGTATGATTGGGGTCCAACGGGTTAGGCCGCTTGGGCCCGGCGCATTTTAGCCGACACTCACTCCGCAGTTGTCGGGTCGATCAATCTGCGGACGGCGGAGATGCGGTTCGCAGGGAAGCCTCCCCTGCGTGCGTGTTCCCTGACCGCCGCTTCGTCCGGAGCGAGGTAGACGCAGTACACCTTGTCGCCGGTTACGTAGCTATGGAGCCAGTGGATCTCGGGACCCATTCCCTTAAGAACGTTGACCGACTTTTGGGAGATTTCCCGCAATTGGGCGTCGGATAGATTTCCTGCTCCCGGGATTTCGCGTTCGATGACGAATTTGGGCATGGGCGACCCCCTGATGCGCATGCATGCTAGCATGCAGATGGAGCGGCTTCAAGACGGCTTGGCGCAAGCTGCCCCGGTCAGCGAAAAATGGCCAAGAATAGAAGGGTGAGGTTGTCATGGATCTTCGATCGCTTCAGAAGCCGCTGAAAGAGCAGTACCGCAGTGACCCAAATGCTTCACAAATCAGAATCCGGGCGAAAGGTGGGCAGACGGATGTTCCGGTGGCCTGCTCGGTCGACATCGGGCGTGCCATCTACCATGCCGAAGCCCACAAGGGAGTCGGAGGCGGCGGTACCGGCGCCTGTTCCGGTGACCTTTTGCTTGGGGCTCTGGCGGCTTGCGCGCAGATCACCTGTCAGATGGTGGCTGCGGCTATGGGCATACCAACCGAACGCATTGAGGTCACCGTGGAGGGAGACTTGGATCTTCGAGGCACCCTTGGCATATCAAAAAACGTGCCCGTCGGCTTTGAGAGCGTTCATCTTCATTTTGATGTTGCTGCTCCTAAGGCAACCCCGGAACAACTGCGCGGATTGCGCGAAAAGACAGAGCAATATTGTGTAGTGATGCAAACGTTGCTCCGACCACCGGCACTCCACACAGAGTGGGTCGGGGCAGGATAAAGCACTAATAGGAAGTTAAGCTTGGGACGAACCGCCAGGGCCCCAGCCCTTGCGCCACGCATGCCACCCGGCCGGCAATGGTTGAGTCGGCATTGTGCTCTACCAGCGAACCCCGCGCCGTCCACCTCACCCTCAAACTCCAATCTAATGTTCCCATCCGTCTTCCCTCACTGTGGTCCCCTTATTGCCTGGCGCGCTCTAACGGAAAAAATGTACTGGTACCAAGATTTTTTCTCCCTTTTCCCCTTCTGGACGTTCCTTAAATAACTATGGGGCTGTGATTGGGATTTCTCTGCCAGCCTGGGATTTTTACGGAGGATTAAGATTTATTCTTACTTTTTCTGGTTTGGAATCGGACGAAAAATCAGTGTGGATGCATCTCCACTGATTCACTCGATTGACAAACGGGTTCAGCAAGTCTCTCCCTCAACTAAAGACAGCCGTGTGCTTTTGATTTGCCGGAAACCTTGGATAGAAGGGCGGGAGGGTGATCGCCAAGCGAGCCCGGAATACTTCAGGCACCTACAAGCTGGACGCAAGAAACGCCGGGGCGGTCGCCCATGTCCAAGAAGTCTTCTAAGAAACTCATTCTGTTGAAAACTGCCTGATCGCCAGCCGCGCCTTCCAGAGATTCTTTTTGACATTTCCCTTTTTCAAGGCCTCTGAAGTATATGGAATCGGAGTCTCCAGAAAAAAGCCAATTGAGGTTTTCTGAAAAACGGGGCCTCTTAGTATATGAAGGGGAGTTCTCGCAGGATTCCCCCTGGGCTGGGTGGAGTCGTCCCACTTCGCTCCGCCACCTGGCGAGGTAACACTCGGCTCGCTGACTCCGCGCCGAGTGCGAGGGTAGGAACCTAGCCAAGCGGGGTGTCGGTTCTCGGATTACGACAGCGGTTCTTCCCTGCTTCGTTTCACGGCCGGAAGCGATGGACCGTAGGAAGAACATCTTTTCGGCAAGCACGTCGAGGAAGGTTGAATTCCGACAACCCGATGGACAGCAGTTCACACCATCGAGTCGTTTTTTACGAACGGCACTCGAAGACCGTTCCCGTCCGCGCTTTCAGGTGAATCGGAAGGAGCTTCGCCATGTCCCGTGCCTATGACATTTCTGACTTCGCGGCCTTTCTCAGGAAGTATGGCAATTCCGGACGTGACTCCGAAAGTCGATCGGAAAAGCCCTCACGAGATGCCAGCCAGCGCACTCGACCGGATCGCGGCAGGAATCAAGAATCTAGACTGTCGCGCAATGGATACGACCGCTCGCGAACGATCTACCGCAGTCGCAACCGCGAGTACTCCTTGAGGGAATCGGAAGTCCAAACCCTCACCGATCTGGGCAAGTTCCGCATGGTTCCCGCAGACGATCTCGCGCAGTTCGCCTACCGCCGCGACCGCTCGCAGATGGACAGCGACCTCCGCAATCTTAGCCGGCAAGGGCTCATCGAACAGCGCAGCATCGAGGGGCACTCGTCCTACTCGACCAAAGTTCTGACGCTCACCAGGGACGCCCACCGGCTTCTTGAGCGGGCCCGACTCGTCTCCCATCGGCAGACGATCTATCACGGCCTGGTCAAGCCCAAGGAAGCCCGCCACGACGCCGATCTCTACCGCCTCTATCACAAGGTCGCCAGAGAGATTGCTGATGTGGGCGGCAAGGTTCGCCGTGTCGTCCTTGACTACGAGCTCAAACAGGAGCTCTTCAGGAAGCTGTCCCGGGTCGATCCCAACAAGGAGTTGGCCTACGAGCGAATCCGGGTCGCCAACGAATACGATCTCAAAGTTGTAAACGACAAGATTCCTGTCCCGGACCTTCGCATCGAGTACGAGGACGAGTCGAGAGAACTCCGACGCCTGGACCTCGAAATTGCCACGCGTGATTACCGCCCCCAAGGACTTGCCGAGAAAGCCAAAGCCGGATTCCATCTCTTCGCCCGGCAGCAAGACCATGCCAAGCTGCGCCGCGTTCTCGATACTCAGGAAATCACCGCGAGGATCTTTGCCCTATGAAAATCCTTCCCATTTTTACCGAGGCCCTTAGGCACTTCGGCTACACCGAGGAGGAGGCCCGTTTCCTCTACCTGGTGGCCACGCATTCCGGCTACTTCACCTGCCAGCAGTTCCTCAAGTTCATCCAGGCCAAGCCCGGCAAGCGCAGCATGGCCTTTGCCCGCAAAGTCACCGAAAAGAAGCACGCCAGTTCCAAGGAATACCTGCGGAATGGCCGCGTCTATCACCTTTTCTCGCGGAATCTCTATGAAGCCATCGGCAGGGACAATGTCCGCTTCCGCCGTCAGCACTCGACCGAATACATCCGCACGCGGCTCATTGCCTTCGACTTCATTCTCAGGAACCACGACTACACCTACCTCGAATCCGAGGAGCAGAAGCTGCGCTACTTCTGCGATCAACTCGGAATCGAAAAGAAAATCCTGCCCGCCAAGCGTTATTCCGGGGCCATCAAGGACAACTTCACCGACCGCTATTTCGTCGATAAATTCCCCATGTTCTACAACCCCAAGGCTTCTCCTCCCCCTGTGGTGACATTCAGTTTCATCGATCCCGGCTTTGAAAGCCTGGATAGCTTCAAGACCCATGTGGACGCCTACCTGACTCTTTTCATGAAGCTCCCCAAGGTCACTCTCTATTACGTCGCTACCCGCGACACGAACTTCGCCCGCGCTCAGAAGTTCTTTTTCTCGACCTTCGAGAAGCTCTGGAACCCGGACGGCCCCAATGGTTTGCTCGATTACTTCCGTACGCGCCGGACCTGGGACGCAAAGAATTACGGCAAGCTGACCGACCGAGACCTGATCTTTCTCAACGAAACCAAGGCCAGATTCGCAGGCCAAGGGATTGAGGACCTGTACCGCAGGTGGCAAGCCGGCGAGATCCACGACCAAGGAGTACGGACGGAATACCCGAAGTTCAGGACGCCTCTGGAAGTCCGCTTCATCTCCTCTACGGTGAACGGGCAGGAAGCGATGTTTGAGCGGCATCCACGTCAGCCCCTGAACGTAGCCGTGAAAAGTTCGGAGGAAGCATGTTTCCCCGGAGATTTCACCCACAACGTCACCCCGGCGTGGAGATAAGAGACGGAAGGAACAGCGGATGCGCGGGAGAACGCAAGGTGACGGAAACGCGGCCAAAACACGATCAGAGGCGGGAGCGACCCCACCGCGCCGCAAAATCGCGGCCCGGTCCCTGCGGGCTTCGGGGGTCACTCCCGCCTCTTGCTGCTGGAAGACGCAGCTCGTGTTTTGGCCGCGCGGATGGGGAGCAGCAACGGAGTTGTAAGATAGCCCGTAATACAAAACCGAAAGGGAGGATCAGAAAAGACAGATGGCGATCATAAAAGCACCACCCAAACAACCGAAGACAGTAACGATTCAGGTCCGCGTCGAGGAGTCGGTGAAGGCACAGCTAGATCGGTATGCAGAGTTCATCGACTCATCTACGTCATACGTCATCACCGAGGCTCTGAAACTTCTCTTCAAGCGTGACGACGAGTTCAAAGCCTGGCTAGACCAACAAGACCAACACACGAACAACGGCAACCAAGAGAAACCCGTAGGAGGCGTCCTCAGTAAGAACGCATAGTATAGTAACCATGAAACCCCGTCCAACCCAATTCGGTGTGCGCGAGAATACAGCGTCCTCACGACAGCATGCCTCGTGCCGTGCAGTGCATCCCCCAGCGCCCCCAGGTGCGACCTCCCCAGACGCGACACTTGATCCACCGCTCGTCGAACATAGGAACGGGGCCGCAGGGGAGAGAAGAGGAGACGATAAACAGTTACTCACTGTCCGCGAAGTATCCAAGCTTTTGCAGGTGCCAGTCTCTTGGGTTTACGAACATGCGCGTCCGCAATGTGCCAATCCGCTTCCGTGCATGAAGGTTGGTAAGTACCTTCGGTTCCTTTCAGCTGATATAGCGAAATATCTTGAAGGCACACGTCCAACCCATCGCGTTTCTCGTTGAAATCCCATGACCACCAGCGCTACGCTTCAAACTGAAAAGGCAAGACGAGCCACAAGGGAAAGGATGTGGACGGTGGCTCGTCGTAGATATCAATCCGGTTGTTTATTCAAACGAGGCAAACGTAGAACCTACATTCCGCAGTAGAGACGGGCGAGTTTGCCGCAGAATTCCCGTTTGATTTCAATGACATAGTCTCATTGCGGCTCATTCCAGGGCGCATTGGCTAATGCGTCTTCTACGATGCGGTCCAGTTTAGTCTGAAGCGCCCGATAATTCTTGATCCTCCGCTCGCATTCCGCAGCGGTTTCTTTGCTGATGGTCTTGGTGGTTCGTTTGCCCTCAAGGAAGCCGGTCCAACGGTAGTAGGTGCCGTGCAGTTTCGGAGGACTTGCCTTGCAGGCACAATGGGCCTTTCCACATTGACTTTTGGCGGTAGAGATGGAGCCAGGAAGGATCGGTCCTTCTGCCACGACGGTGATTTTTGTGCGGGAGGTGCGTTTTGTTCTTGACATGGTGTGTTCCTGATTTATATATACATTAGGAACAAGGTCCATGCAAGCACAACCTTTTCAGCTGCAGCGCCAAGTCTTAGGGGCCCTGCCCATCTTCGATCCTGTTATCGAGCGCATCGGACTTTTGCCCTGCCTCACCCAGGCCCTGGGACAGGCTCGCTACGCGGAAGCCATCTTGCTACTGCTGAAAAACATCCTCGTCGAGCGCCAAGCTCTTTACGCCATCCGGCAGTGGACTGCTCCCTATGATCCGGCTCTGGTTTACGGCGGGAAATACGGGGATGACGTCTTGGCCCGTGCGCTCGATCGCCTGTTCGAATCCGATCGCGCCAGCCTATTGACTCGTGTGGTGCTGGCCGCGGTCCGGGCCTATGCGGTGGATCTGAGCCAGATCCATCAGGACACCACGTCGGTCAAGCTGACCGGAGCGTACGCGCAGCAGCATCACCGCGCCGTGCAGCTGGTACGGGGCTATAGTAAGGATCATCGTCCCGACCTGCGCCAGCTGGTTTACGAGCTCTCGGTAACCCGGGACGGTGCTATCCCTGTGCTCTTCAAAGCGCACGATGGCAACCACACCGACGACACTCTTCACTGGGACAATTGGCAAATGCTGCGAGGCATCCTGGGCCGCTCGGACTTTCTCTACGTGGCGGATTGCAAACTGTGCGTCAGTCAAACGCTGCTTAACCTGGATCGCAGCCAAGGTCGATTCATTACCGTAGTGCCTCGCACGCGTGGCGAGGTCGAAGACTTCCAACATAAAGTGGAGGCATCGTTGGTTCGCTGGGAGAAGGTCATGGCCAAGCGATCGAGCCGGAAGCAAGGCCGGATCGATCTGTATGAAGTGGCGAGCGGTCTCTATCAGCTGCAGGAGGGGTTTCGTCTCTATTGGTTCCGCTCCAGTGAGAAAGCACGTCGGGATTGGGATGAGCGAGAGGAAAAGATTGCCTCAGCGATGGATCAGCTGCGGGCACTGGCCGATCCCGTGCGCAAAAGAAAACCCAAGAAGGAACAAACCCTTCGCAAGCAAGCCGAAGCGATCCTGGCTCGCTTCGCGGTTCGAGGCTGGATCAAAGTCGATATTGCCTCGGTGGAGGTGGAAAAATTCCGACAGGTGACGCGAGGACGCTCCTCGGCTGATACCATGTATCGCAAACTCGTGCACTGGGTACCACGCATCAATTGCTCTCGCGACGAGAATGCCATTGCCCGAGCGGAACTGATGGATGGAACTTTCCCACTGACGACCAACACAGAGCTGGACGCTGCCGCCCTACTCCGCGCTTATAAGTACCAGCCGAATCTCGAAAAACGCCACGCACTTTTGAAATCGGTTCTTCGCGTCGCTCCCATCTTCCTCAAAAAGAATCAACGCATCGAGGCCTTGATGTTCGTTTATTTCCTGGCCCAGTTAGTGTGTGCCCTTATCGAGCGCCAGCTACGAGACACTATGCGGGAACGTGGTCTGACCCACATTCAGATCCTCCCGGAAGATCGGCCATCAGCGAACCCAACCACCGAGCAAGTGATCCGCGTCTTTAACTCTCGCGCCCGACATCTATTGCTGTCCAAAAACGGAAACCTGGTGCAGGCTTTTTCGGAACCGCTCAGCCCGATTCAAGAGCAAGTCCTCAGTCTCCTTTCCATATCGCCCAGCGTCTATGCTTAAAGCAAAGAATCTCAGAAAACTCGCCCGTCTCTACTGCGGAATGTAGGTTAAAGGTGTCACAAAACCACATTGCAGCAAGTTTTCTTACCGCGTCGATGCAGCTGAGCGCAGCGACAGGCGTAAATAGGAGGAGCCTCCTGTGCTTATCGGGAAACGGGATGTGGCTTCACGGGGCAGGGAATAATGATCTACTCCGACGAACTTCTGGCTGTTGCGAAACGCATCTGCTGTTTTGGCACTCCGGAAGAAGCGCTGGAATTCCCAATACGCTTCTGACCTATGCGATGACCTACGCCTCGGATGAGGACATTGAGACCCTCAAGAAGTATTTCAGTGACGACGAATTCAAAGCTGCGCTCGATGACCCGGCACCTGGGATTTTTGACCAAAGCTCCTGGACGAAATGGAA
>WNGK01008701.1_pt1 | contig 14823 bp, 13 predicted proteins | sample 5400601 | NCBI WGS metagenome assembly WNGK01 (sample SAMN13153376, study PRJNA577476) | soil metagenome | isolation source: 60 cm soil or saprolite under Garry oak tree replicate 1 | place: USA:California | collected 2016-06-15 | reverse complement strand
AGCCAGCGCCAAGAAAGGCGCTTGATCTCAGCTTCCCGCGTTTGTCCCGGGGTCGCCAAAACGCCTCCAAATTTTCCTTGATCTCCGATAGTAATGTGATACAATTCTCTTCAGGTCAATCTGCGCAGTTCTTCAAGTCCTCTATTCCTCCGCAATTTTCAGAAGCAAGGATTTACGAACTGACAGTTCCTCACTGTAACTACCTTAGAATGAACACTACAAGGAACAAGGGGGAAGGAGCCATTTTGCACAATTTTAGTGCAACGTAAGTCCCTTTAGAATCAACACTTGTAGAGATACCCGCAAGTGTTGATTCTAAATCACTTAAACATGACTCAAGTCCTTTAGATGCAACACTTACAAAAAACAGGGGGTGGGGCCCGTTGTTGTTAACTATAAATCTGATGAGGATTCCTGTCCTACGCGAGCGCAGCGAGTCGAAGGGGCACTCCGACCTTGTTGGCATGGATGTCTTTTCAAATCCTAGGAAGGATTTGTATCCCGAGCGACCGCTTATCCCCACCGTAGCCGAGGGATCGGGAGCTAGGGACCTCTTTATTGCGAAAAGTTGCGTTCTTGCATCCTGAGTGGGGCGATGGGACGTGACCTCTACGCGCTGGCCAATTCCTTCAGCAGCGTTTTGCCTTTGCGGAACCACGACCGCTCGCGTCTCTGCATATACCGCGGCAAGGTGCGCTTCTTCGCCTCCAACTTCTGCGCCCACTCGCGCGACTCCTCGCGCCGCTTCGCCGTCTTCAGAAAACTCGCGTAGTTGTACAGTGTCTCCGGAGTCGTCGAAATCTGCGTGACTTCCGCGAAAAGCTGATTCGCGCGTTCCAATTGTCCCGTTCGTGCGTACGCATCCGCCAGCAGCCCCGCGGCCCGGTAATAGTCGAATTTTCTATCCGCCGCAACCACGCGCTCCAGGTCCTGAATCGCCGCGGCCAGATCGTTCATTTCCAGCGAACACTGCGCTCGCGAATAAAATGTGTAGGGAGAAGCGCTTCGCGCATCGATCGCGTGGGTGAAGGCCTCACGTGCCTTCTCATGCTGTCCCTGGTCTCTGTAGAGTTCGCCCAGTTCTTCATAATTTGCCGGAGAAGGGTTGTCGATAATACTTGTTTCAACCTTTTGGATGCGCGACCTTCGCCCGAACCCCTGAAACACGCCGCGAAGAAGTCCCAGATCGGGGATCACCTCCGCGACGATATAAACCGCTCCTCCGAGCCAGCCTCCGAAGAAAATCACGTAAAACCAGTAATTCTCCGGACGCCTTCGCGCAAAATGCACGATCGCGAAGATCTGCACCAGAAATCCCCACGGATAGAAAAGATGGCTGAGTCCAAACATGGATAACCGCCCTGTCAACAGAATCGCTTGCCTTCTCCGCCCGGTCAAACGGAAACTCTGCTCGGTGCATGCGGAAGTTACTGCCTGTTTGGGCGATTCCCTGCCTGTTATGATGGTCCCGCATGAATCCCATCGAAACGCTCGGTCTCGCGCTGGGCGCCGGATTTTCTTCCGGCCTCAATCTCTACGCCACCGTCGCGACCCTTGGCTTTCTTCAGCGCTTCGGCATACTCCACCTGCCGCCTGGATTGCAGGCTCTTGCGCATCCTTGGGTTTTGGGAATCGCCGTCGCGTTGTATCTGCTGGAATTTTTCGCGGACAAGATTCCGTTCATTGATACCGTGTGGGACGCCGTCCATACCTTCATTCGCCCGCCTGCGGCTGCGCTTCTTGCTTTTGCCGCCGCTGGCGGAGCCTCACCCGAATGGCGCTGGGGCGCCGCGTTAATCGCCGGCGGAATTGCCCTCACCGCGCATGGCACAAAAGCCAGCGCGCGTGCCGTCGTCAACGCCAGCCCCGAGCCTTTCAGTAATTGGATTTTGAGTTTCGGCGAAGATGTCCTCGCCGTTTGGCTGGCCTGGATGGCCGCGGCTCATCCCCTCGCGACAACTGTCATCGTTGCCGCCCTCGTCGCGCTTTCAGCCTTCTTGCTTTTCCATCTTTTTCGTTTTGCTCGTCGCGCCCTGCGACAGCTTTTTTCCGAGGCCTAAGGCAGCGGCTACACTTCCCCGTTGGAACTTGGCGCAGGAACAAGTGCACGCCGATCGGTTCAACGCCAGAGCCGCTTGACTTCTATCTCTCCCGGAAGTAAGAAAGAATCTCCCCGCTGAACTCCAATCGTCCGATAAAGGGGTACAACCATGAATCGGCTTCTAAAGATTGCCTTGCTGGCCGCAACTTGCACGTTATTTTCGTCGCAAACTTTTTCGCAGAACAGCACCACCCACAATCCAACATGGTGGGCGAAATACCAGTATCTCTCGCAACACGCTGCCCCGCCGGGCGGCGGTCCCACTTCATCTCTTACGGTTGGCACCAACGTCGACGCTTCCAATGAATGCGGTCCTCAGAGCGAAACGTACATCACACTGAATCCCGTGTCCTCCAAATCGCTCGCCGCTGGCTCAAACGAAATCTTCCGCGACCCCATGCGCGGTTATTTCTCCACCGACAACGGCTCCACTTGGGGTGGTGTGGACGTGCCACTTCCTCCCCCGCTCCAGGGCGCCAATGACACACGCTTTGGGTCTGACCCCTCGCTGGTCTTCGACTCGCGTGGAAATCTTTTCTACAGCTACATTGTCGTGTATTTCGGCGGGGGCAATGGCATTGATGGCACGCAAATGGCCGTGGCGCGCTCGGCCGACGGCGGCATGAGCTATCCGCAACTCACCTTGTTTGCGTTTCAAAGTGGCGAGAACCATTTCAATGACAAGCCGATGATTACGTCAGACACGAATCCGGCGAGCCCCTTCCGCGACCGCGTTTACGTGGCCTGGGACGCCGCCAGCGGTGGGAACACCGCCGACGGTGGCATCCACCTCGCTCGCTCTTCCGATGCTGGAGCTACTTTTGCTCTCGCCCGTGTTGACAATCCTTCCGGACCGAGCCAGGGCATTGGCGCCGTTCCATTTGTCGGCCCCAACGGCGAAGTTTATGCAGCCTGGAACGATTACAAGAATAATCTGATCGGTTTCAATCGCTCTTTTGACGGCGGTGCCACCTGGGATGCGCAGCGCACGGTCTCGCTGAAAACAGCCCCTTTTGATGTCGGCATTCCTGCGGAGATGTTTCGCCGCGCCCTCGTTTACCCGGCTTGCGACGCCGACCGGTCAACCGGGCCTCACCGCGGGCGTCTCTATTGCTCCTGGATGGATCTCACTTCCGCTGGCGTGACCGACATCTTGGTTTCCATTTCCGATGATCGCGGACTCACATGGACCGCTCCGCATCCCGCTACCGATCAACTCCCGCAACTCGTGGACCGCTTCAATCAATGGCTTGCCGTTGACCCGCTCACGGGCGACGTTAATCTGTCCTTTTACGACACCCGCAACGACACGACTGGCTTCCGCTACATGACCGATACTTTTTTCACTCAATCGGTCGATGGCGGCGCGACGTTCCGCTCTCCCAACGTGCGCGTAAGTTCCGCCAGCTCCAATGAACACGACTGTAACGGCGTATTCCCTTGCTCCGCGATTAATTACGGCAACCAACAGGGCGATTACGAAGGTTTGGCTTCTCGCGGGGGCGTCTCTCATCCGATTTGGACGGACAGTCGCCGGCAACTTGAATCAGCCGCTGGGTGCCGGACGAATCTTCTGATGGAGGAAGTATTCACGGCAACAGTAAAGTGAAGATGCGGAATTGGCGGCGGAGACAGCGGCTCAACGATCGCCCTCTTTAGCGCTTCGTTTCATTTCAGGTACGTCGCCAGCCAATCCAGAAACGTCTTGTACCAAAACTGCGCATTCTGTGGTTTCAGCACCCAGTGCCCTTCGTCGGGAAAAACCACGAGTTTCGACGGCACTCCCTGCCGCTGCAGCGCGCTGAAAAATTCGAGTGATTGCGTGTACGGCACGCGGTAATCTCTTTCGCCCGCAATCACCAGCGTGGGTGTCTTGAATTTTCCCAGTTCGCCCGCGTATGTCACCGGAGCCCACTTCTTGTAGCTTTCCGGATTCGACCACGGCGTACCCTGCATATCGTGCTCTTCAAACCACAGTTCTTCTGTCGCGTACATGGAAACTTTGTCGTACACGCTCGCGTGGCTCACGATGGCCTTGAACCGTCCCGTGTGCGTCGCGATCCAGTCTGCCATGTAACCGCCGTACGAACCGCCCGCGGCGGCCATCCGCGTCCCATCGACAAACGGATATTTTTTCAGCGTGTAGTCCACGCCATTCATCACGTCGACGTAGGCTTTGCCGCCCCAGTCGTTCGTGATTTCATCTGTGAATTTAAAACACTTGCGCGTTCCACCGGTAACCCCACGCGTTCGACCACATCGTCTGCGGCCCGCCGTGCAGCAGCACCAGCAACGGATATTTTTTCGTCGCGTCAAATTTCGGAGGCCGAATCAGCATCGCCTGCACTTTGGTCCCCTCGGCGCCGTCGAACCAGAATGTTTCCGGCGCATTCATCTCCAGCCCCGCCAGCATCGAATCATTCTGATGCGTGAGCTGCCGCACGTTGGAGCCGTCGCTGGAGGCCGCGACAATTTCCGCCGGTAGCGTCAGGCTCGCCCGCTCAAAAACCAGAGTCTTGCCATCAGCGCTGAGCGAAATCGCAGTGTTATAAGTGTCGGCGATGATCTTTTTCGGCTCCGCTCCCGCGCGCGCCGCCATCGCGTACACCAGCTTATGGGTCTCGTTCTCCGCCGTGAAATAAATCGTCTTGCTGTCCGTCGACCACGCCAGTTCGTCCGCGCTGCGGTCAAATCCTTCGGAAAGATTTTCGTTTTTTCCGCTCTGCCTGTCGTAAAGCATCACGCGCCAGCGGTCCGATTCATATCCGGGCGTGAGTTGCGCGTGGTAGGCAATGTATTTTCCGTCCGGCGAATACACTGGATTCCCGTCAAATCCGCGCTGCGTGGTGATGCGTTTCGCCTCGCCCCCGGCCACGGGAACAATGAACAAATCGCCGTTCGTGCTGACCGCTTCCATCTTGTCCGTAACCGCCGTGAAGCAAATCTCTTTTCCATCCGGCGAAAAATTAATATCTCCCGGCCCGCTCCGCTCATCCGGCGGAATGTCGTAATCTGCTCCGGCTGTGAGGTCGCGCGGCGCCGCGCTGCCATCAGATGGAACCGCAAACAAATGGCTGCGCTTGCCTTCGTTCCAGTGCGTCCAATGACGGTAGAGAAGATGCTCCGCCACGTGCGCCTTCACCTTGTTTTTTTCTTTTTCTTCATCGCGCCTCTTGTTGCACTCGTCGTCTTTGCAATCCGGATACACCGAAGATGTGAACGCAATCGTCTTTCCGTCGGGCGACCACTTCACGATGTCGGCGCCCGTTGATAATTTCGTCAGCGCGTGGGCTTCGCCTCCTTCCATCGAAAGCAGATACACCTGCGACTCGCCGGCGCGCGAAGAAAGAAACGCCAGCGTCTTTCCATCCGGCGACCACACTGGGGAAGAATCATGCCCGCTCTGAGTCAATTGCAGCGCTCCGCCGCCCGTCGTCGCCACCACCCAAATGTTGCTTGCATTGCGGTTTGCGTCCATATCCGGCGTCGCGACCGCATAGGCCACCCACTTGCCATCCCTTGAAACCTGCGGCGCCGCAATGCGGTGCAGCTTGATCATGTCGTCAAAAGCAATGGCATGCTTCGCGGGCTCCTGCGCGGAAACAAGAAACGCGCAGCCCAGCAGCAGTGCGATCGCAAAACCGCATCGTAGAAAAAAGACTCTCATCTATCGCTTCTCCTTTAGAAGACGGTGAGCCGCCGCAAAGCGCCGTGCGGAATCACGGATATTGGCACGTTTCGCGGCCGAATCCAATACCTCTGCCCGCGGCTCGCCACTCACGTGAAAAGTTTGGCTCCAACCTGTGAGGGAGTAGCGATGGTTCCGAGCGTTTTGCTGCTCGCAGTTGCGACTCTGCTACAATCCTTGCGCGGACATCACATGCCGACGAGCGGCGGACTCTTTTCTCGCAATCTCAGGAAAACTTATCCCCTCGCGGTTCGCGGCGAAGGCTGCTGGATTCTCGAAGCGCACAAATTTTTTGAGCGCGTGAATGCCGCCGGGCAGAACCTGCGCGACGCCCTCACTCCACTCCAATCTGTTTTCAGGGTGAATCGGTCAAGGGCAGCGATTGTTCGTTGCAACAGGGTCGCCCTTCTTCTGGAGAAAGAAATAGAAATGCAGCTTCCCTTGCGCAGCCTTGCGGTCTCATTTATTTTTTTGCTGATTTTGACCTTCGCGCTTTCCGCTCAGTTCGCGCAGGAAGTTCCGCCCGGCGCTCCGATTCTCGGTTTTTCCCCGCCGCACGCCGCCGCCGAGCGCCAGCTCGAATCCACGTTTCAGTCAATTCCCTCCCCTGAAAAAGCGCGCGAATGGCACCGCACGTTCACCGCCGAACCGCATCCCGCCGCTTCCGAACGCAACAACCAGCTCGCGGACTTCGTGGCTGATGCCTGGCGCAAACAGGGCTGGGAAGAGGTTGCGCTTCGCCGCTACGATGTCCTGCACTCGCGCCCGCGCAGCATTTCTCTAGAAATGACGGAGCCGGTCCACTTCACCGCGTCTCTCCGCGAAGATGCTTACGACGTCGATCCAGACACGAAAAATCCCGCTGCTTCCGGCTCGTTCTTTGGGTATTCCGCTTCGGGCGACGTCACCGCCGAAGTCGTCTACGCGCACAGCGGCAATCCCGAAGATTACGATGTGCTTCGAAAAAACGGCATCAGCGTGAAAGGCAAAATCGTTCTCGTCCGTTATTCGAATCCTTACAGTTATCGCGGCTTCAAGGCGCTCACCGCTGAGCGCGAAGGCGCGGCTGCTCTGCTCGTTTATTCCGATCCTGCCGAGGACGGTTCCGCGCGTGGCAAAGTTTTTCCGGATGGCCCGTGGGGCCCGGAAAGTCACATCCAGCGCGGCTCGATCACTTACGATTACATCGTTCCCGGCGATCCCACGACACCCGGATGGGCGTCCGTTCCGGGCGCAAAACACATCGCTCCGGAAGAGGCGCGCTCGCTGCCAAAAATCGTCGCACTTCCTCTTTCGTGGCGCGATGCGAAACCACTTCTCGAAAACATGAGCGGCCCCGAAGCTCCCAAGGATTGGCAGGGAGCTTTGCCCATCACGTATCGCTTCACCGGCGCGGTGAAAGTTCACGTCAAGGTTGACATGGACAACAGCATGCAGCCTTACACGGTTGTCGAAGCGCGCATTCGCGGCAGTGAGTTTCCGGACGAGTGGGTGTTGCTGGGCAATCATCGCGACGCGTGGGTGTTCGGCGGCGTGGATCCTTCAAGCGGCACCGCGTCCATGATGGAACTCACGCGTTCTCTGGGCGAACTCAAGCAGCGGGGCGTCCGTCCGCGGCGCACCATCGTGGTTTGCAGTTGGGACGGAGAAGAATACGCGCTCACCGGATCGACGGAATGGGGCGAGCAATTCGCCGATGACCTGAAGAAAAAACTCGTCGCCTATCTCAACGTGGATGAATCCGTCGCGGGAGCCGCCACCACGGCGGGCCCCGAAGGACTGAGCTTCTCGCCTGCCGCCGTCGCTTCCCTCGCGCCTATGCTCGTGGAAGCGTCCAAAGACGTTCGCGCGCCTTCCGGAAAATCTCTCTACGAAGCGTGGCGCGCCACGGCTATGCGCGATTCGAAAGCGAGCGCTCCCCCGCTTGACAGCGCGCTCGTGGAAACCCGCATTGGCAGCGGCTCCGACCATACCGTGTTCCTCAATCACCTCGGCCGCCCGGTTATCAACCTCGGTTTCACGGGCGACTACGGCGTCTATCACTCGATGTACGACGATCATTACTGGATGGTGCATATCGGTGACCCCGCGTTCGAATACCACGTCGCCCTCGCGCGCATCTGGGGGCTCGTCGCGCTGCGCCTGGCCAACTCGGACATTCTTCCGTTTGATTTCGGTTTCAACGCATCGGCGCTGGAAAAGTTTCTGCGCGAACTCGAGCAAAACAATAATGTCGAGCGACGGCGTCTCTCGCTGAAGCGGCTTCACGCTCGCATCGCTGAGTTCGAAAAAGCAGGCATCCTTCTGCGCGACGCGGTCGCTCGCGGTCTTCAGGCGGGTTCTCTCTCGCCGGAAAAAGTTCGGCGGCTGAATGAACAACTCTTGCAAGTAGAATCGAATTGGCTCGATCCTGCCGGGATTCCGGGCCGGCCGTGGTTTCAGCATCTTCTCTATTCTTCGCGCTACACCTACGCGCACCTGGAATTCCCGGGGCTCACCGAAGCCGTCGAAAAGCAGGATTGGAAATTGGCGCGCGAACAAGCAGCGCTGCTCGAAAAGGCCGTTGAGAAAAACACTAAATTGCTGAGATCCTCGCAATCACTCTGGGAGAAAAACAAGCAATGATTCGTTCAAATGGTTTTCGCGCGCTGGTCATTCTTCTTTGCTCGCACGCGGCAATATTTTTGGCTACGGCTCAGGAGACTCGGCCTGCCAAGCCGCGAGCGAGGGATCTCGGAGTCCCTTTTGACGGCACACCCGGTCCATTCAACGCCATCACCGACGTTCCCGGCGTCACCGTCGGACATACCACGCTCATCTCCGGCGAGGGAAAACTGCAAGTTGGGAAGGGACCAGTTCGAACAGGAGTGACCGCTGTCCTTCCGCGCGGAAAAGACTCCATGAGCAATCCCGTTTTCGCCGGCTGGTGGTCGCTGAACGGCAATGGCGAAATGACCGGCACGACTTGGGTGGAAGAATCGGGATTTCTCGAAGGGCCCGTGATGATCACCAACACGCACAGCGTCGGCGTCGTTCGCGATGCCGTCATTCAATGGCGCGTGAATCACCGCCAGCCTGATCCCACGGGTTACTGGTGGTCGTTGCCAGTCGTGGCGGAAACCTGGGATGGCTGGCTCAATGACATCAACGGATTCCACGTCAAGCCGGAACACGCTTTTCATGCCATCGATTCCGCGCATGGCGGCGCGGTCGAAGAAGGCGCCGTCGGAGGCGGCACCGGAATGGTTTGCAATGGCTTCAAAGGAGGAATCGGCACAGCTTCCCGCAAGCTGGATTCAAAAGAAGGCGGCTACACGGTTGGAATTCTTGTGCAATGCAACTACGGCACGAAAAACAATTTGCGCATTGCCGGGATTCCCGTCGGAAGAGAAATCGACGCCGATGATCCTTACGCCGGCACTTCGTTCGGTAACGACGACCACGGCTCCATCATCGTCGTAGTAGCCACCGACGCGCCGCTCGTCGCGCATCAGCTCAAGCGCCTGGCACGCCGCGTCGCGCTGGGTCTCGGCCGCAACGGCAGCATCTCCGGCAACGGTTCCGGCGACATCTTCATTGCCTTCTCGACGGCCAATCCCGGCGCGGCCGCCGCTGATCATGTCGTTGACCTGAAGATGTTGCCCAATGACAAGATCGAGCCGGTCTTTGCCGCTACGGTGCAGGCCACCGAAGAAGCCATCATCAACGCCATGGTTGCCGCCGAAACTATGACCGGCATCGAAAATCACAAAGTTACTGCTCTGCCGCACGAGAAACTGCGCGAAGTGCTGAAGAAATATAACCGGCTGAATCCATAGCGAGGCTAGAGCTTCGGCTGAGGGAGGCGCTCAACCGGTGACATTTGGGCCCATTCTTCCCTGGTATAGCGCGACCAAAGTTTCTCATAGTCAGAATGGGCGATCATGTCGGTCTTTTTCCAAGTCACGATATCCTGCAGTTTCACTTCCAGAATTTCGCGCAGGTCGATTTCTCTCAAGGTAAGACGTCTGCCTTCGTCCGATTTCAGATAGCGAGTAAAATTCTCAAATTCGTCGATATACCAAGACCCACCAACTCGAATTGTGGAATCGTCGATACGCTCCACGTGGATACCGGCCGCACCTCCCTTTGGGTGCTGGAAGCGAAATGCCCACGATGGTGAGTCGTGATAATACTCGTCAATCGCTAAGTTATGTGTAGCAGCAAAGGCTAGAAGGGCGAATGAAATCTCCTGGAAAAAGGCTCTTATCTTCGCCCAATCATCTCGCGTTAGGGAATAGTCTCCGTTTGGCATAGATAGGCCCTAAATCACTGGAACCGCGGTCTTGCGCGGCGGATTGAAAAATGGTGTGGCCACAACCTTGGCGGAAACGGTATGGCGCGCGGCTTCGACCGTCATTTCCATGCTGAGCGTGGTGCCGGCTGCGGAATGCTCGCGGCTCACGCACGCGAGCGCGATCATTTTTTTCAACGTCGGCGACCACGTGGTCGAGGTGGCCTTGCCCACTTGCCGCCCGCCGCGGTACACCGGAACGGCCACGCGCGACGCCATGCTGGGCACCTGCGGCGCCATCTTCAGTTTGTCGTAGAGCGCCTCGACTTCGTTCCAGTTGATCTCCAGCCCCACGAGCGCGCGTTCGGCGCCTCTCTTCGCTTCTCGCGCCAGCGCTTCGCGCCCGACAAACGTTTCTTTTTTCAAATCCACCAGCTTACCCAGCCCAATCTCTGCCGGAGAATACTTCTGCGACTCCGTCAAAGCCTTCTTGCTCGAAATGTAATCCACTTCAATCAAAATCAGGCCCGCCTCGATTCGCACGATGTCCAGCGCAATCATTCCCGCGGGATGAATATCAAACGCTTGGCCCATGGCGATCAGCGCATCCCACACTTTGACGGCATCTATCCACGGCATCCACACTTCGAATCCCAAATCGCCCGTATAACCCGTACGCGAAATGTCCACCGGCACGCCCGCGATTTTTCCGTGCGTCACGCGAAAATATTTCAGATTCGTGATGTCCGCGTCCGCCGCCTCGTGAAGCACTCTTCCTGACATCGGCCCCTGCAGCGCCAGCGCCGCCGTCTGCTCCGAAATATCTTCAATCGTTACGTCCAGCGCCAGAGCGTTCTGCCAGAACCAGCGCAGACTCGGGTCCGCTGCGGTCCAGCGATATTCGTTTTCTCCCAGCCGCGTGATCGTTCCATCATCGATCACTTTGCCTTCGGGATCGCACCAGCAGCAGTAAATCACCTGGTCCACTGCGACTTTGTGGATGTCGCGCGCAATCACGCGGTTCACCAACTTGGTTGCGTCGCGCCCTGTCACGCGGTATTTGAAAAGCGGGGAAATATCGATCAGCGCCACGGAATTGCGGATGGCGTTGTATTCGTGCTCGTGGTGCATTTCGTAAACGCTGACCGTGTAGTAGCCCGACCATTCGCGGTAGTTCAGGCTTTCGCAAAGCGCCAGCGTTCTCTCGTGAAACGCGGTTCCAACGGGCAAGAATCCTCCTGACGCGCGCGGCGGGAGCGCCGCGGCAAAGACATTGGATTATAGGTGCGAATTCTCCGCGCTCGCAAGGTTCGCTTCCAAAGCTGAGGCCGCTTTACAGCGGGCCGAGGCTGGCCCTATAGTCATCTGGCGGCCACCTTCGAACACTGCATGCGAAAAATCCATTTCATTCGAACCGCGCTGCTTTCCTGCCTGCTCCTGTTCAGCGCAGCTCTCAGCGCTGCGGAAGACATCAAAAAAATTCATCCCACGGGTTATGTGAGTGACCTGGCCGCGGTTATCAGCGCAGATGCCAAGACCAGGCTCGAAGCACTATGCGCGGAGGTGGAGCAAAAGACTGGCGCGCAGATGGCGATTGTGACGGTCCAATCGCTCGAAGGCGAAAGCGTTGAGAACTATGCGGCGGACCTCTTCAAGGAACTCGGTGTGGGAAGCAAAAAAGAGAATCGCGGCGTGTTGCTGCTTGTCGCTCCCAACGAGCGCAAATATCACATCGAAGTGGGTTACGGGCTCGAGCCGGTGATCAATGATGCGCGCGCGGGAGATGCAGGGCGCGCCATGGTGCCCTACTTGCGCCAGAGCGATTACGGCAAGGCGGCCGAGGTCGGCGCGTGGCAATTGGCCAAGTATATTGCCGACGATGCGGGGGTAACGCTGAGCGGCCAGCCTCCCGCGGGGCGAAGTCGGGATGGCAGAGGGAATATCGGATTCCCTGTATTCTGGGTCATTCTTGGACTGATTATTTTCTTTCGCGTTATTGGAAGCCTCTCTGGCCGAGGCGGAGGCGGATCGGGCGGAGGAGGCTTGCTCTGGTTTCTGCTGGGAATGCTGGCAAGCAATAGCGGAAGGCGCTCGGGAGGTGGTTGGGGAGGCGGCGGCTGGGGCGGCGGAGGCTTTGGCGGTGGCGCAGGTGGCGGCGGGTTTGGCGGATTTGGCGGCGGCAGCAGCGGAGGAGGAGGCGCTTCAGGAAGCTGGTAGCGCTGGAGGAAAGGAATGGATTCGAAATGCACTCCACGGACACGAAACTGACGGAACTGGTGAAGCGGCTGAAGGAATTCGCGGCGGCGAATCTGGAATGCGTGATTTTGTTCGGTTCGACGGCGCGCGGGGATTTTCGCGAAGGACATTCTGATCTCAACGTGGTTTGCATCCTTCATTCGCTGAGTGTCGAGGAGCTAGGACGTCTCGCGCAGGTGGTGAAATGGTGGTGCGTCGAGCAGAAAGAGCCTGCGCCGCTTTTCTTCACAAGAGATGAGCTGAAGCATGCCGCGGATGTCTTCGCCATCGAGATTCTGGATATGAAGCACGGCCGGCGAGTGCTGTATGGAGCGGACGTTGTCGCGGAAATTGAAGTGCCGATGAATTTGCATCGCGTGCAGATCGAACATGATTTGCGCACCATCGTTCTGAAATTGAGGCAACACTATCTGCGCGCGCCGGGAAACACGAAGGAGTTGGCGCCCATCCTGAGAAAATCGTTTTCGGGTGTGCTGACGCTGCTGCGCCACGTGGTGATTGCCTTTGGAGAAGAGCCGCCGGTGGCTGCGCATGATATCGTAGCGCGAGCGGCGGCGCTCACTGGTTCAGGCGCGCCGCCGTTTGACGCCATGCTGAAGCTGCGCGAAACGGGCGAATTCCACGGCGAAATTATTCCGGTGTACGGCGCGTATCTAAAGGCATTGGAGAAAATGGTAGAAGCGCTGGACCATCATTTTCCCAAGCGGGAATGGCGGCGCGTGAAGAATGCGCATTTGTGAATTCGAATGATTCGAGGTGGATATGAAGAAAGGTCTGATCGTTCTGGTTGTTTTGGTGGTGATCGCGCTGCTGCTGGGAAGTTCGTTCATCGGCCGCAGGAATCAGATGGCCGTGAAGCGCGAAGCGGTGAACGCCGCCTGGGCGCAGGTGGACGTCGTCCTGCAACGGCGGGCGGACTTGATCCCCAATCTGGTGGAGACGGTGAAAGGCTTTGCGGCGCAGGAGCAAATCGTTTTCGGCGATATCGCAAAGGCGCGCTCCGCCTTGCTCGGCGCGCATTCGCCGGCTGAAAAAATCGCCGCGAACGGACAATTGGATTCTGCGTTGGGGCGTTTGCTCGTAGTGGTTGAAAACTATCCGCAGCTGAAATCCAACGAGAATTTTTTGCGTCTGCAGGACGAGCTGGCCGGCACGGAAAATCGCATCGCCGTGGAGCGCCGCCGTTACAACGAGACCGTGCAGGATTACAACACGTTCATCGCGCTATTCCCGAACAGCCTGGTAGCAAGCCTGAGCGGCTTCGCGCGTAACGACGCCTACTTCAAGACGGAAGAAGGCGCGCGGCAGGTCCCCAAGGTGAATTTCGGAACTCCTAACGCACCAGCCGCGCCGGCTACGACACCCAAGCAAGCGCCCGCAAAACCCTAGCGTTCTGCAGCGGCAAGCGGCGCATCTTAAGATAGCGCGAGCCGCTTGCGAATTTCCGCGACGATTTGTTCCGGAAGCTGCGCGGCGTCGATGGTAATGGCATCCGCGGGTTCCTCGAGATCGGCGAACTGGCCAGCTAGGATGCCTTCGCCGGCAAAATGACCGTGGCGGTGGTGGATTCTTTCGGCGAAGAGTGCGTAATCCCCTTTTAGATAAATAATTCTTACTTCGGGGCCGGGGCGAAGCTCGTCGCGATAGGCGCGTTTGAGGGCGGAGCACGCGAGGACAACGTTTTTGCCGGCACCGATCCATTCGAGAATCGCTTTGCGCATCGCTTCGAGCCAAGGAGCGCGGTCAGCGTCATTGAGCGGAGTACCGTGGGACATTTTTTCAATGTTGGCGGGCGGATGGAAGGTGTCGGCGTCGGTGAATTGCCAGTTGAGCTGCGCGGCGAGCATGGTGCCGATGGTGGTCTTGCCGGCACCGGTTGTGCCCATGATGATGGCGATCACAATTCCCTTTCGTGGAGCTTTCCGTCAGACCTGGCCGAGGAATTCGCCGAGGAGCATGTGGAAATGGTGAACGCCGTTTTCGCGCTTGACGGAGTAGCGCCCGCGGTCATACGTCGAAGAGCGCAAACCGCGCTGAACATTTTCGCAGAGGCCAATGTCCTCCTGCTGCACTTCATCGCTGAACGCAACCGCGCGTTTGACGCGCTCCTGATTTTTTTGAGAAGCCACATCGTGGAAAAACCACTCGAAGATGGTAAGCGTCTTTTCATGCGAGAGAGGAACGATGACGTTGGTCGAAATGTTGTCGGGATAAATGTTGAGCATCAAGTTCGGAAAAATCCACAAATACAGCGCGTCTTGCAGGCCGGCGCCGGGCGCGTACATGCGCTCGCCCGCGTCTTCCTCCTTCATGGCGCGGATGGGCGCGAATTGCTGGGAATAATAGCGGAAAGTGTCCGTGCGATACTGCGCGTAATCGATTTCCTTCATCAAGCCGGGATGGGCGATGGGAATGTGGTAGCCCTCGAGATAGTTGTCAACGTAAACCTTCCAATTGCAATCGATGACGTAATCGCGGCGCTCGACAAATTGCAGACCTTTGAAC
>WNGK01008217.1_pt1 | contig 14826 bp, 12 predicted proteins | sample 5400601 | NCBI WGS metagenome assembly WNGK01 (sample SAMN13153376, study PRJNA577476) | soil metagenome | isolation source: 60 cm soil or saprolite under Garry oak tree replicate 1 | place: USA:California | collected 2016-06-15 | reverse complement strand
CGGTAATGGCATCCCGCTACGCAATCCCGATCCCTGGCCTGAGGGTCTCAAGGGCATGGCCGGAATGGCGAGGCGGATAGCGTCGTTCCCCTTGCTTTTCACTACGGTTGCGCCTGTAGCAGTGAAGCGGGCGCTGCCCGTGGGGGCTCCCTTGTCGTCGAGGAATCCAGCGAGCCACTTCATGAATTCGCGCCAGCCATCGGGCGTGAAATAGTCCTCCGCATCCACTGACCTTCTATCTCATGCACGTGTCCGATTTTCGGGGTACAGTTTACTTGCGTGAATGTCCCTTCCAATCCATGTTGACGAATATTCCGGCCGCACGGCGAACCAGCGCCCGCGCAGCTTCAGCCTGGACGAGCGGCTGTATGAGATAGCTGCCGTACTCGATCAGTGGTACGAGCCGTCTGCGACCTATTTCAAGGTCCAGACCGAAGAGGGCAAAGTCTACCTTCTTCGATATGACGGGCAGTCGGATGAATGGACCTTAGAGAGCGAATTCGATGGCGACGAGTTATTTCCCAACGTATGAAACCGGGACCTTCGGTATGTCCTAGTATGTCCCTGCGATTCAGACACTAGGATAAGGCGGACGCCGAGAGTGCGCCAGAGCGTAACCGCACCAGACCGTTCAAAACATTTTCAATAAGGCTGTCGATTTTTTGCTTTGAGGTACGCTTATCTGTATGCGATATATAGTAGTAGCATGCAGAAGAAAGCAGCCCTCGAAAAACTCAGCCGCCTGCGGGGAGCCTTAGGCGATGCCCTGAAGGAATTGGAGACGACGCTGGAGGTGGCTTTCGAGCGTTCGGCTTTGGTGAAAGGCAATGTCTATGAGCTCGCCCGCAAATGCGGCAAGCCGACTTGCGCTTGCGCCGAAGGGCAGTTGCATCGCAGCATGGTGCTCAGCTGGAGTCATCAAGGCAAAACGCGCTTGATGACGATTCCTCCGGAAAAATTAGATCGATTGCGGTCCGGCAGTGAGCAGTATCTGCGATACCGGGGTGCGCGTGCACGGGTGACCGAGATGTGTAAGCGGATTCTGAAGTTGCTGGACCAAATTGAAAAGCTACGGCGGGAGAAACCCTGATGGACGACGGCGCCGAAGAGCGATCCACGGTGATGCTTTTTGAGCGCAATGATCGGCGGGTATGCGAGGCATTCCGCAATGGCGAGTTCGATTATGTCGATGCCGCTGGCGAGTTGTCGGAAACGGACTTCTTCCGTGCGATCGCCAGCAAGCAAGTCCTAGAAAAACTGGCAGCAACTTATCCTTCACCCGCAAAGAAACATGACGTTCCGCTGTGGGTCTATATTGCCAGCAATATCTCCATGCGCTTTCACGGGGTCCACCAGTTCAACGCCTACCCTTACGTGGTGCGCGCCGGCGGGATGGTTCAGGCCTTTGGTCCGAAGATGGGCCATAAGGCCGTGCATCCCGATACCGGAGATATCACCCTCTCGTGCGAGGGTTTCAACGACAAAAACGACTATGACCGGCAGACCCCTTGCGATCCGGACTACCTGCGCAAGATGGCGCGCCGGACCGAAGCGGATTTACTGCATCAGTGGTTCAACCGGGATGTCACGGGCATCTTCAAACAGCATCATGCCTTCGATCCGGAGGGCATCTTTATCGGAGATGGAACCTACCTGTTTGTCCCGGACAATGACGCCTATGAAAGCTCGTCGCGGCTTCTCTTCGATGAGCACAACCATCCCGTCGATAGTACGAAACTGACCAAGAAGGAACAGGCGGCCTACACCTGGAAACGTTGCTATAAGCTGGTGAGCTTAATCCACACCAATCGGGCCGGAGAATTCTTCCTCTACGCCGGCCTGCGGGTGGTATCGGGCAAAGACCATGAATGCCCGCTGCTTTATGAACTCGTCGATGATTTTGTCCGATTCCATGGACGCGGAATCATCAAGCGGCTCATTCTGGACCGCGGTTTCATCGATGGACCATCGATCGGGCGTTGCAAAAAGCAACATCACATCGATGTTTTAATTCCCGCCAAGACCAACATGGACATCTATAAAGATGCCGTGGGATTGGCCGAGGCCGACGCCTTGCGGTTTCAGACTTGGTCTCCGCCAACGCCCGTGCCCAAGCCGATTCCGGTTCATCGGCCTGAAGCCGTCCGCAAACGCGAAGATCAGCGGCAACGGACTTTGGCTCAACGCCGGGCCGAGGCGCCGCCTCCGCCCGCGGACCCGAAAAAGACCCTTGTCCGTTCTGAAATGGCCGCCATCCCGGCCTTGGAAACATTCTCGAGTTGTCCGGTCCCGATCCACGCCGCACTGAACCGCGAAACCTATGGCGATGGGCACTGCGACTACTGGATGCTTTTGGACACCAAACCCATTGTCAGCCTCGCCGAAATCCGCAATGAATATGCACTCCGTCCCGTTATTGAAGAACGGCATCGTCAACTGAAATGCTTCTCTGGTATTGAGGACTTTTCCTCGCGTTCATTCAGCTTGATTGTCAATCAGGTCGCCTTCGTGCTGCTCACCTACAGCCTGCTGCAGTGGTATCTGCTCCGCACCGAGCGCAAACCACTCAATACGAAAACTCAATCGCGTATTTTGGATCTGCTACGGCCCGTCTTCTCTGTGATCGTCATTTATTATCAAAACTATGTCGCTTTCCTGGACCCCTTGGAATACCAGGAAATGGTGCTGACGCTTTCCGAACCCGCTCGACAGAAAATACTCGCTAAAACCCGCAGGCTTCGACGGGGACTTGCCCATCAATTGCAGAAACCACGCGCCCCTTAGATTGCTCTTCACCCAGATCCCCAAAATCACGCCCACACTTCAGTGCCGCTTCCCCGGCATCATGCGGCATAGCCCGTTTTTCTGCGACCCCATCGCGACGACGCCTATGACCATGATGCCGCAGGCGTCGTCTGAATGTAGATCGCCATTCAGAAAAATCAGGCCCGAGCGCCGCCCCTCACCAAAGTTTTCCCTCCCCACTGTCTGAATCGCAGAGGCTTCTGGCCCTTTCGCATTGCGTCTCGGGGGCTTTTCGTGCTAAATGCTGAGCCGGATTTATCCGGGAAGCGATTTTTGTTAACCGCAATTTTTTATTACATGGCAGCCGCCAGTGTCGCAAGCGCGCTACTGGCCGTGACACGAAGAAATCCAGTCCACAGCATGCTTTGGGTGCTGGCGCTCTTTTTGCACGTCGCCGGGATCTTCCTCCTGCTGGGCGCAGAGTTTCTGGCAGCGGTGCAGGTTATTGTCTACGCCGGCGCGATCCTCATGTTCTACCTCTTTGTCGTCATGCTGTTCGATCTACCGGCCGAAGAGGTCCGGCCGCGGTTTGGCAATCACTGGCCGTTCGCTGCAGCCGTGGGGCTCGGTTTTGCCTGCCTGGCCTGGATTGCCCGAGTTGGTACCGGCGCCGCATCCGCGGGAACGCCCGTTGCGGTGGAGCGTGAACCTCAGGGAAACCTTCGAGCAATAGGCACGGCGCTGTTCGGTCCATTTGTTTTGCCCTTCGAAATTGCTTCGCTCATCCTCCTGGCGGCAATCATCGGCGCCGTCGTTCTAGCCCGGAGGAGGGCCGCTTGATTGTTCCCGTCAACGTGGTTTTGGCATTGAGTGCGGTTCTGTTCGGAATCGGAGCCTTTGGATTCCTGGCACGCCGCAACATCATCCTGATGCTCATCTCGGTGGAGGTCATGCTCAACGCAGTCAATGTGAGTCTGGCGGGTTTCAGCCGTCATCTGGGAGATCTCCGTGGGCAGGTTCTGGCGTTGTTTGTCATTGCGGTGGCAGCGGCCGAGGTGGGTGTTGGTCTGGGACTGGTCATCGCCCTGAATCGTAACAAGCCGGGGGCTGCTGTCGGGGATCTGACGAAACTCAAATGGTAACATTTTCCATTGCGCCGCTACTCGCTGTTCTTGTCTCCGCCGCCGGCGCGCTCCTGATTGCGTTGACGGGACAGCGTCGCGCGAATTTGAGGGAATTCTGGTCGGTTGCGGCCGGCGTCGCGATGTTTGGTGTTGTCGTCTCCATGTTGCCGGACGTCCTGGGCGGCCGTACGCCTGGATGCGTTCTGTTCCGGATTCTTCCGGGTGTCGAACTCGCTTTTCGAGCCGATGCCTTCGGTCTGCTCTTTGCGTTGGGGGCATCGCTGCTTTGGATTCTGACCTCGTTCTACTCCATCGGGTACATGCGGTCGCTTAAAGAGCACGCGCAGACGCGTTACTTTGCGTGTTTTGCTTTGGCCCTTTCCGCAACCATGGGTGTCGCATTCGCCGCCAACCTTTTTACCTTGTTTCTCTTTTATGAAATGTTGACCCTGGTCACCTATCCACTCGTAGGTCACAAGGAGACTGCGGAGGCCAGAGCAGGTGCCCGAAAATATGTCATCTACCTTCTCGGCGCAGCGAAAGTGTTTCTGGTGGCAGCAATCATCCTGGTCTACAACGTGGCAGGAACCCTGGAGTTTCGCAGCGGCGGAATACTACCGGCAGCGCGGCTCAGCGAGCAGCCCACGCTCCTCTTCATAATTTTCGCCCTCTTCCTCTTTGGATTTGCGAAGAACGCGCTCATGCCGCTGCACAGCTGGTTGCCCGCGGCCATGGTGGCGCCCACTCCGGTGAGCGCGCTGTTGCATGCCGTAGCGGTTGTGAAGACCGGCGTTTTTTCGACGCTTCGTGTTTTTCTTTTTATTTTTGGCCTGGATGCGATGCGCCAACTCGGAGCAGACCAACTCGCTCTGGTAGCTGCTTCGGTGACGATCCTGGCTGCATCGCTTCTCGCACTCGGCCAGGACAATCTGAAAGCGCGGCTGGCGTTCTCGACCGTCAGCCAGCTCTCCTACATCATTTTGGGTGCAGCGCTTTTGAATTCCCGAGGCGTGCAGGGTGGAATCGCGCACATCACCAACCACGCCGTTTCGAAGATCACACTGTTCTTTTGCGCCGGTTCCATTTACGTATCGACGCACAAGACCGAAATCAGCCAGCTATCCGGTTTAGCCCGGCGAATGCCATGGACCATGGCCGCATTTTCCTTGTCGTCCTTGAGCATCGTGGGTATTCCGCTCACCAGCGGCTTCGTCTCCAAGTGGTATCTCGCTCTCGGCACAGTAGACCGCCAGAGTTTGATCTTATTGGCTGTACTCCTGGTTAGCTCGCTTCTTAGTGCGGCCTACCTGGGTCAGATTCTGTACAAGGCCTACTTCGAATTCGAAACGGAGCCGGCGAGTCACGATGAAGTTCACGAGGTTCCCTGGATCGTCGCGCCTCTGACCATCACTGCTGCGGCAAGCTTGTTGTTGGGCATTTATCCTGCGTTTGTTCTAAGCCTGGCTGGGAGGATCACGCCGTGAGTGCTGGCGATCCGAAAACCAACACTGCCGGCGGTCATAGACCGCCGCTACAGTTCGGCAGCAAACGCCTGTTTTATGCCGGCCTCGCTCTCGTGGCTCTGGCGGAAATCGTATTACCACTGATTTTCCGCAGCAGCGAGTCGCATTTTTCCTTCGAGGATTTTCCTGCCTGGGGTTCTATATACGGATTCGCTTCCTGCGTCGCGATTATCGTCGTGTCGAAAGTCATTGGAAAGTTCTGGCTCATGCGCCGCGAGGACTACTATGACTCTTGAGTGGTTGCACCCCGGACTTTTGCTAATCGTTGGCGCATGGGTCCTGCCGTTGCTGAAGGGCAATGTCAAGCGAGCGGCCATGCTGGTTCTACCTGCCGCAGCGCTGATCGATTGCTTTGTGATGAGGCCTGGAACTTACGGCGTCACGAACTTCCTCGGACAACAAGTCGTGTTCGGACGCGTGGACCGTTTGAGCCTGGTCTTTTCCTATGTGTTTTCGATCATGGCCTTCATCGGCATGCTGTACGCGCTCCATGTCAAAGACGATTCCCAGCACGTGGCTGCGCTGACTTATGCCGGCAGTGCTCTCGGGGTGACGTTTGCCGGGGACTTCCTTTCGCTTTACGTGTTCTGGGAACTCATGGCGATCTCATCCTCGCTTTTGGTATTGCTGCGCCGCGAGACATCGGCTGTGGCCGCGGGGTTCCGTTATCTCCTGGTTCACATATTCGGCGGACTGCTTCTGCTCGCAGGCATCGTTTTGCATTGGTCCCAGACCGGCTCGCTTGCCTTCGGGGATATGGGAGCTTATTCGGGCGGCCCGGCCTGGGCGTTGATCCTCGCCGCGTTTCTCCTCAATGCGGCGGTTCCACCACTCGGCGCATGGCTTCCTGACGCGTACCCCGAAGCTACGGTGACGGGTGCGGTCTTCATGACTGCGTTCACGACCAAGTCGGCAGTCTACGTGCTGCTCCGCGGTTTCGCAGGCACGGAGCTTTTGGTGTGGTTGGGCGCGGTCATGGCGGTCTACGGCGTCGTCTACGCCGTGCTGGAAAATGACGCGCGGCGGTTACTGGCCTACCACATCGTCAGCCAGGTTGGGTACATGGTTTGTGGCGTGGGAATCGGGAGCGCGCTGGCAGCGAATGGCGCCACTGCCCACGCCTTCGCACACATCCTTTATAAAGCGCTCCTCTTCATGGGAGCAGGCGCCGTCCTGCAGACGACCGGTTTGAGAAAATTGAGCGAGATGGGCGGGCTTTACAAGACCATGCCGATAACGCTTGGCCTTTACATGGTTGGCGCGTTTGCCATTTCCGCAGTGCCGCTTTTCAGCGGTTTCGTCAGCAAGTCCATGGTGGTTGCTGCTGCGGGCGAGGACCATCGCGCGGTGATCTTTCTGATGCTGACTTTGGCCTCGTCAGGAACCTTTCTGCACACCGGGCTCAAGCTTCCTTATTACATGTTCTTCGGAAAGGATCGGGGAATATCGGGGAAAGAACCGCCGGGAAATATGCTGGTGGCTATGGGACTGGCTGCGGCTGCCTGCATTTTGATCGGGGTCTTTCCCGGACTGTTATACGAGCGCCTTCCGAATCCGGTGGATTTCGTACCATATACCCTGCAGCACCTAACGAGCACACTCGGCATGCTGGTTTTCACTGCATGGGGATTCTTCCTGTTGCTCAAACACCTGGACCCCGTGCCCACGATCAGCCTCGACACGGACTGGTTTTACCGCCGCGGTGCAAGCGTCCTGGGAACGTTGGTACGCGGGCCCCTGGCGCGTTTGGAATACGGTTTCGTTGGAGAGATCTACGAGTTTGTGGTTCGGCGGCCTGTGCTCGGCGCCGCCAATTTTTTTCGTGATCTCGACAGTTATGTCGTCGATTCAGCAATTGTCGGTGTAGGCCGTTCGACCCAAAGTTTGAGCCAGGTTCTGAGGACGGTGGTGAGCGGGAATGCCCAGCATTATGGGCTGATTATGGCGGCTGGAATTCTGATACTCCTGGCCGCGGCGATTTTTGTGAAATGACCGGCTATCCCGTTCTCACGACCACAGCATTCCTTCCGATTATCGGTGCAGCCCTGATCCTGCTCTTTGGCAGCGACCGGGTTGCGCGCTGGATTGCTCTGGGCACGACGCTTGGGACTTTCGCCGCTTCAATGCCGCTCTACGCCGGGTTCGACAAAGCGTCCAACGCACTGCAATTCGTCGAGTCCGCAGATTGGATCCCGTCCTTAAACATTACCTATGGGATGGGTGTCGACGGCATCAGCCTTCCGTTCATCTTTCTTGCCGCGCTGTTGACCATCCTGTGCGTTGGAGCCTCGTGGGTTGCGGTTCAAACGAGACAGCGGGAGTTCTACGCTGCGCTAATGGTTGCAGAGACGGCGATGATCGGGTTGTTTGCTGCCTCGAATCTGTTTCTCTTTTTCATTTTTTGGGAGCTCATGCTCGTTCCCGTCTTTCTCCTCATCGGTGTGTGGGGTGGTCCGGGACGCGTCTACGCCGCCGTCAAGTTTTTGATTTTCACACTGTCCGGCAGCGTGCTGATGCTGGTGGGCATCATTGTTATCTATCGCACCTGCGGCACGCTGGATTTCAAGGCTCTTACACTGGCCAGAGCCAGCCTTCAGCCACGAGAGCAGGCGTGGCTGTTCGCGGCCTTTCTAGCCGCGTTCGCGGTGAAGGTTCCTATGTTTCCGGTGCATACGTGGCTTCCCAACGCCCATACCGAGGCTCCAACCGCGGGAAGCGTTATTTTGGCAGGAATCCTTCTCAAAATGGGCGCTTACGGTTTTCTGCGAGTGTCGCTTCCGATCCTTCCGTACGGCGTGCATCTCTTCCTTAAGCCGATGCTCGTGATCTCCGCAGTGGCCATTGTGTGGGGCGCGTACGTGACGCTGGTCCAGACGGATGTCAAGCGGCTGATTGCGTTCTCGAGCGTCAGCCACATGGGGTTTGTGACGCTGGGCATCTTCACGCTCAATCGGAATGGCGTTGAAGGCGCGATCCTTCAGATGGTCAATCATGGAATCCTCTCCGCCGCGCTCTTCTTGTGCGTCGGCATGATCTATGAGCGCACGCACACGCGCGAGATCAGAGACTATGGTGGTGTCGCCAGAATCGCGCCGGTTTATTCGACATTGCTCGCGCTGTTTTGCCTGGCGGCAGCGGGGACTCCCGGCTTGAATTCATTCGTGGGAGAATTCCTCATCATCGGCGGTGCCTTCAGGACCCAGGCTTGGCTTGGAGCCATGGCGGTGTGGGGCGTGGCGTTGGGAACAGCCTACCTTGTTTGGCTCTTCTACAGAGTCGCCATGGGCGAGTCGAACCCCGCGCTCGCCGGCCTGAAACTCGAACTCAACGCCCGTGAGATGGCGACATTGGCTCCGCTGGCGTTGCTGGCAGTATGCCTTGGCCTCTATCCGGATTACGTACTCTCCTATGTTCATGCTCCCGTTGCGCAACTTCTGGCTGCCGGAGTCGCGCCATGAATGATCTGGTGATGCTTATTCCGGAATTGATTTTGAGTGGCATGTCGCTCGTACTCCTCCTCGTAGCCCGCCGGATCCAGCGAACACGTCTGGCCGCAGCCGCGACCGTACTTGCTGCGCTGGCTGCTGCTCTGGCTTCAATCTGGATTCTGTCACAGGGTCGCAACATCGCTTTTGGCGGGATGCTTGTTCTGGATGGTTACTCGCAATTCTTCAAGGTTCTCATTGCCGCCACATTAGCTCTGGCCGCGCTTCTTTCCGTGAGGAGCCTCGAAGGGATTCCGCACGGCGAGTACCATGCTTTGCTCCTTTTGGCTGCAACGGGAATGATGCTTGCAGTTTCGGCTAACGACCTGTTGTCTCTCTATTTGAGCCTGGAACTCATGACGCTTTGTTCCTATATCCTTGTCGGCATCCGAGTGGAGATACCCACTTCCAATGAGGCGGCAATCAAATACTTCCTTCTTGGTTCCTTCGCCTCAGCCCTCCTTATTTATGGGATAAGCCTGACGTACGGCGTCACAGGCACCACAGACTTCCGAGCAGTTGCTTCCGCTCTGTCGGGACACGGCCCTGGAACGAACGTGCTTCTTCTCGTGGCTATCGGATCGGTGGCAGCAGGACTTGCTTTCAAGATCGCGGCGGTGCCGTTGCACTCCTGGGCTCCGGACGCCTACCAAGGTGCGAGCACACCGGTTGCGGCCTTTTTGGCGGCCGGCTCCAAGTCGGTCGGCCTGGCCGCGCTGGGGAGAGTATGTCTGGCCGCGTACGGTTCGGAGGCGCAAGTTTTGTCCGTGCTGCTGACGGGCCTCGCCGGGCTCTCCATTATCGTCGGGAGCGTCATCGCGCTATCGCAAACCGATATGAAACGCATGCTCGCCTATTCATCGATTTCGCACGCGGGCTACGCACTGCTGGGTCTCATTGCGGGCACCTCCGCAGGTGCATCGGCAACCATGACCTATGCCTTCTTTTATGTCTTCATGACGCTCGGAGCGTTTGGTGTCGTCATCGCTTTAGGTGATCGCGGCGAGAAACTGGAGGGCTACCGAGGGCTGGCTGCGCAGCGGCCAGGAACGGCCGTGCTCATGCTGGTCTTTCTGATGTCATTGACCGGAATTCCTCCGACGGCAGGGTTCGCGGCCAAATTCTATGTAATCCTGAGCGTGGTGCGTGCCGGACATATCGCGCTGGCGGTTCTGGCGGTAGCTTGCAGCGTCGTTTCTGCGTTTTTCTATATGCGCGTGGCCGTTCTCATGTACATGAACGAGGCAGACGAACCGGCGCCATCACGCTTCCCGGCGCCGGTATTCGCAGCACTTGCAGTGGCTGCGTTGGTCACTGTGATCGGCGGCATCGCACCAGGCACCCTCGCGGCCTGGGCCGTGTCTCCGTGAAATATCCCCGCTTGTGCGAACTGATTTTCCAAAAAAGTCTTGGCTGAACATAGCGGCCAGGACAGATGTCAATTGTCAAATGGCTTGTTGTTCGATGTCGAATGTACTTGGTGCGATTACCGAACGGCCAAATGGCAACCTGGTCAATGGGTCATTCGGTAATCTGGTAGTCGAAACAAGTACATTACACATCGCACAACAAGCCATTTGACAGCTAACATTGTTCTCCCCATTGCGGCCGCAGGCTAGAATAAAAATTGCTCATGCTGTGCAGACGCTCAGTGATCTAAAGATGCGCACGTACATTCTCTCATCCGGCTTGGCGGCCTGGGTCGCAGCCGCGCCGGCAGCCGCTTTGGCCCAGGACCCGAGCACAGCGCCGGAGCCGGGCGCCGACTTCATACAGACGCTGTTCGTATTCATGTTGGCCACCTTCATCGGCATGGGCGTGATCAGCCGGGTATCGCGGTTGCTGCACACCCCGCTGATGTCGCTAACGAACGCGATCTCGGCCATAGCGGTTGTTGGCTCGATTGTGATCATTCTTGATCACCGATCGCATGCTCAAGATGTTCAAGCCACGAAAAGGCGGCAAGAGATGAGGCTCGCACTCATCCAGATCGCCTATCTGTTGGCGACGGCCCTTTTCGTCTTCGCCTTGCATTGGATGAACGATCCTCGAACCGCGCGCCGCGGCGTGATCTCCGGTGTGGTCGCCATGTTCATGGCGGTGGCCGGCACCATGATCGAGCCTGGAATCATTCACTGGGGCTGGATCGCGCTAGCGCTGGTTCTCGGCTTCGCGGCCGGTGTGCCGTTGTCTCGGGTCCCGTTAACTGCTGTTCCCCAACGAACAGCGCTGTCGCATGCGTTCGGCGGTCTTGCCGCAGGTCTCGTTGGGACCGCAGAGTATTACCTCTGGCTACAGCAGAGTGTCGAAAAGCTTACGGCTTTTCGCACGACGGCGATCATTGCCGAGATCATTCTTGGCTACCTGACTTTTACGGGCAGCCTTATGGCCGCCGGAAAGCTCCAAGAAATCAGGTGGATTCCGCAGCGCCCGGTCACGTACCCGCTGCAGAACGCAAGCAACCTTTCGCTTCTTGGGATCGCGATCGTCTGCGGCATCGCTTTGATCTTCCATCCAGTAGCGCTGGCCTTTCTCTTTCCTGTGATCATCGCCCTGGCGCTGGCGTTTGGGATTCTGTTTGTAATCCCGATCGGTGGAGCAGACATGCCCACGGTGATCTCACTGTTGAATTCTTATGCGGGCCTGTCGGCCGTCGCGATGGGCTTCGTTCTCGACAACAAACTGCTGGTCACCGCGGGAGCGCTGGACGGTTCCTCCGGTCTCATCCTCTCGATCATTATGTGCCGCGCCATGAACCGCTCCTTCACGAACGTCCTTTTTGGCGCCTTCGGACAGGTGCAGGCGAAGGCGTCCAGTGCCGAGGCTAAGACGGTCAAGAGCGAAACGCCCGAAGGCGCGGCACAAATGATGGAGCAGTCCAGTCTTGTGGTGGTGATCCCCGGATACGGCATGGCTGTGGCCCAGGCCCAGCACCGCGTCCGCGAGCTCTACGACCAATTAACCAAGCGCGGCGTCGATGTGCGCTTCGCGATTCATCCCGTGGCCGGCCGCATGCCCGGCCACATGAACGTTTTGCTGGCGGAGGCGGAGATCCCATACGACAAGCTGGTCGAGATGGATGACATTAACCACGACATGCCGCAGGCGGACGTCGCACTCGTCATCGGGGCCAACGACGTGGTCAACCCGGCTGCGCGGCACGATCCGAGCAGCCCGATTTTCGGTATGCCGATCATCGACGCGGACAAGGCGCGTATCTGCTATGCCATCAAGCGCACCATGAACCCGGGATTCGCCGGCATCGAAAACGAGCTGTATTACGCGCCGCAGACGTTCATGCTCTTTGGCGACGCGAAGGCGATCGTCGGTGATCTGGTGAAGTCGCTGTCGGCGCACGGGAACACGCACTGAATCACGCCGGAGTCATACTCGGAGGCGGATGTCTCCCAGGTAGGTAACTACCATCGAGCTAACAATTTCGTCTTCAAAATTGAGATGAACGCGGCCATCTTTGACCTGCGACAACACGAGGCTCGAAATATTGCGGGAGTACATCTGGCTGGCGTGGGCCGGAACGGTCGTCGCCAGGTCATATGGACCGATGATAGTGACCCCATGCCGGACAACGGACTTTCCGACCTCCGTCACTTCGCAATTACCACCCGCTTCCGCCGCCATGTCTACGATTACCGAGCCGGGCCGCATGTCTCTGACCATGTCTTCGGTAATCAACCGCGGTGCGGGACGGTCCGGGACAAGCGCGGTGGTGATGACCGCATCCATTCCACGAAGGGTTTCATGTAACAGCTCACGTACCTTCCGTTTCGAGTCTTCCGACAACTCCTTCGCGTATCCGCCCGCAGTCTCTGTGTCCTTCTCTTGAAGTTCAATCTCGATAAACTTCGCTCCCAGACTTTCGACCTGTTCCTTGACGGCCGGACGAACATCGAATGCCGAGACGACAGCGCCAAGGCGTTTTGTCGTTGCGATGGCCTGGAGCCCGGCGACGCCGGCGCCGAGTATGAAAGCCGACGAAGGACGGATCGTGCCGGCCGCCGTCATCATCAGAGGCATGAGTTTCCCGAGATTCGAGGCCGCGACCAGCGCTGCCTTGTAACCGGCGATGCTCGACTGAGACGACAACGCATCCATGGATTGCGCCCGCGTGATGCGCGGCACGCGATGCATGCTGAGCGCTGTCACGCGCTGCGCTGCCAGCCCTTCCAGGATGTCTCGATTCCGGACCGGCTGCAGGAAGCTGATCAGAATCGCACCCTCTTTAATCGTACGTGCTTCTTCCAGCGACGGCGGCTGGACCTTCAGAATGATGTCCGCTTTTCCGAGGATTTGCGCCGTTCCTTCAACGACGGTTGCGCCGGCCGCACGATACATCCCGTCGGTGACCCCGGCTCCGAAACCTGCGCTGGCCTCGACAATCACGCCCAATCCGGCGGCGACAAACCTCGTGATGGCGTCAGGAACAATCGCCACGCGCTTCTCATAAGGAACAGTTTCCCTGGGCACTCCAACATTCATCGCAGTTATTCCTGATTAGCTAAAATTTAAATCTCAAAACGATTATCGAGGATCGCTACGCAAATTGTGGATTTTTGTTACGAAGATTTCTCTCCGCGCACGGGCTAACCATACTGCGCATTTCCCAGATTTCTCCGAGCCAGATACGGGGTCGTACGTCATTGCGATCAGACAGGAAAGGTAATCCTGCAGGAGAAGCTGCATCAGGCTTTTTACAGGAAGACGAAGCCGTCATCGTACGTAGGATCTTCGACACGTACGTCGAGGAAGAACTGACGGTTCGTCAGATTGCGAAGCGACTCACGTTGGATCGGATACCGACGCCCAGAAACGTCGGACAGTGGAGCTGGTCTGCGGTGGATCGGATTTTACGCGAAGAGGCGTATATCGGAACCCACTACTAGGGTTGCCTGCGCACCAGCAGCGGCTTTCTTAAGCAGGAGCGATGCTCGCAACGGCGCATTCGTGCCGATGTGCTGGATCAATTGGTGGCCGACGGAATCCATCCGATCCATCATATCCCGCCGAAGACCAGCATCGCCGGCGGGACATTTTCCCAGCAGCTTTGGTTACGCCGAGATTGAAGATGTGAAACCGAATCGGCGTTTGCCCGATCCCGCCGATTCGATGGAGATTCCACATTGGCCACCTCGGCATACTCCCGCTAAAATCCGGACGAGGCCCAGGTCTTATTCGCGAGATGTTGTTGGACAGTACTCATATAGCCCGTGAACACCCCTCCATACCAGCCCCCCAACTGCCAGCGTCCGATGCAGCCCCAGGCGTCCCCGGCCTTATAGTTGCTCCCGAGCCAGGTTTCCTGGCCCTCGAAACAGGCACGCCAGACACCAATGCTGTAATCGGCATTAAAGGCCGTACTCTGGTAGGCATATGGCCAGGTTCCGGGATGGGTCGGCGGCAGATCGGCTCCCTTCACCTGGAGGATGCCGACGCTCGCACAGCCATTGGTTCCTGATACGGTCGCTCCGCTGCAATCGCCCAATTGAGATTGTTGCCACCAGCTCTCCGCTACGGTCTGCGCCCGAACGTAGTCCTCGTCGGCTCCCCACTTGCAGGCGACCCACTGGATAATCTCGTCTGTGGTTCCCGCAAAGTTGCCCGTGACCTTCTGTTCGTAGCCAGCATAATTGGCGAGGTAGCTCCCCGTCAGACGGTTGCCGCGAGCATAGACGTTATAATTATTGGCGGTGGTGTTGGCTGGCCGAGGTTCCCACGAGCTGCGCCGGACACGCGACGCGCATTCTGCATCACTCGGCAAGGCGCTGCCCGGCGGAAGGATTGAAAATCGACTCGAAGTCGGAGGCGGAGCCGGAGCCGGAGCCGGATTCACGGTAATCGTGACATCGCCGGTAGCGGAGAGGACGCCGTCGGTGGCCATCAAGCGGAGCCCATAGGACCCGGAAGTTGAAAAACTGGCGGTGGTGCTCGTCG
>WNGK01004696.1_pt1 | contig 14827 bp, 12 predicted proteins | sample 5400601 | NCBI WGS metagenome assembly WNGK01 (sample SAMN13153376, study PRJNA577476) | soil metagenome | isolation source: 60 cm soil or saprolite under Garry oak tree replicate 1 | place: USA:California | collected 2016-06-15 | reverse complement strand
ATGCCGGTAAGCCGCGATGTAGCGCGCCGGACCTTCCTTTGCGCCACCGTTCCATTTACCGTTCCAGCTAAACCAGTTTCCGTTTGGTTCGGTCCCCCACTCAATTAGAATCGGAGAGCCAAAATCCTTCGCGTCACACGCCCAGCCGCGAAGATCGATATCGAAGTCGCCCGCGATAATCTTCTGAAGCGAAAAAAACTTTTCTGAATGTTTCTGGTCGACGTCGGACCGCAGCATTAACCGGACATACGGAATTTTTTTGAGTTCGCGGATCCGATGTGAGCGGTTTGCGCGTGCAATATGGCAGCAGAAGCTATCAGCAGCGGGAGAATTCTCTTCACTGCGCAACTTTAGGGCCGGCGCTCCGCCTGCCAAATTGGCTGGTTTCAAATGGCGACCGAACTCCGTGGCTTATGCGAAACACCTGAAGTATGAAGAAGAAAGTTACAGGAAAAGACTTAACAAGAGAAGCGCCGCGCAGCCCACGTATTCGCGTCGGCGGTTACGCTATTCTGGGCCGCACGATTGACAAATGCCGCGCACTCGTGGCGGGAAACATCGGCCAATATCACTTCGACTGTCCGCTCGACAACATGCTCTTTGGTTTCAAAGGTGTGACGGGCGACGATTTCAAAGCGCAAATCGAACAGGGCGCAAGCGACCAGGAGATGGTCGAATGGCTCAATACAAGTGGCGAGAAGAAAACGGCGGAAGAAATCAAACGCTGGGCCGAGGAGGTGGAGGTAAGCAGTCTCTACCATCATCCGGAAAAGCGCGAGTTCTTCAGCGAAGAGGTCAAGAAACTCGGACTCGACCCGGCGAAAACGACAACTTTCGAGTGGCTCGAAACCGACGATAGAGTAAGCCACGCGCAGAAAGCGGCATAGAGATTATTGTCGATCTTACGTCTTGATGAGCGGCGGAGGAATATCCTCGGTCGGTCCAACGTCGATGCCGCGACGGAGTTTACTATGGCGCACACTGTAAAGGAAATAAATCACCAGCCCTATTGCGAGCCAGACCACGAACCTGATCCAAGTCATCACAGGTAAACTCAGCATTAACACAATACAGAGAACGATACCAAGAATTGGAAAGACGGGTACGAATGGAACGCGAAACGGGCGCGGACGTTCGGGCGCGACACGACGCAACACGTTCACACCAAGGCAAACCAAAACGAACGCGAACAGCGTCCCGATATTGGTCAGGTCGGCCAGGTCGCCGATGTTTGTGATCATAGCTACAATGCCGACGACGACGCCGGTCCAAATGGTCGTGATGTGCGGTGTGCGGAACCGCGGATGAATTCTTGCGAAGTATTGCGGCAACAATCCGTCCCGGGCCATGGCCATGAAGATGCGCGGCTGGCCGAGTTGGAAAACCAGGAGCACTGAAGTGGTCCCGGCGAGGGCACCGGCACTAACCAGCGCTCGGGCCCAGGATTTGCTGGCGAAAGCCGTGGCTACTGCAGCCGCGTCTCCCGTGTAAACAGTGTAATGTTTTATCCCCGTAAGAACGCTCGACATCAGCACGTAGAGCAATGTGCAGATTATCAAACTCGTGATGATCCCAATCGGCATGTCGCGCTGCGGATTGCGTGTTTCCTCGGCCGTGGTCGAAACAGCATCGAATCCGATGAAAGCGAAAAAGACAATCGCCGCCCCGCTCATGACTCCCGCGAAACCATTCGGTGTGAATGGATGCCAGTTCGTGGGATTGACCATGAATGCGCCGAAGGCAATGACGAAAACGACGACGGCGACTTTGATAATAACAATGGCGGTGTTCGTGCGCGCGCTCTCGCGAATTCCATAAACCAAAATCGCCGTCACGGCGGCGACGATGAGGAGCGCAGGCAGATTAAAGGCAATCGAGTGACCTGCGATGACTGGCAAACCGGCGGACGAATAACCCTCCAGCGCCGCGCCGCCCTTGGCGAGCAAATTGGTGGCGGTCTCGTGATCATTGACTAGCCAAAGCGGAAACTTCAGATGAAAAAGGCTGTCACACAGTTGCACGAAATAACCGGACCAACCCACCGCCACCGCCATGTTCCCGACTGCATATTCCAGGATGAGGTCCCATCCAATGATCCATGCCACAATTTCGCCCAGCGTCGCGTACGAATAAGTGTAGGCGGAGCCGGACACCGGAATCATTGACGCCAGCTCCGCGTAACAAAGCGCGGCGAAACCGCACGCGACGCCGGCCACAATAAACGAAACGGCAATCGCCGGGCCAGCACCGGCGCGTCCGAAAACGACATCTGCACCAGATAGCCACGCCTGAATAAAATTTATCACCGGCGTCTCGAGTCGTGACGAAAATACCTGACCGGCTGCCGCCGTTCCAGTAAGCGCAAAAATTCCAGCCCCGATGATTGCGCCAATCCCGATAGCAGTGAGATCAAGCGGACCGAGCGTTCGTTTCAATTGCCGCTCCGGTGCTGCGGCCTCGGCCATCAAATGATCTGGACTTTTGGTTCTGAAAAGGTCCGCACCCACGTCTTGAAGATCGTGTCACTCCGGCCTTCGCGCGGTCAACCCTTTTCGGAGATTCCTATTCCTGCCTGTGCGCACGCAGACTTCCGGGTCAGCGAGTGCATTCGGAATAGACGTTTGCATCGAGTTTTCCTAAGCTCGCAACATGGCCGATGAAATGACAGAGTTTGTATCGGGCGATACGGCGATATCGGCAATCGAACAACCTCCGGCTCGCAGGCGATTTTTCGGCCGCCGAAAAACTCAGCGGGCACCGCTCACGCATTGTGAGAACTGCGGAGCGCAATTGCGCGGACATTGGTGCGCCCAATGCGGCCAGCCAGCAATCGATTATCGTCGCTCATTCCGGCATGTAATCGCCGATCTACTCGACGAGTTCTTGAATTGGGACTCGAAATTTTTTGCTACGATCGGCCTGCTCCTCGTTCGCCCGTGGAAACTGACGAATCAATTTCTCGCCGGACATCGGGTGCGTTATGTGCACCCGCTGCGACTTTATCTTCTCGCAAGCATCTTGTTTTTCTTTGCAGTGAATTACGGAACGAGAGGGTTGCATCTCGAACCGGGCAAACTTGGTCCAAAAGATCGCGCGGAACTCGAAGCCGAATTGAAGAAAGAAGATGTGCCACCGGCAGCGCGAGAGGAATTGGAGGGATTGTTACGGGAGTCCCCGCGTCCGATCGATTCCTCGTCTTCACCGAATGTGGCTTCGCCTCCACCCGTCCCGAAAACAGATACGCAGAAGCAGGAATATGGGAAAATAGGCGAACGACCGTTTGTGGTTTTTGATTCGGGCACGAAATCCTCAACTCCCTTCGAGCGCTGGATCGAAGCGCGGGCCAAAGAGAAGATGGGCGAACACGGAACGAAAATGGGGCTTTTTATCAGCACGCTGTTCAGCAATCTGCCTTACATGATGCTCTGCTGCATCCCGCTCTTCGCTTTCGTTTTGAAAATTCTCTACCTTCGTCGACACATTTTTTACATCGACCACCTGATTTACGCGCTTCACATCCACACATTCGCTTACGCCGGGATTATGCTGATCGTGCTCGCGACAATCGGGCTCAACCGCGTGATTCCAGGTCCAATCGCGGGATGGATTATCGCGCTCCTCTGGATCGCTTTCGTAGTGCAAATTTTCTTCTCGATCCGCCGCGTTTACCAACAGCGCTGGTTTATCAGCATTTTTAAATTCCTTTTTGGCGGCTTGGTATATCTAATCGTCCTCTCAACCGCACTTGCCGCAACCTTCTTCCTCACACTGGTAATGCCTTGAAAAAAATAATTCTCCTTGCTTTCGCTTTGGCGATCTCTCCCGCCTCAGCCTTTAGCGGCGATCGGCACATCGCTTTCGAACGCAACAATGCCGTTTACATTGCCAATCTTGATGGCACCAGCGAGAGAAAAATCGCCGACGGAATTTTTCCGGCAATTTCACCCGACGGGGCGCAGGTCGCATTTAACACCGTGGAAAAAACGAGCGACACGAGTTATGTGCGCCACATTGTCGTCACGGATGTCGCCACTGGCAAGACCACGGTTTTCAAGGATGTCCCGAGCGACAACTCCTATTACACGACGTGGTCCCCGGATGGGAAACGCATCCTCTTTACACTGCGTCAAAATGAAGTTTGGGATCTCGACCTCATCAACGCAGATGGGGCCGACTTTCGCATTCTGAAAAAGGGCGCGCAGGGCGAGGTCACTCGCTATTCGCCGATTTGGGCGCGCGACGGGCAATCAGTTTTTTGCCAGGACATGACGAATATTTACCGGCTCGGCCTCGATGGCGCAGTAGTCGCGCAATGGAAGATCGACAAGATCATTCCAAATGGCGACATGAGCGGTGACGGTCGGATCGATGTTTCGCCTGACGGAAAACGCTTGCTTCTCAGTATCGACATGAACGAAGAAACGAACCGCAAAGATTGGGACGGACCACTGCCGGCGTTGTGGTCTTTGGATCTCGATTCCCAGCGCGCTGTTCGAATTACTCCAAAAAAACTGTTCGGCTGGGACGGCGTTTGGCTCGACAACGACGACATCCTCTTCCTCAGCCGGGCTGCTGGCGAAAAGGACGACTCGATTTATCGGATATCCACAAATGGCAAAAATTTGAAGCGACTAATCAAAAATGCACGCTTTCCGAGCGTAAACCCTCCGTGATTGAAATGAAGACCACTCAGTGAAAACGTTTGCGCTTCCAATTTTCTTCTGTCTCAGCATTGCTGCGCTCGCAGTTGACCCACAGCGAAAAATCGCCTTTGAGCGCGGGAACAATGTTTGGATAGCTAATCTCGACGGCACAGCCGCCAAAAAAATTGCTGCCGGTTCGCTGCCGAATATTTCGCCAGACGGCACGCGCGTCGCCTTTAACACCGACGAAGACTCAAAGACGCGACCCGGCCCGGAACGCCACATCGCAGTCGCCGATCTTGCTAGCGGTAGGGTCACAATTTTCAAAGATATCCCGAGCGACAATTGCTTTGGCCCGGTTTGGTCGCCGGACGGATCGAAACTCGCGTTCTCTATCATGGCTGAGAACGAATGGAGGCTCGGCTTGGTCAACGCCGACGGCTCCGGGTTCCGCTTTGTGAAAAATACCGCGTTGAAGAGTGACGCATTCGGCGCGCCGACCTGGTCAGGCGATAGCAAATCAATCTTCTGCCACGACCTGGACAACCTTTTTCACATTGATCTCGACGGAAATGTTCTCAAAAAGTGGGAGTTATCCAAAGTGCTGACCGCGGCAGGCATGAGCGGCAATGATCGGCTCAGTGTTTCGCCTGACGGAAAAACATTGCTGATGAATGTCGATCTTGCCGCGGAGCACGAGCGCAAGAACTGGGACGGACCGCAGCCCGCGATTTATGAATTGGATCTGGCGACGGAGAAAACTACGCGTGTGACCGGGAAGAACGATTTTGTTTGGGACCCCTGCTGGCTAACGAACGACGAATTTCTCTGCTTGATCCAAAAGGAGAAGGAAAACGAGCCGTCCCTCTACCGCATGTCGATCAAAGGTAACAATGCAAGGTTACTCGCAAGACACGCGCGCACGCCGAGCGCGAGCGCGCCCCAATCCTCGCAATCATCAGGCCAGTAATTTCTTCGCTTCCGCAAGCACCTTGCCGACCTTAGTCGGATCAGTTCCACCGCCTTGCGCGCTCTCCGGTCGACCCCCACCTTTGCCGCCAACGATCGGCGCGACTTCCTGGACAATTTTGTTTGCCTGGAATTTCGACGTCAGCTCTTTGGGGACTACCGCAATTAACGCAACGCGTCCATTTGCCACCCCGGCAAGAAAGATCGGACCGCTGAACTTAGTTTTGAGAGCGTCCGCCACCGCGCCTAGCAATTTGCTGTCGGCATTTGGAACCTCGGACACGCATGAATCTTTCCCCGAATGCTCTACCGCAAGTTCGTCTGCGATTTTAGCAGCGCGACTTTGCAACTGCGCCTCCATAGCCTTCGCTTGTTTCTTTTCCCACTCATGAACTTCAATTTCCAATTTTTCCAGATGCGCCGCACGCGCGTCGATTTGTTGCAGTATCTCGCTTGTTCCTGAATTCTTTGAAAAGTTTGGTAACTCGGCGAGATCAGATTTCTTGCGCGCCAGCATTTCAAACCTTTCTTGTTGGCGCGCAGCCTCCGTTTCTGACCAGGCACGGGCTGCTTCACCCGCGACAGCCTCAATACGCCTAATTCCTGCTGCGATCGCGAATTCGCTCACGATGCGAAACGGTCCGATCTCACCTGTCGCCCGGACATGCGTTCCACCGCAGAGCTCCATCGAATAACCATTGAGCGCTTTTGGTTCACCGCCGACTTGCAAAACGCGGACGGCATCGCCGTATTTCTCGCCAAAAAATTGCTGAATGTCGGAACGCTTCTTTGCTTCTGAATACGGAATTTCTGTCCAGGAAACTGGCGCGTTCTCAGCAATTTTTTCATTCACTAATCTTTCGACACCGTGTACTTGCTGCTTCGTTAATGCCGCGCTTGAAAAATCAAACGTCAGTTTGTCCGGTCCGACGTAGCTCCCTTTTTGCACCGCATCGCGCGAAACAATTTCGTGCAATGCCCAATGCAGCAAATGCGTAACTGTATGATGCCCCTCGATCACGCGTCGGCGATCTGCGTCCACGGAAATGCGCACCGCTTCGCCAGGCTCGGGCGCCCGACCTTCAGTTAGCACCGCGCGATGGACAAAAACATCGCCCCGCTTTTGTGTATCGATAACGCGAAGCTGACCAATCTCTGTGCGGTCGTGTCCGGGAACGTGGAGCAATCCACGATCCCCGACCTGGCCACCCATTTCGGCGTAAAACGGTGTGCGATCGAGAACGACGTTTACCTCCTCCGGTTTCTTGCCTAGCAGAACCGTTTCGACGACTGATTCGGTCTCCAAAAAATCGTATCCGAGAAATTTCGTCGGCGTGGCTTTCAACACGCCCTCTTCGATGCTGATTTCTTCTTTTTTCTGTGCCTTGCGCGCGCGCTGGCGTTGTTCCTCCATCAATTTCTCGAATCCAGCAACGTCAACGGTGAGCCCGCGCTCGCGTGCCATCAATTCAGTGAGATCCAGAGGAAAACCGTAAGTGTCGTAGAGTTTGAAAGCAAAATCGCCCGGCAGGATGACCCAGTCTCCCAGCGGGGCGACCTTCCTTGCATCCTGCTCGACAGACAGCATCCGCGCTTCAAAAAGCTCGATCCCCTTATCGAGCGTTTTGTTAAACGCTTCTTCTTCCCGGCGAATTGTTTCTTTGATTGCTTTCTGTTTCGTGCGGACTTCGGGAAAGACGTCGCCCATCGTCTTTGCAAGAACATCGACAAGCTTGAAGAAGAATGGTTCGTGGAAGCCGAGCGTGCGGCCGTAACGGACCGCGCGGCGCAAAACACGACGCAAAACGTAGCCGCGCCCTTCGTTTGAGGGGATGATTCCATCTGCGATCGCGAATGAAAGTGTGCGGATGTGATCCGCGATAACGCGGAAAGCCACGTCGATTGCGGATTGCGGATCGCGATCCGGGAGCGTGCTCGCGTATTTTTTGCCGCTTAGTTTTTCCAGCTCGTCAAAGATTGGTCGAAAAATATCGGTCCCGTAATTTGATATCGTGTCGGAAAAATCAGTCAGATTTTTTGTGCCTTGGATGATTGCGGTAACACGCTCGAACCCCATTCCGGTGTCAACATGCCGCTGCGGCAAAGGCGAAAACGTGCCGTCGAGATTAGCGTTGAACTGGATGAAAACGAGGTTCCAAATTTCAATACACCGCGGGTTTTCTTTGTTTACGAGGGCGCCGCGCGTGTCGCCATCTGGCGTAAGATCGACGTGTACCTCCGAACACGGCCCGCATGGGCCGGTATCGCCCATCATCCAGAAATTGTCCTTCTTACCGCTGCTGACGACATGAATCGCCGGATCGAGATCGGCTTCGCGAAACAATCTCGCCCAATAATCGTGCGCTTCCTGATCGAACTCGCTCGGTTCGCCAGAGCCAGGTCTGTAAACGGTCGCGTAAAGGCGTTGCGCCGGAAATTTCCAGCGTTCGACGAGTAATTCCCACGCCCACTCGATCGCTTCCTTCTTGAAATAGTCGCCAAAACTCCAGTTGCCAAGCATCTCGAAAAACGTGTGGTGATAGGTGTCTAGCCCCACATCTTCGAGATCGTTGTGTTTTCCGCCCGCGCGGATGCATTTCTGCGTGTCTGCCACGCGCGGTGGAGTCCACGGCGGTTTTTGCTGGCCGAGGAAGATCGGCACGAACTGGTTCATGCCGGCGTTGGTGAAAAGCAGATTCGGCGCGTCGGGCAGCAAGGGCGACGAAGGCACAATGGTGTGCTGTTTCTCGCGAAAAAAGTCGAGAAACGATTGCCGAATCTGCGCTGAAGTCATGCTGGGGAAAATGTCTGTGATCAGTTTCCAACGAGCGTGCAGATTTCCAAATGGAAATGTTTTGCCGGGCAGGCATCTTGCCGCCGAGCTAGCTATGAATCCGATAAGGCGAACAACTGCTGACGTAGGTCAATTGGCGTCACGCGATCACGTAGTTCGACCGCACGCGGAGAATTTCACTGGAGGACGGGCCGTGCTCGAAGATGCGCTGATCCCATCGTGGAAGCAGCGGCAGTGATCCACATCGTGGGAACTAGCTTTTCTCTTCGTCGAGCTTGGCTTTGACAGCAGTCTCAATTTCTCCATAGAGAGCCTTGTCATTTTTCAAAACTTCTTTCGCAGCGTCGCGGCCCTGCGCCAGTTGCGTGCCTTTGTAATTCAGCCAGGACCCGCGCTTTTCGATGATTTGCTTTTCCAATGCAAGATCGAGAAGGGCGCCAGTCGATGAGATTCCCTCATTGTACATGATGTCGAACTCTGCTTCGGTAAACGGCGGCGCCACCTTGTTCTTCACAATCTTGACGCGGGTACGATTTCCGGTAACAACGCCGTCGGTCTGCTTGATTGCACCGATGCGGCGGATATCAACACGCACGCTGGCATAAAACTTCAACGCCTTGCCACCGGGCGTGGTCTCCGGGTTGCCGAACATCACGCCAATTTTTTCCCGGATTTGATTTGTGAAAATGCAGCAGGTCCGCGCTTTTGAGATAAGCGAGGTGAGTTTGCGCAATGCGGCGCTCATCAGTCGCGCTTGCGCACCAACGGTAGCATCTCCAATCTCGCCTTCGAGCTCCGCCCTGGTTACTAGAGCCGCCACGGAATCGAGAACAATTACATCGAGCGCGTTGGAGCGCACGAGCGTCTCGCAAATCCGCAGCGCCTCCTCGCCGGAGCTTGGCTGCGAAACAAGCAGATCGTCAAGATCGACACCGAGCCTTTTTGCATATGCAGGATCAAGCGCGTGCTCGACATCAATGAAGGCCGCCAGTCCGCCGCGTTTCTGTGCCTGCGCGATCACGGTCAGGGTGAGCGTCGTCTTTCCCGAGGATTCCGGGCCGAAAACTTCCACCACTCTGCCCCTAGGGAATCCGCCAACACCAAGCGCGCGATCGATCAAAATGTTGCCAGTGGGAATAACGGCGATATCGACAATTTTCTCGTCGCCAAGCCGCATAATCGCGCCCTCACCGTAATCTTTCGCGATTTGTTGAATCGCCAGATCCAGATTCTTATTTCGCGCGGCAGTCAATTTATCCTCGCCGGCTTTCTGTTCGGTTTTCGTCGCCATATCAGGATGACTCTAGTACGACGCGGGCAACGATTCGCCAAGAAGAAAAGCGATGGCTTGTTCTGGAAGAAATGAAAAAGGCCGCGAACTCCAAGTTCGCGGCCTTGAATTTCGAGCGAAAACTGAGCTTTAAGAAACAGCGATCTTGCGCGGCTTGACGTGCTCGGTTTTGGGCAGAGTCAACGTCATAAGGCCCTGCTCGATTTTCGCGCTGATCTTGTCGGCGTCGATTGATGGATCGAGTTCGAACGCGCGTCGGAAGTTTTCCGGGCGCGATTCGTGATGGATCAGCGTGCCGTCCACAGTGGGAAGTGAACGCCGCCCGATAATCGTGAGCTCATTGTTTTCGACCGAAATATCGAGTCCGTCTTTGTTCACTCCGGGCATCTCGACTTCGAGCGTGTAGCCGTCGCCGGCTTCGATCACGCTCGCCGGCGGCAAAACGAACTGTTCGGCCTGCGCGCGATCACTGTCGCGGTTTTCGCGGACTAGACTATTCATGGTGAAGGTTCCTTTCAGTTTGAGTTGATTAGCTGACCTGAATTTGCTTCGGCTTCACTTCTTCAGCCTTCGGCAATGTCACGGTCAGGATTCCATCCCGGTAACTGGCGTTGACTTTGTTGGCGTCCACGCGAGTTGGCAGCGTGATGCTGCGACGGAATGTGCCGATGTATCGCTCGCTGCGCTCGGCCTTCTCGCCGTTGGCGCTCTCCCTCTTTCTCTCGCCGCCGATCGTCAATGTTCCATCGTGCAAAGAGATTTCGATGTCTTCCTTGCGCATTCCGGCCAACTCAACCACGGCGACGATGTTGTCATTGCTCTGGTAAACATCGAGCGCGGGCGACCAACCAGTAAACAGTTGCCCCCCTCGCCCGAAACCGGACAAGAATGGCGACTCGAGCAACGAGTGCAGTTCATCCCTTAGATTACTCCAGCGGTCGGCGGCCAACCAAGGCGCCGAATCCGGAGCTTGATAGCGAATTAGACTCATAAATTTAGATCTCCTTTCTTGGCTAAGATTTTCCGTGATCTTGCATTAGCTCGCGCCATGCCAGAACTAAGTTCAGAGGGCATGCGGTCATAAGCTCCATAGCATGACTAGTTTATTAGATAGGCCGCCCAGTCTCCGCAGGTATTACTGGCAAAATGTGACACACATTAGAACGGATCCTGCTGGAAAGAGTGAGACAAAATCGCACGGATTCTTTAGGGGACCACGTCGCGGTCGTTAGCGCCTACAACTGGTTTCATATGTGAAGGCTCCTCGATTTTGCTGTCGAGATACAGCAGCACGAACGAAATTCCGAGCAGCGGCTGGAGAATTTTTTGCAGAGCGCCCAGCGCGAAACTGGAAATGTCAAAGCCGTGAGCTTGCTGGGTTTGGGTCAATTTTTGCAAAAGCGCCTGTGGATCTTGGGTCGTCATCAATTCATTAAAATACTGCCGCAGCGTCGTCCACTCCAGGCCAAGAGTGATCGCGAGCACAAACGCGAACCAGAGCGATGCGATGAAAACGCCGCGCCACAGCGGACGTTGGAACCACGGAAGATCGCGTCCGCTGCGCGCGAGATTTTTGCTTTCACGCAACGAATCGGCAAGACCGGCGCCTTCCAGGACGGCAAACTGCTGCCAGAAGAGAACATTGACAAAGAACCGCCCAAACATCCAAACCTGCACGATCAGCAAAACCAGCGCAAAAAAGATCAACAATAACGAAGACGCGCCAGCCGCAACCATGACGGCTATTCCGAACGCAAATACGGTGAGCAAGAAGAAAACGCCATACACGAAGACGCAAAGCACCGCGACGCGTGGCCAGAACCGCACAGCTTCATTCAGCGCAGCGATCAAACCGATTCGGTGTCCGGCAGCCATTCCAGCGGCGAGGATTTGGATTCCCGCCACGTAAATCGGCCACATCACCATCGAGAGGATGAACATCAAGAAGGCAAAGCTTCCCGCAGCGAGAGCGCGCAAATCGGCATCCGGACTCTGTCCCGTTTGCATCCATGCACTCGCCAACTGACTGCATGCCGACGGCAATAACACCAGAAGCGTAAGGGAAAGGAATTGAAAAAAGCCTCTCCAGTAAATCCGAAACGTTTCGAGCAAAATCTGCGCAAGACTTCGACGTTGCTGTAGCGGCGCTTGCCATGGCGAGCGCTCGACGGTTGATCCGTTCGACAAATGCGGGGCAGGCCCCGCGGCAGTTACACCGAACAACCCGGGAATTTCCGCTGCTATTGTCCAAAGGTCGGCGTCGGCCCGACGGGCTTCGTTTCCAGGAAGCAGCCGACCCTCCTCTTTCCACTCGCGAAGCGTCTCGACATCAGCGGGACCATATTCCTTGCCATGCACGCGCACGATCCATTCTTCGGTCATTCCTTGATCATCCAGCATCATGCATCCAGAATCCAGCATCAGCCTTCCAATGAAACTGCTGCTTGTCGATGGTCATTACTACGTTTATCGCTCATTTTTCGCTATTCCGAATCTCTCGAATTCGAAGGGGGAACCAACGAACGCAATTTTTGGATTTACAAAAACCTTGCGGCTGATGGTCAAACATTTGCAGCCGGAGTTAGGCGCAGTGGTATGGGACGAAGGCGTGCCGCAGAAACGAGTGGAACTGCAGCCCGCCTACAAAGAGACGCGCAAAGAGATGCCGAAGCCAATGGTCCCGCAGCTCGACTTTATCCAAAAACTCACTCCCTTGCTGGGTTTTCGAAATATCTCTCTCCCGGATACCGAGGCAGATGACCTGATGGGGTGTTATGCCATGGCCGCGTGCAAGCAGCCCGGGATGGAAGTTGTGCTCGCGACCAATGACAAGGATTTGTATCAACTCGTCGGGCCGTGCGTAAAGGTTTATACCACAGCGAAGGCGGATCTCGTGTCGCTGAAGGACGCATTCGCGTTGCTGAGTGAAGATCAGGTCACTGCAAAATGGGAGGTTCCGCCCAAGCTTATCGGCGATGTCCTCGCATTGAGCGGCGATTCAGTCGATAACATCCCCGGGATCGGACTGGGCCGCAAAACTGCGGCGGCATTGATTCGCGAATTCGGCGGGTTAGAGCCGTTGCTGGACAACATCGATAAGGTGAAGAGCGCGCGAACCCGGGAAAAGCTCACCACCGCTCGCGAACAAATTTTGCAAAACCGAAAAATGGTCGATCTGGATTGTCACCTTGAATTGCCTGTGCCGATTGATCAGCTCCGAATCGAACCCGATTATCCCGCCCTTATCGCAGCGCTGGAAAAGTGCGAGTTCAAGTCGCTTCTTCAGGAAGTGCGCGACGAGGCCACTCGGGTCGGAGCTCGCGCACAGGACACACTTCTGTAGTGTGAGCCTGTAGTTTCCGGAAAAGCATCGATCGCATTCGAACAACGCCAGCTGAATCGCCGTAATCACCTGGACTCCAGGTACTAGTATCTGACACGGATTTTTCGTAAAAAATTCGAACAAAGTCCACGACCAACTGTCGAAGCTAGTAGGTTAAGGCGATTCGGGTAGTAGCACGTTTTCTTATATTCGTTGTTTCTCCTTAGCGTGCGCTGCCCGAATCTTTTTTTATCTAATCGAGCGGCAAGACGATGGCACGATTGTCGCGGGTTTTTCTCCGTGTGATGGACAGCGCGATCGACGGAAGACAACCCTTACGTGCTTACTAGGGGCGCGCCTGATAGACGCGCCCGCATTTCGAACTTATCGTGCTCGTCAGCCTGCGCTCATGAAGCCTGACCGTTACGATCCGATCGCTGCCGCGCTCAAAGAAGACATCGGCCAAGGCGATATCACCACTGACTTCTTCGTGCCTGAGACCTTGCACGCGACCGGACGCATCGTTGCACGTGAAAGAGCTATTGTTTCTGGCGGCGGAGCCGCGGCCGAAGTTTTCCGGCAAGTTGATCCATCGATCGACACCCAGATTATTCGCCGCGATGGCGATGAAGTTGTTTCCGGGGATATTATTATCGAGGTGCGTGGCCTGGCGCGTCCGATTCTGACGGCGGAACGCGTCGCGTTAAATTTTTTGCAACGTCTCTGCGGGATCGCAACGCTCACGCGCCAATTTGTTGACGCAGTCGGGAACGATTCGGCCAAGATACTCGATACGCGCAAAACCAGCCCCGGGCTGCGCGCCTTTGAAAAGGCTGCAGTGGTCGCCGGGGGCGGCGTTAACCATCGCTTCGGGTTGTACGACATGGTGCTCGTAAAAGATAATCATCTGGCTACCCTTGGGGGACTCTCCAGTTTTGCCGATCGGATTCGCCAAATTCGGCAAGACCGACCAGACATCCGCATTGAAGTGGAGGCTGATGATTTGGAACAGGCGCGCGCTTTTGTCGAAGTTGAGGGAATAGATGTCATTCTCCTCGACAATATGACCTCCGCCCAGATTCGAGAGGCTGTCGCCCTCCGACGGAACAATATCCAATTCGAAGCGAGTGGCGGCATCACGCTCAAAAACGTGAAGCGCGTCGCAGCCACGGGAGTCGATTACATTTCCATCGGCGGTCTAACTAACGCCGCGCGTGCGATCGATATTGGGCTCGAAATGACCCATGTGCCCAGCTGAAATCTTAGCTCGCTTGAGCGCTGATGAGCTGCGAGCCCACTTCCATAATGCTCTCATCGGCCGGGAGATCGTCGTGGTTGAGCGAACTGGCTCAACTAATGATGCGATTCTGCAAGTCGCGACTGCAAATTCAAAGGAAGGTCTGGTTTTGTTCGCCGAACATCAAACTGCCGGGCGCGGTCAGCGTGGCAGGCGGTGGGAATCGGCAGTCGGGAAAGGGCTTTGGTTCTCCATTCTTTTGCGACCGAAGATCGACATAGCGGGTTCACCACGACTGACTGCGTGGGCAGCCGAAGCCATTTCCGGCGCAATTCAAAACGAATTTTCGGTCAGCCCAACGATTAAACTGCCCAATGACGTGCAAATCGACGGACGCAAGGTCGCCGGCGTCCTCGTGGAGATGCGCGCGCAGCAAAGGGCAACCCATTTGGCTATCGTTGGCATCGGCGTCAATGTGAATCAATCGCCAGAAGATTTTCCGAGGGAGCTGCAAGACCGGGTAATTTCCCTGGCTATGGCGTTAGATCGACAAGTTGACCGTCAGAAATTT
>WNGK01005616.1_pt1 | contig 14830 bp, 12 predicted proteins | sample 5400601 | NCBI WGS metagenome assembly WNGK01 (sample SAMN13153376, study PRJNA577476) | soil metagenome | isolation source: 60 cm soil or saprolite under Garry oak tree replicate 1 | place: USA:California | collected 2016-06-15 | reverse complement strand
CCCCTCCTTGGCAAAGGAGGGGTGGACGCGCCATCAAGTAAATGGTCCCGTTCCTTTGACTGGCGCGGACGGGGTGGTTCGTTCAACTTCCAATAATTGGTGGCTTGAACGAACCACCCCGTCTGCGCCCGCTAAGGAGCTTCGCCGCTTTTTCTTAATGGGCGCAGCCACCCCCCTTTGCCAAGGAGGGGAGTTTTTGCTCCAAAAACCCGCGCAAATGTCCAAACTCCAGACGCGGGCTAAAGCCCGCGACTACATGCTTAGCCGAAACGTTGTGAATTCTTCGATATCCGGAGGTAGCTTCGCTGCATTCTCTGGTACTCAACGGGCCGGATGGTAGATCAAACTGTCGAAGGACCGGTTATTCAGATATTGGTCGAGGCCCCAACGCTCGACCTGATTGAAGACCTCGACGAATTCCTCGCGCGTGATGGGTTGATAGACGAAACGCTCGCCGCGGGTGAAGCGCTCGAAATCCCAACGCCGGTCTTCGAATTCGGGCGGTATGCAGTGTTTCCACAGCTGGAGGTACTTCGGCAGGTCCGCTTCGAGCGCCCGCTCGGCTCGATCGAGCGCCCGCAGGTAACCGCGCACACCCACTTCGGCCGCCGACTGGGGCACCCACCATAAGGTCTTAAATTCGTCGGCGATGATCTCGCGCAAACCTAGCTGTTTCGCCATGTCGATCTGTGGGGGAAGCAGGCTGGCCGCTTCAACTTCATTCTCGAGCAGAGCCTTGAGCCGCGCGCCGCAGCCTCCCACATTGACGGTCTTGATCCTCTCTAGAGGCATGTACTTTTCAAGCCGATAGGGCACGTTGAAATGGCTCCCGGCGCGCATCCCGACCGCAACTGGGACATCCTTCAGGTCCTCCGGCATCCGGATTTTCGAGCCGGGTCGCACGAAGATCGCCCACGGTGAGATGCCGTAGCAATCGGGGACAATTAGACCCATGCCCGCGCTCGCGTTGCTGATGGTTCCCCAGAGACAGGCGCACTGAATCACCTGTTCGTCGACCGCCTTGTCTTGCGGGCGCTCGAAATACTCCATCCCTTTCCAACTCGACTGGGTGCCGCGAAATGTCTTCCAGTCAAACTCAACATCGAGGCCTTCGCCGGCAAAGAATCCTTCTCCCTGCGCGACGAAATCGTTGAGTCCCATTCCCTTTGGGGCGACTTTGATACGAACGAGTTGACGGGCTTCTGGCATTGCACGTTTTCCTCAATTGAAAAATCCAGGTTTGGTCTCTTCGAGGATTCCGAGAATTGCCTCGCGGTCCGATTCAGACAGAAAGGCGAAGTTCTCACTCTTATCCTGTCCGTTCAGCACTTCACGCAACCGGCGGTTGACGTAGGCTCTAATGGGATCCGGCATTTCATCGAAAGTCTTGGAGTAGATGACGTAGCTCAGCGGATATCGAAACAACCTGTGCTTCAGGTCCAAATCCCGCAGAGACCGCCCGTGACTGTCCCGGGTTCCTTGATTCACGAAGTCCGAGGCAAAACCCGACGTCCCTGTGATGGATTCGGTAAGGGGCGCCTCACCTGCGAACACCATCGCTCTCACAATCTTCTCGACATCGTCTTTAACGATATCCATCGCGGTCTTCGAATCTTGCTTTTCCCGCATTGCGGACTGTAATCCATAGCGCGCGAAATTGATCAGATTATGAACGTGAGTCTGATGTCCAAGAACCATCAGCGCAACGATGTCGCTGTGTGCGCTCAGATACGGTTTTGTGTCGAACCAAGGGCGGAGGTCCGTCACATTCGCGCCCGTAGAGAGGTCCATTTTCGCGACGTAGTTTTTGATATTGTCGATGTCGGATTCGGCCGCCTTTACGATCGTGTTGCCCAAATGCCTCTGACTGCCGTGCGTCCCCGTGACGTACCAGCCGCCCCAGCGTTCTCTCAGAGGACTCTCATCGTTGGTGATGAGCGCCGCCGCTTTTATTGCGTTGCCCGCGGGATTCGGGAGCACGGATAGCATGAGAAGCCGCGGAACTTGAGTTGCGGCTTGGAACGTGTCGTGGCAGACCAGGCACTCTTCGGTCTTCCGCTCGAACTTTGGTCGAGATGTCTTCTCCTGGCTAAGCGTGTAGAAAACCGCGCCGGCCTTCGGATCGACGGAGGCGATCTCAATTATGGGCGAAGGCGGAACCCAACCTACGTAAGAATCATCGTTGAAATACAGTGCGCGCGGATTCGACGGCGAAATGAGCCCGAGATCGAAACTCGATTTCGAAAACACCAGGGTCTGCGATGAGATGGGAATCTTCAGGTTCTTCAACAGCGAGCGCAGGTATCCTTGATTGGGTTCGAATTCGAGCTTCACTTGGCCGGCGTCGATTTTCTGTTGCAGGTCCGCTACAGGTTCCGCCGGTATAGCGGCCGTTTTGGAGTTGCGTACCTGAAGCAGCGCGACCCCAGTTGCGGGGATAAGCAGGGCGAGGGCCATCAGGCCCAGTCGCGGAAGCCGGCGATTTTTGTCTAACGACAATCCCAAGAACCGCATCGTAATTCAACGTTCCTGGCCGCGAATTACGCGAAGGGGCCGCGGGGAACTTCCATTGGCGCAATTCGCGTAATTCGCGACCAAATCTTTTGCGTATGTCCCTTACTGACTCTGCTGCGCATCCCGGACCGCCTTCAACGCCAGACGTTCTTCACGGTTTGGATCGTTCACGACCTTGCAGTCGTTGTTCAGGATCATGGTTGGGCGCTGAGTCAGGTTGTACGCTGGCCAATTCGGAAGATCCGTATGGTTTGGATTTCCGGTGCGCGCGAATGCGGCATAGGCGGCGCTCATCTTGTGGGCGAGCGCGTAGCGTTCCTGACCTGCGCCGGTCATCGAGGCGGCGATGTCCACGTTGTACAACACGAACGGAATATCCAGAGTGTGGTACGACTTCATTTGACCGTGATGCACGGGCGATCGCCAGTTGAAGTAGTATTGGTAGTTTGCTGCCTTGCCCTGTGCGACCTTGAGTTCGGCCAGCGTTTGCGCGTTTGCGCGTCGCGTGTTGTCCGCATTCATGATCAGCCAGACGTCGGTGTTGGTGATGCCGGGATGCGTCTTCCGGTAGAGGGCGACGAGGTTCCTGGCCTTCCCGTCGTCGTTGCGTGCGATCCGCTTGACGCGCGTGAACATTTCTTCCTCAGGCATCTCGAGCGGCGGCGGTGGGTCATTCCACGCGTCCTCGGTCTCAACCGAGCCTTGCATGAATGGAACGGTTGCCGAAACTTCCGGTGCGGCCGGGTACCACTGATCGGTTGGAAGCGACTTACCGTCAACTACGGGGCCGCCTGCGAGACCCTGGATGCCGGGCCGTCTCTCGAACGCCTCCTGCAATTGCTTAAATGGCATCTTCTGGAGTTCATCGAGCTGGTTGCTCTTGAGTCCGAGTCTGGCGAGAAACTCTTCGGCTGCCTTCGTTGCATTTGTCCGTGGCGTCCCCCGAAGGGCCGAGCCGCTCATCGCGATGGCGCGATGAAATAGTCCCTTCGCCGATGGCATGGCCATCAGCGTCGTGACCTTGCCGCCTCCTCCGGACTGGCCGAAGATGGTCACGTTGCGGGGATCGCCGCCAAATGCGGAGATGTTGTCCTTGATCCATGCGAGCGCGGCCACAATGTCCTGCATACCAACATTGCTCGAGTTCGCCCACTTCTCGCCGCCAAGATCGGCGAGGTGCAAGAAGCCGAACAGGTTCAACCGGTGATTCACCGCCACCATAACGACGTCTTCCTTGCGTGCCAGGTTTGTGCCGTCATAGAGCACCCAATTACCAGATCCACCGGAGAAACCACCACCATGCAACCACACCATGACGGGTCTCTGCCCATTACCCGAACCGGGAGTAAAGACATTGATCGTGAGACAGTCCTCGCCATCCGGCTCTCTTCTGTCTAACGACCATACTTCCGAAATCGGACCATCTGCATCCTGCGGAGCCCTGTGCCCTACCTGGAAACAATCCCGCACACTCGTCCACGCTGCGGTTTTCACCGGAGGCATGAAGCGGTTCGCGCCCTCGGTTGATGCTGCATAGGGAACCCCCCAAAACTGATGGACTCCGTATCGAACAAGACCGCGGATTTTCCCTGCGCTTGTTTGGACGGCCGCGGTCATGGTTGTACCTCTCGCGTCTTGCGCGAGCGCCCTGGTCCACGGACCACCTGCAAAAATGCTCGCTGCCGCTATCGTTCCGGAACCAAGAAATGACCGCCGGCTCATTCTCGTGCGCTCGTGCTTCAACCATTCGGAACCCATAACTACCTCCTGACGTTAGTCGATATCGCATTCGCCCATGAATCGAGAAAACTATACACCGTGTCGGAGCCAATTGAATACAACCCCCCCTGCCCACTCGGACCTCTTCTGTCACGGTGTGGCGTAAAAATCCATCTCACACCCGCAGCCTAAAGACTCGGAAAGGAACGGCAGAAATGACACCGGAACAAGAAAGAGAAATGCAGGAGCTCGACGTGGAAATTCAGATTGCAGAAAAAAAGCTCAGAATTTTGGGCATTAGAAAGCAAATTGCGGAAACGGAATTAGCGATTATCGAATTGCAACAGAGTTTGAAGGAACAATTAAAAGCGGAGACTTCCCGAAAAGCGGTTGCCTGAGGCGTGGTCCGGATCAGGGGTCAGGGATCAGGAACAGCGTCCCGGCCCCCGACCCCTGACCCCTGACTCCCCGACCGCAATTTTCTGGCAAGGCCGCTGGACGTTAGTGTAGAGTCTGCTGCAAACCGCAAGGCTAAATAGGAAAACGGTAAAAACTCGGACTGTCTTCACGGAGGTTCCATGAAGAGATATCTAATATGTTGTTCGGCTGCCGGCATTCTGTTTTTGACGGGTCTCTTGTTCGCACAGCAAAATGTACCGCCGCGGGCGCCAGCGTTCGCGACGGCGCCCGAAATAACCTACGACTCCGTCCCGAACTTTCTGAAGCTGCCGCCGAACCTGTATCTGGGCGAAGGCATTGGTGTGGCGCGGAATTCCAAAGGACATGTTTTTGTTTTCACCCGCAGCGGAGAAACGCGTCTGTTTCAGTTCGATCAAAATGGAAACTTTGTCCGCGAGATCGGCCAGGGCTTGTATGGTTTTGAGATGGCTCACGGCGTACGGGTGGATTCGCAGGACAACATCTGGGCTGTGGATGAGGGGACCAACATGGTCATCAAGTTCAACCCTGAAGGCCGCGTCCTCATGACAATGGGGAGGCGGCCGGAAGCGGTTGAGGGAGTGGAGGCGACGGCCGCTCCAGGGACACCGCCGCCAGCGGCGCAGCCCTATCGATTCAATCGTCCCACCGATGTCACATGGGATCCAGCGGGAGACATCTTCATCTCCGATGGCTATGGCAACTCACGCGTCGCGAAGTACGACAAGAATGGCAGGTTCATCAAGTCCGTGGGCACGAGAGGAACGCAGCCCGGTCAACTCAATACCCCGCACTCGATCGGGGCCGACGCGAAGGGAAACATCTACGTTGCAGACCGGGGAAACCGGCGAATTCAAGTCTTCGATAGTGACTTGAACCTCGTGAAAATTTACGACAACGTCGGCGCCCCATGGGCGGTGTGCATTAGTCCAGGACCGCATCAATACCTCTACAGCTCAAACTCGAATCCCGACAACAACGATTCGCGCCAGATGGCCGTGAGCGGTGAGATTTACAAGATGGAACTGGATGGGACGGTCGTGGGCAAATTTGGAAAGCCAGGCAAGCAGGCCGGAGAGTTCAGCACGGTTCACGCTATGGACTGCCGGAACGAAAACGAACTCGTCGTTGCTGAGATTACGGCCTGGCGGGTGCAAAAGATCATCCTGAAACCGCGGACTCAAACCTCATCGAGGTAAACATCCTTCGGAGGGTTCAATGAAGCGTTCATTAAAGCTTTTCTTGATCGCGGCGGCACTGCTTTTCGCGAGCCCATCCATCGCGCAGAACTCCGTTTCGGAGATCCCATACGACTCTGCCGCCAATCTCTTGAAGTTGCCCGACAATCTTTATTTGGGAGAAGCGGTGGGCGTGGCGACAAATTCGAAGGGGCATATTTTTGTTTACACCCGTACGGGCTCCCCCAGAGTAACGATCGGCACGAACCGCACGTTTGCCCGCAGCGCTGCGCGGCTCTTTGAGTTCGATCAAACGGGAAAGTACCTCCGCGAGATCGGTCAAGGTTTGTATGGATTCGTCTTTGCGCACGCTGTACGGATTGATCGGCAGGACAACATTTGGGTCATTGATGAAGGCTCAAACATGATCATCAAATTTGATCCCGATGGACGAGTTCTGATGACGCTGGGTAGAAAGCCCGAGGCGCTTCGTGTTCCGGCCGGTGAACCAGCAGGTCCTGGAGCCGGACGCGGCGGCGGCGCGGGAGCGGCAGCCGGCGCGGGAATCCCCGGCGACAATTTCAATCGCCCAACCGACGTTGCCTGGGACGCCGCCGGAAACATCTTCGTTGCGGACGGCTACGGTAACTCCCGCGTCGCGAAGTTCGACAAGTACGGCCGGTTTATCAAATCCTGGGGTTCGCGAGGGACCGCGCCCGGCCAATTCAATGTCCCGCACGCCATCGCGGCAGATGCGCAAGGGAACGTCTATGTCGGTGACCGGGAAAACAAGCGCATTCAAGTCTTCGACAACGACGGAAACTTCAAGACCCAGTACACCAATGTCGGCGCGCCGTATGCTATCTGCATAACCCTGGGCTCCCCGCAGTATCTGTACACCTCGAACTCCAACCCCAGCACATCTATGGACAACGGGGAGATCTATAAGATGACCCTCGACGGACGAGTCCTGGGCAAATTTGGCACTGCAGGGAAGCTGCTGAAGGAATTCGGCACGGTCCATGAAATCGACTGCCGGAGTGAAAACGAAGTCTTCGTGGGTGAGATCACGAATTGGCGAATACAGAAGCTCACGTTGCATCCGAGGCAGTCGTCGAACTAGCCTCTCGAAGGATGCAAACGCGGGCTGAAGCCCGCGACTACATGTAGAATGCGGCAGGTAGGCATGTAATCGCGGGCTTTAGCCCGCGCTGGAGTTTGGACGTTTTTTCGTTATCGGGGACAAGTGAAAGCGTACGAAACATGAGTATCGTCACCGGAAGGGCGTATTCCCCTCCTTGCAAAGGAGGGGTGGATGCGCCCATTAAGAAAATGCCGCGAAGCTTCCTTAGCGGGCGCAGACGGGGTGGTCAGGAATGGAACGTGTTGCTGGACTGACCACCCCGTCCGCGCCTAGCAAAGGAACGGGGATATTTCTTGATGGCGCGTCCACCCCTCCTTTCCAGAGAGGGGAATTTCGCGTTCCAACGCTCGCGGCAAATGTCCAAACTCCAGTCGCGGGCTTTAGCCCGCGTTTGCGCTTCGTTAGAGCGCGAATACGAAACAGAAGGAGAGAAACGTATGTCAAAGACGATCATTTTCCCCATCGTGCCATGCTTGATGCTTTGCATGGCGCTCGCCATCTTCGGTCAGGGCGTTGGGCGGGGTGCTGCTCCCGCACCCAAGCCAGATAACCCTCAATCTTTGGCGCACATCGACGCAGCCAAGAAAATGGCAGGTAACGACGCGTTCCTGGCCAATCCGTACAATTTCTTCTGCATACCCGCCAACACCAGGGCGAACAACGCAAACGCACCGGAGCTCGAACCCGTAAAGCTTTTTGATAATGTTTATGCGGTAGGCAACTCGGAAACGACGGTCTATGCGATTACCACTTCAGACGGGATCCTTTTGATCGACTCCGGGTATACCGACAGGGTCGAATCGGTGGTTGTTCCTGGACTGCAGAAACTCGGTATGGAGCCGGCAAAGGTCAAATACATCCTCCTGGGTCATGGCCACGCGGACCACTTCGGCGGCTCAAAGTATTTCCAGGATCATTACGGCACGAAAGTTGGGACCACGGCGGCAGATTGGGACTTGATGTATCCCGCCAATCCACCGGCAAATCAGAACGCGAATGCGAACCAGGCGAGGCCGAAAAAAGATCTGGTCCTTCGAGAAGGCCAGCCGGTCAAACTGGGAAACGTGACAGTCACCACTGTTGCGATCCCAGGGCATACTCCGGGCTCGCTCGCGTTTATATTTCCGGTTAAGGACAAGGGGAAGACCCGTATAGCGGGACTCTTTGGCGGCACCATTCTTACCGTAGATCGAATCACAACGGATGGGTTGAAGCAATATACCCAGTCCATTGCCCATTACCTTGAAACAGCGAAGAAGATGAAGGTCGAAGTGGAGCTTCAGAACCACGCGATCTTCGACGGTATGCCCGAAAAGCTCGCAAAGCTGAAGACGATCAAAGCGAGTGATCCGAATCCGTTCATCGTCGGCACGGATCGATATGTCAAGATGTGGAGTATCGTTTCCGAGTGTATCCAGGCGGAAATCTCGCGCCGCGGCACGAGCACGAATTAGTTCGATTGTAAGAATTGGTTAAGCGCGGGCTATAACGTCCGCGCTTATTTTTTTGAACGTCTTCCACGCCGGGGCGGTTCTAGTCTTTCTCCGCGCTTGGATCGGCTGCGACTTTCGGCTCCCACGCTTCGGCGAGTGCTTTGCCTTGGGCGATCTGATCTGGAGTCATCTGTTTTTCGGCTGCACCAAGCTGTGATTGATAAAATTCACCGTCGTGCGCGGCGGCCAACCGGAGCCACATATCCGCCTGTACGAAATCGCGCGCGAGATCTTGACCACCCTTCAAGTAGGCCATGCCGAGGAGGAACTGAGCATCTTGCATTCCCTGGTCCGCGGAAAGCCTCAGCCATTTCAACCCTTCTGCAATGTCCCTCTGGGGCAGCAGATACATCGCGCCCAGAAAGAATTGAGCGTCGGTGTTGCCTTGACCGGCGGCTGCCTTAAACCATTGAATGGCCTGTTCAGAATCCTTTTCAACGCCCTGGCCTATCATGTACATCTTGCCAACGATAAGCTGAGCCTCCTGGTTGCCTTGCTCCGCTACAGCGGTGAATTCTGTCAAGGCCGTCGCGTATTCCCCTTTTTCATAGGCACGCATCGCTGAGTCAAAATCTTGCGCCATGCAGATTTCTGAGCATAGCAGGACCGAAAGAACGCAAAACAAAAACTGGGCTAAGCGGGACGACATCCTATTTTTCCTCCTCATTTTTGGTCCGGTTGCGAGCCTTTGAATTCTCGTTGCAGCATCTGGTTTTACGGGTTCGAGTCAGGCCTCAAATCGGCCTGACCCGAACATCGGCAGAACGGCGAGTTTAGAAGGCAATACCGGTACTGGGAGTGAAAATCTTATTCTGCGTCACGATAATGTTGACCGGCCCTACGCAGGTCTCAGCCTGCCCGTAGAGTCCATCACTGACTGCAGTCGAAGGAGTCCACGTCACTGTCAAGCCATAGTTGCCGGATTGCAAATTTGTGACGATCCAGTTGAAACTGTGGGCGCCAAGCGTGCTCTCGTCAAAGGTAATGAAGCATCCGCCACTGCCGTCAGTATTGGCAAGGCACTCGGCGGCGATCGCGGTAAACAGGTTTGAACTGAGCTTGATGAACCGATCTTCGTAAGTGATCGGAGTAGACGGAATCACCACAGGGGCGGCTTGGCCACTGAGTGGAGTTACCGTCACCTGAAAATCCACTCCCGCTTGCGCGGAGGTGGAGGCGGTGGTTTGCTTCGAGCTAATAGTAACGTTCGTCAGAAGGCCAACTACCGCTGAAGGATTAATTACGAACACGTTACCGTTGCCACTGGACGTTTTCATCGTTGTCTTGAGGGATGTTACTGTCCCCCCCACTCCGCCAGTGAGCGCGCCGGTTGACGAGTTCACCACGCACTGCAAGGGCAGGCTGGCGAAATTGAAGCTGCCGCTGCTCTGCGCGAAGGCCGCGGGTGCAATCAATGTTGCGATTACGAATAAAGTTGCCACAAGGGTCATCTTCTTCATGATGGTCTCTATCCTCCTAAACTTTCGGTTGATCTTTCCGTGGCGGGCCCGTTTGAGGAAATCTTCACGGGTACGCTCCCGGTTTCTGCCAGCGTTGCACATGGCGTTCCGCTGAGACCTCGGTAGCGCTAACCGTTTTTTGTCATTGGTCCTAACGTAAATTGTCAGTTCTGAAACCGGACTCGAATCCAATCTACTTGGTGTTCTTTGGTCAAGCTTTTGGTTAAATTGGCGGGAACTGGCGACTAATCAGAAAAATACCGCCGCTACAAACTTCTCGGTGAAGGTTCGCCGCGACAATCAAGCCTGTCATTTTCGTGACTCTCAATGGACAGGCCAAGGTGCGCGACTTCGGCGTGGCCAAACTGGTGGGCCAGCACAACTGGTCTGAGAACTATTTGGCCGCGCTTGTTTCCGCGAGAAACCGGTCGACGATTGCGAGGAAATCCGTGGGGTTTTCCTCGCTAGGATAATGACCTAGACCGGGCATGGTGACGATCTGAACCTGAGATAAGGTCTTCTTCAACACTTGCTGCGTTTCAGCCGGGACAATCGTGCTGCGCCCGCCGAGTATGTAGATGATGGGCGATTTGATCTGACTCACGAATCGCCACAGCTCGGTCGGCACGAAACCGTTTCCGATTTTGGGATCACGCTTCCAGATGATGCGTCCATCGGGACGATGCTTTGAGCCGTAGTGCGCGTATGCTCGAAGAACGTCGTCAGAAGTACGGGCGTTACCAGCCTTGAGCTGAGCGAAAAGCTCGTCTTCGGATGCCCAGCCTTTTTCGTCTTCTTGCTTGATGCGGCTTGTCACGCCATCAGCAATCTCTCGAGGGCGCTCGGGTCCGACATCTTCACTAATCACGGCGGCCGTGAGATCGGGATGCAAGCCGGCAAACACCTGCGCGACGCGGCCACCTGTGGAATTTCCCCAGATGACGATGTTGCGAAGTTGAAGCTGCTGGGCCAGGCCTTCAATGTCCTTCACGTAATCCTCGACGAGGTAATCTCCCCGCGGATCCCAACCGGACTCGCCGTGTCCACGCATGTCGACGGCCATCACGTGATAGTTCTTGTTGAAGTGGGTTGCGATGTGGTCAAACGTGTGCGCCACACGCCCGATGCCGTGCAACATGATCAGCGGCGGCTTACCGTCCGCGCCCCAGTCGAGATAATGGATGCGAAGACCGTTGACGGTGACGAAACGGTCCATAGGTTGGGCTTGCGGTTGGGTCGCTTGAGCTTCGGGCTGTTTCGTTGTGACGGTAATCCGGCGAAGCGTTTCCAGATCAGCGTCCAGCTCCTTCGCACCAGAAGGGAACTTGTTCGATTGGAGGATGAACGCGACAATGTCGCAATAGCTTTGGCTGGACAAACTGTTGGGACGGTCCGACGGCATCAGCCGTTGGATTCGTGAGAACAACTCGCCAACCGACGCGCCGCCGAACAGAAACGAAAAGCTTTCCTCGACAAGGCTCGGCACGACACTCCCACCCCGAAGGTCCTTCGCGTGACACGCGGCGCACGTTTGCATGTACTGCGTCTGGCCGCGAGTGGCCTGCTCTTCGGTGTAAACCCCGTCCCACACCGTGCGGCTCGAACTCAACTGCCGGCCGCTCGCGTTCATCGTCAGCGCCGGGCTTGCTAGCCACGCAGCGCACGCCAACGCTATATTCAAAATGCATGGCATGTTTCGCGTCATCGCGTTTGCGCCCCCCGCCGCGAGTTGCTGCCGCCTGGCAGCGCGAAAACGAGCAACGTGTTTCCGGAGTTGGGCCGGCGAATCTCTGGGGCCAATTCCGGCGCAATCAACGTCGACCAGCTCCCACCGCCAATGCCCGCGGGCACCGCCACGTACTGTTTTCCTTTTGCCAGGTACGTAATGGGGAAGCCTTGAGCAGAGGTTGGCAGGCGTGTTTGCCAGAGGATCTTTCCTGTGGCTGCGTCGTAGGCGTACATGTGACGATCCCAATCGCCACCGAAAACAAGACCGCTAGCGGTCGTCAACGCGGCCGAGTTCGATGGCGAAGGTGTGCGATGCCGCCACAGGACCTTCCCGCTTCTGATGTCCAGGGCCATGAATTCCCCAAGGTTGCCCTCGGACTCCGGATGCTTGTAATCTCTGCGCCGCACCGGGCCCGTGCCACCTCCGCCGGCCACCTTCTGGATAGGACCGAAAGTCGCCTTCTCGCAATTCAGATTGAGCGGTACATATAGCGCATTCGTCTGCGGGCTGAAGGCCATCGCGCGCCAGCTTTTGAATCCGGCGGTGCTCGGACATTGATCGACCTCGACACCGAGTTGGGGGACTTTGCCAGGAAGGTAGGAGACTTTGCCGGTCTGCGGGTTCACCTGCAAGATGGTCTGATAGCCGAGATCCGTGGCGTGAATAAAAGCGCCATTCGTTCGATCAAGCTGCCAGAGAATTCCCAGCTTGCCCATCTTGAAAAGCGACTTGCGACCGCCGGTGTCGATCAGGATGTTTTCGAAGACTTCGTCCATATCCTGCGTCTCGCCGGGAAGGTGCTGGTAGTACCACTTCATCTTTCCGGTGTCGGGATCGAGTGCGAGCGTCGAGTTGGTGTAGAGTGCGTCGCCGTCCGTGCCGCGAACGACTCTAGCCCACGGCTTTGCCTGCGCCGTGCCCCAGTAAACGAGATTCGCCTCCGGGTCGTAACTGCCTGAGATCCACGCGTCGCCGCCGGCTCTGAACGTCAGCGGCAGATCGCCCCACGTCTCGCCGCCGGGCTCACCCGGCCGGGCAATGGTCGATGTTCGCCACAGCTCCTTTCCAGTAGCGGCGTCATGCCCGCTGATGAAGCAGACGTCTTCCTTGTAGCGGCCGCATCCCGTGATTCCAGCGATCACTTTGCCGCGAACGACGATAGGGCCGGACGTGTATTCGTATCCCAGCTTCGAATCGGCAACCTTGGTGTCCCATACGAACTTTCCTGTCCGCGCATCGACGGCGACGATATGCGCGTCATTCGTCGTTCCGAAGATCTTGTCTCCATAGATGGCGATGTTTCTTTGGATGCCTCTACCTTCGTCTCCGCCTCCCCCGGCAGGCCGCTGCGTGAGGCGCGGGATGGCGGTCTGCTCAGCGCCACCGCCACTCGGGGCGGGTGCGGGTCTCTGCGCCACCTCGGGGCGATACTCCCAGATCAAGTCTCCCGTTACGCCGTCCAGCGCCTGAATAACGCCACGCGGGTTCGGCAGGTACATGATGCCGTCGTAGACGAGTGGCGTCGCCTCATTCGCACGCCGGTTGATCTGGTCGAGCGGGCTGTAGCCCCACGCGTTATCCGTGCGCCTCCAGTTCAGCCAGTCGCCTGCAGCCGGATTGCGCAACATGGCCTCGGTGATGGGCCGGAAGTCTTTCACCTGCGCCACGAGCCAGAGGCTTCCCAAGAGCACCATGATTGAAATCGAAAAAGCGAATCGCATTCTCATAGCGTGTTTCCTCAAAAATAGACCTGTCCAAATTGTCGCGCGAAGCGCATCCGAATTGTGCCGCGGAGCGGCGTCAAGAATGTAGCCCACGGCGTGAGCCGTGGGAAATCGTGCGTAATACCGATCGAGTCCCAGCGGGGCTGATCTGGAGGCGCATCGCTATCCACGGGCTTGCGAACCTGTGAACGAATTGGAATCAAGCGCGATTCCCCTCCTTGCATCACCGCAAGGAGGGGTGGCCGAGCGACCAAGAGAATGTCGCGAAGCATCCGCTGATCGCGAGGCCGGGGTGGTTTTCCGATGAAAACAAATGGAAAACCACCCCGGCTGCGTCAGCTTCGGTTGCTGCGCGAAATTTTCTTTTTGACGCAGCCACCCCTCCTTGCGGTGATGCAAGGAGGGGAATTGCAGCTCTCTTGCAATTAATTCACAGCTTCTTGCGCCTGTGGCTATGTTTTTGACGCCGCTCCGCGGCTCTTCGGATGCGCTATGAACGCGGCATCGCCTCATTTCTGTAACCCCGCAGCCCAGTTCAAGACGACGGTGATGGGAATGGGTGCTGAGTCGCCGCTTTGGGTATTGACCAGGAACCGCTGCCCGTCCCGGCGGGGCACATAGTGTGTCCGGTACGAAGTCACACCTGCAGGCACCCGCGTCTGGAAGAGTGGCTTGGGAACACCGAACGACGGTCCAGCGCCTACTGAGACGGCCATGAGCTTCCGGTCCTCGGAAAGATAGTAGATCTCGCCTCCGTCACCACGCCATCGGGGTTCGTAGCCGCCACCGGTGGAAATTTGCCATTTTTTATCGGACAACGGGAAGGTTTGGACCTGGATTTCGAACCGGCCGGACTCATTCGAGCTGTAAGCGACAAACCGTCCATCAGGGGAAAAGTTGGCGTGGAATTGGTCAGAAGGCGATTCTATTAACCACAACACTGATCGATCCAATGCCGGCGGCGAGCGCTGCGTGCCACGGCAGCACAGGTTCTTCGTTGCCACCACCGGCAGCGCTTTTCTGGTAAAAATCAACCAGCCCGCCGTTCCGATTCGTCCGGAAAATGATTCGTGTCCTATCAGGCGACCAAACCGCTCCAGCATTGACTGCCTTGGGTCCAAAAGTAAAGCGGGAGGAACTGCTGCGTTCAATGTCGGTCATCCAGATGTCGGTTTGTCCCGTCTTGGGATCTACGAGGGAAGCAGCCAGCCGCTTTTCTTCAGGAGAAAGCCTCAGATCGACGTAGTCGCCTTCAGGCATAACCGCATCGAAGCGGTTGCCGTCGCGGTCGAACCAAGTCAGCCGCCCCACTTGCAAGACGGGGCTGGCATAAGCCAGCGTGCCCGCGGCAGAGACCGACACGGCCGTCTGTCCTGTCCCGGAATGGCCAACCTGCCCAGCAACAGTAAATGGCTGGCCGCTGAGTTCAAG
>WNGK01014708.1_pt1 | contig 14831 bp, 10 predicted proteins | sample 5400601 | NCBI WGS metagenome assembly WNGK01 (sample SAMN13153376, study PRJNA577476) | soil metagenome | isolation source: 60 cm soil or saprolite under Garry oak tree replicate 1 | place: USA:California | collected 2016-06-15 | reverse complement strand
AATTGTATTGTGTAAAGTAACTATACCTGTGAAACCTGGAGCAGCACTATCCTGGAAACCTAATTGCCAAGGTTGAGCTGCATCATTAAAAATAGTTGTTAAATATGTTAAATAATTTATCATTTTTTAATTTATTTTTTGAATCTTAATTTAATTAACATTTTATTTTAGAATTGAGCATTTTACTATTCTTGATATTGATAGAAGAGACTCTGCTAAAATAATTTAAGCGAATAAAATTAACTAATAACTAATTTAAAAATTTTCCCTATTGTTATTTTGGCGAGGGCGAGACGTGGGAAAAAGGGAATGGTCTCTTGCTTTTGTTAACAAAAGCTATCTCTATCTCTGCTGGAGATCACAAAAAGGTAAGGAAAATCAGTTTTTATAATTTCATCTTAAGATTTAAGTCTTTGAGTGTATTCTTGTACCTTGTATTTTTAGATTTATAAATTTAAAAACAATTTTGTACAATCTTTATATTTATAAGGAATCGAACCTTATAAATAAATAAATAAATATTAATTATACTTTTAAAAGTATTAGTATTTAACTTAATTAATTAAGCTAATCTATCGTATACATAAAAAATAGAAAGCAGAACTCGAGTGGTTGAGTGTCCCACTTTTAATGGGAAAGTTTTGGTTCGAGACCAAATGTTTTCAATTTTAATATTTATTGTTATTATTACCTTTTCTATATTACTTTACCTTACTATCTTCCATAGCATAGAAAATACCCCTTAAAATTTTCCTAACAGTGGAGTTTAAGTCCACCAATTACTAATAACCCCTTTCTATAGAGCCTTTGTTTTATCTCCGCCTTTTTCGTCTCATGCTTATGTTTACTAAGTTAAAAAAAATATCTATAAAAAAATGGATTGTAGGTTGCATTTATTCCACTTAAACACAAGACTCCCTAATGGATGGAGTAAACCTTTGCTATTGTAACGAAGCAATTATTCCCCTCTTTTATTTGTTTGTTTTGTCTTAAATAAATTAAAAATATGTGCCTAAGATAGGATAGAACTAAGGCTTGATAAAATTTTAACCTTGTCTTATAAGTATCTATGATCCAAAGGAGTGAAATAAAAATAAAAAGATGAATAAAAATGAGGCAATAGCTTTGTGAGTGTGAGAATAGCAGGAGTAAAAGTAAATATAATTTATATTATTTATTTCAAATTATATATTTATAAAATTCAATAAAGGTTAAAGCCTCGGTTGCTTAGTGGTCAAAGCGCTATTCTGAAGATATAGATATGGGAGTTCAATTCTCTCCCGGGGCAATAAAAATAATTAGAATTAGACCAATACACACCACTGAGTACTAAGCCTTTATAATTTTGAGGAAATAGTAAGAAAGAGGTATCTCTGTCTCTCCCCTCCCTTTTTATGGAGGGGAGGGATGGAAGGCTATTGACTAGGACAATTAAACCTTAATTTTAAAGGTATCTCCATCTCCAAAAAGTTAAGGTTTTTAAGTTAAAAAGTTATCTCCCTCCCATAGGGATCTCTCCCTATGGAGAGGGGCAAAAATTTTATTGAATTTAACTCTTGCTTGGTTTACGTCGTTATTAACAGCAAACTACCTTCCATTAGGAAAATAGTAACCCTATCCTATGGAGCCTTTGATTTTACTTTTGTAAAAACAAGAGAAAGGTGTCTTTTTAATTTATAAAAAAGGGAGATAGAAGAGGTGGAGACCCCTATGGGAGGGATCTCTCAAAAATGAAACAAAAGGAAAAAGCAAGAGGGAGTCAATCCTACTCCTACTCTTACGGAGACTCCTCCCTCCCCTCCATAGGGAGGGATAGGGAGGAGGCAAAAGAAAGTGGGGTAATTAATAATAAAGAGTGTAGTATTAATTGGCTAGTATAACAATCTCCAAAATTGAAGGTAGGTGTTCGAGTCACCTCACTCTTGTTTACCCTTTTTTTATTTAATTTTCAAATTTTCTCTTATATCTTGTATAACAGTGGACTCCTATTCCTTTGGACTCCTCCCATAGCCCTCCCTCTCCTATGGAGAGACCCCTATCCCATAGGGGGAGGGAGTCCCTATGGAGGGGGGAGTAAAAGCAAAAAAGGGGGAAGTTCTTCGAATTAAAGACTTTAGCATAATGGTTAATGCAGTTCGCTCATAATGGATATTATAAGGGTTCAACTCCCTTAGGTCTTAAATATTTATTTATTTTACTTATTTACACTTTTATTTTAATTAACTTTTACTTACATAGTAAAATTATTATTTCCCTTACTTACTACGTTAATAAATCCATATGCATAATAAAGTCTCTATTCGTTTGTAACAAAAGTAAGAGTAGGTAAGGGAGGGTAAAATTGGATAAGTAATAACAAATTATATTTTTAGGAAATTTGTTAGAGTGGTTTAATAAGTTCGTCTTGAAAACGAATGCTGATTAAAATCAGCCGTGGGTTCGAATCCTACAGTTTCCGTTATAAAATGTTTGCTACTATAAATTTTTGAGATACTTTTGTTTGTTACGAAGTAACAACTTTTCTCTGACAAAATTATATTTAAAAAATAGTGAAGATATAAAAGTAGGGGGGTAAAAGTAACATATTATTTATTTCATGTATAACATTGGAGCTGAAGTTACCGGATTCCATAAAACCTTGTTTTACTATGACAAAACTCCTTCCATTCCTGCCTCCGAAGGAGTCTCCGCGTTAAAAACGAACATGTTGAAATTGGTAAACAATCTTCTCTTAAGAAGAAGTGGGTGTAAACCCTTAAGAGTTCAAGTCTCTTTGTTCGTAATGTTTCAAATTTAGTGTTATGGTTCTATTGAACCCCCTTTTATAAATTATAAAACTATAATTATTCACTTCTTTATAAAAATTATATTCTCATTTTTTTATAATCCCTCTTGCTTGACTTATGGTATAAGTAACAGTGGATTCATTTTCCTCTCTACCTTTACTTTTTACATTGTAAAAAAAGTAAAGGTAATAAGAATAGCTCCTTCCTCTTTATATTAGGGGGAGTGATTAAAATTTAGGCTAGCGAAAGGTTAAAATAAGGAATAATCGTCATTGGTAAGATAACACGATTGCTAATCGTCTGGGATAGCTCCCTTAAGCGTTCGACTCGCTTTTATTCCGAGAATTTATCTCCGCATTTTTTGCCTTTGCTTTTTACTTTCTTTTGCTCTTTTTTGGGAGAGGGAGAAAGACACTTTTGTTTTACAATTTACAAAAAGTAAAAACAAAAGGCAAAAGCAATAGGCCAAAAGATAAAAGCAAAAGGGATGGGGATGGGATGGGGATGGGAGAAATCCTGTGACTTTAATTTTTGTTTTTAAAAATCTTCAAACTAAGGTCACATTAGTTTAATTGGTAGAGCGCAGCTTTGTGGATGCTGAGAAAAGAGTTCAAATCTCTTATGTGACCCTAACTTATAAAAATATATTTTATAAATATACCCATCTTTACTTTTTCCCACTTTTGTTTACTCCTCCTCAGAGAGAGAGACCCCTATGGGATAGGGAGGACCCTAGCTTTTTTTATCTTTATCTTAATCTTTATCTTTAATAGGAAACCTTACTCCCTTTATTTTCCCTTTCCTTATAGCGGAGTCCTTACCAACCTGGGATTTATCTTTACAAAGAAACTTTATCTCCGCTTTTTACTTTAAAATTTTACTTTATTTTTAACTTTGTCTTTTAAAGGGAGATAACAAGGGGTTAGTCCCTCCCTATGGTTTCTATGGCTTCCATGTGTCTAAGATTCTTATATTTACTATTGCACTATGACCCTACCTCAGAGACCCTTATGGGATAGGGGAGGGCTCTTATGCTTAGATAGGCTTTACTTACTAAGTTTAGAAAATATAAATTGAAAAAATAAAAAATAACTAAAAAAATGGTGGTAAAATATAGGGTTGAGTTTACAGATGGTTCTGTAGTAGACCTGCAAAGTCTATCTTTTAGGTTCAATTCCTACTTAACCCTTTCTTAAATCTTTATATAATCTAACAATAAAAAAAAGATATAAGAATACCTCAAACATTAGTATTAGTACTTTATTCTTAACTATAATCTTACTTACTTATAGCGGACCTACAATCCTATAAATGGGTTGAGTTTAATGGAAAATCAACTAAAAACCCTTTTAAAATATATCTCCCCTCTCCATAGGGAGAGATCCCTATGGGAGGGAAATATTATAAAAATAAAAACAAGCACAAATTAAAAACCTAAGGGAATTATTTAACAATAGGGATAATATAGGTTTCATTTCTCATATAATACCTGTAAATATATATAAAGAAAATAAATATCAAAACCAAATTCTAAGTAATAAGTTTTTTCAAAGTAAAAAATAACAAAGGTAAAAAAAGGGGGGGGCAAAAGAAAAAAAGTATAAAATTATAGCTGATATAGTTTAAACGGTTAAAACTTACCATTCATGACGGTAAAATGAAGGTTCAATTCCTTCTTTCAGCTTAAAATTGTAGCAACATTTTATAGTTTAGTAAATTATTAAATTTATAAAATTTTAAAAGAATAAAAACATATCATCTTAATTACAAATTTCCATATTAAATTTCCATATTAGAAAAATAATATTAACGTCTTATCCGTAGATTCCCTATGGCCTATGGAGGGCTCTCTTTTTGTTTTTATATTTACTCTTTTGCCTTTGTTACCACTTTTGCCTTAGTCTCCGTAAGATTTATTAAGCTAAGTAAAAGCAAAAGCTGGAGGGGTTAAAATTTGGATTTATTCTCTCCCTATCCCTCCCTCTCCTATGGAGAGACCCCTATGGGTTAGGGGGGGGGGGGAAGGACTGTTGCTTAGGACAGAGATTAATATAAAAATATATTTTATTACGAGCATACTTAGATTCGAACTAAGAACAATTTAATTGACAATTAAACTCTATACCAATTTAGATATATGCCCTAAAAAAAAAATAACTCTATCTCTTTAAAAAAAAGGGGGAGATAGTAAAGGTGGAGTCCAAAGGAAAGGAAAGCAAAGGAAACTAAATTAATAAACCAATCAATTATAAAATTTTATAGTTAATAGGAGGTAGAGTAATCGAAACTCTGTCTGTAATGTGTAAAATTACTGCTATACCACTCAGCTAACCTCCCTTAAAATTAAAAAGCGATAAATTTTATCGCTTTTTAATTTTTTTAATTGGACTTTTTTCAAAAAGTACGGATGGAAGGAAACCTATAAATTTAAAATAAATTAGAATTTATAAACGAGAGAGACACGACTCGAACGCGCAACATCTTACTCCCAAAGTAAGCTCCTTAACCAATTAGGATACTCTCTCCAAATTATCATTAGCTTTATTAATTTGCTCTATGCTTAGTAATAAATGAAATAGGTGTCTCTCTCTCTCTCGTTTGGAAACAAATTATATTATTTAATAATAATTTCACCCTTTACCTTTTGCCTCCGTTCCACAGGTATCAATATATACCTATAGGAATAAAAAGCAAAGGTATGGAGATCAAAGGAATTTTAAAATTTATTTATATCTCCCTTTATTTTAATTTTGTAAAAATAAAAATTAATTTGGAGAAAGATAGATTCGAACTATCATAATTATATTGCAAATATAACCGATTAACCATTATCAGATTTCCCCTAATATTATATATTGCGAAGCTTATTCTTTTATGTTTATATTTTTCTTTTCTCTAAATTAGAAAATAAAGGTTCAATGCGACGATATTGTCTCTAGTGATGCGTGTACTAAAAAAAAACTTGTTTGAATGTATATATATCCTCTTTTCTTAAAAAGGGGGTGGGTTGGTAGAATTAAAATTAAGATTGGATAGGTAAAGTTTTAAATGCATGGAATGGTATAGGACTTTCTAATGCCCATTCTAAAGTATTTACAGTTTTATTATTATTATTGTAAACAACTTCAGATGAGAAATATGGTATAGTTTCCCAAGGATTATTAGAAGTTACTTTACTATTCGCAAAAAGATCATAAATAATATAACCAAATAAAATTGTAGCAATTACTGAAACTAATGATCCAAAACTAGATACAGCATTCCATCCACTGAAAGCATCAGGGTAATCTGGTATTCTTCTTGGCATCAATTGTGTTAATCTTAGGTCCTCTCTTCTCCACTTTTGCTTTTCTTTTCTCGCAATAGTAAAGAGGAAAACCTAAATTCCTAATCTTACGATTAGGTTCAGACTATGTCTTTCAGCTTATTTTTCTATATAAAATTAAAGCTGATCGGGCGCTTCTGTATTTAAATAATACAGTACAGGGTTATTGTTGGTATGACTCACCTGTTAGTCGTTGAACGTTCTTTATTCTAAAGCTAATTCAACTTATACCGAATAAAGCTTCGTTGCAAATTGACCTCTAATTTACTTTGTTTAGAATTGTAAATTTTCTTTAAATAAGAAATTGCTATCCATGTTCTATTTCCCCTATTTCTATTTGTAACACAAATATAAACAGAGGCTATGGTAGGCAAAAGTCGCTATAATAATTTATCTCCAAAAAGACTAGATAAATACAGAGGTTTTCCTTGCAATTCACCCGATGTTCTAATAAATCTTTAAAGGATTTATAGAGGCATTGTTAATTTATGAATTATGCAATTTTACACGAGAAAATATTTTTCCTTTAAATGGTTTACCACTTAATAAATACTTAGATAAAGTATCTTTTCCCATATTGAACTTTTTTGAACATTTAACAGTTGAATAAGAACCTATGAAATTCATGTGACTGCAGCTCTCCTCCTTAAGGAAATAGGGAGCTACAGTTTCGTAAACATAAACTAATTTAGTTAATTTTGCTATAGTAGTAGCAGATTTATTTACCCCATATTGTGGATTATTATTACCTACTTTGCTACGTTTCTGCATGGCAATAAATTCAGAAGATAATTGACGATTTGCCATAGGATTTAAAAACCCAGAGCGTTTAATACCGAACTCAGGTTTATGTTTAAAACCTAAATTAGAACCAGCAGTAGGAGAATTATTAAGAGCTAAGGACGGGTAAAGTTGGAATAGTAAGTTAATGTATATTTGCTCCCGTGATAACATAAATTCTTTACTAATAGAAGCAGTAGGGCCTAAATCTTCTAATATTGCCAATATAAAATTATTATGAGTATAATACTTTAAGCTATTATAAATATAATAATTTCGGTTTAAAACACTAGGACTTCAATAAGAAAGTAAGCGAGTAGAACCGTTTATAGCGCTACCTACATACATTTTACCATTAATTAAATTAATTCATTGATAAATTATTGTTCTTCTACGATTTTCAATTCCTATTAAATTACGATTTAAATTTGGTTTATAAATACGAACAGGGTCCTTACCGGACCAAGGTTGAGTTAAATATTTAGGAAATAAGTGTGGACCATAAGGTTTAATAAAAATTGAGGAATAGGAAAAGATTTCACTATAAAAATTTATCTCCAAATTGAGATTGAGATAGCTATTCTCGTAACCGATTACATAATTCGATATAATTAAATATATACCAGCCATTCCTAAGAAGTGTTGAGGAAAGAATGTTAAATTTACCCCAATAAATAAAGTCCAGAAATGGATTTTACCTAAAAAATCATTAATATTTCTACCTGACATATGGTGACTCCAAACTAAGAAACCTAAAATTCCAATAGAGAACATAGCATAAACCATACCAATGTAACCAAATATTGGTTTACCTGAGAATGTTGAAACAATATGGCTAACTATACCAAATCCTGGAATAATTAAGATATAACAATTATTTTGGTTAATATAATAGTTAATATAGTTATAACACATTAATTTATTATTTTTAACACTCAAGAGCTTAACACTCTTGTTAGGACTTTATCTTAAATCACAACAACAATATTTAGTCCAGCAAAAGTTCGGACTAGTTAAATGTATTAGTATTAAGTGGATAATCTATTCATAGTAGATTTTAATTTTTTTATTTTAATTAATCCTGGTTCAATTAAATGATCTTTATTTTGAATAAGTACATAAGCTTTTCTTCATTTTAAAAAATTAATATGTTTAGTAGATAACAAATGATAATGATCAAAATAATTAATAACCTTTTTAGCTGAGCCATAACTAGTACTTCCATAATAATAAGTGTTTTGACTTTTTCTATACCCAATATTACCTCCAAAAAATCCTTTAACTAGAATTAATATGTAATCTTTTTTCTGATCAATTTGGTAATTTAATCGTACTTCTGTTTTGTTATTACGATTTATAAGTTTAATTTGAAAACTTGCATCTGCATCTGAAAAACCTGCTAATCAGTGATTTTCTAAGTTATTACTAGTATTCAAGCTTAAAGTAATAGTTTTACTAAATTCTAAGTAATTAGGGCTAGTTAAGATATTTTTATTTATTTGTTCGAGTTTACTAAGCATTCTAAACTTATTATTAATTAATTTAATTACTGTTTCTATACCTTTCTTACTAGCTATTATCATAAGCACAGCATTCTTATCTTTCACTTTACGTACAGTACCGTGACCTATTCTCTCTCTGATGTAATAAGCTAATTGTATATCTAAGGAATTAAATACGATAATTAATTGTTGTGCACTACTGAAATGACCATCTCCATCAATTAAACCAGCTAAATAATGACCAAATTCATTGTCATTAGCTGGCTTTAAGTGTTTATGATTATGAATAGAAATATTATTAATATTTTCTTTGCCTTCTGCTCTCCTCCCACTCCCATAAAGGAGGAGTAAAATATTCGCATAGGTAAAAGTTGTTGTGATTTCGTTGCGTAAAGTCTCTGAGGTTCCTGTTTTACACATACTAATGCTAAGTATTCATATAAAATAGTTACCTGCTGATTTACTTCATTGTTTTAACTTTTTTACTGTATCATTTAAGATGGAGTATTTAAAACTATGTATAGAAGTAGTCCCAGCATACAGCAACGTAAACAAATAATGGTAATTTATGTAATGACATTCCATTTGTTCTCATGTTTAATGTGGTACTTATAAAATTTATAGCTCCTAATAATGAAGATATACCAGCTAAGTGTAAACTAAATATAGCTAAATCAACTGAACCACCTGAGTGTGATTGAATTGAAGCTAAAGGAGGATAACATTGTGTTAATAACCTCAAACTTTTAAAATTAAAATTAAAAAAGTACTATCGTTATATTCAACGATTCTCATCGTTGTTCGGACTATACCTTCAACCTAATTATTAGGATTCCATAATGAATTGTCGACTCTCGACTCTAATTGTTCTTAATTTCTGTAATATTTTTTTAACTTTATAGAGTTTAGCATAATCACCTTTGTATTTATGAAATGATCTAGACCAAATTCTGTATTCTACACTCTTCATACCTTTCATAGTATTTAAGAAGTATTCTGATACATTATTAATTCCTCTAGAATTAGTTGTATCTAACATATAATGATTATATTTTTCCTTATATACTACTTGTGTAGAAATATGAAGAATATGTCTAATAGCTTCTAATACTACTTTATCTAATTTTTGAGTAATACCGAATCCATGTACAATTCTATTAATATCTTTATTTACCAAATAAAAACTACCTTCAGCTTCTACAAATCCAATTAACCATGGTTTATTTACAACTTTATGTGCCTCATTAGCATCGACTATAGGTAAAGTTACTTTATCCCATGCTGGTGAAATATAATCTTTAGAAGGTGAAGTATATTTTAAAGCTTCAAGTAATTTATTTCTTTCCAGTTTAGTTAATGCTGGATTTTCAAGAATAATATATGCTTGTTTGAATTTATCATAATTGAAGTATTTGGTAGTCAATAGAGGATATTTATTAAAAATTGGAATAATTACACTTCCTAAACTCCTTCTATCTCTAATTATAAAACTTGCCATGTGTCTATTTGATTCTACACTTACTTTTCCTATTCCTAGTTGTTTTTTGATAAAGTATAAAACTCGTAAGTTATAAGTATTTTGAGAAATCTTGAATGTTAGATTCCACTTGTCTCCTTGACGTAATATAGAGAAAGATCCATCTCCGTCAGTCATACCGACAAGCCATTGTAGGAACCATTCGTCATTAGGTTGCATCACGTTTAGTCTCTGATGGGATAAAGTTGAAAAGTTCAACTTACCCCAGGCGGATTGTCCCCGTGTCAAGAACATTTTTACTTCCAATTGTTTACTAAATTCATAAAAATTAATTTTGGTGAGTAGTTCTCTTCAAACTTTTATCTTCGCTTTTTTTATCTCCGCATTATATAAAAAATTAAGTAAAGGAGTTTCCCGCATAGAGTGATGTTTTATTGCCCGAATTTTACAATTCGGCGACTGCTTATCCTTATTTTTAACAGTCCAACCAGTACCTGCACCATTTTCAACTAATGAACTCATTAATAATAATAATAATGATGGAGGTAATAACCAGAATGAAATATTATTTAATCTAGGAAAAGCCATATCTGGACTACCACAGTGTATAGGTAAAAAATAATTACCGAATCCACCAACTAACCCAGGCATAACCATAAAGAAGATCATAATAAAAGCGTGTGCTGATATTATTACATTAAATAATTGATGATCTCCTTGTAAATATTGAACACCTGGACTTGATAATTCTAATCTAATTAATACTGAAAATGCTGTACCTATCATACCTGCAAATACAGAAAAAATTAAATAAAGAGTACCTATTTCTTTAGCATTTGTTGAATTGAGCCAATTCATTTTTAAACTAAAAATTTTTTAATTTTTTAATTATTTTTTTTTAATCTAATTTCTTTTAATTCCTTTAAATTTACTAATTAACTCCTTCTTTACAAAGTAACTTTGCTTTTTACTCTATTGAAATTAACCCTACTCCTCCCTCCCCTCCCCCTTTTTATGGGTCTCTGAGGGATAGGGGAGGAGACAAAGGATCTTTCTCTTTTAAAAAGTGGATGGATATGCTGTTAGCAATCCTACTCTCCAGAGTTACCTCTCCTCTTTTTTGTAAGGAAAGAAAGAGATATTTTGTTTTTAACTCTTCCTCCTATGTGTATGTGGGGGAAGAACCTCTGCTAAAATAAAAAAGAGCGTAGAGATAGGTGGAGAGAAAATAATTAGAAATTTAAATACTTAAAATTTTATTCTCTATGGTCAACCTTCTATTTATAAATATTTCTATTATTTATTTTAATATTTTATTTTTATATTCTTCCTTCCGTAGAAGTAGGGAAAAATTAAAAGAAAACGTTAAAAGAAATAAAAGTTCTTCTATTTCTTATGAACCTATGCTATCTATCCCATCCCATAGAGCCTTCTCCCCTCCCTCCCTATGGGGGGAGGGATAGGGAGGGATACTCTTTCCCCCCCTCCCATAAGGGGAGGGTCTAAAGGGAGGGTCTAAAAATAGGCAAGAGAGATAGAATATTAAAACTTATAGTTTTATGCCTAAAAACGGAATTGAACCGCTATCTACTTATTACAAGTAAGCCGTTTTACCTATTAAACTATTCAGGCTTTATAATATACAAACCTATTAAAAAAAAATAAGGCTTATTACATAAGAGTTATCCTTATTCAAGCTTTTTTTATAAATAACAGTAACTTTAGCTTCTTTCTTAGAAAAATAAAAGCCAGGCTACTTTTACAGTACAATACATTGGTGTTTTTATAATTATTAATTATCTTAATTATTACCCTATACTAGGATTTAACTATTTTTTTATTTATATATTCTACATTTAATCCTATCCATTACAAAGTAAAATTACTGTTATTAATTGTATATAACTATATCCGTACTGTTTAATCCCTAAAAAAATATCCTTCTGTAATTATTTTACCATCTAATTCATCTTTCATTAATCCTAACTCTTTTCCTATAAGTTTATTATCTAATGGTTTAACTAGAAATACACTATCAGTATCAGTATAATAGCATGAATCTAAAGTTTTAAAAGGGATCATATGGATTCTAGCATATGCTGTCACAGCACTAGCTATTGCAACATTAGATTTAATATTATTATAACTATCTTCTAATTTCATTGATAATATTTTATTAAGATTAGCTATCACTATCATTTCTCCATGTAAATTTGAATACAGTAATAAAGTGAATGTATCATCATTAACTTGTATAATAGATTTAATGATTCTAGTAGCTAAATAATCTTCTAATTCATTTTCTTTAATATTAACTGTTTTAATTAATTCTTGTTTTCTACCAAAATATCCATATAATTGATTTAAATGCATTTTAGCAATAAATCTACTACTACCAACACTATTTTTCTTAACAGTGTAAAAGTGTTCAACATATTCATTAAATAAATCACATTTACTAAATTCATAACCTGATAACAATTTAATTTTATAACCTAATTTAATAGCAGCTTTCAATTCTTCTGAGAAATAAATACCTGTTCACTTACCTATAGGGAAAATAGTTTTACCTTCATGTTTAAATGGAAGAATAGGTTTCAATGTATCAGGTGCTTCAACTTCAACTTTACAAAAACCAAAGAAATCATCAAAATTAACTGTCTCCGAAGACATATCTCTATAGTAGTTTATTAATTTAAAAGGCATAGGTTTACACATTGCAAAATGATATAGTGAGTTTACATCATAGTAATGTAAATCCCTCCCATGTAATTTATAATAATCTGTTGCACCACCATAATAACTTTGTCTGATGAAATTATCTAATTTTCTTTTTAGAATAGGTATTTCAACATTTAAAAAACTTTGTCTAAATATTAATAAAGATAATGTACTAGTACTAAATATTTTAGTAATATCAACCTTATATTTTACATTATAAATAACCTGTGCATAATGTAAAGCATCAAATAAAGCAATAACATCTTGTTTAGAATAATTTAAAAATTTATCAAATAAAGATTTATTATCAAACATTTCAATAGAATTATAGTTGTTATCATATTTAGATAATTTACCAATTATATTAAAGTTTCTACATAATCCTTCCAATGAAACAGGAAATATTCTATAACTATCTTTCCAAACAATTTCTAATTTTTTTTCATCTCCTAACGAGTTCCTAATATTATCTTTATATTTAATTAATATGAATTTATTTTTTTGATCTATTATAGTTTCTAATTTTTTTATATCAACAATATTTAATAAACCATTGTATAAAAATAAACCATCAAATGATCCTAAATTATGTGCAAAAATAACTTTAAAATTATTATTATTAACTATAATATAGTCGTAATATTCTTTCCATAAATTAATAACTAATAATTTAATACTATCTAAATTATTATTTTTAATAAACAATTTCAATTTTATATGATCAATTATAAATAACTTAGTTGTTTTAGTTTCATTATTATCTATTGAATGTGTACTTGAAATAACTATAGGAATTTGTAAATTATTAAAATTTTTTAAATTTATAGTTTCAATATCCATTGTTGCGAAATTATTCAACTCAATAAAAGGTTTAGCTTTCAAAGGTTTTATAACATTTCCATTTTTATTTATAATAAAGGAAACTGATGAAGTGTGAAACCCTTTACTTAATAGAAACCCATTATTTAAAGGAAACCCACTATTTAAAGGAAACCCACTATTTAAAGGAAACCCACTATAACTATTTGAAGATTTTAATGGAAACCCATTTGATTTTAATGGAAACCCACTGCTTATATTTTTATTTAAATGTAAACTATTTTTAGTTATATTACTATTTTTAAATAAATCTAAATTCCATATTTTAATGTGAAGAATTTTAATTACATCAATACCATATCCTACATTTGTATCTAACCACTCACTATCAATATAGTATCTTATTTTACTATAATAATCTTCAAAAGTTGTGTTATTAGTAATAAATACATTAGGATGAACACATGGTAACCCGTTTAAATTTGGAGTTTCAGCGTTGATTAATATAACTTTCTTTTCACCAAAATTTAAAAATGTTTTATCTGATTGTAATTGATTGTAAACTAATTCTAGTAATTCTTTTATCTCTAACATGTTATTATTCACAACGGTATATATTAAATATCTACCTGTTTCTTTATAAACAGCTTGAGACATTGTAATATCATTTTGTTCCATTTTATTTATAATTCTACTTATTATAAATTTAATATTTTTAAATATTTTAATTACATATTTTTTTATCATTATTTTTTTGTGTGTTTATGTTTTAATATAAAAAATTCTCTTGCCTCTCTTTCTATGTTATAAATTATAAAACAAAATTTGAGTATTTGGTTATTACATAAGAAGATATAAATTTAACGTTAAAATTAATTTAATTTGGGAAGATGTAATTAGGATGAGGGGGGGGGGTGTGTATAAAAAATATAAAATTATATTTTATTTATTATTTGATTGTTCAATATTGACTAAAGATATAGCACCACTTCCAATTTCTAAAACAAAACCAATAGTTAGAACAATAAAGAACACAATACCAATAGTAAATCCAAAGATAGATACTTGATATAAGGTAACAGCTAATGGAAATAATAATAATATTTCCAGATCGAAAATAAGGAATAATAAAGCAACAATCATGAAATGAATTTGGAAAGTAGATCTAGTTTGACCAGGTAAAGCAATAAAACCACATTCATAAGCTGAAACTTTAGCTTCATCCGGTCTATGAACAGAAAATAAAACATTTAAAGCTAATAAAATAAAAGCTAAAATAGGTACAAAAATAAAAATAAAAAATAAATTATTCATTAAGTATAAAATAAAGATAAAGATAGTAATTGAGTACTATTTAAGATTAAAGAAGGTTTGATAAAAAATAATAATAGTATTAAAGTTAAAGTTGATATTATAAAACT
>WNGK01015645.1_pt1 | contig 14832 bp, 17 predicted proteins | sample 5400601 | NCBI WGS metagenome assembly WNGK01 (sample SAMN13153376, study PRJNA577476) | soil metagenome | isolation source: 60 cm soil or saprolite under Garry oak tree replicate 1 | place: USA:California | collected 2016-06-15 | reverse complement strand
CGGATATGAGTTTGCGGGGCTATTTTTGACCCACTACGGCGAAAAAGAAAGCTGGTCTGCCCCGCTCTCCCAACATTCTCGATTATCCCAATAGCATGTCCCTGTACGAAAGGGAAAGCCTGGCAGCGGAAGCAAAACTCGCTGCCGAGAGAAAAATTAGGAAACGTCCGAAGCCTTCCAGTAATTCAAAGTAGCCCACTACACAACCTGCCGGAAGCCCTGCGGTGAGGTATGCTGATGGTATGGATCATCTAGCTAGAAGTTCTTCGGGAAAAGATTGCGCGTCTCCGCGCCGAGATCGCTCACATTCAAGAGTCGAATCAGGAATATCGGCTTCAAGAATGGAATAGAACGGAGGCTCAAGTCGCTCACGGTGAGAGACAGGAACGGCTGCTTGCAATTCAGCGTGAACTTGCCCAAGTCGCTGATCTTGGCCGCAGGATTCATTCGGTAGAGAAGATGAGAGAAATGGCCCGTGGCCGTTTACATCCCGTCAAGCAGGCTCAGGCTTCCTAACCATTTAGCGACCACGCCTCCGCTCACCTCGCAGGTAGAGAATTCTGTTGCAAAAACAAAAACGCCCCAACTCTTTTCGAGTCATTGGGGCGCTCGTCTGAACAGCCCTCCCCCGAAGTCTGCTCACAACCAACCTAACGGCTTGGGGGGATAAATGTGAATGGCTCGGATGGCTGACTCGTGTCCGCATCTGCACCAGCCGATGCCGGTGCCAGAGCAGTTGCCGCAGATCGCGGTTTCCCGGACTCGGTGCCCAGATCTGCGGAAATAACAGGGCTAGCATAGCGGCCTGACCTGTGGGAAACTGTGGACATGATTAAGGTAGGCGATTTAGGAACTGCACAGGGATACAACGCCGCGTTCCGGGTCTGTAGTCTCTCCAAAGATCAGAGGACGGCAGAATTCGAATTGTTCAACGTGTCCAAGCAGCAACCAATGCAACACCGGATGAGAGTTCCCGCCAGTGCGCTTTCCCCGTTCAGCGAAGACGCCGTGCCCGGTTCGTGAGAGAAGCCACAAAAGACTAATGTGTGTCGCCCCACTTGGCATCGAATAGCGTCCGGGTCGAGTGTACGGAAGTTGCCACACATCTCATAATGGGTTCCGTCTTTCGCGGTTATCCATCGGCGCAGCTTCGGCTGTGGTGGCAACTGATTTTTCCCACCGGGATATTCCAATGCTTGGTCGAATGACAGATGTCGGCATGCGAGCCGGATTCGTCAGGCACAGCTGTAACAGGAACGAGTTTCGTATCTCGACTCAGCATGACCGGGAGAAGTTCCTGATAGATAGAATCGCTCTTGTAATCATGGTTATCGCTACAATCGGAACATTTGACAGAGAAATGTTCCGGCAGTTTGCTGGATTCGCCACCTGTACACCGTCGCCATCTTGAGTCCCATGTTGCTCTCTCCACAGCAATAGGCCTACGACAGGTGAAACAATATAGAGCCCAATAGAGTCTCAGCTCACGGATTTCTCCACCTTGTCACTTTCTGACATTTCCTTTTGGCATGATCTTGCGGCGCGCCTTCTTTAGCGCTACTTCAAAATCCTCCTGAGTGAACGTCTGTTCGGGCTTCTCGGTTCCAAAGAGGACTGCTCAAGCAGCTTTACCTCGATGCCCTCCGTAGTGTTTCTGGGCTAAAAGCGTGTTGCTGATGATTGCGACAGGTTCCACCGGGACTATAATAGTGGTCATGGCTCAATCTTTTGCAATCATTCGGCGGTCGCGATGCGGCTCCGTGCGCGGTTGGCCAGTGTTAAGCTCACATCTTACCCCTGGAGGAACACCACAAGTTGGACAACGAACAGCGAGTATTTGTTTTGGTCCGAGTTTTTTCTTCATAGGGTTGCGAAAAAAACGACCTCGTTGTCTCGATAGTTCCGCACAGTCATTCCAGCACGGAACTTTTTGCTGAAAACTGTGGAACTGAAACCGAGAGTTCGTTTACTCGCCATTCTCTATCTCCTTAGCACAATCAATTCGATTGGGAGTACGCCTCGGTTCTCCATGTCCAGAAACAGCGGTCAATCATATCTCTCAGGAACCTGGCTCGGATGGTCAATATAGGTCATACACAATTGCACACAAATACCTAAATGGTAATCTCGGGCAGACTGCTCTGGACCAATAACTCGTCGGATGCGTAAGTATTTATGAGATGACTTGATGACTACAAGAAATCCGTTTTCCGTACAAACGAACGCCTCTCTCAGGAAGGACAGAAAGTAGGTCGAGGAGTCTGTTATGATTTTGAGCCGAGGGGGAATCTATGGGAAACGTGTCGGGTGTAGTCCAGCAGCTGAAGAAGGAACTGGAAAGAGCAAAGAGGGAAGTCGAACGTTACGGTGCCGCCCTGGTGGCGTTAGGAAGCTCGAAGTTAGGTGGCCAACGGCACACGCTATCGGCTGCGGCCCGAAGAAAGATCAGCCTCGCACAGAAAGCACGGTGGGCCAAGCAGAACGGCCAGGCAGCGGCGAGACCCAAGCGCACAATGTCAGCGGTGGGTCGGAGGAGAATCGCGGCTGCACAACGAGCAAGGTGGGCGAAAGTGAAGGGTCTAAAGAAGGCGGCGTAATGGCAACGTAAATCCGGTTTGCAGACTGACCCGCTCGGACATCTTTTCCAGCGGGTTTTGTGTTTCCGGAAAGAGTCGCAAGGAGTAAGTGACGTGTTTGACCTCGTATTTGCCGACCTCAAGGTTTTCCTTTGCTTGCGGGAGTTGTCGCTTCCGGATCGGCTTCCACGGTAATTTCAACTTCGGCACCTTTCTTCAGGCGTACTTCATCACCATTTTCATCCGTGAGTGAATTTTCGATGCGGATTTCTCGATATAACTCATCGGCCCCTTCTAGGGCGATTTGCGCCTTCTCCGGCCCGCTCGGATGCACGGGCGGGATGATCTTCTCAACAGTTCCCGGCATGGTAACACTTGATTTTTCTGGCATAGGTTAACCCCTGGGGAAAGACATCCCTCTGTTTACCACAAACATACAGAAGGGCGCTATAAGCCTTCCAGCAAATCCGCCATCCGCGTTGCCGTCTCTCGGTGATCTATGTTTGATTCCCGGCTTGGTTCGGAAAAAGCGGACGACCCGCAACGGCTAACCACCAGCTCTTTTCAGAGCCGCTAGAAAATCGGCGGAGGCCAATCATCGTGTCGCATCAGGGTGCGACTGGGATCGGAATGTTTAGACGCTACGCCATCGCACATTCAAATACTCTCGGGACTTTGCTGTAGGAAGGATCACACAAACAAGATTCTTTACCCATCAGGCGAAGCTGATCGCGAAGGGTGTGACAGTTAAGCGAAGCAACAGCCCCACAACCCAATCCTCGCCAATGTTTCGCCACTCTCGGGTGAAGAAACACTACCGCCATTTTGGCAAACTCGACTGACAGGAGAGGGCGTTATAATTAGCGGCGCTATGACCAAAGAGCAGCGTAATTCGATCATCAAGTTAGTCAAGAACTACCTTAAAGCTCGGAATCGATGTGCGCGTGCTCAAGGCAATCCTCATTTCGGAGGAGAGCAACCAGCGCGTGACGCCAGACTGGGAGGCATCCCTTCTTCAGCTACGGGACAGTCCTGAGTACAAGCAGGTCGTAGAAGATAACGAACGGCTGATTGCTCGAATTGAGCAAGCAATGACTGATGACGATCTGATTGAACTTCTTCTGCAAACTCCGCCAAAAGGTTCAGTAAACTAGCCTTGGTATCGCGATGTCCTGTCACGGACATCTCAATCTGAAACACAAGCTAGCGGTTAGTCCAAATTCCTGACTCAGAAACGCAGGAAAGATACTCTCGCTCGCACGGCTTTGACGGGCCGTTCGTGCCTCGCTTTGGCGGACATGTTCGCTTCTCCTCGCCATGCAACAACTTGTCCTCTCCAATCAATTTAATGAGAGCGGCGAAGCGTTCGTTCATATCGAGGGTGCCAAGTCAATTTTGTCAGAACTGTGAACGGCGTGCATTTGACACGTTGACATAGGCGGTTGCCAATGACAAACTCCACGGTCTTTATTCCCTTCCCAGAAGGAAGTGTTAACAGTTGCCCACCGTATTCAGTTCATCACTCATCAAGCGAGACAGATTCTCCTCGTCGATCTATCAAACTGTTCGGCGGGTGAGGTTGAGAAGATTGCACGAACCGTCCCAGAAGTTGTGACCACCCGACAGCGGGGTTCAGTCTTGATACTTTCCGACTTCACTGGAGCATCGTTTGACGAAGAAGCCGTTCGGGCCATGAAAGAAGCCGCAGTGTTCGACAAGCCCTATATGTCAAGAAATCCGCGTGGGTGGGAGCAGAGACGTTTCCTCAGTTGTTCTCTGAGAGCGTAAGGAGCTTTTCCCGTCGTGAATTTCCTGCTTTTAAAACCCGCGAGGAAGCTCTGGCATGGCTCGTGAAGGACTGAAGCGGCAGGCTGTCCGGCAAAAAGCAATCTAGGCTGCCGACCAGGAGGGTCGGGGCTCAACGTAACTGAGCATGGCTTGCTTCAATTGCGAGTCCACTTCGTCTGCAATAGTAATAACGTCTAGCAGAACCTTGCTGAAATCCACTTTCGATAGATTGTTTTGCAGTGTGTTAAAGATACTGACCTGTAAGATTCGCGATTCCTCTACCACCATAGCGGCAGTGTAGCCTTGTCTTCGTCGCAGATCTCCATGCTTGCGTGCAGTGATAGAGATGGTGGCTTTCGCGGTTGGAGGAAGTCGTAAGCGGTAAACTAGGTCAGCGAGGAGATTGGGAAGGTGGCCGGTACGGTCTTCAAAGCTCAGCGGGAGACAAGTCAGCTCTTCATCGTGCCCCACCAGTTCCATCCAGTCGTGAATCGTCGCATTGAGGTCATGTTCTAGTATCGATGCCACGCTTTCCGCTGGCAGCGGCCTGTGGGGTACGGGACTGGTGAGTTTCTCGTGGATAATCTCTCGGAGTGAGGCGATTTCAATTGGTTTTATAAGGACTTCGTCAGCCTGTAAGCGGATGGCAGACAGGGCTTCGTCAATGGCCGGGTAGCCGCTGAGGACCAGTGTTACCGCGTTTGGGTGAGTGTGGCGCATGGCGCTGACGACGGTGAAACCATCGCCGGCGTGCGGCATGTGCAGGTCGGAAAGGAGTAGGTCAAAGTTCTCCGTAGCGATGCGGCTGAGTGCTTCGCGTACGTTCGCTACTGGGATTACCTCGAACCCATCGCGTTCCAGCGCTTCCCGTAGCATATCGCGGACGGCATCGTCGTCCTCTGCTAGTAAAATTCTGGGCATCCTTGCACTTCTTTCTCCGCCCTGAGAAATGTTGCACTTAGACCCGAAACGATAGCGGAAGTCACTAGAACTGTCTGTTCAAAATTGCACAGTTTTAGGTGCATAGGCATTGACCAAGTTGATTCCTTGCACGCGACGCATATCCTCCATGTGGCGTACGAGGGGCGTCGATGGAGGTCTCGCCGCAGCATGAGGGTGACAAGCGGCAACAATGCTAGATGAGGGCCGTGGCAATAAAGAAGGGGCAGACCCGAGAGAAAGCCGCCGGTTTGCGAGAAATGGGCACGCTTCGGTGTGACAGTTGCGCCGAGGAGTTCGTTATCGGGCATCAGCCCACGCTAGCTGATAAAAGGATTGCGGGAAACCAAGCGCGTTGGCTTGAAAAAGTCCTCGCGGAAGAGCATGAGCGGGATAAGAAGCATCCCGACCGAATCGACCTGCCAGACTTAATGAGCAGGCTTGGGCGGGTGAGGTACTGAAAAATCCAAAATAGCCACCCAGATTCCCCAGATTCCGAGTCGGTTTCTCGGTTCAGGGCATATAATCAAAGCTAGCTAAGTTTGACTCACACGCAGTTGAAAGTCGGTATCGCCAACCAGCGTCCCCTCTCACCGCAGCGATTCTTCTCAGCACAATTCAGAAATAGAAATTAGGAATATCACATGGCAGAACAAGGAACAGTGAAGTGGTTTAATGACGCCAAAGGCTACGGCTTTATCAGCCGTCAGAATGGCGAAGATGTTTTTGTGCATTTCTAACGCCATTCAGGCGGGCGGCTTTCGCAGCCTGCAAGAAGGGCAAGTCGTGCAGTTCGACGTGACCAAAGGCCCGAAGGGCTGGCAAGCTGAGAACGTTCAGGCTGTGTAAATGGCGAATCAAGAGTGCCCGTTATCCGGAAGGATTTCGGGCATTCCTTTGTATTTGATGACGCCGACTGATTGGACTAGCCGCTAATGTAACGCACACTAACTCCGGGCTGCACCGGGAATTTTGGATGGATTTGACGGCGTCTTCGGCCGTGAATCTTCCCATAACCAGTGCCAGCTTACGGTTGGTTGTTGTCTTTATGGGAGTCCGATCAATCCGGAGCACGTATTCAGGGGAGCGAGTACCGCCACGGTTCACTTTCACAACAAAGTTCGTGTTTTTCATGGGTTCCCCTACTCGTCCTTCGAGAGGGAAGCTAAGAGGAGCGAACTTCAGATGGGCTGACTTAGTTCAGAGAACCTGAAAGAGTAAAAAGAGGTAGCTTGCTCAATTTCAACGCTAGTCTTATGCGGCGGGACTGTCAAGCAGCTCGCGCTAGGACATCGCTGGGGGTAGCGTCTGCACTCACCGCCACGCTGTAAATATGAGTAAATCAAGAGCCGCGAAGGCTGTTATGGAAGGTTCTTCCGGGGCGAACCCTTTCTACGATGTCATGCGTCCAATGTAGTATGGATTCTTTAGAAGACCTTGATTCAGAAACAATCGAACGCCTGGGCAAGCAGGGTGGATTCCTCCTAGCCACGTACCACGCAGAACTCGACAAGGACCGGCCAGCCGTGCCACGGAATCTTCACGCAGTAACGTGATTGCTCTTTGGCACACCATTAAGCAAATCTACGGAAAGGCCGTTGCGCGGGATCTTTTTCTTCTCGCAAGAAGTCGCCGACACCGCCGACACCCGTCGAATTGACAGCCTTATGGGATCAGCGTACCGTCAGAGATGAGTGAGTCACGTCCTTTCCTCATTCAGATCCTCTGAAACTAAGTCAGTCCTTCTGAAGTTCGCTCCCCTTAGCATCGACAACTCAGGAGGTTGACGTGATTGATCCAAAAATCAACGTTCGCTCGAAATCCGCAATTTCCGCTCAAGTCAACAATCATGCGGGTATGGCTCTTGCGGACTCTGCCGTGCTAACCCGCGCTTACGAGCTATACGAGCTCTACGAGCTTGGCGGCAGAATAGATGGCCGTGCGGAACAGGATTGGTACCAGGCAGAAAACGATCTGAGAACCAGCAGCCAACAAGCGTAGTGGACAAAAATGTACGCCGGACTTCTTAGCAAGGCATTGCGTGAAACCGACGCTGTCTGAAATGGGAGTTGTTATATGGTGTGCCAACAGTTGGACGAACTGGAATGGGACTTTATTCAGGCAAGGGAGGAAAGCCCAGACTTAGATTCGTTGGGATGGACGGATCGTGAGTTTTCATGCCTTGACGCGATACTGGAACACAAGCGTGAAGGGCATCAAGGCGAACGCTGCCTTCGGGATTAAGTACCATTCAGACAGAGCAGAGAAACCAGTACGCGACGGCGGTGCTTAGCGGAGCAACTTATGGAAACCTTCGTTCGAGAAGAGCCAGACGACGAGGAAGACGAACAGGATGAAGGGGACGACGACAACGAGGAAGACGAAGACGAGGAAGACGAGGGCTACTCGGAGTGACCATCGATTGAGTCCGTCCGTGTTGAATCCCCCGTCTCCGGGGTCTAGAATTCTTCCACTACCCTTCTAAAAACTTTGGGAGGTCCCTAATGCCCCACTACGAGTTCTTCTGTCGCGCCTGCAAGAAAACATTCTCGAAGAGTTTGACCTTTGCCGAACATGAGAAGGAAAACATCGTCTGCCCGCACTGCCGTAGTAAGAATGTCGAGCAGGGCTGGTCTGCCTTCTCCGCCATCACTTCGAAGAAGAGCGCGTGAACACAGCTGCGGAGTTTCTGAAGGTCGCACCGTAACCGCAATTTTCGTCGCCGCCCTGCTCGTGTTTTTCGGGGCACTCTTCAGCTACCATCTCCAAGTCGCGGGCTTTGCCGCTAAACAGGCGGCTATCGAGGCCGGCGGTGACGCTCCGCCGGCTGGTTTACGGCAAACTTCAAAGGCTGGCTGCGCGAACAAACCTGGCTGCACCAAAAGCGGTCATTGGCACCCGCTCCCTCCGAGCTTAGCGTGGTGATGTCTCATTGGCCACAGCCAAAACTCAGTCGCACATCTCCTACACAGCGGCCCAGCAGCGGCCCTGACCCGCGAGAAAATTCGGGGCAGCGTGCTCGGCCTTGATGTTCGCAGCTCAGATTTGATGACGCCGGTGATCTCTGCTCCCCGAGTCGCGCCTCAGGTCACGGTGCAGTTTTGGACGAGCTTCACTGACTCTCAGACTACGTTCATTGAGGAGGGCTCCGTCCAAGGAAGAGATCGCCGCCTGAGCTTCAGCAGCTTGCGTCATCTCGACGAATGCGAAGCCACGGGGTTCGCTTGTATCGCGGTCCTTCACTATTGTGACGGTCTCAACCGCGCCGTAAGCTGCGAAGAGAATTCGCAACTGCTCTTCTGAGGCGTTCGAATCCAGATTGCCGATGAAAATGTTAGTCACGACCAGCTCCTGCGACTGCTACAGCCAGAACCCTTCAAGCGAACTCATTTGCCAGAACTGCCAAAAGCTGAAAAGGCGATCTTCATTTGGAAATCGCCCTTTACTAAAGTTGCGGGCTTAGAGCGCCTGGACGTTTTCAGCCTGCCAGCCCTTGGGCCCCTTCGTGACTTCGAATTGCACCGTCTGGCCCCCCTGCAGGCTTTTGAAACCGCCCGCTTGGATCGCCGAGCAGTGGACAAAAACATCTTCGCCATTCTGGCGGCTGATAAAGCCGTAGCCTTCGCGTCGTTAACCGCTTTACTGTTCCTTGTTCTGCCATGTTGATACAGGTATTCCTTGTCAATCGATTTACGCCGGAGAGATTCGGAGGTACTGCTGGGCAGGTTACTGGCTGATGGGGCGAGAGCTGCTCCACGACCGATTCGGTCTAACGTACACAGGCATCGTACGCGCAGGGTTCACGATTAGCAATCTGATTGCGGAAGGTCCATGTTATCAATGCTCTGGCCGGCACTCCAAAAAGGGGAGCGATTGTCGTAGAACTGTAACGATCGTAGAGGCGCGGCCCTGAGACCCGGCTCGTCCGGTGCGAACACCACACCTCAGGTACTGCGCGAGGATGAAGTAGCTCGGATTAGTTTGTCGCCGTGCATTCGATACACAACGACACAACGCGCGATACTACACCATCACAAACACTGTAGGGATAATTAGGACGGATCGTTCTTGTGGCAAGTCTGTTCCGATACCTCCTTACTGCTCTTCTTCGAGAAGGTGGACCAGTTTCCCATTCAGCTCAAGCAACTTTTGGTGAGGTAGTCATCTACGAGGCGTTCATCGAGGGCGATCTCGAAACTCCCAAACCCCGATTCGGACGGACGCACCGCCGGGGCCGCCCAGCCTAAGCCGACGTGCAATTGGGCCAGAAACCACCCGCTTGGGGGAAGGTTGGGTAGTGGGTCAGCATGATTTCCACAGGGGATGCGCTCTGCTGCGATCCGTGGCATCATGGAGCCATGCCGAAACGCTCAAGCCCGAAGCGCGATTTCATGCAAGTCGCCCGTGACATTGTAGAACACGCCATCGGCGAGCAGATGGATGGCAAGCCGCTAGAAACCCCGCCACGAGATCGCAGAAACCCCCACGCAGTAGCCCTTGGCAGCATGGGTGGGCGAAAGGGTGGTAAGGCCAGAGCAAAAGCCCTCAGTCCAGCCAAACGAACCGCCATAGCCAAGAAAGCCGCCGCCACCCGTTGGAAACTCCCGAAACAAAACCGCAAGACCAGCTAGTCCTCGCCTTTCCCTAGCGGAAAATAAAGTTATATACTCCGCTACCAATCTGCTACACTCGATATCGGCGCTACTAGATTCGCTAGAAATGTGCGCCCTTGGGGTGATAATTCATGCCATCCATACTAGATGCGCTAAATGAGGAAATGACGCGAATTCAAAAACTGTCTGAGCTTATTGCAGAGGATCCAAAGATGGAGGAGACAATCCTCAAGTTTGTCGGCAAAAAGATGGATGGCCCTACCAACGGAGCACATAACAGTCGCCAGCATTCTCGCCATCCGGCAACAACCGATTCCGTCCGGAGCAGCACTCTAACTCGGACCATCACTTTCATCCGGCGCAATGGCCCTTCCACACGAAAAGAAATATTGGAGGGTACTGAAATGGCGGAAGGAAGTTTTGTTCATTTCATGAGGGATAGCGGGAGGTTCCACCAAGGAGAGGACGGTAGATGGGAATTAAAGAACTGAAAAAAATAACGGGCCGCTTTTTAAGGCGACCCGCCATAGAAGGGCTTTCACAGGCTCCCGACCTTTAACAGGTTCGGAGAGAAGGAGGCGCATCATGCACGTCATGATGTTCCTCTCAATCGAGAATGAATGTCCGCAATCTTCGCGTGCGCCGTTTGCAGTGTGATGAGATTTGGCAATATGTCGGAGCCAAGGCGAAGAACGCTAGACCCGAGAAAAAAGCAATTGGCTGGGGCGATGTTTGGACGTGGACCGGATTAGACGCAGACACAAAACTTTGCGTGAGCTACTTGGTTGGCGGACGTGATCTGGGATGGGCGAAAGAGTTCATGGAGGATTGCGCATCCCGAATTCGCAATCGCGTTCAGATAACGACAGACGGTCACAAGGCGTATTTGGAAGCCGTAGAGAATGCTTTCGGCGCTGACATTGATTATGCACAACTCCAAAAAATCTACGGCGCTGTAAGCAAGAATGAAATGCGATACTCTCCCGCTCGTTGCATCGGTTGCGACATGAAAGTTGTCAGCGGAGATCCTGACCCAAAGCATATTTCTACTTCTTTTGTTGAGCGCCAGAACCTTTCGATGAGAATGAGCATTCGCCGATTCACTCGCCTGACAAATGCGTTCTCGAAAAAGATTGAGAATCACGCAGCTGCCGTGGCGATCTGGTTCATGTATTACAACTTTGCCCGCGTGCATCAGACCTTGCGCGTGACGCCAGCAATGGAAGCCGAAATCGCAAATCACGTTTGGACTATCGAGGAACTGTGTCAACTACTTTCAGTGCCGAAACCTGCAAACGCGGTGATCGACAGTGCATTAGTCAGAAAAGCACTTGGAGATTAGAGAAGGTCTTATGGGTTTCTGGTCCGGGCGTTACTGGTACTTGGCTCCGTTTGCAGTTTGCAAGAATCAATACGTTCGTCACGAGGGAGGTTTTCCTCTACCGTTCGATAATCTTCCGCAGACTGATATTGATGACATTCAATCCGAGACAGAAGAAAAATATCAACTAGTGTTGCCCCCGGATGGATGGAAAGCAACGTTCGGATGTTTTGTTTGCGGGCTTGTCGATACCTATACCGCTGATGACGTGGAATCCAAGATCGTTCTGCGGGAGACAGAAGGGGTATTCCATAGCGATGGAGTCTGTATGTGTGTAGAAGTGCAATGCGCCGATAGATATTGCAGAACTCCTGACAAATGGTACGTAGATATATCCGGTGCGACTGAAAGCGACTTGCGGCAACGCCTTCAGCAAGGTCACTTTTTCGGAATGCTCCCGTGCGGTCACAATATCCGAACCACGCTCGATAAATCGTCATTCCGAATCTATCGAGTAATGAACCGCCTCTGGCCGAAACTTTAGAGATAGACACGTGGGCGCTCCTATGGCATGATCTGCCTTGAGCGCGAAAGATTTGAGGCCCGGACTGGCATCCGGGCTTTACTTTTTAGTTCGTGGAACGAATCTTTTACAGTCGCAAAAGATGAGCCGCTGAGTTATAGCGCCATCTTTTTCTTTGAGTTGTTCGCCCCTGCAAGTACCATCAATTTTGTGTCCTGATTTCGGATGCCCGCATTGACAATATTCATCCGCAGCCGTATCGGCATCAGCCATAGCGAGATTCTCTCACACTCCTGTGGAAATCATGCTGACCCACTACCGAAGGTTGCTGGGCCTTGTCGGCCGTGCCATCGGCGCAGTACAATTAAATTGTACTAAATTAGTACTATTTAAAATCTGCTCAGGTACGGCGGTTCGGAAACCTCTGAGACAGGGGCATTGACTGACGATCCGACTAGGTAAATTGACGGACTACGGGTTGGTCCTGATGACTTACATTGCGCAGAACCACGATCGGTTACTGCACACAGCGCGGGACTTGGCCGTGGAGTCACGGCTGCCCCTTCCGACAGTGAGCAAGCTGCTGAAGGAGCTTCTGCAGGGTGGGCTACTAGTTTCGCACCGTGGCATCAAGGGCGGGTATAGTCTGGCCAGGAAGCCGCGAGAGATCTCAGTGGCTGAAATCATTGCTGTACTCGAGGGTCCTATCGCGATTACTGAATGCAGCACTGAGATATCCGGTCTGTGCGACTTGGAGCCCTGTTGTCCCATCAAGGACAATCAGCGGATCATCAGCCAGGCGGTGCGCGGGGCACTGGAGAAGGTGATGCTTTCCGATCTCAGTCAACCCTTACACCTGACCACCATCAGGAACGCGCGCGGAAACCTAGTGCCCACTGTCGGTTTTGTATCCGGGAGAATGCAATGAGCACTAACGTGAACACCATCCAGGATCTTGCCGACCGGGAGTACAAGTGGGGCTTCGTTACCGAAGTGGAGGAAGAAAGGGTCGCCAAGGGGTTGAACGAAGACATCATTCGTGTGATCTCGGTCAAGAAAAATGAGCCGGAGTTCATGCTCCAGTGGAGGCTCAGGGCTTATCGCCACTGGGTTTCGCTGGAGAAGGCGCAAGCCGAACCAAAGTGGGCCAATGTCAAGTACGGGCCAATCGACTACCAAGAAATCGTTTATTACTCGGCTCCCAAACAGAAACCCGGTCTGGCGAGCCTGGCGGAACTGGATCCGGAGATCCTGCGCACCTACGAGCAAACTGGGCATTCCGCTCGAAGAGCAGAAGCACCTCGCGGGTGTGGCTGTGGATGCGGTGTTCGACAGCGTCTCCGTGGCTACGACCTTCAAAGAGAAGCTGGCCGAGTTGGGAATCATCTTCTGCTCCTTCTCGGAAGCGGTACAGAAGCATCCGGACCTGGTGCAGAAGTACCTTGGCTCAGTGGTGCCTTATACCGACAACTTCTTCGCAGCGCTGAACGCGGCCGTATTCACGGACGGGTCTTTCGTCTATGTGCCAAAGGGGGTTCGCTGCCCGATGGAACTTTCCACCTACTTCCGCATTAACGCGCCGAACACCGGCCAATTCGAACGCACGTTGATCGTCGCCGACGAGGGCTCCTACGTCAGTTACCTTGAAGGCTGCACTGCACCCATCCGCGACGAAAACCAGTTGCACGCTGCTGTGGTCGAGTTGATCGCGCTCGACAACGCTCAGATCAAGTACTCCACGGTGCAGAACTGGTACCCGGGCGACAAAGAAGGCAAAGGCGGGATCTACAACTTCGTGACCAAGCGGGGCAAGTGCCTGGGCGTGAACTCGAAGATCTCCTGGACACAAGTGGAGACCGGCTCAGCCATTACCTGGAAGTATCCGAGCTGTATCCTGCAGGGCGAGAACTCGGTGGGCGAATTCTACTCGGATGCCCTCACCAACAATTACCAACAGGCCGACACCGGGACCAAGATGATCCACATCGGGAAGAACACCCGCAGCACCATCGTCGCCAAGGGCATCTCCGCAGGCCACGGCCAGAACACCTATCGAGGCCAGGTGAAGATTATGAAGGGCGCCACCGGGGCACGCAACTACACGCAGTGCGACTCGCTGCTGATCGGCGATGAGTGCGGTGCCCACACCTTCCCTTACATCGAGGTGAGAAACTCTACGGCCCGCATGGAACACGAGGCTTCCACCTCGAAGATCGGCGAAGACCAGCTGTTCTATCTGCGACAGCGCGGGCTAAAGGCGGAAGACGCCGTTTCGATGATCGTGAACGGCTTCTGCAAACGTGTGTTCCGTGAGTTGCCTATGGAGTTTGCGGTGGAGGCGAAGAAGCTGCTGGGCGTCAGTCTGGAAGGCAGCGTTGGGTAAGGCAGAGCAAGGAAGTAGCAATGTCGCAGCTAATGAGAGGAACGGGAATGAGCTTGCTGGAAATCAAGAATCTGCGCGTCAAAGTGGATAACCACGAAATCCTCAAGGGCATTGACCTAAAGGTGAATGCCGGCGAAGTGCATTCCATCATGGGCCCGAACGGCTCAGGCAAAAGCACCCTGGCGCAGGTGCTGGCCTGCCGCGAGACCTACGTGGTCACCTCGGGCGAGGTGTCTTACAACGGCAAAGACCTCCTGTCCATGAAACCGGAGGAGGCTGCCTGTGAAGGCATCTTCATGGCATTCCAGTATCCGGTGGAGATTCCCGGTATCAGCAACGCCTATTTTCTCCGATCGGCGCTCAATGCCATCCACAAGTACCGCGGGCTGGATGAGATCGATGCCATCGATTTCCTGCCCATGTTCCGGGAGAAACTGAAGCTGCTGGACATGGACGAGAAGCTGATGAACCGCTCCGTGAACGAAGGATTCTCCGGCGGCGAGAAAAAGCGCAACGAGATCCTGCAGATGGCGGTGCTGGAGCCGAAGCTCGCCATCCTGGACGAGACCGATTCCGGACTGGATATTGACGCGCTGAGGATCGTGGCCCAGGGCGTCGATGCTATGCGCAACTCGGAACGCGCCATCATACTGGTAACTCACTACCAGCGCCTGCTGAACTACATCGTT
>WNGK01029649.1_pt1 | contig 14834 bp, 11 predicted proteins | sample 5400601 | NCBI WGS metagenome assembly WNGK01 (sample SAMN13153376, study PRJNA577476) | soil metagenome | isolation source: 60 cm soil or saprolite under Garry oak tree replicate 1 | place: USA:California | collected 2016-06-15 | reverse complement strand
CTCCGCCAGCCGTCGGTGACGATGTCGCCCTGGAGCATCTCGAACAGCAGCCGGGTCCGTCCCCGCGTGGTGTGCATCTCCTCCCGGGTGACCTGGAAGCTCGGGCACATGACCTGTTCGCCGTGGGGGATCCGGCACTTGCCCACCCCGACGCAGCGAAGGGCCGCATGGGCGAAGTCGCCGCCGTCCTTGGGGTAGTCGAACCTCACCGGCGGGCGCCACGGGTTGTGGTCGGCCCCCAGCCTGAGGTTCTCGTCGAGCCGGTACGCGTCGACGACCTTTCCCGGGTTCATCTTCCAGTCCGGGTCCCAGATCCGCTTGAACTCGCGGAAGGCCTCGACCAGCTCCTCGCCGAACATCTTCGGCAGCAGCTCGGCCCGCTGCTGCCCGTCTCCATGCTCGCCGGACAGGGAGCCACCGTAGGAGAGCACCACGTCGGCGGCCTCCTCCAGGAAGGACCGGTAGCGGGCGATCCCTGGGGCCGTTCGCAGGTCGAAGTTCGTCGATGTGTGGATGCAGCCGTCGCCGAGGTGGCCGTACAGGGCGCCGCCGTAGCCGTACCTCTTCAGCAGGGCTTTGAAGTCCCGGAGGTAGTTCCCGACGCGCTCGGGTGGGACCGCCGAGTCCTCCCACCCGGGCCAGTAGTCCTGGCCATCGGGCGGGAAGGCCGTGGCCGCCAGTCCGGCCTCCCGGACCTTCCACAGCTTCTCCTCCTGCTCCGGATCGTCGAACAGCGCCATCCCCTTCGGAGGCTGGTGGTCCTTCTTCAGCCGGGCCATGAGCTCCCGGGCCCGGTCGTCCGCCTCGTCCTTGGAGTCGCCGCCGAACTCGACCATCACCCACGCCGAACCCTCGGGCAGTTGGGTCAGCTCGCGGGGATGCATGTTCTGCTCCTGTTCCTGCAGGAAGAGCTCGTGGTCGATGCCCTCGCAGGCGATGGGCCGAGCCTCCAGGATCTCCATCAGGTGATCACCCACGATCTCGATGGCGTCGTACCCGATGACCAGCAGCGAACGGTGCATGAACCGCTTGACCAGCTTCAGCGTGGCCTCCAGCACGGTGACGCAGGTCCCCTCGGTTCCGCAGGGCGCGGCCGCCAGGTTGAACCCCCTCTCGGGGAGGAGGTCGTCGAGGTTGTAGCCGCTGACCCGCCGGGGGATGTCGGGGAACCGTTCGCGGATGAGGGTGGCGTAACGGTCGCGGAGCGCCACCAGGTCGCGATAGATCTGCCCTCGGCGGCCGTCCTCCGCGACGATCCGTTCGATCTCCTCGTCGGTGGTCGGGCCCACCCGCATCCGCAGGCCGTCGTAGGTGAGGATCTCCATCTCCGAGACGTTGTCGGAGGTTCGGCTCCCTTCGCCGTAGAACCGGGCCTGCACCGAATGCGTCCCGCACGAGTTGTTCCCGATGTTCCCGCCGATCGTGCAGTAGGCGTGGGTGGAAGGATCGGGGCCGAACACCAGGTCGTGTGGCCCGCTCTTGCGGTTCACCAGCTCGTTGATGGCGCCGGGCTGGACGGTGATGGTTCTCCTCGTGGTGTCGGCCTCGCCGATGTGGTCCAGGTACTTCGAATGGTCGATGACCACCGCGTGGTTCACGGTCTCCCCCGACAGGCTGGTTCCGCAGCCCCGCGAGAGGATCGGCGCCTGGAAGGCGTGGCAGACGCGGTGGGCGGCCACGACGTCGTCCGTGGTCCTCGGCACGACCACGCCGATGGGAGGCTGGCGGAAGTTCGAGGCGTCCGTGGCGTACAGGGCACGCGACGCCGAATCGAACCTGACCTCTCCCTCGACGGCGTCGGAGAGCTCGCGGGCCAGCGCCCTGAGGTCGAGCACCTGGGTTCCCTGCATCCCGGTGGCGAACTCGGGTCCGCCCGCCTTCGCCGGCACCTGCATCCTGCCGTTCATCACCCGAACGCTGTCCTCACCCCACCCGGAACCGCTCGGCATCGGGCCGCTTGAGTTCGAGCCCCAGTCCGGGCCGGGAGCGATCGGGCCGGAGCTCCCCGTCCACCGGCTGGAGCGTCCCGTCGAACACCATTCCTTCGATCCGGACGTGGTCGTGGAAGTACTCGAGGTGCCTGAGATGGGCCACGCCGGAGAGGGCGTACGCGCTCACGGCGGGCGCGCAGTGTCCCGACAGCTCCAGGCCGTGCGCGGCGGCGAGCGCGCCCACGGCGAGGAGCCCGGTGATCCCGCCGCACCTGGTCACGTCGGCCTGGAGGCAGTCGACGGCGCCGCCCTCCAGCCATCGCCGGAAGTCCGTGAGGAGGTATCCGTACTCGCCCGCCGCGATGTCGAGGCCTCCCGGGCCGCGGTCCCGGAGGAGCCTCAGTCCCTCCACGTCGTCGGAGCTGACCGGTTCCTCGAACCAACCGACGTTCCACTCGTGGCGGAAGCGGTGGGCCCAGTCCAGGGCCTGCTTGCGGGTGAGCGCGCCGTTCGAATCCACGAACAGCTCGGTGTCGTCGCCGATGGCCTTGCGGGCGGCGTCGAGTCGCGCCGGATCCTCGGGTGGGTGGCGGGAGACCTTCATCTTCACCCGGGGGATGCCCTGTTCGACCCAGCCGCCGAGCTGCTCTCGCAGCCGTTCGGTCGTGTACGACGTGAACCCGCCGCTCCCGTAGATCGGGATCGCATCGTGGCACGATGGAATGACGTCCTGCAGGGATACATCGAGCAGCCTCGCCTTGAGGTCCCACAGCGCGATGTCGACGCCGGACAGGGCCATCATCCCGACGCCGGGACGACCGAGGTTCCTGAGCTGCTGGTCCATCGCCGTCCACGTCCCGGCCAGATCGAAGGGGTCCGTGCCCTCCACGACCGGCCCCAGTTGGTCCCGGATCACCGAGGCCGTGGCCCGGTGCCCGTAGGTGTAGCCGAGGCCTGTTCGTCCGCCGGCCCTCGCCTCCACCAGGACCATCGTGGTCGAGTCCCATTCGAACGTGCCGTCGGACTCGGGCTGATCGGTGGGGATGGTGTAGGAGGAGACGTCGAGGCCTTCGACGGGGGCCTCGGGTCGCCGGCCCGTCACCGGCTCACCCCTGACGTTGCCGATGGCCGAACATCCCGGGGATGGACTCCCTGAACTCCACCAGCTTCTCCCTGACGGACTTCTCCATCACCCCGGCCGCTTCGGGGTCGCCCCCGGCCATCGCCTTCACCGACTTCCTCACCATCGGCGCTTTCACGTGCGGAGCCATCGGCGGGATCTCCGGGTCCACCTTCACCTCGAGCAGGCACGGCCGGTCCGCCCCCAGGGCCCGGTCCCATGAGGGTCCGACGGCCTCCGGCGAGTCGCAGTAGATCCCCTCGAACCCCAGGAGCTCGGCGAACCGGTGATACGGGAAGTCCGGGATCCACTGCGAGCCGGGGAACTTTGGGTCCCCGGTCAGCACCCGCTGCTCCCACGTGACCTGGTTCAGGTCCTGGTTGTTGAACACGCAGAACACGAGCGTCGGGTTCGACCACCGCTCCCAGTAGCGCTTCACCGTGATCAGCTCGTTCATCCCGTTCATCTGGAAGGCCCCGTCGCCGACGAAGGCCACCACCGGCTTCTCCGGGTGGGCGAACTTCGCGGCGATGGCGTAGGGCGTGGCCGGTCCCATCGTGGCGAGGTTGCCCGAGAGCGACGCCCGCATCCCCGTTCGAAGCTTGATCTGGCGGGCCCACCAGTTCGTGGAGGAACCGCTGTCCGCGGTCAGGATCACCCCGTCGGGGAGACGCCGGGAGAGCTCCCAGGCCACCCGCTGCGGGTTGACGGGATCGGCCTCGAGGGTGGCCCGGTCGTCCATCACCCGCCACCACTCGTCCACCTCCTTCTCGATGCGCTCGCGCCAGGAGCGGTCCTCCTTTCGGCGGAGCATCGGCAGCAACGCCTGGAGGGTCTCCTTGGCGTCGCCCACCAGGAGCACGTCCATGGGATAGCGGTCGCCGATGCGGCGGCCGTCGATGTCGATCTCGACCCCCCGGGCCTGCCCCTCCTTCGGCAGCCATTCGGCGTAGGGAAAGCTGGTCCCGATCATGAAGAGGGTGTCGCAGCCCTTCATGAGCTGGTAGCTGGCGGTCGAACCGAGCAGCCCGATGGGCCCGGTGACGAAGGGGAGGTCGTCGGGGATGACGTCCCGGCCAAGGAGGGCCTTGGCCACGCCCGCGCCCAGCAGCTCGGCCGTCTCGATGACCTCGTCCGCGGCGCCCCCCGCGCCTTGGCCGATCAGCATGGCCACCCGTTCTCCCTCGTTCAGGACCTCGGCGGCGCGTTCGAGCTCCGCCTGCCTCGGAAGGATGCGGGGCGGGGCCCACCCGATGCTCGAGTACACGGCGCCGTGCTCGCGGGGAGGCGACTCGACCGCTTCTTCCTCCTGGACGTCCTCGGGGAAGATCAGCGTGGCCACCCCGCGCTGGGAGAGCGCGGCCCGGACCGCCCGGTCCACCAGGTGCCGGGCCTGGGCGGGCTCCATGCAGACGCTCACGTACTCCGAGACGTCCTTGAACAGCGTGGTCAGGTCGACCTCCTGCTGATAGTCGGCGCCCAGCGACATCCGGCGCTGCTGGCCCACGATGGCCAGGACCGGGGCGTGGTCCATCTTCGCGTCGTACAGGCCGTTCAGGAGGTGGATGGCGCCGGGTCCCGAGGTGGCGATGCAGGCGCCCACCTCGCCGGTGAACTTGGCGTGGCCGCACGCCATGAACGCCGCCATCTCCTCGTGCCGGGCCTGGATGAACTCGGGCTCGCCGTGGGCCCGGTCGAAGGCGCCCAGGAACCCGTTGATCCCATCGCCCGGATAGCCGTAGACGCGATGGATGCCCCATTTCGCGAGGCGTTCGAGCACGTAGTCCGAAACCATCTGGCCCATGGCACGCTCCCTGGTCGATGGGCGGCGGGGTCGCGCCCTCTCGGGTGCTACCCGGACGGAGGTCGGGCCAACCGCCGCTGGGTGGGGCCGCCTCAGCGGATCGTCCCGGACGCCGGGGCCACGGGAACCGCCTCCCGGTTCGCCGTTGCCACCACTGAAGCGGCAGGGCCGGGCCCACTGTTCCCGGCGCCCGCGGGGACCGAACCTCTACCCTGTAGCCGCCGTGCCGAGCGCCTCTCCTTCGAACGCCTCGCGCCTCCTCGAGCCCTCGCTGAACTGGCTGCTGGTCCTGGTGCCGGTCTCGCTGCTGATCCACCTCGCGCTGCACCAGGACCTGCTCACGTTCCTCACGGCCGCCGGGGCCATCGTGCCGCTGGCCGGCATCATCGGGAGCGCCACCGAGCAGCTTTCCATCCACGCCGGCCCCATCGGGAACCTCCTGCTGGTGCTGGGGGCGTCGTTCCTCGTGGGAGGCCTTCGCCACGAGGAGCAGGCCTTCGACGCCCGGGCCGCCACGGTGCACGCGTCCTCGCTTGTGCTGGCGGTGATCGGGCTGCTCATGCCGGCGCTGTTCGTGCTGACCACGGGGCGCCACGACGTGGCCCAGCGCGAGGTGGTCAGCGGCGTGGTGGGCGGGGTGCTCATCGTGCTCTACGCCTCGGCGCTGCTGTTCACCATGGTCACCCACGAGCACCTGTTCCACGCGCCCGCCCCGGACGAACGGGCCGAGTGGTCCGTTCGAACCGCCGTGCTCGTCCTGGCCGGGGCCACCGCCCTGGTGGCCGTGGAGTCCGAGCTCTTGGTGGGCTCGCTGGAGCCCGCCCTGAAGCACCTCGGGCTGTCGAAGTTCTTCGTCGGGCTGATCCTCCTGCCGATCATCGGCAACGCGGCCGAGCACAGTTCCGCGGTCCTGTTCGCCACACGGGACCGCCTCGACGTGACGCTCGAGATCGCCATCGGGTCCTCCACACAGATCGCCCTGTTCGTGGCGCCGGTGGTGGTGTTCGCCAGCTTCGCCACCTCGCACCCGATGGACTTCGTGTTCAGCACGTTCGAGGTGGCAGCGGTGGCGCTGTCCACCGTCATCGTGACGATCCTGTGCCAGGACGGGCGATCGAACTGGCTCGAAGGGGCCCAGCTCCTGGGGGCCTACTTGATCATGGCCATCTCGTTCTTCTTCGTCCGGACGATCTGACCCGCAGCTCTGGCGAGATCTAGCCCCGGGGCCGCGGAGCGGCAGGGGGCACCAGCCGGGCGGCCGCCTCTTCGACCTCCCGCAGGGCCTCCGCCGGGGCGGCGCCCTCGGCCGTTCGGCGGCCGACGTGCATGCCGGCCACGAAGGTCGAGAGCGGGGCGAGCTTTCGTTCGACCTCGTGGGCCACCTCCCTCGACAGGCGCAGCATCACGCCGATCTGGGCTCGGTCCACGGGAGGCTCCCCGAGCGCCGCCGCCAGCTCGTCCAGCCATCGCCATTCGTCCACGGTCGTCTCCTCGCTCCGCCCCGGATCCAGGGCGAACGGCAAGGGTAGCCCAGACCCGTTCAGGGGTCGGAGGTCGCGACGAAGGGGTTTCGCTGCCCGGGCGATGGTCAAGGCGAGCACGAAGAGGGTCGATACCTTCGGGTGTACAGGCCGTCAGCCGGCCTACCGTCGCCCACACGGGGAGCGCACGCGTGCTGGAGGAGAAAGCCCGCCCGGACGTTCGCACCGGGGAGCGCCTGTTCCAGGCGCTGGTCGAGAACGGGCCGGAGGGCCTGGTCCTGGTGGGGCGGGACGCCAGGGTCCTCTACGCCACGCGCTCGGTCGAGTGGATGTTCGGCAGCACCCACGACGAGATCTTGGGCAGCGAGGGGTTCGGCTGGATCCAGCCCGAGGACCTCGAACGGCTCCAGACGGCCTTCGTCCGGCTGCTCGGCGCGCCGGGGGGCGTGGCCACCGAGGTCTTCCCGCTCCCACACCCCGGCGGGTCGCTCCGGTGGGTGGAAGCGACGGCCAAGAACCTCCTGGACGATCCCGACGTCGGGGCGGTGGTCATCACCCTGCGGGACGTCACGGATCGGCACCTCGCGGAGACGCAGCTGCGGGTCGCGGCGTCGATCGCACAGTCGTCGAACGACGCCATCGTGGGGGCGACGCTCGGCGGCATCATCACCAGTTGGAATGCCGCCGCCGAACGCATCTTCGGCTACACGTCCGACGAGGCGGTCGGGCGGCCGATCACGATGCTGGCCGACCCGGAACACCGCGAGGAGGTCCGGCGAAACCTCGGTCTCCTCCGGGCGGGAGGCCGGATCGAGCACGCGGAGGCAGTCCGTCGTCACCGCGATGGCTCCCCCGTCCACATCTCCTTGACCGTGTGGCCAATCCACGACGACACCGGAGCCGTGGTGGGCGTTTCCGCGGTGGCCACGGACATCTCCGACCGGCATCGGGCCGAACGGGCCCTGGGTGCGTCCGAGGAGCGCTACCGCCTGCTGTTCGATCAGAACCCCGTCCCCATGTGGGTCTACGACACACGGTCCCTGCAGTTCCTCGCGGTGAACGAGGCCGCGGTCCGCAGCTACGGCTATTCGGCCGACGAGTTCCTCGGCATGACCATCATGGACATCCGGCCCCGGGAGGACGTGCCCAAGCTGATGGATGCCCTCGACGCCGGGGACGCCGGTGGCGACGCCTGGCGGCACCGGAAGAGGGACGGCACCGTCATCGAGGTCGAGGTCCTGTCCCACCCGCTCGACCTGGGGCCCATGCCGGCCCGCCTGGTGATCGCCCAGGACGTCACGGCGCGGCGGCGAGCCGAGGTGGACCTGCGGAAGGCGTTCGAGGCCGAACGCGCGGCCGCCCAGCGACTCCGAGCCCTCGACGAGATGAAGAACGCGTTCCTCTCCGCCGTGTCCCATGAGCTGAGGACGCCGCTCTCCGCCCTGCACGGGAGCGCCCTCACCCTCGAGCGCCTGGGCGTCGACCTGAGCCGGGAGGAGCAGCGGGAGATGATGCGGGCCGTGGCCTCCAACGCCCGCAAGCTCGAACGCATGCTCTCCGACCTCCTCGACCTGGACCGCCTGACCCGCGGGACGATAGGGCTCCGGCTCGTCCCGGCGGAGCTGGGCAGCCTGGTTCGGGCCGTCGTGGAGGGGGCCGGCTTCACCGAGACCCACCCGGTGCACGTCGAGACCCACCCCATGGTGCTCCCGGTCGACGGGCCCAAGGTCGAACGCATCCTGGAGAACCTCCTGGCGAACGCGGTGAAGTACACCCCGGACGGCACGCCGATCTGGGTCACCGTGAAGCGCATCCCGGAGGGGGCCCTGCTGACCGTGGAGGACGCCGGCCCGGGCGTCCCCGACGTCATGCGCGACTCGATCTTCGAGCCGTTCCGGCAGGGTTCGAACCGGCGCGAGCACTCGCCCGGCGTCGGCATCGGGCTCTCCCTGGTGGCCCGGTTCGCCGAGCTCCACGGGGGCCGGGCGTGGGTCCAGGAGCGGCCGGGCGGCGGGGCCTCGTTCCGGGTGATCCTGCGCGAGCCGACGGCCCCGGCCCGCGAGCGCGAGCCCACCGGCATGCGCTCCGCCTGAGCGACCGCACCGAGCTCCTACGCCCGAGAACGACGCCGAAGGCTCAGGCCACGGACCAGTTCGTGCCGTCCCACGTCCACGTGTCGTTCAGCAGGCGCGAGCCGATGCCCCCGAACAGGATCGAACGAGCCCGGGCCGCGTCGTAGGCCATGGGGGAGCAGCACCGGTCGGGCGGCGACACCGCGGGCGTCCGCTGCGCCCAGGTCGAACCGTCCCACTCCCACGTGTCGGCCCCGTAGCTGCCGTCGACGACTCCGCCGAAGATCACGACCCGCTGCCGGCCGGCGTCGTAGGCCATCCCCATCCCGTTGGTCGGCATGGGCGAGGTGGCCGGCTGCTGGAGGGTCCAGGTCGTCCCGTCCCAGGCCCACGTGGCGTTCGTCCGGTTCGGCTCCGGAGCGAACCCGCCGAACATCACCACCTGACTGGTGGCCTCGTCGTAGGCCATCCCCATCTCGTCGGTGGGCGGCGGCGAGGTGGCCGGCTGCTCCTGCGTCCAGTTCGTCCCGTCCCACGTCCACGTGTCCGCGAGCTGACCCGTGTTCGACGCCCCGCCGAACAGCACGATCCCCTGCCTGGCCGCGTCGTAGGCCATCCCCATGTACTCGCGGATCGGCGGGGAGGTGGCCGGATGGAGCTGGGTCCAGCCCGCTCCGTCCCAGGCCCACGTGTCGTTCTGCCACCAGGCGGGCTGGCCGCCGAACCCTCCGAACAGGACCACCTGGCCGGTGGCCGCGTCGTAGGCCATCCCCGCGCCGTACCTCCCGGGCGGAGCGGCGGCGGGGTGCATCTCTTTCCACGACGAACCGTCCCAGACCCATGTATCCGCGAGGTACGGGTTGGAGCTGGCGTTCCCCCCGAACAGGATCGTGGTGCCGGTGGCGTCGTCGAAGGTCATGGCCCCCCACTCGCGCGGGTCGGGCCGGCGAGTGGGATGGTTGCCGATCCAGCTCGAACCGTCCCAGGCCCACAGGTCGTTGAACGTCTGGGTCTGGGCGGCGTTCTCCCCGCCGAAGAGCAGCGTCCTTCCGACCGATCCGTCGTAGGCCATGGCGAACAGGTCGCGGGCCGACGGGGAGCGGGCCGGATGCGTCTGGGTCCATTCGGTGCCGTCCCACGTCCAGGTGTCCGCCAGCTCGATGCTCACGCCCATGCCGCCGAACAGCACGATCTGGCGGCGGGGGGCGTCGTAGGCCATCGCGGCCTCGGTGCGGGCGGGGGGAGGCGTGGCCGGGGTGGCCTGGGTCCAGGTCGCGCCGTCCCATATCCAGGTGTCCTCGAGCCAGGTCCCCCCCGCCCCCGAGCCGCCGAAGGCCACCGTCTCTCCGCTGGCCTGGTCGAAGGCCATGGCCGGCCAGGACCGCGCCGCCGGCGAGGCGGCCGGCTGCTGCCGGGTCCAGTTCGACCCGTCCCAGGTCCACGTGTCGTCGGCGTAGCTCAGGCCGCCCTGATAGCCGGCGAACAGCCAGGTGTCGCGGAAGAATCCGCCCGCGTACCCCCCGAACAGCACCACCCTCCGCCGGGCCGCGTCGTAGGCCATCCCCGCGTAGGCGCGGGCCGGCGGGGAGGCCGCGGGGTAGAGGGGTGTCCAGGCCTTCCCGTCCCAGACCCAGGTGTCGTCCATGAAGCCGGCGCCCCCGCTGTCGGCGGCTCCGCCGAAGAGCACGAGCTGCTTGCGAGCCACGTCGTAGGCCAGCCCCATCCCCACCCGAGGGTCGGGGACGGCGATGGCGGGCCGGCGGGCCGCGGCCATCGCTCCATGCGGCGCTGCGAGAACCCCACCCATCGCGAAGAGCAGGCTGGTCGCGCAGCAGCCCAGACGGCGCCGAATCCCGGTGAGACCGGCCACAGCAGCCCCCCCTCGAGTTCGGAGTGTTACTCGTTCGGACCGGCACCCGCAAGGGCGGACCGCCCTTCAGGGCGAGAGAACCCGGAGGAGCTTGCGAAGCTTCGAGATCGCACGGAGCCCGCCCAGAAGCTTCCGGCCCAGCCACACCATCACGGCCACGGCCGCCAGCCGCTTCAGCCAGCCGGGGACGCCGCGCGCTGGTCGGTGGACGTGCAGGGCGCCTACCGCCGGATAGGCGGTTCGCGCGGCCTCCACCGCTGCGGCCCGGTCCCCGTAGCCCTCGTTGCTGAGCAGGTCGGTACCGTCCGGGTTCCGGTAGCGCCAGCGCCAGAATCCGTCGGGCTGGCGCCACACCTCGATGCTTCCGGAGTCGCTCATCCGGGGCGTTCGAACCGGTCCCCGGGGGCCCTCTCGAGCTCCTCGGTCACCGGCGGCTCCGGTTCGGGCTCCTGGAGCGCCTTCTCCCCGGCCACCCCGGAGAGCTTCTCGCGGTTCCCGCGGACGAACGCCGCCAGGGGGATCTCCAGGAACCGCACCGGGCCCGCTCGCTGCGCCCCCCTCATGAGCCGGTGGACCACGAAGAACACCACGAACGGAACCGTCACCACGAGGATGCGGAAGGTCCACGTCACCGCGCCCACCGACACCTTGGCCAGACGAGCGATGAGATCGTTGCTCCCGGCGAACAGGAGCAGGGCGTAGAAGGCCAGGGCCATCGCCCCGAACGCGGTCCTGACCGGGTGGTCGCTGGGCCGGTCCAGCAGGTTGTGGGCCAGGCGGTCGCCGGTCAGCCTGGCCTCCAGGAACGGCCACGCGTACAGCAGGCCGAACGTGACCCCCGGCAGGAGCACCGCCGGGAAGAAGGGGTTCGGGACGGCGAACCCGCCCGCCCGGAACTCCCAGTTCGGGAACACCCGCAGGGCGCCCTCGAGCCATCCGAGGTACCAGTCGGGCTGGGCCGGCGACAGCACCGAGGACGGCTGGAACGGCCCGTACAGCCAGATGGGGTTGATCTGGAACAGCCCGCCCATCCCGCCCAGGACGGCGGCGATGGCGGCGAACAGCCCGATCGACTTCATGGCGTAGGTGGGATACAGCCGGGAGCCCACCACGTTCGTCTCCGTCCGGCCCTTCCCCGGGAACTGGGTGTGCTTCTGGTGCCAGATCAGGGCGAGGTGCGCGCCGATCAGCGCGGCCAGCAGGGCCGGCACGATGAACACGTGCAGGATGAACAGCCGGTGGACGATCTGGTCGGAGGGGAACTCCCCGCCGAAGGCCAGGAAGGCCAGCCACGTCCCGGCGAACGGGATCGACAGGGCCACCGAGTAGGCGATGCGCAGCCCGGTCCCCGAGAGCAGGTCGTCCGGCATCGAATACCCGCTGAACCCGTTGAAGATCCCCAGCAGCAGCATCGTCACCCCGATGGTCCAGTTGATCTCGCGGGGCCGCCGGAACGCCCCGGTGAAGAAGATCCGGCACAGGTGGACCACGATCGCCGCCACGAAGACGTTCGCCGCCCAGTGGTGCGTCTGCCGCATCACCAGCCCTGCCCGCACGTCGAACGAGATCTTCACCACCGAGGCGTAGGCCTCCGACATGTGAACGCCCCGCAGGGGCAGGTAGCTCCCGTGGTAGACGACCTCCGGCGTGCCGGTGCTGAAGAAGAAGGCCAGGTACGTCCCGGTCAGCACCAGGATGACGAAGCAGTACATGGCGATCTCGCCGAGCATGAACGACCAGTGGTCCGGAAAGACCTTGTTCAGCGCGCTGCGGGCGAACGTCGAGGCCCCGAGGCGATCGTCGAACCACCGGGCCAGTCGTTTCGTGATCACGACACGTGCCCCTCGTTCCAGAACCCGGGTCCCACGGGCTCGGTGAAGTCGTGCCGGGCCCGCAGGAAGCCCTCCGGGTCGACCTCCAACGCGAGCTGCGGGAGGGGCCGGGTGGCCGGGCCGGACAGCGGCTTGGCCCCGTCCATCGCGTCGAACACCGACTGGTGGCAGGGGCAGAACAGCCGGCCGGTCTGCTGCTCGTACAGCCCCACCGGGCACCCGGCGTGGGTACACACCTTCGAGACGTTCAGGTCGGCCACCTTGACCGGCTGGTTGTTCGCCTTGACCACCCGTGAGCCGCGGCGCCATTCGGTCACGAACAGCGACCGCCCGGGGCTGGGCCCGAGGGAGCGGATGGGCAGGATCGCCGCCACCCCCAGCGCTCCCAGCGCCAGGCCGAACAGCCGGGCGATGAACGTCCGCCGGCCGATGGCCTCCGCCCCGACCTCGAAGTCCTCGGCGAAGGCCTTCCGCTCGAGCGGAGTCGACGGCAGGGGCTCCCGGGCCTGGACGTAGGGGCCCTGGGGGAGGAACCGTCGCTCCCACAGGATCAGCCCGACCGCCATGGCCCCCAGCGCCACCAGGATCAGGGCGCCCTCCAGTTGGGGCTGTCCCCCCAGCGCGTACAGCACGGTCAGCCCGGCCGATGCCGCCGCGGAGAGCACGAAGCTCGCGTTCACCGCGCCGGGGCGCCCCCGGCGTTCGCGCTGGCTTCGGCGCCCCGCCTGGCTCACCGGCTCGTCCCGATCCACCGGGTCACCAGGACCAGCGCGAGGAGCCCGACCATCCACGCCACGAATCCCTCGGGGATCGGTCCGAGGTGGCCGAGGTTCTGCCCGCCCCGGTCGTTCGGCCTCTCCAGATAGGTCGCGTACCGGACGATCGAGTCCACCTCGTGGTCGTTCAGCAGGTCGGGGCCGAACTTCGGCATCTTGCCGGTGCGGGTTCCCGCGCCCCCCAGCCGGATGGCCTCGGCGATCTGCACGGGCGTGGACGTGCTGAGATCGGGGGCGAGCAGCCCCGAGGTGAGCGCGCCGCCCGCCCCCACGCTGCCGTGGCAGGAGGCGCAGTTCTCCTCGTACAGCTCCGCTCCCTGGCCGAGGTCCCCGGAGGCCGCATCCACCGCCGGGATCGGCGGGCCGGGGCCCAGGGCGGCCACGAACGCCACCAGCTCACGGATCTCCTGCGGCGTGTAGACCGGGGGCTTTCGCTGGGGCTGGTCCTCGGGTTTGGGGATGGGCATCCGCCCCGTCGAAAGCATGAAGTCCGCCGAGGCCGCCCCGACCCCGGCCAGGGCCGGCCCGGAGACCGAGCCCTCCCCCCGGGCGCCGTGGCAGTACGCGCAGTCCCGGAGGTACAGGCCGCGCCCGGGCCCGGCGGTGGGCGTCGAAGAGGGCAGGGCCGTGGGCGTCGGCGTGGCCGTCTGGGCCTGAGCGGACCCGGAGCCGTGGAGGCCTCCCAGGGCCACGAACCCCGCCATGCCCGCGGCCGCCGCGGCCAGGAGCACCCCGAGACGTCTGGTGGCCGTGGACATCAGCGCAGGGTGAACAGGTAGGCCGCGATGTCCCTGGCCTCCGACTGGGTCACGTTCAGGTTGGGCATGTCGGTGCCGGGTTCGACCCCGCGGGGGTCCATGATCCACCGGATGAGGTTGTCGGCGTTGTTGGGAAGCTCGCCGGCGATGTAGCCGCGCTCGCCGAAGTCGGTGAGGGGCGGTCCGACCTTGCCCACGGCGTCGCGGACGCCCGGGATGAGGTGGCAGGACCCGCAGCCGTAGGAGGAGATGAGCTCGGCGCCGCGTCCCGGGTCGCCCCCCGGGACCTGCGGAGGGGGCTCCCGGGTGGGGGTCCGAACGCACCCCAGGAGCAGGAGCCCCCCGAGAGCGGCTACCGCGAAGGCCCTCCCGGTCACGGCGACGGACCCCCCGCGTCGACCGCGGCCAGCCGCGGTTCGGGTTCGAACGGCTGCCCGTGGCGTTCGATCCCCTGGAGCCACCGCATGGCCATGAGCGTGGCCGCGGCCAGGTAGACCAGCCCCGCCGGGACCCACATGATCAGCCCGGCGATCTGCTGGTCGTGCAGGGGCTGGATGCCCGCCGCCCGCGCCGCGGCCGCGTAGGCCGGATAGATCGGCGAGGAGGCGAACGTGAACAGCGCCCCCAGGGCCCCGCTCTGCATCCATGCCGCCAGGACGAACAGGACGTCGGCCCCACGGGCCAGGACTCGGTGGGGGCCGTCGGCCAGGGCGACCCACCAGAACAGCGCGGCCGTCCCCAGGAACGAGGCGTGCTCGGCGGCATGCACCCACGGGTTCCCCAGGGCGGCCTGGTACGGCCCCGGGGCGTGCCACGCCCACAGCACGGTGACGTGCAGGAGCCACGCCACGGCGGGATGCCTCAGCGTTCGGCCCGCGGTCGCCATCGGCGGGATGCGGGAGGCCCGCCGAAGGGCCACCCTGGCCTCGCGGGGGACGGCCAGCGACAGCGGGACCAGGGGCCTGGCCACCACCAGCAGCGGCGCCGCCACCAGCACCAGAAGGAGGTGCTGGACCATGTGCACCGACAGCAGCCGCCCGGCCTGGGTGTCGACGGGGGAGACCAGCGCGACCACGAGGGCGGCCAGGCCCCCATAGTAGGCGGCCGCCCGGCGGGCCGGCCCGCGTTGCCGGGGACCGAGGGCCCGCCGCCCCAGGGCGTAGGCGGCACCGGCCGCGGCCACGCCCAGA
>WNGK01004525.1_pt1 | contig 14834 bp, 12 predicted proteins | sample 5400601 | NCBI WGS metagenome assembly WNGK01 (sample SAMN13153376, study PRJNA577476) | soil metagenome | isolation source: 60 cm soil or saprolite under Garry oak tree replicate 1 | place: USA:California | collected 2016-06-15 | reverse complement strand
GCCAATCTGAGGCGTGAACGGAAAACCGCTCAACAATGTGGTGATGCTGTTTACTTGCCAGCCTCCAATCAGCTTGCCGAGTCTGCCGGCTGCGTCGAATGGAAATTCATAATGCGCAGAAATGCTGGCCTGGCTTGTCGGTGTCAGCGCAGACGGTCCCCAGTCCCTGTGCAGATCATTGCGGTCCATCACCATTTGCGGTTGGTTCTGAGCCTGAGCAATCGTCAGGGCCGAGTTCATATCGAGGTTCTTCGCCCACGTGTAATTCCCACGGAATTGTAGTCTCCGGCTCAGCCGCCGTAACATCTCCACCTGCAGGGCGTTATAGCTGCTGTTGCCGGCAGTCAGCCAGAAGAATCCGGCGCCCAGATAAGGATTCGGCCGCGCCGAACTTGCCGGTGGCGGAGGCGTTGGAAGCAGTGGAATGAATTTCGTGCCCTGGGGCACCCTTGTGGCACCGGTATTGTCGACGGCGCATCCGGCCGCATTCGAGCAAATCTGGGCCGGGATCGTGTTCCGATCAATGCTGAGCAGTCCGTGGTACCCGAAGGAGCCCACATAACCAATGCGTAAAGCCATATTGGATCCGACCTGCTGTTCGATCATCAGGTTCCACTCGTTAGTCGCCGGAGTCTTCGCGGATGCCTCGATCCCTTGCGGAGCAAAAGTACTGCAGGGAGCGGGAACGTCAGGTCCACAAGCCGGCGGCGGCTGAACACCGGGCGTGATCGGGAGGAAACTCGATAATTGACCTGCGAACGTGACAGAACCGTTATAGGGAGGAAGCGAGTTCAATAGAAACGCAAGGTTGTCGATCAAAGTATAGTAGACGCCGAATCCTGCGCGAATCGCAGTCTTGCCGTTGCCAAAAGGATCCCAAGCGAGCGCGACTCGCGGGCTGAACAGCCATCTTGCAGTGTTCTCGGTGAATGCCGATATACCTACGCGAGGATCCGTAAATAAAACGCCGTTTGCATCGCTAATGTAATTGGCGGCGCGGCCAAATTTCTCGTTCCAGCCGTTTGTGAATTCGTGGCGAATGCCGGCTCGGAGGGTCAGATTGCGCCGTAGCTTCATCGAATCTTCCGCATACCAAGCTCCGAACCAGCTTCGGAAACCCAGTTCGGTAGGTTTAGGCACGACTTGAAAAGTTGTAGTCGTACCCTGGAGGAAAGTCGCCAGACTGGCAAAGTTCGCCACGCCTAACCTGCGTGAAGCCGTGTTTTCGTTGTCCTGCATTTTCTGGAACCAAGCACCCACGCTGATCTGGTGGATTCCACGGCTGATCTGCACACCGTCAGTAAATGTGAAAAGGTTTCTGTGATTCTGCGCGCCCGCGGCATTGTTCGGACCCGGAGACGTGATTGCCGCCGCGCCGGTGGTCGTGGTACCGCCGCCGATGACAATTCCACCCGGTCCTTGGCCGGACACAAATGAAAGACTTGGCGGATAGGTAGCAAACGCAAATGAATCGAGAGCGAACCCCGCACGCGAGAAACCTGCGCTGAACGTATTCAGAACGCGCGGAGAGAAAATATGGGTCTCCCGAATGCTGGCGACCTGCGAACGCAGGGTAATGTAATTTCCGAAGAGCGGGTCGGCCAGGGGGGAGAGATTATTGCCGTCATCGGCAGTGTAAGAAACAGAAAACGAGTCCTGATCTCGCGCAATGTAGTCACCCTTGGCGGTGCCGAAATTTTCGTTAATGGATTGCTTCGGGGTGTTGTACGAGTAGGCCGTTCCGCTCGGCACCAGCCCTGTTCCGGGCGGCGTCGCCAGCACCATAATTTCCGGACCGTTCGGCTGAGGCCATAGCTGCATGTAGTTCAACATCTCCGGCCTCAAGTTGGGCACCGTCGCATACGCTCCTGTTGCGGGATTCGGCAATCTGCCCTGGCGCGCTTCCTGGTCCGGAACCACGGAGGGGCTGCTGATTCCCAACCGATGCCGGAATCCTTCATAGTTGCCGAAGAGGAACACACGATCTTTTTTGACGGGTCCACCCGCGCTGGCGCCGAATTGATTTCTGCGGAATGGAGCGATCGCACCCTGATCGAAGAAATTCCGCGCGTCGAGCGCGCTGTTGCGCAAAAATTCGAAGACCGATCCGTGGAACTGGTTTGTTCCAGATTGCGTGACGACGGTCACTTGCGCGCCTGCACGCTTTCCATACTCGGCGGAGTATGTACCGGTCAGTACATTGAATTCGCGAACGGCGTCGATTCCCAACAGATTCCCGCTCACGCCGCCGGGGGTGATCGAAAGCTGGCTCGAGCCGGTATACTCGATTCCATTCATCAAAAACAGATTTTCCAGCGGACGCCGGCCCGCGACGGAAAATGTATTGCCCTGGCTCGTAACGGTACCGGGACTCTTGTAGGTGTAATTGATCGCTCCGGGATTCAGCGTGATCAGATTGTCAAAGCTTCGGCCGTTGAGCGGCAGGTCTTTCACTTCACGTTCTCCAACGAGTCCTGCCACCGATGCGGTCGTCGTATCGACGAGCGGAGTCTCCAAAGAAACCGTTACCTCTTGCGTGAGTTCACCGACCTCGAGCTTCAGATTGACGACGGCCTCTTGACCGACCGCCAGATTGATTCCAGTGCGCACGGCAGCGCGGAATCCCGGCTTCTCCGCTCGAACGTCGTGCGAACCCACGGGCAGCGAGAGGGCTCGGTAATTGCCCATCTCGTCGGTCATAACCGTGCGTGTCGCACCGGTTTCGACATTTTTCACAGCGACGATTGCTCCCCCAACCGCCGCGCCCGAGGCGTCCTCCACTTTTCCCGATATGGTCGCCGTCACCTGGGCGCATGCGAAGTCCCGACCCGCAGTGAGAATCACAATCGCCAACAACAGTCTGCTGAAGCTTGGTTTGGTCATAGCGGCAGAGTATATATCAGGAAAACTGCCCTCCTAACTTAGGAGGGCAGTACTTGATATCCTTATTTTACTGGAGATTTAGCGGATGCAAATACCTGCTGCAGTAGCCATGGTCAGACCCGCGTCGTTTGGTTTCAACCCCGATACCGCTCCCTCGTTTTTGTTTCAAAGAGAGATCACCGATGCCAACAGAAGGGAAATTGAGCGCCGCGCTCGCATCGAGTTCGATTTGTTGGCGGGGCGCCTGCGGGATGCCGGCGTGGAAGTGATCATCTTCGAGGACAAAGAGGAACTCCATACGCCGGATGCCGTTTTCCCGAATAATTGGGTCTCGTTCCATCACGACGGTACGGTCGTGCTGTATCCCATGTTCGCCCCCAGCCGGAGACCCGAGCGCCGCCGCGACATCATCGAGAAACTGCAAAACGGCGGATTCCGGGTCTCTCGCGTTATCGACCTGACGCACCACGAGAATGCAGGCCGATTCCTCGAAGGAACCGGAAGTGTGGTGTTCGATCATGCCGGCCACCTCGCCTACGCGAACCTTTCTCCTCGCACCAATTCCGATGTACTGGACGAACTGTGCGGTATTCTCGGGTACAAGCCGGTCACCTTTCAGTCGACGTACGAAGGCGGCGATCCGATTTTTCATACCGACATGATGCTGAGCATCGGCGATCGCTTTGCCATCTTCTGCGGTGAATCCATCGGTGATGCTTCACAACGCCGGCGAGTGCTCGACAGTCTTAAAGGCACGGGGCGCGAGATCATTTCCATAGACCGACAGCAAATCGAGCAATTCACTGGAAACGTTCTACAGTTACAGACGAAAAACGGCGGCAGTGTCCTGGCAATTTCCACTGCAGCATGTCTGTCGTTAAGGCCCGAACAGCGGGATGCGATTCAGAAATTTGCGCAGCTTGTAGAATCGCCGTTGCCCGTCTTCGAAGGAATCGGCCGCGGCAGCGCACGCTGCATGATGGCCGATGTTCATCTGCCCCGTAATTCGGGGTCAGACGGGTGAATTCCCTATTTTTTGAACTTCAAAAAATAGGGAATTCACCCGTCTGACCCCGAATTACGCTTAAACTATGCGCTACCACGCCCTGGCCTGCGACTATGACGGCACTATTGCATGGGACGGAGAAGTCAGTGAGGACACGATCTTAGCCCTCCAGGAGGTCCGTAAATCCGGCCGCAAACTCATCCTCGTTACCGGGAGGGAACTGGACGATTTGATCAAAGTCTTCCCTCGAATCGATCTTTTTGACCGTGTTGTGGCGGAAAACGGCGCCCTGCTGTACCGCCCAGCCACACGCGAAGAACGGCCTCTTGCTCAGAGGCCGCCCGACGAGTTCTGGCAGCAGCTCATCAAAAGAGGCGCCGATCGGGTATCCGTCGGCCGGGTGATCGTCGCCACCTGGCGGCCTCACGAGAAGACGGCGGTCGAGTTGATTCGTGATCTCGGCTTGGAACTGCAGATCACCTTCAACAAAGGCGCGGTCATGATTCTGCCCTCCGGTGTGAATAAGGCCACAGGATTGAAAGTTGCGCTTACCGAGCTTGGGCTGTCCCCTCACAACGTGGTTGGAATTGGCGACGCGGAAAACGATCACGCGTTTCTTGCGTTGTGCGAATGCTCCGTCGCAGTCGAGAATGCGCTCGATACCCTGAAGGAACGAGTGGATTGGGTCACCAAACAAGGTCACGGCGCCGGCACGATCGAATTGATTCAAGCCCTGGTCGCTGCCGACCTCAGCTATCTCTCGGATTCAGGAACTGCGGGCAAGGACCGGCCGTCCTCATTGGATTGCTGTTGACGAGTCGCATCACGTCTTACCCTCATCGTGGGAAGCTGCGGGCGTGACCGTCTCGCAGTGGATGTACGGACTCCTGGTCGTTACTCTCGAGCCGGACCGTGTCGCGCCCGCCGTTTTGTCCTCGATCGATGTCGTCATCGCGATCGGAAAAGAACCGGCGGAGATGCTGAACATTTTCCGGAAGAGCGTCGGCGAAAGTGGAATTGATGGAGCGCGGCGACGTGAACGCCGAAGAGAGCCGTAAACATATTCGATCGGAAATCGAGCAACGCTACATTCTCGCAGCCTGACGGAAGAACTTCCTTTCCACAAAAAACCCGCAGGCGTGACTGGTCCGACGAACTTTCAATTCGGAATAGAGCTGTTTATTCGGCTAAGTCTCTGCGGGCCAAAGCCAGGGTCAACCTGTGGCGCGAGCCATGTTCCTGATCACGGTATAATCGCCTCGGCATGAGACGGGATAGCGTGGTTGCCATAGTAGCGGCGCTGAACGAGAATCAGGTGCGCTATCTGATCGTTGGCGGCTTGGCTGTTGTGGCGCACGGTTATCTCCGATTCACCGCGGACGTGGACCTCCTCCTGTCAGTTGACCCGGACAACCTGAAGCGAACTGTCGGAGCTCTCAAGACGCTTGGATACCGTCCTCGCGCGCCTGTGGATTTCGATGACTTCGTCGATCGATCGAACCGCCAGAAATGGGCACAGGAAAAAAACATGACCGTCTTCTCGTTGTTTTCGAATATTCATCCGGCGACCGAAATCGATCTGTTTCTCGAGCCGCCAATCGACTTCGACGGCGCCTACCGGCGCGCCGTTCGCCAAGAAGTAGCCCCGGGAACACCGGCCGTTTTTTGCAGCCTCGAAGATTTGATTGAATTGAAGACACTGTCAGGCCGTCCTGAAGATCGAGAGGACATCGAGAGACTGAAACAGCTGCGAAAGAGTAGCGATGAATGAGGCCGTGAACAACAAGTTCTCCGATTTTCACGAACGCGTTTGGGAACGTGGCTGGGAAGATCACCGCCGGCGTCAGATGGAACGTCTTGCCGCGCTTCCGCTTTCTGACAAACTCGTCTGGTTGGAAGAAGCTCACCGTTTGCTCCTGCATATGCGATCAAAACCAATTGCATCCCCAAAGCGCGACTGATGTGCTGTGCGCTCGAGGTGGTTTTACTGTGCTGGCCGATTTCCCGATGGATGCTGAGCGCTTTCGAGTGGCCCCGCCTTACAACTTTCGCGAGCCGCCGCACGAAGGATCTTTGTATTACGAGCAGTTCGGCTGGGGTGTAAAGGCAGAGCGGTGGCGCCGTTTCGCAGCCGCTGCGCTTTTCGGCGTGCCGCACATGGTAAAACGTTGTCATGCGCCTCTCCCGAAATTATCAATGTGCCTCCGGCACAAGCGGCACGTAATCGTATTCGCCGATGCCTTGAAGCACCAGGAATGTCGTAGAACGATTTTCGGCATTAGTTACAAGATGGGGCCGCTTTGGCGCGACCGAATACGTGTCACCGGGACCAAGCAACACTTCCTCCTTCGGCTCACGGAGAAACAGCCTCAACTGTCCCTCAATGACGTAAAACGTGTCCTGGATGTTACTGTGGCAATGCCACGGAACCGTTTGAGCGGGCGACATTTGAAGTTCCGTGATGCGGAAGCCGGGACGTTCGGCGTGATAAGCCCGGCGCTCTACTTCATAAAGATGGCTGGCATCTTTCACTCCTCGCATTGATCTCCTCCTTTTTTACTCTTGAAGTTCAGTAGGCCAAAGCAGCCGGCCTTCCATACCCCCTGCGATGACGATGGTTTGGCCTGTGATATGACCCGCCAATGAATCCGATGCAAGGAAAACGGCGGCGCTTGCGATATCCTCGGGGCGCGCAACTTTTTTCAGGGCCATGGTTGCGGTAACCCGGCGGACGGCTTTCGTGTTTCTTAGTTTTGCGGCCGTGCGCGGCACGATGGTCCATCCGGGGCAGACGCAGTTCACGCGGCCGCCACAGTAATCGCCGCTTGTTGGCGCCAGTTGAGCGATCTCGTTCTTGAGCGAGCGCGTCAGGCCAAACGCCATCGCGGATTTGGCCGCAGCGTAATCGGCGTGGCCGGCTTCTCCAAACACCGCTGCCGTGGAGGCAATCAATACCGCGTTCCCCCGCTTTTGCCGCGCGACCACCCGAAGGAACTCACGCAAGCTGAGGAACGCGCTCGTCAGCACATTGTCGAAAGTGTCCTCCCATTGGCGAAGGGACATTTTGTAAAGTGGGACATCGTGCGACTCCCACGAACCTGCATTGGCGATGAGCGTATCCACGCGCCCGAAGCGCTTCAACACCTGAGCAAAAATCTGCCGGACCTGGCTTTCCTTCGTGAGATCCGCCTGGACGCTGATCGCATTCTCGGATTTTGATGTCCGCACGAGATTTTCAATATTCGCCCGGCTGCTCCGGTAATGCAAAACAAGCTTCGCGCCTTCCGCCGCAAAATGCCGCGCAATGGCCGAGCCGATTCCTCCGGAAGCGCCGGTGATGAGGACGACTCTTCCCTCCAGGCCGGTTTCCATCGTGCGAAGATTCTACACTTCAGAAGAAGCTTATGAATCGAACAACCAGTCCTTGTACCATCTGGAAAAGCGCCGGTCGGAGGGTCCGCCGGCCATGTTAGTATTCGCGGCCTCCTCGCCGAGATCGAGTATCATCCGGAATGAAGGCGCGAAGCTCGTGTTTCGTCGCGCACTTCGGACAGTCTCCCTATGCCGACCGACGAACAATATGAAGAGCTGCAGCGCCTGATTGCGGCACTGACGGAACGAGTTTATCGACTGGAGCAGATGGCTGGCACCCAACACGGACGTGCGGCCTTTCAGGCGAGACATGTCAAACCAGCGGCAAAGACCGAGTCGGATACGCAAGCCGAATTGGAATCCAAAATCGGCGCACATTGGCTGAATCGAATCGGCATCATTGCGATGCTGATCGGCGTCTCCTACTTTCTGAAGTACGCCTTCGACAACCAGTGGATTGGCCCCGCGGGCCGCGTGTTAATTGGACTTTTGGGCGGCATGGCCGTTGTGTTCTGGAGCGAGCAGGTGCGCCGCAGCGGATACGCTATTTTTTCTTATTCGCTGAAGGCCATCGGAATCGGCGTTTTGTATCTCTCCTTGTGGGCTTGCTCGCAACTCTACAACTTGATACCGAACCCGCTGGCATTCCTGTCGATGGCGGCCATTACGGCGGTAACGGTCGGTCTCGCGTTGTGGCAGGATGCAGAAATCATCGCTGTGTTTGCCACGCTCGGTGCTTTCATCACGCCGATTGCGCTGTCCACTGGAGTCAACAATGCCATTGGCCTGTTTGCCTACCTGGTGATTCTCGACCTAGGCACACTCATTCTGATCCGTTACCGTCCGTGGCCGGGAGTATTGATCGGTTCATATGTTGGGACGCTGATTCTCTATTCCTCCTGGCACAGCAGCTTCTACACGATTGATCAGTTTTGGACTGCGCTGGTTGCTGTTTCAGCCCTATTCGCTACGTTTGCGCTGGCGCCCTTCGTATCCGGCCCGGCACTCCGGTCCGGCGCCATCCCAACTCTCGCTCTGTTGAATGCAGCAACGTATTTCTTCGAAGTATGGGAACTGTTCGAGCACCAGGCTGAAAGCAGCCAGGCCGCAATCGCAGCCGTAGGGCTGGGATGCCTTTATTTTCTGATCGCCTGCTTACTGAGGAATCGTGTGATCCCCGTTACAGCCGACGTGCACTGGGCTATCGGAACGGCTTTCTTCATAGCCGCGTTGCCGATCGGCATGCATGCGCCATGGATTACTATCGGCTGGTTCGCGGAAGGCGCGGCGCTGGTTCGCGTGGGCGAGCGTAGGGAAGCGGGTTACATGAAGCAACTTGGGGGGATCGCGTTGTTCTTGGGCACACTGCGTCTGCTGGGCGTCGATCATTTCGACGTAAGAGAACTTCTCTTAAATGAGCGGATGCTAGCCTTCGCCGTCGCTATTGCGGCCACGGCGGACGTGGCGCACCGGTTAGCGGATGCCGGCAGAGAAGGTGATCGAATCGTGGTGGCGATCCTGGTCGTCATGATCAATGTATTTGCATTAGCCGCACTCACGGAGGAGATCACGGATGCGTGGCGGCGACAATTGCAGACAGCTGGTCCGGGCGCAGATCGGACCTCTGCGATTATCCGGGATTTTGCCTACTCCGCCCTTTGGATGACCTACGGTGCAGGCCTCATGCTCATTGGCTTCTGGAAAAAGTCGCCATTCCTACGCTGGCAGGCGCTGATCTTGATGGGCGCGACCATATGTAAGGTGTTTCTCTACGATACCTCTTCGCTGGACCGCGGATATCGGATCCTGAGCTTTATCGCACTTGGCCTGATCCTACTCGCAACTTCTTTCCTCTATCAGCGATCATCCCGAGCGCCGCGTAGCCGCGGATCAACGGCGGGGATATCATGAAGTCGCCGGCGGCCCTGAAGGTAAGTCGGAGACCATTAGTCTGAAGTGCGAGGAAACTCTGACAATCCAAAGATGTGTTTTCGCTCTTATGCTGCGTCGGCCATATCACTGCGGCTTCAGCCCGCGTTCGGGTCGCGGATGCTTCGGAACCCAAACCTGGAATCGGCACTTACACAAAATTCCGGACACTACCCTTCTTCGCACCCGTGATTAGTGAATTCAGTGTGCGGCTGTTTCCAGTCATCGTGCGAACGATTTGATCGGAAGCGCAAAGGTAGATTCCCAATCGGCGGCATTCACACCGATATGAATAGTTGCAGATACGGAACAACATGAGCGGATCGGACGTCTATTACTATCGTGTGGTTTTCAGAATTTTGCCCAACGTTTTTAGCCGCGGAGTGCGGGATGATGCGGCAACGCGTCATCGGCGTGATCCGCGGCTTCCATCTGATAAAGAAATGGAAGTAAGGAGGTCTCGGTATGAAACGCTTAGGTTGTCTGTTGTGCGCCGCTGCGTTGTTGCTAGCTGCTGTGGCCTTCGCTGGGAACGCCACAGGACGTTTTGACCAGAAACTCTCTACGGAAGCTGAAATCGCCGCTCGAGGTGATCGTTGGCGCGGTGCGCGCGCTGAACGCGGATGTCACGGACACCTCGGTCCTTGCCCAGGAGATTGCGAGTCTGGGCCAGCCGCTCTACGGTAAGGTGGAACCGACTGGTTATCCAAACACCGGCGAGCTTTGGGCAAATACAGCGGGTATTCTGGGAAGAGTCAACTTTGCGACGGCATTGACCTCCGGTCAAGTGGCGGGCGTGCGGGCGGATCTGAGCCGTTTCAACTTCAAACCGCCGTCTGCAGTGGCTGGCGAACTACTGGGTATGGTGCCGTCTTCAGCGATGCTGGCCGCAATCGAGAAGGGCATTCAACGCCAGGAGGCGACCCCTTCAATGCTCGTAACGGTTGTCATGAGTTCACCTGATTTCCAAAGGCGGTAGCTATGATTACACGACGTTACTTTATTCGTGCCTCTGCCATTGCGGCCGCCGGCCTCGGCGCCGCCCCCTCGTGGCTGCTTCGGGCTGCCGCGCAGGGCGAAAGCAAACGGAAGATCCTGGTGGCGGTCTTTCAGCGCGGCGCGGCTGACGGTTTGAACATCGTCGTGCCGTTCTTCGAGAAACGTTATTTCGAGCTGCGTCCAAGCATCGCCGTGCCGGCGCCGGCACCCGGCAAGAATAATGGCGCCATCGACCTGGATGGCCGCTTTGGGCTGCATCCCTCGTTGCAATTGCTGAAGCCGTTCTGGGATAGCGGCCTACTGGCGATTGTCCATGCCAGCGGCTCGCCCGATCCCAATCGGTCCCACTTCGAAGCGCAGGACTACATGGAATCCGGAACGCCCGGAACGGTCGCCGAGGACGGTTGGCTGAATCGCGCCCTGCCGCCGGCCACGCCCAATACTTCACCGGTTCGAGCGATTGCTGCGGGCGCTAAAATGCCGCGCACGCTCCGCGGCAACCGCGGAGCAGTCGTGGTCAACGATCTCGAACAGTTCAAGGTGGGCAATCCGAATGTCGCTGCGATCATCGAAGACCTATACGCGACCACAACGGATGCACAACTCATGGCCCAGGGAAAAGGAACCTTCGAAGCTGTGAAGATGATTCAGTCGGTCGAACGCCGTCCGTACACCCCCGTCAACGGCGCCCAGTATAACGGTGAACTTGGCCGCGGCTTGCAGCAGATTGCTCGGCTCATCAAAGGCGGGGTTGGTGTGGAGGCGGCTTTCGCCGATGTCGGTGGTTGGGACCATCACACGAACGAGACTCCCCAGTTGACCGGTCTGCTCCAACAGCTCGGCGCTTCGTTGTCCGCATTCGTCCATGACATGGGCGATCGAATGGAAGACATCGTTCTCGTGACGATGTCCGAGTTCGGCCGAACGGTGCAGGAAGACGGCAATGGCGGCACCGACCACGGCCACGGCAACGTGATGATGGTGCTCGGCGGTCCAGTGCGTGGCGGTAAAGTCTACGGGCGCTGGCCAGGTCTGGAACCCGAACAGCTTTTCGAAGGGCGAGACCTGGCCGTCACTACGGACTTCCGCGATGTTTTGGGAGAACTGGTCAGCCACCACTTCGGTCAGAAGATCGATCGGGTTTTCCCGGGCTACACGCCAGGCGAGCCGCTCAGGCTGCTGAAGAGCTAGCCCGAGCCAGGCCACTCTCGAAACCGGGGGCGTCTCCCTCTAAGAACAGTTCATGGATAGGGAGATTCTCCAGCGTTGCACATTTGTGCTATCGTCTCCGGCCATTGGGAGTCCCTGTCATGGAAAACACTTTTGTTCGCAAAGCGCTGCTTGCGGTCGTGCTCGCATATGCGACGTGCGCCCAGGCGCAGTGGCTGAACCATCCCGATCCGCGGATTCCGCGCACGCGCGACGGGAAGCCCAACCTCATGGCGCCCACTCCGCGCGCCTCGAACGGCAAGCCCGATCTGTCGGGAGTGTGGCAGGCTTACGCATCAGAGCCCGGCGAGATGCTGCGGTTGTTGCAGGGTCCCGCCCCGCGCAGCGTCAACCAAATCGATCCGGGAATCGATTTACAAACGTTCTCGAAATACTTTCTGAATGTTCTAGCCGACTTCAAACCGGGCGAGGAGCCCATGCGGCCCGAAGCGGCTGCCCTATTGAAGCAACGAGGGCAGAGCCAAGGCAAAGACGTTCCCACTTCGCACTGTCTTCCCGGCGGCGTGCCGTTTTCAACGCTGGTTGCACCTTTTAAGATGATCCAAGCGCCGATGGAGATCGTCATGATTCTGGAGGACACCAATCCTCCCCGGCAGATTTACACCGACGGCCGCAAGCTTCCTGCGAATCCTGAGCCCATGTGGATGGGATATTCGACCGGCAAGTGGGACGGCGACACGTTGGTCGTGGATAGCGTGGGCTTTAACGACCGAACCTGGCTTGACGCATTTGGTCATCCTCATAGTGAATCCATGCACATCACCGAGCGCTTCCGGCGAGCGAACTTCGGTCATATGGATATCGAAGTGACGATCGATGACCCCAAAATGTATACGCGGCCATTCACCGTGAAGTTCCCGGCGCGGTTGTTACCGGATACGGATGCGTTGGAATCCGTGTGTGCCGAAAATGAAAGAGACCGTTCTCATTTGGATAAATAGCTTACCTGGGTATAGAAGACATACAACTCTGATCGACCGCGGTGAACTGGATGGAATCCTCGAGGGTGCGAGTGAACGCGCCGGTATAGGGAGTCGCCATTTAGCGTAACGCTATTTGGCGTTACGCTTTTTAGCGTATAATATCGGCTATGGAAAATCCGTTCATATTCGGCGAGATCGTCCAGCAACGTCATTTCGTTGACCGTGAGAAGGAGCTGCAAAATCTCATCCGCGATCTGGCCGACGGCCAGAAGCTGTTTTTGTTATCCCCACGGCGATTCGGCAAAAGTTCCCTGGTTTCATTGGCGCTTCTCAAGCTCGAAAAGCGGCACATCCGAACCGTGAATATCACCGTCAGCAGCTATGCGAATTACGAACAGTTTCTCGAAAAGTTCGCAGAACGAGTTTTGCGTGCCGCGGGACCTTGGGATCGTGTCAAGGGGCTGGTTGGCCGATTTATCCAGCGGGTGCAGCCGACCATTACTTTCAATCCGGTGAATGGTGACACATCGATCTCATTCAGCCGGTCCGCAGGAGCGGACCCATCGGTGCTGGCCGCCGGTGTTTTTCAAATGCCCGCCGAGATGGCCAAGAATGGCGGTTTCAGGATGGCGATTTGCCTTGACGAATTTCAACAGATCGAGCTTTTTGGCGGTCCGGCCGTTGAAAATGTTCTGAGGAATGAGGTCCAGAGGCAACGCAACATTGGATATGTATTTTCAGGTTCGCAGCCGTCGTTGATGGAAGAGATTTTGTCTGCCGGCCGTCCATTCCATAAGGCCGGCCCCACCATCTTTCTTGACAAAATTCCAGCCGAGGCTTGGCACGAGTTTATTAAGATTCAGTTCAGAAACCGGCGGCGGAAAATAAGCGAAGAGGCCTTGAACCGGCTCGTTGATGCGGCCGACCTCATTCCCTATGACGTGCAGCGGATTGCGCATGAATTGTGGGACTACGCGGAACTGCGGAATAAAGTGTCATTGGATATCCCGGATGTGGATGCCGTTATCGACGAACTTGTCCGCGGTCAGGCGGAGTACTTCGAACGGCTCTGGGAACAGTTGACTTCCAGGCAAAGGGCAGTGCTGCAGGCGCTGAGCCAGCAGGGTCCGGCGGATTTGCATTCCCAGGCTGGCCGCGAACAATACCGTCTTGGACCCGCATCGACTGTCCAAAAGGCGCTTCAGGCGCTCGACTCTCAGGACATTATCGACCGCTACCGCGGTGATTACTTCTTCGTGGATCCTCTCTTCGCGAACTGGATTCGAAGGAACATTCGTGCTTAGAATTTGTCGCAGAACGCAGTTACAGGGAAAACAGCGCCGTCGTTACGGCGGTCTATTCTTGAGGCTGCGCGCTATCGTGCTTGCGCTTCGCGGACCGCCGCTAGTTGTGCAGGGGTCAGTCTGGACGTCCTTACGCTCCCGTCCGCCCTCCGCGCGCGCCGCCGCCTTCACCAAACGGCGGATATGTGCGTGGATGGATCACTTTTCGATCCAAGAAAAAGTCCAGGAGCTGAGCGGCGGACTTTGCAAATTCCGGATTCGAATCGAACGCGTGTGGTACGCCTTCAAATCCGTGGAACTCCACAGGCACTTGCACTTCCCGGAATTTCTTGAACAGACGTTCGCTACTCTCGATTGGGACGGTCACGTCCGCGGTTCCATGGAAGATGATGGTCGGCGGAGAAGTCTTCGCGACGTAGTTGATCGGGGATGCACCTCGATGCGCCGCTTCGTCGCTTCCGTCCGGGAGCAGCACATGCGCCTTCCCATCGCGCTGCGGAGTAAGCTCGGTCACCGCATAATAAGCGGCGCAGGATGCAAGCTGCGTAGTCACCCCAGGAGTTCCGTTCTTGCCCTCGAATTCCGGGCGGTTGCACGTCCCGGCGGCAAACAACGCCAGATGTCCGCCCGCGGAATAACCGACGACGCCGATCCGATCCGGATCCACTCCCAGCCTAGCCGCATTAGCGCGGGTCCACCGGATTGCGGCCTTCACGTCTTCAATCTGAGCGGGCCATTTGGTTTCGCTGGCGAGCCGGTATTGAATCGGAATCGCCACGTAACCGAGAGCTACAGACGGCTCTACCCGATCCGCAAGAGTGTCCTTGCTGCCGCGAAGGAAACCTCCTCCGTGGAGATGAATCAGGGCCATGCGTTTATTGGATGCATCGCTTGGCTTATAGATGTCGAGTCGAAGATCGGTGTTGCCGGCTTTTCCGTAGACGATATTCTTTTCAACGGACGCAGAGCCGCGCGCCGATCCGCCATTCTGTGCCGCGATTGCGCTTGCGGTAGGCACAACTGCTGCAAGTCCTGCCGTTTCTAAAAATCCGCGTCTGGTCATTTGCTGCATGGTTCAGCCTCCTGGAACCTTATATCTCGATTCCGAGCGACCGGCAAGGGATTGGTACACCTACTTCGCCGCCGCGCTTTGCGGTGGATTCTTCAGAGTTGTGTAAACCGCCTCGA
>WNGK01007795.1_pt1 | contig 14836 bp, 13 predicted proteins | sample 5400601 | NCBI WGS metagenome assembly WNGK01 (sample SAMN13153376, study PRJNA577476) | soil metagenome | isolation source: 60 cm soil or saprolite under Garry oak tree replicate 1 | place: USA:California | collected 2016-06-15 | reverse complement strand
ATCCTCGGGCTGCTACTGACAACTTCAAAGTCACAGGCTCAGTCTGGCGGCAATCCGCAAGCCATTCCGCCAACTGCTAGACCCTATGGTTTGACTTATGGTCAGTGGAGCGCGAATTGGTGGCATTGGGCTTTGACGCTGCCTCTGCCAGGGCATCCCTTCGCCGGTTGCCCCCCGGAACCGGGCGACGCAGGCCAAACCGGCCCGGTGTGGTTCCTGGCGGGCTCAAACCCACCCCCACCCTCGTGCTACGTCACGATACCCGCCGGCAAGTCGTTATTCGTCGCACTTGCCAATACGGAGTGCTCAAGTCTGGAAGATCCACCCTTCCACGGGGATACCGCGGCACAACAGACCACCTGCGCCAATTACTGGGCCAACCACATCGTCCAGGCCAGTCTGTTCTTTGAAATTGACGGCGCGCCGCTTAAGAACCTCGCGCGTTACCGCTTTACCTCGCCGCAGTTTGCATTCACGGCACCTACTCCCTGGATTTTCGGCGCGACGGGCGGGTCAGGCAGCTCGGTAGGCGATGGGTATTATCTGATGTTGCCCCCGTTCTCCGGGGGCTCGCATCATACCCTCCACTTCGGTGGCGCGTTCCACTTTTCTATAGCGGGGGGCGATGACTTTGACGCGGACTTTGGATTTGAAGGCACCTACCACTTGACCGTGACTCCATAGCTGTCAGGAATCCAGTCTCGGAAAGCCTCCTAGTTGAATGCATCCCTGCAGCCGGCCCAATGGCCGGCTTGCAGGGGACGTGTGCCTCAACAGCGGGGACTTGATGGGAACGGCGGTGTCTATGTGAACGTCAATCAACAAACCGCCATTCTCCAGTCGGGGCGACCCCGCTCTTTCGAGGAGGCGGGGGATTTCGTTTGCCGGCGACATGCGCAGGAGCAACAGGAGAGCCTAGATCCTTTGTCTGTACATTCTCCGTTTTTAGCAGAGAAGATGCGCGTCATGCCGTGAGTTTGATGTGAGTGACTGGGAACTGAATGTCGCGTAGCTGAATGGATACAGACATTGGGATGCGGCCTTGCCGCGTTAAGCGCCAGCGTCGAGAGTGCGGAATTTTGGCGATCAATCCGTGGGCGTGGCATCGATTGAAAATGCGGGTCACTTTCGCGCTTCGGCGGCGCGGATCGGTGATTCGCTTCAAATGAGGGGAGTCTTTGAGTTTCTGCCGGATGTCGGGATTAGAGAATCCGCGGGTCATATGTTGACCATCGAGCAGAGCGCGAAAGAGCCATCAGCGGATTGATCTTTTTGGCATAACGGTTGAGCAGGCGAGGCCAATCCAGCGAACAAAAGCGATCTGAAAACTTCTGAGCTCTCGCAAAATCTTCGATCTACAAAAATGTGTTTTCCAATTTGCTGTAACGGATTCCATTCCGCTTCCTCTATTCCATCCAACAACTCCGAAGGCTGCAGTAGAAACGGCGATGCCGAAATTGGCACGCTTCTGCATCATTGCCAGAGGTTCGGCCAGTGAATTGGAATATCGACTCCTGCTGACCCGCGATCTGATGTTGCTCCAGACCAACGACTACGAACGACTTTCGCTACAGACCATCGAAATCAAACGCATGCTCACTGTCTTGGTTCAGAAGCTGACGGCTGAAGGCTGACTGCCGTTCGCGCGCGGCCAGCGAATCCTCCACTTTGGTTGCTGGCCATAGGCCGCGCTAGGAATGTCAAGCGAGGTGTGTCGTGCGGGAGGTTGCCGGGAATACCGCAGTTCGCGTTTTGGACTAAACCGCCTGCTGGCGGTAGGGAGAAGACCGAGACGCTGACCACCTCCGATCAGCATTGACCCGCGACGATCCCACATGAATAGCTGACCTTCTTCTCTTCTTTTGAACTGAGCCCCATTGCGAAAAAGATGGAGCTGCTGCTTGCAGCAAATTCCATCTCGCAAAGGGGCTTTCCATGACATCGCTTCGACAACGCATGCTCGAGGACATGAAAGTGCGCAATCTCGCACCAAATACCCAAGATTCCTACATTCAGCGTGTTTCGATGTTTGCACGCCACTTCGGCGGGTCACCGGAAACGATCAGTCCGGAGGAGATTCGCCCGAACCCAAAGTTCGTCTTGACGCATTCTTGGCTTGGTGTTATGAGCAACAAGGAAAGATTGCAGAAGCCATTGCAGAGTTCAACGAGGCCCAGCGTTTAGACCCGGAGCAGCCGTTCACTTTGGGCTATCTTGGACACGCTTACGCGAGCTTAGGGAAGCGGAGCGAGGCGCGAGAGATGATCGAGGAAATGAAGCGCAGAGCGCAACGCGTGTATGTGGACCCGTTTGCTGTGGCGATCGTCTATTCCGGCTTGGACGAGAAAGACGAAGCATTCACGTGGCTGGAGCGAGCGTATGATGCTCACTCTGAGAGCTTACTTCATTACAAACATTCTGCCCGCCTTGACGGACTGCGGTCAGATCCGCGCTTCACCACGCTCTTCCGGCGGATGGGGCCTGTATCGTGAGCCGGGCAATACCAATGACTGGTCTTTGTGTCGCTAACGTGCGTCCACGTGCGGTTACGGCCCGCACGAATCCAATTGCCATGTCTGAGAGCTCATCCAAATTGCAAGAAAGGACCAGACCATGAATCGAATCTTAAGGCTCATTTTGGCATTCACGATCATTGCTCTTTTTGCGTCTGGCATCCTGGCTCAAACCGTGACTACCGGCTCAATCTCGGGTGTCGTTACGGATCAGACTGGCGCTGCAGTGCCGGAGATCACAGTCACCGCCACCAGCCCGAACCTTATTCAGCCACAATCGGCGACTACGGGACCCGATGGCCGCTACACGATCCTTAATCTGCCTCCGGGCAAATACACGCTTATCGCTGAGGCTCAGAAGGGATTTGCGAGACTCCAGCAGAGTAACATCGACGTGAATTTAGGAAAAACCTCACCGGGCGACGTCCAGCTTCAATTGGCTGGTCTTGAAGCTGAAGTGTCGGTCACTGCCGGCTCTCCATTGGGTATTGCTCAAGCGACCACCGGCAACAATGTGTCCACCGACCAATTCTCCAACTTCCCAACCAAGCGGACAGTGCAAGAACTGTACACTATCGCCCCGTCGGTCACGCGTTCCGGCATACTTGATGCAACTGGACGCGATCGTGATCCTTCGGTCGCCGGCTCTTCCGGAGCGGAGAATAGCTACATTTTGGATGGGGTCAGCGTTTCGGATGCAGCTTTTGGAGGCGGAGGTGCAAACCTTCCCTTTGAATTTATCCAAGAAGTAGAGGTCAAGACGGGGGCTTACGGCGCGGAATACGGAAAGTCGACCGGCGGGATCTTCAACGTGATTACCAAGAGCGGCGGTAACGACGTTCACGGTGACGTTTTTGGTTACGGCACCTCGCAAGGTCTTGTTCGCGCTGTAAAAAATTTTGCATTCACCGGCGCCGCCGCTAACGGTTTTTCGGAAGCGGATGTTGGTGGAGACATCGGCGGACCGATCAAGAAGGATAAGCTCTGGTACTTCGCTGCGGTGAATCCGCAATGGCGCACAAACTACTACCTGACCCAGACTTTTCATCAGTCTGTTAACAACAAGGTGACGATCCCGTTTTACGCGGGCAAAGCGACTTGGGCCATCAACGGCAAAAATATTCTTACGGCCTCTACATTCTCGGACTTCACCAAGATTGACGGATTCCTCTCCGCAATCGGCAACTTCGTGGCAATCAGTTGCTGCACCGGATTTGGATCCGACGCCAATGCCTTCCAAGGGAGAGCCGAAAGAGGTGGACACAATTACGCGTTCCGGCTCAATTCTACGATCACGCCGACGTTTGTCGCCGAAATTTCAAGCGGACTCCATTTCCAGAGGAACAACGATATTCCGCGCTCGACGGATCAGCCGGTAATTTTCGATAACTTCGCTGTTCTCAGAAATGGGACCGTTCTTACTCCTACTCAAACGGGCAACACCACGACGGCGAACGACAATGGAACCGGTTTTGTGGACTACGTCGAAGGCCGCGGCGGTTCGTTACAGCGGCGATTCTTCCGGGGACCGGGCTTCAGTACCGGTATTGTGACAAACCAAGACCGTAACCGCTACGAATTCAGCGCACGCCTGCAGAATACGTTCAGTAAACACAACCTGAAGTACGGTTTTGAATGGGCCGATAACAAGTACGACATCGTCACTGTTGCTCCGGGCGCACCAGTCACGTATGGAAATCCGCTCGGCCTCGGTTTCGCGACGCCGGACAACAATCAGACGCATGGAGTCCGCATTGATAACAACTTCAGCGTTTGTACGGTCCGAGTTAGCCAAATCATTTGTCCATCTGCCTCTGCCGCCGCGATCTTGAATTCTCTGCCTGCGTCAGCCTTGCCGTCCGGGTTAACCGCCGGACCCGCCGGTGCAATCTCCGAGGCTGAAGCGAACAATAATCCCTTTTTGGTCCGGCTCAGCACACGCGTCCGCGATTATGAGCTTCACGGTAAGACGTCCACCCGAACGCTCAGTCATTATGTGCAAGACGAGTGGAAACTGGTCCGCGATGTTCAAGTGAATGTTGGGATGAGGTGGGACTACCAGCAAGGCTTCAGTAACGGCGGCGCAACGTACATCAGGTTGAATCGATTTCTCCAGGACGCTCAACCGCGGATCGGAGCTGTCTGGGACTTTACAAGGAAAGGCAGAGGAAAGTTCTTTGGCCACTTTTCGCGTTATCTCGAGACACCGATTCCTCTGGACGTGAATGTTCGTGCCGGTGGCGGTGACGTTCAGATAGACAAGAATTTCAACGTGAACAGGTTGAATGCTCCAGCCGGTTCTACGATCCTTCCGGGAATTCGAGACAATCCGGCCACCGGCGCGGTAAACCTGGGTTCAGACCAGACCCCGATCGATCCAGGCTTAAGACCTCAAACAGTGAATGAATGGACGGCCGGTCTGGACTACGAAGTTGTTAAAGACTTCGTTTTGGGAGCGCGAGGCGTCTATCGCGCGCAAGTGAATGTTATCGAGGATGGATCCTTTGATGACGGTGACCATTATTTTTTGTTCAATCCCGGGCGCCGCGGACATGGCGAGACCACCGAGGACAAAGCATGCGCCGATCCGGCGATAGGATGTTTTGGACATGCCCGGCGCTACTACAGGGCCGTGGAATTCACGGCCACCCGACGATTCACGAGCAACTATCAAGTAATCGCCTCTTACACATACTCGAGCTTGATCGGCAATTACGAAGGCCTCTTCCGCAACGACAACGGCCAAGCGGATCCGAATATCACGTCGCTGTTCGATCTTGTCAGCTTGCTCAAAAACCTCTACGGTCGTTTGCCGAATGACCGGCCGCATCAGTTCAAATTCAACGGCACCTATCGAACGCCGTGGAAAGTCCTCATCAGCGGAAACTGGTACACCCAATCGGGAGCGCCGTTTAGTCAGCTGATCCCTCATCCAGTGTATGGCGACAATGAAGGATTCGGTTTACCCCGAGGAACGGCCATCGTTCCAGCCATCGCGGCATCGCAACCCGGGTTTCCCAATGTCGTCAATAGCGTCGGAAAGAATCGAACGCCAATATCCTCGAATACGGATTTGGGGCTATATTACCCGGTCAAAGTTGGCGAGGGGCGCGAACTCCGTTTGCAGGCCGATTGGTTCAATGTCTTCAACCAGCAGCGCGCCGTTACGCTGGATCAGACATTCTTGATCAACAGCGGCATCACCGGCGTGCCGCCGGTAAGCAATCCATTTTATGGATCTGCTGTCCAGGTTCAACCGCCATCACAATGGAGGTTTGGCGCGAGGTTCAGCTTCTAACAAAAACTCGCAGGCCATGACGACAGCGACTGTAGCGGCGGTCTATGACCGCCGGTATTCCATTGACCATGCGAGAAGCCGGCGCTCATCTTCTCGAAGCTATCCGCTTGTCGCTCTGGCGTTTCGCGGAGGCCCACTACAGCAGGCAACCTCGGCAGTTTTCCGACACCCTCAATGCTATTGGGCGGCATGGTACGCCGCTGTTAAGGAATCGTAAAGGTTCTCCTGTTTGAGTACACGGATCGCCTCCTGGGCATGCACCGTTGGGAGCGCGGCAGCCCGCCGAGCGGAGTGTGAGGAGGTTGCGCCTGCGTATTGCCTAGCGAATGGGCCAAGACTGGCTGCCAGCAAGAGCGCAGCCGCAATTGCACTTATCCTTCGCATGCACTGCATAGTAGTTTCCTTTCCTGGAGGTGTGCGGTTGCCACGCCATTTCGGTTGTTGTCCTAGACAAAAAAAGTCTCATTAATGATTTGTCGCAAAATGCCGCGATTACGCATCATTGCCCCCCAAAGCTTCACACTCAAGAGAAAGCCGTCGGATCTTGACGCCAGCCGGGCGCTCCAAGTGCGCACGATCTAACAGGCAAGGTGACGCAGCGAGGACAATCTCTTAACGTAAAGGCGGAGCTGATGGATGTGAAGCATCCATCGAAATTGTGAGCCAGCGATAGGATCAACTGATTATAGGGCCACTACAAGGACGCGCTAAACTGAGAGTCGCTTTTTCACTTCACGGGAATTTCAACTGCACGCGGGACAACCCCCTCCATTGGTTTTTCGGTGTGTCACAGTTGCGAGACACCCCGACGGTGCGCCAATACCTCTGACTGCCTTGTTCGATTTTGCCCGCCTATTACCTAACGCGAAAAAACTTCTAAACGGCGGACATAATGCGGGGCATCACTAAGCTATGAAACGACTTTCCTATCGATGCCCCGCATCTAAGCCGTGAGACCGAATTCGAAGTCTACGATGCCGCAGCGGATGTAATGATCAAATTTCTCAGTACCGAGGACCTCTTCAGCTCCTCTGCCGGGAACGGATGATCGATTCTTCTAACCCGTTGAGCTTTGCGAAACGCTTGTGCCCCGCGGGAGTACCGATCATCGTCGCGTTCCGTCAGTTACGCGGACTGAGAGACACTCCGTTTCTTTAAGAATCCGCGAGCGCGGCGCACATGTCTACCACCTGGCCTCCGATGATCCGCATGCTCGTGAAGTCAAAATTGGAGTCAACCTGCACAACCAATTGCCCCGAAATGAAAAACATGCGCGGGCTGAAGTTCGGCAAGACGCCCGGACCTAAGAACCAGAGCCATGGGCCATAGGTTGTCAAGGTCGACGATCCATCGCGATTGAATACCTGCGTGCTTGGACCGGAGATGTTCAGGTCTATGGACTTGGAATTCTGGAGGTTCGTGAGCCTGACCTTAAGCAGGCCAGTAGTGATTATCGTCGTCGGTGTCCCTGCGTGGTCAACCCATACAGTGGCATATTCCTTGTTCCCTAGAGGGTCGATGCGGACGTCGAAAGAGCAGACCCCAGATAGCGTGATGAACGGGGGGAGTGGCAGGAACTGACGGCTCGGCCGTTGGGGCTCTGCGACAGCCACCTTGCTGAATGCGATGGCTGTGAGCATGATCAGTATTGTGAATGTTAGACGGATTCGATTCCTTGCGTTAGTCATGTGTCCTTCCTTTCGCAGCGGGGCACACCGCCGGATTTTCATTCAATCCTTTCGGTCGTCTCTATCAAGGCGGCGGCCCCCTGTCTTGTTGTCGGTTGCGTGAGTTTTGGCAGGCCATTGTGCCCGCCACCATATAACGCGAGAAAACTTGCCAAAAACGGACATGCGGTGGAGAATCGGGCGGTAATGCACATGTCGGAAATCACGGATCTGCTCGCCCAGATGAGCGCTGACGATCGCGGCGCCAGGACGCTGGGGGTCTCGACCAAGACCGTAAACGGCGACGGGCTGGTCGCCCGGGCGTGGCTGCGCGGCGAGATCGCGGGACGGCAATGACCCCACAGGAATGGGAACGCGTCAAACAAATATTTGATGCAGCTTTAGCTGAGGCGCCTGCCGATCGGGCTGGATTCCTTCAATCGAAATGCGGCGAAGACTCTTACTTACGCAGCGAAGTCGAGCGTTTGTTGGCTGAGCATGAACGGGCATCGGGCTTCCTTAAACCACCCTCACACGGCAGCCGCTTCGCACTAAGCGGTTCAGAAATCAGCGGTACGGAAGCGCCGCTGACCGGGCAAAACCTTTCGCACTACGAAATCCTGGCGAAACTGGGCGAAGGCGGAATGGGAATCGTCTATCGCGCGTTCGATACGCAGCTTCTCCGTCCGGTTGCTCTCAAAGTCCTGAGTCCCGCGGCGCTGGCGGACCCGGAAAGCAACACGCGTTTACTGCGCGAGGCGAGAGCGGCTTCGGCGTTGAATCATCCCCATATTGCCCATGTTTACGAAGTCGGAGAAGCCGGTGGTGTGCGCTTCATCGTCATGGAGCACATCGAAGGCCGGACGCTAGCCACGATGATTCGCGAGGCTCCGCTGGATTTCGCTCGCGTGCTCGACTTCACTCTGCAGGCGGCCGATGCTATGGCCGAAGCGCACGAGCACGGCATCATTCATCGGGATCTCAAGCCATCCAACATCATGATTACTCCGCGGGGGCAGTTGAAGATTCTGGACTTCGGACTGGCCAAGGTGCATCGGCAGCAACGGGACGAGCAGCGGGACTTCGCCGATCCCTCACTTTCCAGACCGGGCCTTGTCATCGGCACCACGCGCTACATGAGTCCGGAGCAAGTCCTCGGTCATGATGTGGACCAACGCTCCGACATCTTCAGTTTAGGGCTCGTGTTTTATGAAATGGTGACTGGCCATCAAGCCTTCAGCGGCCGCACCGCAACGGAAACGATGGATGGGATCCTGCATTCCGAACCCGAACCGATTGCTGCGGTACGGGCGAACGTGCCGCCGGAACTGCAGCGCATCATCCGCAAGTGTATCGAAAAAGATCGCGCGAAACGGTATAGCTCGGCGCGGGAGCTCTACACAGACGCCCTGCAATTCCGAGGACCTCGGCCCAAGCAATTTGCCTTAAGCATGGATCGCCGCAGGTTCGTGTTTACGGCAGCGGCAGTGGGAATCGCTGGCGCTGTTACGATTGCGGGCATCGAGTTACTCGGGCTCTTTCCGCGATCGATTGTCGCTGATTCGATTGCAGTGCTCCCTTTCGTGAACATCGGAGCTGACCCGGAACTGGAGTACCTAACCGATGGGATAACGGAAGGTCTCATCAATGACTTCTCACGACTGCCAGGATTGCGCGTCATCGCCCGTCCCACCGCGTTTACGTTCAAGGGAAAGCCGCTGGATCTGGACGGCATCCGCCGCAAGCTCAACGTGCAGGCCGTTCTCACGGGAAAGGTGAGCCAGCGTGGACAATCTCTGAACGTGCAAGCGGATCTGGTGAACGTTAAAGATGGGTCACAATTGTGGGGACAGCACTACGATCGGATCCGTTCGGAGATTGCGGATGTTCAACGGCACATCTTCGAAGGAACTGTTCAGAAGTTGGGCCTTACACTGACGTCTCAACAGCAAGCTGGGACGCGTCACACCGAGAACGCCGAAGCCTACCAGCTATACCTGAAAGGGCGCTATCAACTGAATCAGTTCGAGGGCTGGTCAGCTCCAGATGCCTGGAGGAAGGCGCTCGATTATTTCCAGACTGCAATCCAGATCGATCCAAGGTATGCGCGTGCGTGGGCCGGACTGGCCGAGACCTACTATCAAACATCGAGCATCGTGCTGTCTCCCGGCGAGGCTATGCCGAAAGCCAGAGCAGCAGCGATGAAGGCCTTGGAATTCGACGAGACATTGGCCGAGGCGCACGCCTCACTAGCAATGGTTAAGGCACAGTATGACTGGGACAGTCCGGGCGCCGAGTGGGAGTTCAAGAGAGCCATCGAACTGAACCCGGGTTACGCAACAGCGCATCAATGGTATGGGTTATTTTTCCACGTTCATGCGAGATTCGACGAGTCGATTGCCGAGATCAATCGGGCGCAGGAGCTGGATCCGCTCTCGCTCTATGTCGGCATTTCGGTGGCATGGCCACTGCATTACAGCGGCCGGTATGATCAGGCGGCAAAGCAGATCGAAAGAGTGCTCGAGATGTATCCTAAGGATCCCGCGGCCCTCAATTCTTTGCACTTCATCCGGGGCGAGTCGCTCCTGGCAAGAGGCTTGGAACAGAAAGCCGCAGAGGAATTCATCGAAAGCGAGGCGGCCGCATGCGCGTCGTGCTTGGGCGTCAATCCGGAGGCAATCACGGCATTGAAGACGGCATATCGGTCGGCAGGACTTCGAGGTTATTGGCAGAAGGACCTCGAACTTCGAGAGGAAAGATACCGAAAGGAATCGGAAAAAGCGCAGGCCGAAGGCGAGTATGTCTCACCAATAACAATCGCCAAACTCTATGCCCGCCTCGGCCGTAAGGACAAGGCATTCGTATTGCTTGAGTTAGCGTTCCAAAACCGTGACGAATCTGTACTGAACCTCAAAGCGGAGTCCATCCGCAGCGTCTCTGAATGGGCTAGCATTCGATCCGACCCGCGCTTCACTGATCTTGTACGACGCATGAACCTGGAACCGTAGAGTCTTAGAGAAAGAGAAATTCGTTGGTCTCTTGTGGAGCCACGAAACTTTTCCCCGCTGCACATGTCGTTGCGCCGTCGCCGTGAATCGGACTCGACGGCGCGTCAGCGTGACCGGAGCTCCTTGAGAATCTCCTCCGCATCCACAAGTCGACCCGCGGCGACATCAGCGTCAGACTGCCGCAAAGCTTCGTGCAGTGCTGCACGGTCGGCTTCGTCGAGCCAGTTACCCGGGTCGAGCGGCAGCAGTTCGATTTCCGTCCCGTCTGGCAGATCGCTCGGCTCCGACCTTCTCGCACACGCGCCTGGCGGGCAATCTGAAGGCAAATGCACCCGACTTCAATCGCGGGTGTGCAACATCCTGGCTATTCAGGGTCGCGAAAAGACCTGTTGTACTGTCTACGGACGCGGCGACAATCGGCTTTTCGCGGCTGCTCACATGCTCCCGCGACAATGCGGACGCTGCCGCGAAATTAATCGCGGCGGCCACAACATCTGACAAGCCGCCCGCAGCCGGCACGGCTGCGGGCGTGAGGCGGGCTTCAAGGCCTTGGCGAGGCCAGGACCAGAACCGTGTCGCCGGTGGTTAGCGTGGCAGCGAAAAGGAGCTCGCCTGAATCGTTGAGTACGGCACCAGTGGGCGCAAATATTGGAATCGAGCTAAACGTGCCAATTCCAGGAAGGACGCTTCCCGGCCTTGCAACCAGGCGCACCGTTCCACGTGAGCTCACGTAGACTCCTGTCGCGCCGCCATCCAATATCGCCGTGAAGCTGACATCTCCGCGATTGTTCAAGCCATAGCTGTGGATATAGTCCGTTGTAGCGGCTTGTAACGTTCCGCCTCCCGGCATCGGGTCTCCGGGCCGAACCACCGGAACAAGAGTGGATCTGTCCGAGATGTATAAGCCCCTCGCTAGGTCCACGTCGGGGGCCGGTGTCAGATCGCCGACGAACAAAACCTGCCCAGCATTATTGATCACAGGTCCCCATGCGTGACGAAACGGAACGCCCAGAGGATCGAGATCACCCTGTTGTGCGATCTTGGTGATACTGCCAAAGGGAGCTTTCCGGAGATAAACGCCTGTCGCATTACAACCGATGACCAGAGATGGATCTGGGGTTCCGCCGGGGCACTCATAGCCTTTCAAATGCGCCTCAAAGACGACGTCACCGACATCGTTGATGGCCGAATTCTGCGCGTAGTCGAACGTCGCTCCATTAGGAGCAGCGTCTCCGGGAACAATCACCTTGCCAAGCTTTCCCGACGCGTCGGCTGTAAAAACGCCTTGGCCGAGTATTGTTCCAGGAAGCCCGGCGGTACTCGGGATGATCCCAGCAAAGGCGATGTGCCCGGCATTATTAATGTCCGTGCCTTGCCCGACGCCCTGAAATGTGTTGCCAGTGACCCCGGGGACCTTGGTCACTCCCGGGATAACAACAGCCCTCAAGGACCCGCTAGAATACCGATACAGACCCGCATTCGTACCGAAGAACGGCAGCTGAGGTGGTACTTGAAATAACGCCACGGCGGCTTCGCCGCTATTGTTGAGCGCCGTCGGGCCGACACTCTGATTTGCAAAGGTCCCCCCGCCAGGAAGTGGTGTGCCGGAGGTGCCGGGACTGCTGGGCGGGAGGATCTCGGATACGTGACCGGCGCGATACAGGAATGCCGTTTCACAAAATGTATTCGGCCCAAAGTAGCTATCTACGCATTGAGAGGTCTCGGACACGAAAACTGCATCGCCGGCGTTATTAAGCCCGCCGACTTCGAAGTCTCCGGAGACGCCCCCCACACCCAAAGTCGCGATCTTTGAGTAGGTATATCCCGATCTTGGAACCTGAGCCGCGCTCAGTGCAGCGATCGCGGCAACCAGCGCGACTGAGATCATAACGAGAGTTGCCGATACTCGAGTTGGATTTGTTGAGTTAATCATTTTCATTGGTGTCCTTCCTTTTGGGGGCGTGGCAGGGGCTGGATTCTCTGTTTTGTTCATGTGCGTCTCTTTGTTTTCGGTTATTCGGGTTTATTGCCGTCCGGTGAGACCGACTGCTCCTACCCGCATCAAGTAACGCGAGAATTTTCGAAAGAAATGGACATGCGACACAGAATTTCTGGCGGCCGGGTTGAGGGCCAGGACGGGCGCACTTATCACTGATGGGCAAAAGGCGGCAGTCGCACGCCGACCCTGTGCCGATCACTGCCGCACATCTGTTGAACGCGTGCCGGTAGGCTGTACCGCTACCGGCTGGGTGCGCTGCATTACTTTCACGGTGGGATCGATCACACGATCAAAAATGCCGATCGGCGTCGGCTTTTGCTGAACATTTTCAGCAACCACAGACGGCGGGAACCGGCGATATCGTACTGGCGCTGCGGTACATGTTTTGAAAGGCTGGCTATGATGTTTCTATGTCACGTACAAATCTCGCTTTGCCGTCTAGACTAGGCCGATTGGACACAGAGTGACTGGTCCCCCATACTGGTCATATGAAGATCACCGTCACCGAGTTTAAAGCAAAATGCCTATCGTTGATTGATCAGGTGCACGATTCGGGTCAGCCGGTCTTGATTACGAAACATGGCCGTGTCGTCGCCAGCCTCGTGCCGCAGCAGGACTCCGATCACAAGTCCTGGCTCAAATTGCATGGCAGCCTCAAGCACTTCGAGGATCCGTTTAAGCCGGCGATTGAGGAACGTGAAATCGAGTCGCTCAAGTGACCATCGCCCCAGTACTGGACACCCACGCATGGATCTGGTGGGTTTCTCACGATAAGCGTTTGGGCAAACCTTTCGTTGGCGCATTAGACGACCTTCCCGCCGATCAGCGTCCATGGCTCAGCGACATCAGTTTGTGGGAGACTGCCACTTTGCTGGAAAAAGGAAGAATCAGCTTCAATATCCCTTTTGAGGAGTGGTTGGAGGCGGCGGCCCATCCGCGCACGGTACGGATCGTACCGATCTCGGCGGCCATTGCGGCGGAAGTTGCGGTCCTTCCCAAGTCCTTCCATCGAGATCCCGCTGATCGGTTGATCGTAGCGACCTGTCGCGTGTTGAAGTTGCCACTACTGAGCAAAGATAGACTTGGTCATGCGGGCGGGACTGGTGCAGAAGTGGGTCCCATGAACCGAGATCGGAGTCTGTAACGCTTGGCATAACCAAGAGGGCCGTGCCGAATACTTTGAGAGGCGTCGCGATGGAGGAATCACCGAAGCGCTCGAGAAGGTTCATGTGGTTAGTGCTAAGACAATGGTGAGATTGTAGATCCTGGGATCCCGGGCGGTGGCTAATTCCGGCTGCTACCGCCCAGGGGTCATTACCGCGTCAGGAGGAAATCGAGCGCGACATCATCAAACATCTTCACGAAGACAGATCGCGCTGTTGTTGCAGCCGCGTGTGCTGCTCCTGGCGTGATGACCACGGTGTAATCGCCCGGTGGTGTGAAGCGGAAAACATAGTACCCTCCCGAATTGGTAGTTGTGGTTCCGAGCAATCGCTGTCCCGAACCGTAGAGGTCTACGCGAATGCCGGCGACTCCTACGGTGCTGGTCCCGACAATTCCGTGAATCACTGGGTCTGCTGGGTTCAAGTTGAGGAAGTCCAGTTGACGGAACTCACCCTGTGCCACAGCGCTGAAAGCCTGCTGCGCAACCTGTGTTCCCAGTGCGCTACACAACCGGACAGTTGATGCCGTTCCGGCGGGAACTGGAATCAAATAGAACCCGGTGAGGTCTTGCGCCGGAATATTGGGCGTCGTACACGTTGCGCCTAGCGCGTCGACCGCGACGCCCAGCCCACCTTTGGTCGTGCCGTTGAGATCAATCGTATAACCGCCAATCGCAGTGACCGCTTTTCCCGTTTCCGTAAAGCTCGTCCCGATCGGTTTCGTCAACGCCAGGCCGCCCGTAACTTGTGTCCGGGTCTGATATGCCCGGACAAAATCCGTTTGCGATGTCGCCGGCCAAGCATCGTTGCCTACAAGTCCGTAGCGATTGTGGATTTGTACCCAAACCGAGCCATTCGCAGGAATGTTGAGTACCGGAATGACGATTGGTCCCGTCACGATGGTCGCGCTTGTGGAGAGTGGTTGGGTGACCGTACCCCCTGCAGTCTGAATCGTGACGCCCGCAGGAGTAATGTCTGTCGCCCCAGGAGCGCAGGGATTACTCGTGTATACCTTGACCGGGTTTGATCCCCAGATTGTGAACGCTGCGCTGCCTGCGGGCAGTAGTGCATTATCCTGGTCCTGATTCGGCGCTAGATTGATCACCATTCCCGCCGTCGCCGCTGCACTGGTGGTGTTCTGAATGCTGACGTTGTACAGGTATCCACCCGGATTGCTGGCCGTCAGTT